>Ga0307507_10002401_pt1 | contig 39546 bp, 37 predicted proteins | sample 7_EM_MG_FD_207223 | JGI IMG/M metagenome (GOLD analysis project Ga0307507, IMG submission 207223) | Populus trichocarpa ectomycorrhiza microbial communities from riparian zone in the Pacific Northwest, United States - 7_EM | ecosystem: Host-associated > Plants > Roots > Unclassified | place...
ATCCTTTTCGGCATTGTTGGGGGCCCGGGTAAATATGTGCTGAGCAATACGCTTTTTGATACCACCAGGGCCAATATAGAAGTTGCTGGCGCTACCGGTGTCGACCTGTTATGCCCCGAAGGGAAACAACCTTCGCTAATTGCCCCTTTTAAGGGAAATATGGATGAGGCGGCATTAGAGAATTTTATAAAAGATAAAAGGGCCGAAAACATCAGCATGGTCATCATGACGGTGACCAATAATTCTGGTGGCGGCCAGCCGGTCAGCATGGAAAACATCCGCAACGTAAAAAAGATCTGCTTAGGCCATCGGATTCCATTTTTTATTGACGCCTGCCGCTTTGCAGAAAACTGTTACTTTATTAAAACGCGCGAACCCGGTTTTCAGAACCGCAGCATCCTGGAAATTGCACAGGAATTATTTTCCTATGCCGATGGTTGCACCATGAGCGCCAAAAAGGATGCCTTTGCAAATATTGGCGGCTTTTTGGCCCTGCACAACAAAGGCTTAGCTGACGAATGCCGCAACGTGCTGATTATCACCGAAGGGTTTCCTACCTATGGAGGTCTGGCTGGCCGCGACCTGGAAGCAATAGCCACCGGGCTGGAAGAAATTGTACAGGAAGATTACCTGGCCTACCGGATCCGCAGCATAGCCTACCTGGGAGAACAGCTTGATAAAGAGAGCATCCCTTTTTTAAAACCAACGGGCGGCCATGCGCTTTACCTTGATGCCAAAGCCTTTTTACCCCATATCCCGGTTGATCAATATCCCGCCCAGGCGCTTTGCTGCCAGCTGTATATAGAGGGAGGTGTGAGAGGGGTTGAAATAGGCTCGGTAATGTTTGGTAAATATGACCCGGACGGTAAACTGATCCCTGCCGCCAACGAGCTGGTAAGGCTTGCCTTCCCCCGCAGGATGTATACCCAAAGCCACCTGGATTATGTAGCCGAGGTGATTGTTCAATTATACCACAACCGATCGCAAATAACAGGACTCATTATTACCGAAGAAACCCCTTACCTGCGGCACTTCACCGCAAAGTTTAAACCGGATACTATTAAAATATTACAAGATGACCTACAACATATTGAGCTTTAAGAAAATTGAATTAGGGCTGCTATTAACTTTATTGCTCCCTGTTTACGGCCTTGGGCAGCATCGCCCGGAGAAAAACAAACCGCTATCGCCGGCAGAGCGCATCCTGCCGCTGGATCCGGCGGTAAGAACCGGCAGGCTGCCCAATGGGTTTACCTACTATATCCGGCATAACGAAAGCCCTAAAAACCGGGTTACCCTTTACCTGGCAAACAAGGTGGGGTCTATCCTGGAGACCGACGACCAGCAGGGGTTGGCGCATTTTATGGAACACATGAGCTTTAACGGAACCAAACATTTTCCTAAAAACGAGCTGGTAGACTATTTAATGAAATCGGGTGTGCGTTTTGGCGCCGACCTGAATGCGTACACCGGCTTTGACGAAACGGTGTATAAGCTGCCAGTTCCGTCTGATGATCCTAAGTTGCTTTCAACAGCTATCCAGATTGTGCGTGATTGGGCGCAGGAAGCCACACTTGACCCTACAGAGATTGACAAGGAGCGCGGCGTGGTTCTGGAAGAGAAACGTCTGGGAAAGGGTGCACAGGAAAGAATGCAGCGTAAATATTGGCCGATGATTCTGAACGGGTCACGATATGCTAGCCGGAGCCCCATTGGTACAGACCAGGTTCTTAACCATTTCAAACCCGGAACCATTAAACGTTTTTACCATGATTGGTACCGCCCGGATCTGCAGGCTTTGGTTGTGGTTGGCGATGTAAACGTGGATGAAATGGAGAAGAGCATCAAAGTAAAGTTCTCAAATCTGAAAAACCCTTTAAAAGAACGGGCAAGAACAAGGTACACTGTTCCGTTAACAGGTAAAAACCAGTTTATAGCGGTAACTGACCCGGAAATGACCTCTACCACGGCAGAAATTATGATTAAGCTGCCTGAACTTCCTTTACACACTATTGCGCAATACAGGGAAAGCATTATTCGCCAGTTGTTTAATGCTATGTTGAATGAACGTTATAGCGAACTGCAACGCCAGGCGGACGCTCCATTTTTACAGGGAGGCGCCGGCATAGACAGTTTCATGGGTGGATTGGATACATACAGCATTTCTGTAACAGCCAAACCCGCAGAACTGGAAAGAGGCTTTAAAGCCGTATGGCGGGAAACTGAACGCGCCAAACGCTTTGGATTTACGGCCACCGAACTGAAGCGTGCAAAAACCACCTATTTGAATCAGTTCGAATCGGCGCTGAAGGAAAAGAATAAAACCAACTCTGACAGTTATGTTAATGAATACCTGCAATATTTTTTGCATGGTACAGCTTCACCCGGAATAGATTATGAATTTAATCTGGTGAAAAATGACCTGGCAGGCATTACCCTAACTGAGCTAAATACACTGGCTAAAACAGAAAGCAGATCAACCGACAGGGACATTATATTGACGGCTCCGCAAAAAGAAAAAGCCGGCCTGCCTGATGAGGCCGCATTTATTGGCTGGATGAAGGCGGTAGAAGCCGAAAATATCCCGGTTTACAAGGATGAAACCAGCAATGAAAACTTACTAAAAAGGCCGCCGTTGCCCGGCAAAATTATCCTTGAGCAAAAGGATGACCGCTTAGGGCTTACTACGCTTACGCTTAGCAATGGAATTAAAGTATTTTTAAAGCCAACTGACTTTAAAAATAACGAGGTTATATTCAGCGGTTTTGCACCGGGTGGTACTTCGTTGTATAGTGATGCAGATTACGAGTCGGCCGCAGCCGCCAACCTCATACCATCATTTGGGGCCGGTAACTATAATACAACAGCCTTAAGCAAATATTTATCAGGGAAACAGCTAAGTGTACGGTCATTTGTGGGCGAACGGATACAAGGGATAAACGGAGGTGCAGTTAATAACGACCTGGAAACTGCCCTGCAACTGGTTTATGCCTATATTACGGAGCCGCGTAGAGATTCCTTGATGTTCCTGGGGATGATAGATCAAACAAAAGCAGCCATCGCCAACCGGCTGAATGAACCCAAAAATGTATTCCAGGATACCATAAGTTCAATATTAAGCAATAACAACATCCGCAAAACCGGGCCATCGCTGGAAAAAATAAACCGAATCAGTTTAAACAAAGCCTTTGCTATTTACAAAGAACGCTTTGCCAATGGCGGTAATTTCACATTTGTATTTGTAGGGAATATAGATACCCAGGCCATCAAACCATTATTAGAAAAGTACCTGGGTAGTTTACCCGGAATCGGCAAATTTGAACAGGCAAGGGATTTGCATATCAATATCCCCGCAGGGATAATAACAAGAACTGTGTACAAGGGAACTGAACCTAAAGCAACCGTTGAGCTGGTATTTTCTGGCCCTTTTGATTACAGCCTTGAAAATAAGCTAAAAATGGATGCGTTAACAGAAACACTTCAGATAAGGCTAATGGAAAGATTGCGCGAGGACGAAAGCGGAGTTTATACGCCATCTGCAAGGATTAACATCAGTAAATATCCGCAGGGAAGATTCAGTCTGACCGTATTATTTGGTTGTGGCCCTCAAAACGCAGATAAGCTGATTGCTTCTACTTTGGATGAAATCAATAAAATAAAAATATCCGGACCGCTGCAGGGCAATGTGGATAAGTTTAAGGCCGAAAACCAGTGTGCCATTGAAACGTCGTTGAAAACGAATAATTTTTGGCTCAGCTATCTTAGCGGGCAAATTCAGAATCAGGAGAAGTTGGATCAGATTGATAATTATTCGGCAACCTTAAACCAAATTACAGTGGCTGATGTAAAGGAAGTAGCCAATAAATATCTCAGCGATAAAAATTTCATTAAGCTGGTGCTGCTACCCGAAAATAAACAATAATTACCGGTAATTTCTAAAAAAGACTCCCCGTTCTTCTCAATAGTTAATAATAAGTTAATAATAAAAAAGTGCCTGTCGCGGGAGTGGCAGGCACTTTCTACCCAAAAAGGCAAATTATAAGAATATGCCGGCAGAAGAAAAGAAAACAACCTCTTGCTTGTCCGTGCAATTGGGCAAACGGTTTACCAACCTGTAGAACTTGTTCGGCAATACACCTATGCCAGAGCTGCAGTATCTGGATTTCCTGGGCGGCGGGCTGAAGGCAGGAAAAGATTGATCGCAGATGAACGACCAGATTCAGAACTGCACTTATCAATATAAATCTTAACGAACTCATAATTCCGTTTAACTTTGTCCTCCGTAGTATCACAACAATATGGCGATAGTCACTAAATTTGCCGATGCTTAATTATTGTGGCCGATTATTACATTACGGTAAAAATTAAAACACACAACGAAAAACGCAAATTAAACAATTAGGCATCTAATAATAAGTATATACTAAATTTACACTTACCAGTTTTCATTATTTGAGCAGCAATTAAACATGGCCGGCATCTACGTACATATTCCCTTTTGCAAACAAGCTTGTCATTACTGCGATTTCCATTTTAGCACATCGCCGCAATACAAGGACGAACTGGTGCAGGCATTGGTAAGCGAAATTAAACTGCAAAAGAACTACCTGAATGGTGAAACCGTAGAGACCATCTACTTCGGCGGTGGCACCCCATCGGTGCTGGCAGCCGACGAAATTCAGCTACTTATTAATACCATAACAGAACTGCATACCGCAGCCTCGGATGCCGAAATTACGTTGGAAGCCAACCCTGATGATTTAGATGTGGCCAAAGTAAAGGCGTTTAAGCAAACCGATATCAACCGCTTTAGCATTGGCATCCAATCATTTTTTGATGAGGATTTGGTTTGGATGAACCGTGCCCACTGTGCCCGCGAATCCGAATCGGCGGTAAAAAGGGTGCAGGACGCCGGCTTTGAAAATATCACGGCCGATTTGATTTACGGTTACCCCTTACTTACCGACACCAAATGGAAGCAAAACCTGGATAAGATTTTTGAACTGTCTATCCCGCATATTTCCGCCTATTCCATGACGGTTGAACCGCAGACTGCCCTGGCGGCCTTCATCAGCAAAAAAAAGCAGCTGCCCATGAACGATCAGCAAAGCGCTGCCCAATTTATGGAATTGATGCAGGCCATGACCGATTATGGTTTTGAACATTACGAAATATCAAACTTTGCCCTACCTGGTAAATATTCAAAACATAACTCCAACTACTGGCAGGGGGTTAAATATCTGGGCATTGGCCCATCGGCACATTCCTACAATGGCGAGGTAAGGCAATGGAACATCGCCAATAACGCTAAATATACCAAGGCCATTATAAGCGGTAAAATACCCGCCGAAACAGAAACCCTTACGGAGGCTAATCGTCTAAATGAGTATATTATGACATCCATCCGCACCATGTGGGGGCTAAATCTCAACAAACTTAACGCCATTGCAAAAGGTGCGGCCGATCAATTACAAATAGAGGCCCGCGAGTTTTTTGATAAAGAGTGGATTACCGAAAAGGATAACATCATCTACCTTACAACCACCGGTAAGCTTTACGCTGATAACATTGCAGCAGGCCTCTTTTTTTAAACCGGTATCAAATACAATCACTTTTTGGTAACTTGAGCTTCCAAACTGCAAACTGCTATGTGAAAATTTACCCATTGAGCGTGCCGAAAGGCAATGTTTATGAGTAAATTATAAGGAGGATTCTTTTTTTTTGACATCTGCCGGTTACCTTTTGGTGTTTTATTTCGTTCCTTTGTTTACTTTTTGGTAATACTGTAGTATCCCTAGTTAAATTTAACCCAACCGGAAGGTAACATTTATGAGTTTTATACTTAAGCCGATTGATACTGTTGAAAACATCTCTCCGGAGGATTTCAAGAACAACTATTTAAACCCCCGCCGCCCATTAGTAATTAAAGGCCTCACCAAAACATGGCCCGCCCGCGAAAAATGGACACCCGAATATCTTAAAAGTGTTGTTGGCAATAAAGTGGTGCCTTTGTACGATAACTCCAAAGCCGATCCATCAAAACCCATCAACTCATCGGCTACCGAAATGCCTTTTGATGAGTATATCGATCTGATCCGTAGTGAACCAACGGAGTTGCGTATTTTCTTTTTTAATGTTTTTAAACAGGCGCCCCAGTTATTAAACGATATTGTACTCCCCAAAGACCTCATGGGGGGCTTTTTAGAAAGTATGCCCGGCATGTTCTTCGGCGGATCGAACTCGGTAACGTTTTTACACTATGATATCGACTTGCCCCACATTTTCCACACCCATTTCGGAGGGCGTAAGCACGTTATATTGTTTGAAAATAAATGGAAGCGCCGCCTGTACTGCATTCCTAATGCCACCTATGCGCTGGAGGATTATGACGTGCTGAATCCCGATATTAAAAAATTCCCTGCACTTGATGGTGTAGAAGGCACCGAAGTATTTTTAGAGCACGGCGATACCCTGTTTATGCCTACAGGCTATTGGCACTGGATGAAATACATTGACGGCTCCTATTCATTAAGCCTGCGTGCCTGGGATGCATCCGTGACCCGCAAGGCCGCCAGCTTGTACAACCTGGCTATTAAAGGCGGTGTAGACAGCCTGCTCAAAATGGCTTTCAAGGAGAAATATGCTAAATTCCGCGAGGAACTGGCTGTTAAATGGGCCAATAAAGAGTTGGCAGCGGGCAAACCTTTTTAATTTCTGTTGCCAGGTGCGTGGTGCGTGGTTTTTGACTAAGGAAATATTTATAGCGGTGAGGTTTTTCACTGCTATTTTTTTGCCTTTCCGATAGTCCTCACAACCTGTTCCGTCGGCTATGCCCCTCACAGCCGGTTTCCCACGCCCAATCGCAGGTAATAATTCATACCTTTAAGGTAAATCTTATCCTTTATGATCGCTGATAAATTAAAACTTCATCTCGGCAATTACGTCAAAATAACACGAACGGTAGCCCAAGGTGTCGACGAAACAAGCAGCGGATATATTCTTGATTTTTCCGATAATCTCATTTTACTACACGAAGCAGGTGACTTTACACTGCATGGCTACAGTGTAATCCCCGTTAGCCAGGTAAAGAAAATACGGCACAACAAATTTGATAAATGTTTTAAACAAATAATGATAGCCGAAGGCGAGGCGGCTAAAGTAGGCATCAGCTATAAAATCGATTTGAGCAACTGGCAATCCGTTTTTAAAAGTATACAAGCTACCGGGCTGAATGTTATTGTCGAGGTTGAAGATCCGGCCAATAATATCTTTAGCATAGGCCCAATCTTAAAAATCACCACAAAAAAAATCCACATTGAGTATTTTGATGCCGAAGGTTTCATTTCAGACAATCCGGATAAAATAGCTTTTGATGATATCAGTAAAGTTAAGTTTGACGACAGGTACATTAATATTTTCAGCAAGTACTTAAGAAAGAAAAAAGCTAAAAAGGAATAAACACCAATACGGCAAAAGTTGGCTGTAGGAACACAGCCAACGGAAACAAAGCACATCATCTTTCTACCACCTCTCCAATCCCAGAAGCTTCTTTCCCAAATCAGATAATTCTGCAACCGGGTTTTGTTTTTCGCGCTCCATCGGGTCGCCGGGGAAAGCGTAACCTTGCATGGCTTCGCGGCTTTGCCAACTGTTAATGCGCCACTGCCTCAATTCTTCATTATCTTTCTGGGCGGGCATCATGGCTATATATTGGGCTATCCTCACTTTGTTGTTACTGGTATTGGGGCGAATACCATGGGGTTGCAGGCTATTAAATATCAGCAGGTCGCCGGCTTCCAGTTTCACCTTCTCTATCTCAAAGCCGGTAGTATCTGGCTTGTAATGATCCCTGTTTGCAGGCTGCGCAAGTTTCCAGGTATCGTAGGTACGGTACAATTCGGGGATGCATTGAAAACCGCCCATGGTTTCGTCTGTCTGGTCGGCCAGGGCAAGTACACCTTGTACATTTTGCGGCCTGGTTTCGGGGTCATAATCCCAATGGATAAACCCCTTGTATTCAAACCCTGGCTTAAGCGGGAAGTTTAGGTTGGCCCTGTCAATAGTAACCCAAAGTTTTTCGGTACCCCAAATATCGGCAAAGGCCGCATGGACCTTGGGGTACTGGCGATTATCCCACATAAATTGCTGGTTATAAATCTCAACCATACCTGTATTATTCAGCTCGGTCATTTGCATTTGGGCGTTCGGCTTTTTATACCAGGTCTCTATGTCATCGGCATCCTTGCCTTCATATTCCCAAAGATATGCGGCCAATTTGGCTACCTGTTCTTTAGGTACGGAATTTTTTATAATCACGTATCCATTGTCTACCCAAAACTTCCAGTCTGCTTCGGTTAATACTCGCAACGGTTCGTTGCTCTTGCGTTCATTAAGGCGAATGCTGCTTGTTTTGGCTGTAGATGGATTGCCGGGAATTTCTTTATGAGCGTTTTCCGGTCCGGGTGACATGGTCATGGGGGCATCTGTTGTCTTCATCATTTGTATTGGTTTAATAATACAAATCTATGGCCCCTGGCAAAGGTGGCTATTCTTTACAATGACCAAAATTTGCTCTGCATTGACCAAATATGTATCTTTATTAAACATCAATGGATAATATATGGATAAAATACAGTTAGAGGTAGTTGATTTTGAACCTGGAAAATCATTCAAATTATTTTCGCCCAGGCTCCGTAATACCTTTTTATGGCATTACCACCCCGAATATGAATTGGTATACGTAGAGGCTGATGCCGGGATAAGGCATGTTGGTTCGCACATATCGGGATATACTCAAAGCGACCTGGTTTTGATCGGCAGCAATTTACCCCACCTTAATTTTGATTACCGCCTCCGCAGCGAATATCACCAGATTGTTGTTCAATTGAGGGAAGATTTTTTGGGCACAGCGGTTGGTATAACACCCGAGTTTACCCCCATTAATCAGCTATTTAAAAAAGCGGACAACGGCATAGTATTTCACGGCGAAACTAAAAGTATTGCCGTACAAAAGTTAAAACAGTTACCGGCGTTAAACTCATTCGGGCAGTTATTGGCGCTGATGGAGATTTTCCAGGTACTGGCCAATTCTGCCGAAATAACCATTTTAAATGATGACGAAATCAGTCTGCAATTTTTTTTGAAAGATAAAATCAGGATGGGTGCCGTGTATGAATACATAGGCAGTAACTACAACCGCAACCCCGATGTAAATGTGGTAGCGGCTAAAGTAAATTTTACCACAGCCGCCTTTTGCAGGTATTTCAAAAAACAAACCAACATTACCTTCACCGATTTTGTAAACCAATACCGCATTGATGTTGCCAAAAACCTGCTGATGCAGGATAAAAATGTAACGGAAGTATGTTACGCTGTTGGCTTCGAAAGCTTATCGTACTTTAACAAACTATTCAATAAAATGGTAGGCCAAAATCCGTCGGATTTTAAGAGGTATTGGGTTAACAAGTAAAAACCTAAACGGCCCCCGTTTTAATAAACTGTACTACCGCTTTACCTGCTTTTTCAAATCTTTCGTCCCAGTCATCGCCCTGTATTAACACATAGTGGATACCATGATTGGCTAACTCCTGTTTGTGGCTTTCGTCCAGCCGGTTCCTGTCATTTTCGTTAAGGCGGGTGCCGTCCTGCACATAGGGGGCGTCAACATCCAGGTATATATACAAATCAAAATGGTTGGTTGCTTCAACCCATTCGGGCACCTGCAAATCCTTATCAAACAAAAAATGGCTGTATGACCGGGTAGTATTCAAGTCGGTATCTACAAACAAAATTTTGTTTGCTTCTTTTATCTTTTCGTTGATGGTTTTGGCGTGCAGTTCGGCTATCTGCAGCAAATCTTGCTCGGTACATTCGTTGGTATGCACCAAAATATCGCGGGCCATTTCGGGCACATCAAGCGTATGAAAATGGTGGGCCAGCCGTTTTGCCATAGTTGTTTTCCCGGTAGATTCGGTACCCAGCAGGCATATCTTTTTAGTAAAATAAGGCTTGGCAGCATCGGCCAAAAAGTTCCAGAAAGCAAAAGGTTTTTCTCTGATTTGCGTAGCCGATACAGGGACAATTTTACGTGGCTCGTCAAATATCATGCTTTCGCAATTCAAAAACCTCCCCATATAGGCACCATACGTTTCTGATGCAAATATGATATCGATAGTTGGTAGCTCCTTTTGCAAGTAATTGGCCCAGATGCGGGATACCCCCTCTGACGATGCAGAGGTATTTGGCAATACGGCTTCGTCGTAGTTCAATAGCCATGGTCTTACTTTACTGTTGTCTTTATAGGTCTCCTTAACCCATTCCAACCGCTGGCTGCCCCATATAGGCTCATCATAACTGGCGCTTACCAAAACAATCAGATCATCGCAATGCTGTAAAGCAAAATCAATTAATGCAATGTGCCCCTTGTGCAAAGGCATAAACTTGCCTATAACCAAACCTCTTTTCATCCATTAAAATCCCGGCCAAATGTATAAAGCTTTTAAGCAAATCTCAAATATGATATTCAACTGGTATGATCGCATACTATTTTCCACTCGCCTTTAATTTTGCGGAACCAAAGGGTGTAATAACCACCAAGCTCATCTTTAATTCGCTTAAGGTGCCATTTGCCCAAAACGAAGGCATTAGTTGCATCGAGTACCTTTACCTGCAACAGGGTAAACTTAAGCTGCCCCATGGCGGCTTTACCCGGATAACGCTTTTTATAATGATCAAGCGTAGTTTGCCAACCATAGTCGGGTCCGGCTTTACCTACAAATACCAGCGAATCTGATTTCCAGTAGCCCTGCATAAAACCTTCAATATCGCCACGGTTCCAGGCTTTTTCCTGGGCGTACATTAAATTTGCAATGACTTGCTTATCCTGCGCATGGCACAAACAAACCGTTAGGATAAGAAGAAAAGAAAATGTAAGCTTTTTCATACTTTGAATATAAACACGATTTTCAAGATTTAGCAGAATTAACAGGATTTTGTTTTACATAAATTTTAATGCCCCTATCTTACATTAAAATCCTGCTAAATCCTTAAACCGTGTCAAAAATCCTGTTATCTTTGATTTCACTGCCTTAACAAAAAACTCTTTTATGAAAAACCAGGTATTAAGCTTCGGCGAAGTTTTATGGGACGCTTTTGGCGATGGTAAAAAAGCGGGCGGTGCGCCTATGAATGTGGCCAGGCACCTGGTACAGCAAGGCGTAAATGTTGCCCTTGCAAGTTCGGTCGGGTTGGATAATAGTGGCGATACATTGATTGAATTCCTGAAATCAAATGGCCTGTACTCCGACCTCATTCAGCAAGATGATGAATACCCAACCTGCGAGGTTACCGTTCAGTTAGACGAAAACAACCAGGCTACTTATATTATCCCCGAGCCGGTTTCATGGGATTGTATTGAAACTGCAGACGCGCTTAATGCCGCGGCTAAAAATTCGGCGGCCATTGTTTACGGTAGCCTGGCCTGTCGCTCTGCCAAAACCCGCGAAACGCTGCTCAACCTGCTCGACGAAACTGATGCCCTTAAAATATTTGATGTAAACCTGCGCCCGCCGCATTACACACTATCCACTATCGAAACATTGGTAGCCCGTGCCGACGTAGTTAAAATGAACGAAGATGAGGCCAACCTGTTAATTGGTGGCAGCAGCAGCTCTTTACGCGACCAGATAACCGAATTCCGCTCCAAATACCATAACCGCACCATCTGCGTAACCCGCGGCGAGCATGGCGCTATAGTGTGGCACGATTATGAGTTTTATGAAAGCCCGGGATGCCCCGTAAAAGTCGGCGATTCGGTAGGTGCAGGCGATGCCTTCCTGGCCACTTTTGTGGCAGGGTTACTGGCCAATCACCCTATGCAAATGGTTGTTGATAAAGCATGCACCGTTGGCGCCTATGTTGCCAGCCAGCGTGGCGCCAACCCTATTTACCCAACCGAACTTTTGAATAGTTTGGTGTATATTTAATTCAAAAGTAAAAATTCAAAAATATCTTGAGGGCTGATAGTAAAGACAACTATCAGCCTTTTATATCGGGGGGCATTTTTAAATTCCTCGATTTATAGCTACCTGTTGGCCTTTACAGGGTATAACATTTGTAGAAAAGATAGAAAAATAATGCGCCGTACCGTAGGTACGGAACTTATGTAACTTACCTACGGCACACAGAAATGTTAAATTACATGTTGTTACAAATGTTTTGCTCCAATGGAGCAGCTTGTCAATTCCTTAACTTATAGTATTGGGGCTGCGCCGCAAAAAGGGTGCAGCTCATTTTTTTTATTTTTTAGCCCCTCTATGCGAGAAGCGGAGAGAGGGCAGACGTCCCGATATTTTATCGGGGTCGTCGGGGTGAGTCGTATCCGCTATGCGTTTTTAGTCCCTCCCTTTCCCACCAAATCATTTTTCTATATTTATTCCCGAAAACGATTAGCCTTGATGCCTTATAAACCTGGATTACATTTATTATCTGAATTCAGTACCGATAAACCTAACCTGTTACAATCAAGTACAGCCTGCGGGCGATTGTTTAATCAGCTCATCGATACCGATAAGCTAACTAAAGTTGGCGAAGTTTACCATGATTTTGATGGCGGCGGTTTTACCACAGTGGTGTGCTTAACAGAGTCGCATATGTCTAACCATACCTGGCCCGAGTATGGGATGGCCACTTTTGATGTGTTTTTATCCAACAATCAAAAAAAGAACGACGATAAGGCACTTGCCATTTACAAAGGAGTTATTGCTTTTTTTGAAGGTACCGAGATGCAAAAAAACGAAGTGAAAAGGTAATATGGCCGCTACACTAAACCCCAAAGCATTTCCTTTTTAGAGTGAGCTTACTTGCCCCGGTTGTCATAGTATCCGAAATGGAACAAATGCACCCCGGTATAACCGAGTATATTGAGCAGGTGTAGTTTTGGCTGTGGGGGCATGTAGCACCCTTAACGAGGTTTCGCACGGCATCACCTACATGGCCCTGGTATGGATTTACGAACAAAAGAAATTTACCGGTGAGGCTAAGCCCAAAACAACTTTCCTTAAAATTACCTTCAGCCGGTATGGTGTGCTATCCTTTGTGGGCCTGCTCATCCTGTTTGCCTATTTTGAAGAAGGCCTGTGGGGTGGCTTGGTGTGGAAAGAACATGCCTCGGTTTTTAAACCCTTCGCAGTGCTGCCTGCCATCAATGGCGATTTGCTATTGGCACTCATTGTGCCCCTGCCGCAGTCTACCCACTATGTGCTGGATGGCTTTATCTGGAAGATAAAGAAGCAGGACAATGGAAATAAAGCAGTGCTTTATGATAAAGAGTATCCGGACTAAAAAGAATTCGAACGCTTAAGTGATTTAATGCCAGTAATTTAAGTGTTCGGTAAAAAAACGGACACATCCCCACCCAAGACCGAACGCCCAAACTTATCCCTTCGGCATTAACTTTTTCAATGACATGATGTACCCGACATGCAAACCCTCATGAAAGGGCAAAAACGCCACCGCCGTATCTATCGAATCAATCCCGGCGCCATAGCGGGTGGTCCAGGTAGGGTAGTTGGCAAAGATGTCGTTATCCAGGTCGGTTTCCAGTTGTTCAATAGTTGATAGGAATAGCTCTTTGATAGTAGCTATATCTTCTTCGCCCACAAAATCAGTGGGTTTGGTATCCGGGCGGTAGGGGGTATAAAATTTATCCTCGGTAACAATAGGCAAACCGGCGCGGGTGTAGCAAATACCCTGCTGCGCCGATATCATGTGTGCCACATTCCAGATAATGTTGTTGTTAAACCCCTGTGGTACATGGTTCAATTGCTCGGGGCTAAGGTCTTTAATTATATTAAGTACCATTAGGCGTGGTTTAAGTACAATTTCTATCGGTTTACGCATGTTAGCTATTTTTAGTTGATTTAAAGCGCGGCTAAAGTATGAAGATTTGGTGTATTATTTTGTCAAATTACTTAATGGTGATAGTGTAGTTTTAGGTGTTTAGGCTTTTATTATACCTTTGCGGCTTCTGTTACGTTAGCTAAATACCGCTTGATTTACAACATTAAAAGATATGATTAAAAAGATATACTTACTCGCCATCTTCACTATAGTTACTATAACCACTACGCTGGCCCAGGAACAAACCATCGATATTCATTTTAATGCCCTTGGTTTTTTGGATAATCGTGAGTACAAGGCTTTTATACCACGCTCCCGCACCTATAGCGGCATGCGTACCGAGCTTGATTTAGGCTGGAATATTGATAGTTTAAACCATTTTGTTTTAGGTGCCAACGGCATTCACGAGTTTGGCGCCAAACCCTACTTTTTAAAAGTGAACCCGGTAGCCTATTATAATTTTACAGGTAAAAGCTGGTTGTTTTATGCCGGTGCTTTTCCCCGTGAAGGTTTGCTTGACGATTATCCCCGTGCTATTTTGAACGATACGCTACGCTACTATCGCCCTAATATTGAGGGCTTGCTGGCCCGTGTGCACAACGAACACCTTACCGAAACAGGCTGGATTGACTGGGTAAGCCGCCAAACCCAAACCGACAGGGAGCAGTTTTTATTTGGCTTTTCGGGTAAGTACAAGCCATCGGTTAAAGGGCCGTTCTATGTATCGCACTATTTTATGCTGGAGCATGATGCGGGCGCCGAAATTGCCTATCCCGATGATAATATAAGGGATAACGGTGCAGGCCAGATTAGGTTAGGCTTAGACTTTAGTCATAAAACCTTCCTGGATTCGTTATCAGTTGAAGCTGGGGGCATGATGTCATTAGAGCGGGTGCGAGGTGTAGACGGATTTCATAAACCGGCAGGATTTGTGGCGAACCTTTATTTGAGCTACCATAAGTTTGCCTTATTTGATGAATTTTACAAAGGCCAGGGACATGAAATTACCTATGGCGATTCGTGGTTTGAAAAGAAAACGTATAACCGGATGGATATCATCTGGACACCATTTTTATATAACCGGGTAAAAGGTCAGTTTATTTTGAGCTTCCACCAAACACCGGGTTTCAAGATGAGTAACCAGGAGGCTTTCAGGATCACTGTTGATTTGGGCCATAAAACATTGATCAGGATTAAAGATTAGTGAGTGGTTGATTAGGTGAGTGGTCGGATTTTTTTATTATGAAATATATACATCTATGCAGTTGAAGAAAAAGTTATTGATTTTTGGAGTGTTATTGTTTATTGTACCTGCCCGTTTATTTGCGCAGGATAACCAGTTTTCGGGTTGGGCTGCGGTGTTCCACTCGCAAAAACTATCCGAACATTGGGGGTATTCATTTGACGGACAGCTACGCTCACATGACGAGCTGAGTTACCTGAAGCATATTTTGCTGCGCCCATCGGCCAATTACTACTTTGCCAAAAATAAGGTTGGCGCTTTGGGTTATGCCTACATAGCCACCTATGGCCGCACTACTGCCGGCGATCAAACCTTTCGCCCGGAAAGCCGTATCTGGCAGCAATATACTTATACCCACAAACTGAGTAAAAATATTAACCTGGCGCACCGTTTCCGTTTGGAACAGCGCTTTTTGGGTAATACAGCCACTACCAAAAACGACCACTACTTTGCCCAACGCTTTAGATATTTTGCACGGGCAATTGTGCCTTTGAAAAAGGATTCGGCTGTGTTTGCGCAAGGACCGTTTGTAGCCTTACAAAACGAGGTGTTTGTAAACATCCAAAACAAAAACAAAGTAAACAAACACTTTTTCGACCAAAACCGCGCCTACGTAGCCGTTGGCTATCGCATTAACAAAATGATTGATGTGGAAACCGGCTACCTGAATCAATATATTAAACAAGCCGAAGCCTACACGATTAACCACGTAGCGCAGCTGGCTTTTTATACAAGGTTTTAAGCCTCACCCCGGCCCTCTCCACAGGAGCTACTGTGGGTACACAGTTTTTTAATAAAGAAAATTGTCATCGAACGAGCAAGTATGGGGGAAAAGCGGAGGCGCGAGGAGAAATCTTAGACGCCTTGCATGGCTGAATGTCCGCTTTTATAAGATTTCTCCTCACCTCCGGCGCTCAATCCTCCCCGGCTCATTCGAATGACACCGTTTTTGTTTAGTGATCGATTCTAAAAACCGTGTACACACAAAGGAGAGGGAGAAAAAAACAATATTCAAACAAAAAAAGCGATAGGTTTAACTCCATCGCTTTTTTTGTTTTTATTTCACATGCAAATCAAAAAGCCCTCTCTTTTGGAGAGGGTTAGGTGAGGCTCTCTTACATCCTGCTCACATCGCCGCTTCCTATCTTTGAGCTGCTCACACTTTTAACACTACCTGTATAATAAACATCGCCCGAGCCTACTACCGATGCATCCAGTTTTTGGCTAACGTTTACCCTGGCATCGCCTGATCCTGCAACACGTACCGAGGCGGTATTGGTTGTTAAATCCCTTGCTGTATAATCGCCCGAACCAGCTACGCTGATGTTTGAATTATCGGCGGTACCGCTTAGTTTGATATCGCCCGATCCTGCCAGGTTTACATCAAGGCTTTTAACCCAAAGCTTGCCGCTTACATCGCCCGATCCGGTTAGTTTCAGTTTAAACGAGCCGGCACGTAAACCTTCTCTGAACGATACATCGCCCGAACCTGAAAGTGATACGCCGTTTACTTCTTTAATAGAAACGTAGATCATGATCTTTTTGTGGCCACCATTAAACAAGTGCCAGTCGTTATTGCTTTTGGTATAAATTTTAAGGGTGTTACCTTCTACTTCGGTAATAATGCGGCTGATAACGTCAGACGGTGCCTGTACTTTAACAGATTCTGTTGATCCCTGGGTAATAACCACATCAAACGATCCGGCAACGCTTACCGAGGTAAAGCCGGATAAGTGGCGGTCTTCGGTATTTTGGGTAACCTCGTTGGTTGGGGTATTTGTTTTTGCATTTGTATAGCCTGCAATACCTGTTACTAAAGCAGCAACCAGTAATATTTTGCTTAATGTTTTCATCTTAATTATCTCTTATGTAGCTATATGACGCAAGTTATTTGGCGAGGTTGCATGGAGAGGGAAATAAAAGTAAGCCCCCTCTAAATCTCCCCCTGAAGGGGGAGACTTCAAAATGTTTTTTTTAAGCCCTCCCCTTTAGGGGAGGGCTTGGGTGGGGCTCACTCCACCAACACCCCAATATAATAATTAAATGTGTCAACTTCGATGTTATCCTTGGTGGCGCCTTCTAATTCAACCGGTTTAAACTCTTTAGTTGGGGTGATGAATTTGTAATCGCCGCCTTTAACGCGCACTTTAACGGGCATGGCAAAGTCTTTGGCGTCGGTGCTGGTCCAGCGGGCATAGCTTTTACCTTCGCGGAACATGATCTCGAGGATGGGGATGGTTTTGTAATGCAGGTACTGGTCAAATACCGGTGCCAGATTCATGCCAGCCTCTTTGCTGATGTAGTCAACAACCTGGTTGTAAGTTACGGTTTGATGGTAGAAAGTTTTGTTGAGGCCGCGTAATATGCCGCGCCACTTTTCATCATCGTTAATAATAGTGCGAATCATGTTGAGCATATTGCCGCCTTTGTAATACATATCGCCCGAGCCTTCTTTGTTTACGCCGTAAGCGCCAATAATTGGCCTGTCGTTAGAGATGGACATGCGAGTGCCGTGCACGTATTCCTGACCTGCCTGTTTGCCGTAAAAGGTTTCTACAAATAGCGACTCAGAGTAATTTGTGAAACTTTCGTGGATCCACATATCGGCCAGGTCTTTGGAGGTAATGTTGTTGCCAAACCATTCGTGACCGCTTTCATGTATTACGATGAAATCCCATTTTAGTCCCCAGCCCGTACCGGATAGGTCGCGGCCCAGGTAGCCGTTTTTATAGTGATTGCCGTAAGCTGTGCCGCTTTGGTGTTCCATACCCAGGTGATGGCTTTCTACCAGTTTATAGCCATCCTCGTAAAAAGGGTAAGGGCCAAACCAATGTTCAAAGGCTTTGAGCATGCGCGGCGCATCAAGCCCCCATTGGGCTTTGGCTTTATCCAGGTTATAGCTCAACGGCCAAAAAACCATGGTAAGCTTGCCTTTTTCGCCATCATAAATGCCCTCATAATGGGTATAATCGCCAATATTGGCTTCAATATCATAGTTGTTGATAGGGTTGGCCACAAACCAATCGAAACGGGTATAGCCATCTTTCAGGTCGGTAACTTTGCGTAAGCGGCCGTTTGATACATCTTTTAAGCCCTTGGGTACGCTGATGCTGATGAGGGCGCTGTCAACCTCATCTTCCTGCTGATCTTTAGTTGGCCACCATACGCTGGCACCCATACCCTGGCAGGCTGTTGATACCCAGGCATGGCCTAACGAGTCGGTGTTATACTCCACACCTCCATCCCATGGGGCACGCTTGGCAATGGTTGGGTTGCCCGAGTAGTAAACGGTAAACTCGTCCTTACTGCCCTTGCTGATGTTTTTGGGGAAAGTTAAAAACACGGCGTTAAACTCGCGGGTATATTTTAACTCCTGCCCTTTGTAAACCACTTTTTCAATCTTCAGGTTATCCCAAAGATCAAACTGTAGCTTATCAAAATTATTTACCGCGGTAAACTTAAACAGCACATTACCGCTGATGAATTTTTTATCGACATCAAACTTCACATCCAGGTGATAATAATTGATATCGTAACAGGTACGCAGCGGCGTAGTTAACGATCCGCGTAAAGTATCGGCGCGGGTAAACTTTTCTTTTACCGTACCTAATTGTGCCTTTGCCGGCAAAAGGCTTGCCCCGGCCACCAACAGACCCAGTGCGTATTTAATCATGTTCTTATTTTGCATAATTAGCCCCCTCTAAATCTCCCCCTGAAGGTGGAGACTTTTTTTTAATTTTTGTTTTTTTTAAGCCTCCCCATCCGGGAGGGTTTTGGTAGTATCTCTACATCTCTACCGATAGATTTTTAAAACTCTTTTTTTAAGCCCTCCCCTTCAGGGGAGGGTTTGGGTGGGGCTTCTCAATCCACCAATACCCCCACATAAAAATTCAACTTATCCACTTCAATATTATCCTTATTTACCCCGTCGATGTCAACCGGTGTAAAGCGGGTTGTAGGCGTAATAAATTTATACTCGCCGCCTTTTGCGCGGACTAACACCGGCATGGTGAAATCTTTTGCGCTGGCTATCCACCTGGCGCAGAATTTGCCCCTTACGGTTGCAAACTCCAGGATGGGCAGATCTTTATAGCGCAGGTATTGGTCAAATACCGGTAACAGTTTTTTGCCCGATTGATCTGTAATGTAATTTACAACCTGGTCGTAAGTAACGGTTTGGTGGTAAAAAGTTTTGTTGAGGCCGCGCAGGATAGCGCGCCATTTTTCATCATCGTTAATAATGGTGCGCACCGTGTTAAGCACTACCGCTCCCTTGGGGTACATATCGCCCGAGCCCTCTTTGTTTACGTTGTAAGGGCCAACAACCGGGCTGTCGTTGTTAATGCCTTCCCTTAAACCAAAGTTGTAATCCTGCCCGGCTTTTTTGCCCCAGTTATCTTCGATGAATAACGACTCCGAATAACAGGTAAAGCTTTCGTGGATCCACATATCGCCCAGGTCTTTCCCGGTAATGTTGTTGCCAAACCACTCGTGGCCGCTTTCGTGTATAATGATGTAATCCCATTTCAGTCCCCAGCCGGTGCCCGACATATCGTAGCCCAAATAACCATTTAAAAAATGATTGCCATATGCCGTGGCGCTCTGGTGCTCCATGCCCAGGTGCGGGGTTTCTACCAGTTTGTAGCCGTCCTCATAAAAAGGGTAGGGGCCAAACCAGTGCTCAAATGCCTTAAGCATAGGTTTGACATTGGCGCCGAAATGTTTTTTTGCTTTCTCCAAACTGGTGGGGAGTACCCAGTAATCCATAGTAAGTTTGCCCTTTTCGCCCATGTAAGTGTCGCCAAAATGTACATAATCGCCAATGTTGGCAACCACATCATAGTTGTTTATCGGGTTGGCTACAAACCAATCGAATTTGGTATAACCGTCTTTTAACGGCGTAACTTTGCGCAGGCGACCGTTAGATACATCTTTTAACCCCCTAGGTACGCTGATGCTGATGAGCATGCTATCAACCTCATCGCTCAGGTGATCTTTATTGGGCCACCAGATGCTGGCCCCCACACCCTCGCAGGCGGTAGCAACCCATGGTTTTTTAAGCGAATCCTGTTTGTAAACAACACCGCCATCCCACGGCGCGCGTATGGCAATGGTTGGTTCGCCAGAGTAATAAACGGTGAACTGATCTTTACTGCCTTTGGTAATCGCTTTTGGAAAAGTTACAAACACCGCATTGGCATCGCGTTTAAAGGGCAGCGTTTTGCCTTTGTAAACTACTTTATCTACACCAAGATTAGCAAACAAATCAAACTGCAGCAATGTAAAATCCTGCGTGGCGGTAAACTTAAACAGGTTGCTGCCACTGATAGCTTTATGGTCGATATCAAATTTAACATCCAGGTGGTAGTAATTGATATCGTAGCATGTTCGCGGTGCGGTTAAGTTACCGCGCAGGCTATCGGCATGTGTAAATGCTTCTTTTTCCTGTAGGAGTTGGGCGTGAATAGGTAACGAAAATGCTGCGGTGCTTAACAGGAGCAGCGCGGTGTGGTATAGTTGTTTTATATTCATGTATTTTGTAATGGTATTATCTATTGTGCAACATTGCACTATTGCCAAACCTGCATTAAATTCTTCTTCCACATATCCGCGGCATACTGTCTGAATGCTTCCGGCCCGGTTTTAAAAGCCTCGTCGAAAGTATATTTACCGCCCTCAAAGTCCTCGTCAGACACCTTTACTTTTTTTGTTCCCCTCACGGCATATTTTTTAAGCCCTTCGTGCATAATGATCTTCATATCGGGCGGACTAACATCGCCCGATTCGCTTTTTTTTGCTTCGGTGATGCCGGTTTCGGTGGTGATCACCAGGTGTTGCCCATCGCTGTCGGTATATTTAACGGCGTTGATGATATGGCCCGTATATTTAATGGTGACGGGAATATCTTTCTTATCCAGCTTCGTTACTTTGATTTGGGCAACGCAAGTATTGGAGACAATAGATAGTAGCAAAAAAAAGTTAAATAATTTTATCATATGTTCTACTTAGCTAAACCATAACCCATTTAATTAATCGCCATGTTTTTGTTTTAGGATTATACCTGAATGTTTTGCGGCCCTCGTACCTTACGTTGGCATGTATCTGCGTGGTAATGGTTTTATGTTTTGTATCTATTTCCCGGGGGAACGATCCAACGCGATCTGTTAGGTAGTTGCTTTTATAAAACCGACCCTCATTATCCTGCAAGTAAAAATTATAAACTGGTCCCCCGTTACCGCCCGAATCATATTTTATGGCTATGTCCTCCTTCCCATCAAAGTTCAGATCAGCTATTACAAGGTCACCAAAATCATAATCAGCAACTTCTACCGATTTGTTATACCCGGTAGTGTAAGACCGGGATGCACTATCTGACATAAAAACCCCTTCAAAAAACCAACCTGGTGAAAAGTTTATAACTTGTTGATGATTGCCGATTTTGCTTAAAATGATTAATTTAATATTCGATACTCTTTGAACATTATCAGTGTCTTTAAACCAGGTGGCCTGAACCTTAAAAACGAATTTATGTGATAATTTTGAATAGGTATGCGTTTGGCCATTTACGTAGTTACCAAACGCTATTATTAAAGCTAATCCTAATAATAATCTTTTCAGCATGGGCTGTTCATCAGTCAAAATAACAGCCTAATTTAGTAACATAATTGCTAACAAATAATTTAATACAACACTGTTACAAATTAGGCTAAAAACTTACTATTTTGGGATAAAATATAACTGTATGCCCGATACTATTATCACAGATAATGTTGATACTTATCTGAAATCTACATTAGATAGAAATTTAAATAAAAAGCTTGGAAGTATTGAATTGGAAATGACGGCTCCCGGTCAAGACGGACTTAAGGAGTGGAAACAATGGCTGCCTATATCCAGTAAAGTAACTGATGAAGAAATTAAGGAATTTGAAGTAAGTATTGGCTACAAGCTTCCTGGTGACTACAAGTTATTCCTCAAGCACAAGCATTTTTACGATCTGTATATAGCTGAAGCCTCTTTTTGCTCCCACGCGGTGAATAAGTGGCAGGCATCGCTGACCAAATTTATGTTAGAAGAGTATCCGAAAAAGTTTTTATTTGACAAGGGATACCTTCCTTTTGCCAATTGGAGCGATTGGGGTTGCCTTTGTTTTGATACCAACCGCGGATTCTTAAGCGAGAATTACCCAGTAGTACTTTGGGATCATGAAGTTGCAGATTGGAATGAGAATTTCAGTAGTAATTTCAAGACTCTATTGAAAAAACTCGACAAAGAACATCAGAAAATGCAGGCCGGGGAATAAGGTATTTCGTATCATTGCAGCCCTTTTCAAAATTTATAAGTATGGCACATTTCCCGGCACAATATTCTACCTTATCGGCTATTGCTTTAAAAAGTTATATCGAGGCTGCCTATGGCTTGCAGCTAATTAATTGCAGGTTTTTATTGCGTGGGGTAAGTGATACGTATATCATCGAGGCAATTGACGCCAAATACGTATTGAAAATTTACCGCGAACAGCACCGTTCGCACGACGAAATACAAGGTGAAATTGAATTACTCAATTTACTGAAAAATGGCGGCGCAAATGTAGCTTATCCTATAACAGCTATTGATGGCAGCCAGCTGCAAACATTTGACGCGCCCGAAGGTGTCCGCTACGGTATCATGTTCTCGTACGCCGAAGGTGCCCCGGTTATGGATTTAAACGACGAACAATTAAAAACCATTGGTTGGCAGATGGCTAAGGTGCATAACATCACCTCGGTGGCCCAGCTTAGTTATCCCCGTAGGGAATATAGTATTGAAACTACGCTTATCAATCCCATAAAAAGTTTTGAACCTGCGTTTAAAGATCTGCCGGATGAGTATACTTATTTAAAAGATCTGGCAGGTAAGGTCGCTCAAAAACTAAGCGCATTGAATACCGCTAACTTTAACTACGGCTACTGCCAGTACGATTTTTTACCCAAAAACTTTCATTTTGATGATGCAGGTAATTTAACATTTTTTGATTTCGACTTTGCAGGCAAAGGGCTCCTGGCTAATGACCTGATGTCGTTTTTCGTCCATTTTTTTATGCATGTGTATACAGGCAGGTTAAAGGATGAGGATGCCGACCGGATGTTCGCGGTTTTTGTGGCTGCATACCGCGAAACAAGAGCCGTTAGCGACGATGAACTCAAAGCTATCCCTTACCTTGGCGTTGGCTTCTGGATTTTTTACCTCGGGTTTCAGCATGAGCATTTTGATGATTGGTCGAACTTGTTTTTTGGGCCGAAGTTTATTAAAGATCGGGTGGTGCTCATCAAGGTATGGGCGGATAAGTATTGTGAGTTTTGATCTGGAAATGCTTGATTGTTTGAACGCAGGCGACGACTCACCCCGGCTACGCTGCGCTGGCCGACTCTCTCCGGCTGGCACAGCATAGAGGGTTAGCTTCATTTTTTATTTTACCCACACTGTGCGCGAAGCGGAGTGATGGGGGCCGCCCGATATTTATCGCATGTGTATCCACCTAAGGACAGCTTACGTACTGCAAGGATAGCGTATGCGAGGAAGAAGCCGGGGAACTAAATTTGGAGGTGGTGAAATTATTGAAACAATTATCACCAAACCAAAAGTTCATCTATCTGATAAGTGTGAGTGAACCCGAAATAGTTTCTGTCTTTTTGCTCATATCAACAGATATAATATAGTAGTAAGTACCTACCGGCAATCTCCTTCCGTTCAAGGTTCCATCCCAGGGGATGCCGTAACCAACAGAATGAAAAACCAATGCCCCAAAACGGTTATACACGCTTACAATCTTGTTGCTATAAAAAGCCAGGGCCGAAATTTCCCATGAATCGTTTACGCCATCCCCATTTGGTGTAAACGTATTTGGAATTGAGGTAGATAGCAGAAGAGGTGTAATGGTAAGAACACCGGGCACATAACTTATGGCATAATTAGGCGATGCGGCCCCACTGGCAGTTATGATGTATTGCCCTATGGGTGATGTTGTGGTGGCAGTAGTAATGATTACTGGTTGGGTTATTAAATTTGTGGTCGTTTCGCCATTCACAAAGCCCGCATAACTTACGGTTAAGGCAGGATTGCTGCTTCCAAAAACCTTGGTCTTATCGTTAGCTACTATACTTAACGGCGTAGCATTTACATAACTTAACGGCATAATCATGCTGGTGTTAGTGATACCAGCGCTGCTAAGTGATATATTGCCTGCATAATTACCTACTTCACTTAAAGCAGATAACCGGATGTAGATTTGACTTGAATTAATAGTTCCGCTGCTGCCAATAACTACCGTTGGATAAAACTGAATATTGTTTGTACTTACTTCAAAACCAGTTGGTGGTGTTATTAAAATCCCAGCCGATAACCCATCGCCAGATACCATGAAACTTATAGATGATGACGCGCTACCATATGTAGTCTTTAATGATGTTAAAATCCCCGTTGCTGTAATGGCAATCGGTGGTTGAACATTAATATTACCACTTGCGTAAGTAATATTGTAATTACTTGTGTTAAATGTGCCGCCTGCAGCAGATGATGGTTTTACTGATGCCTGGTATAACCCAGCCGGATCAGTTGCTGCCGATCCGGCGCCATAATTAAGAGTAACACTTCCAATCGTTTCCTTGTTTTGTAATCCGGTTGGTGTGAACGCTATTGATCTGGAAACTCCGTTTAAGGTTGAACCATAAGTTTTATTAACATCATTCGCCCGGATAGTTAAAGCTGCCGGACTAATTATGCTATTCGGAATAGGCATGTTTATATTGGTGGCCCCATTGCTGCTCAAAGTAATATTGCCTGAATAAGTGCCGGAATTGGCAACCCCGGTCAACCTGAGATATACAGGTACAGAGGATACGCTGCCCGCCGCGCCGATGGTGACTGCGTTGGCAAAGGTGACATTATCAATACTCACTTCAAAGCCCAATGGCGGTGTAACCACAATACCGTTAGTTAAATTTTTGCCCGATACCAAAAAACTGATTGATGACGAAGGCGTACCATAGGTGGTGTTTAACGCTGCCAGGTTGCCTGAAGGTGTTATGTTTGGAGAGGGATTAACCGTAATGGTGAAAGTAACTGGAGAACTGTTGCAGCCAGGACCCGCCGAAATAAAATTACCCGGTGATTCAACAGAAGTTCTCACGTCAATTGTATTTATTACCTTATTGGTTGCTGTGTTGATCACCGAAACGCTGTTTGAAGCTGCATTTGCCACAAACACCCTGCTTCCATCAGGACTTACAGATATCCCATAAGGATTTCCGCCCACGTCAATTGTTTTAATTACAGTATTTGTTGTCGTACTTATTACCGAAACCGTTCCTGGGGAAAAATTTGAAACATAAACACTATTGCCATCCGGTGTTACGACTATACCCTTAGGAGCAAGCCCCACTGTAATATCGGACAACACGTTGTTGGTTGATGTATTTATAACCGAGACAGTGTTTGACTTGAGATTTGTTACATATAACCTGCTACCGTCAGGATTCAATGATAGTTCAAGGGGAAATGGACCCGCTGAGATTGTTGTTATTGTTGTATTTGTTTTTAAATCTACAACAGTTACCGTGTTTGATGAGTAATCCGTAACGTACATTTTGCTACCATCAGGACTTATTCTCGCGGCCCATATATCTGATGTTACGGAAATATTATCCACAACGGTATTTGATGCCGTACTGATAACGGATATGTTGCCGGCATTATGATTTACAACATACACCTTGGTTCCATCGGGGCTAACAGTAACTCCAATAGGATAAAACATTACAGGAATTGTAGCAATAACGGTATTGGTTTTAGTGTCAATCACCGAAACTGTATTATCCGCCGCGTTTGTTACATATACTCTGCTTCCGTCAGGACTAACTGAAACACATCCTGGTCTGGCTCCTACCGGTATTACAGCTACAACTACATTTGTTGCTATATTAATTACAGATACCGTGTTAATTTGTACATGGGCTATATACGCAAATCCAGCCAGTCCAGGCGTAGCTGTAATAGATGCTTTAATGGGAGTGCTACCCGTGTTAATCGCGGTAAAAGAAGGTATGTTTCCTACCCCAGTTGCAGGCAAGCCTATTCCCGGTGTATTGTTTACCCAATTGTATACACACCCGGCTCCGGCAAAATTAATAGCCGTAGTAGCAGACCCATTAGTAACTGTTTGGTTTTGGCCTCTTGCTTCAGTAAATAAAAAGAGAAGAGATATTGAAAGATTTAGATAAAGTATAAAATTATTCATTCGTGCATAATGCATGCTACTTCTTTACTTAGCCTTAATAAGCCTAAGTAACTGTAGTTTGGCATTATGTGTTCAAATATATCAGATAAATTTTAATATTTAAAATAATCAAAACGGAGCAAATGCGCGGCGTGGTGCCTCTCAATCTTTGTATCAAGAAAACCAAAAAGGAGTTTTACAATGAAATTCAACCTGTTGAGCAAAATTAAAAACGCACACCGATAACCACGCGGGTAACAAAGCAAGGTTGCGGATTGCCAAATCTCCTGGCTGAACAACCCTCAGGGATAATATCCGATAGCCACTATTCATTATAAGGTAAAACTGTGCTTTGATTGACTACAAAACAACCTTCTTCCTTATTTAAAAAAGCCCTTTAACTATCAATCAACGTTGGTAATATGTTATTTACAACACTTTTTATAATATTAGATTAACACACGCGATTTTATCAGGGTATCTGCTCCTCTACGCTTCGTGCTATAGAGGGGGAGGGAAATATAAATGATGAGCTCTACCCTTTTTGCTGCGTAAGTCGGACGGTGAGCCAGCGTAGCGTACCCGGTGGAGAGTCGTCTGCGCCGCGTAACCATTCTCCTCCCTCACAACATTTTGACCATCTCTCTATAAATAATAAGCTAATTACTCCTAACTTTGCCGTCCTATAAAACAAAATACTATGCAATATGATGTTATCGTTATCGGTTCGGGCCCAGGTGGCTATGTTGCCGCTATACGTTGCGCCCAGTTGGGTTTAAAAACCGCTATCGTCGAAAAATATAGTACCCTTGGCGGTACATGCCTTAATGTGGGCTGTATTCCATCCAAGGCCCTGCTCGATTCTTCCGAGCATTACCATAACGCTGCCCACACTTTTACCACTCATGGTATTAAGCTGGAAAATTTAGGTATCGATTTTGGCCAGATGGTTAAACGCAAGCAGGAAGTGGTAAACGCTAATACCAGCGGCATTAGCTACCTGATGAAGAAAAACAAGATTGACACCCACTACGGTGTAGGATCATTTAAAGATAAAAACACCATTACCGTTAAAAAGGCCGATGGTACCGAAATCGAGATAACCGGTAAAAATGTAATTATTGCCACAGGTTCAAAACCATCGGCATTGCCATTTTTAAAAATCGATAAAAAACGCATCATTACCTCAACCGAGGCTTTATCGCTTACCGAAGTGCCTAAGCACCTGGTGCTGATTGGCGGCGGCGTTATTGGCCTGGAACTGGGTTCGGTATATGCCCGTTTAGGCGCCAAGGTATCTGTAATTGAATTTATGGACGGCATTATCCCAACTATGGATAAAGCCCTTGGCCGCGAACTGCAAAAAGTGCTGACCAAACTGGGTATGGAATTTTACCTGGGTCATAAAGTAACCGGCGCTACCGTAAAAGGTAAAGAAGTGATCGTTACCTTCGACACGCCAAAAGGAGAGAAACAAGAGTTAAAAGGCGATTATTGCCTGGTAGCCGTAGGCCGCGTAGCTTATACCGATGGCTTAGGTTTAGATAAAATTGGCATCACCGTTGAAGAACGCGGCCGTAAAATTACCGTTAACGATCACCTGGAAACCAGCGTTAAAGGTGTTTACGCCATTGGCGATGTTATTAAAGGAGCCATGCTTGCCCACAAGGCAGAAGATGAAGGTACATTGGTTGCCGAAATTATTGCCGGCCAGAAACCACACATCGATTACAACCTGATTCCCGGTGTGGTATATACCTGGCCCGAAGTTGCCGCCGTTGGCCAAACAGAAGAGCAGCTGAAGGCAGCCGGTGTAAAATATAAAACAGGATCGTTCCCCTTTAAAGCCAGCGGCCGTGCACGTGCCAGCGGCGATCTGGACGGTTTTGTAAAAGTACTGGCCGATGCCACTACCGACGAAATTTTAGGCGTACACATGATTGGCCCCCGTGCGGCAGATATGATTGCCGAGGCTGTAGTGGCCATGGAGTTCCGTGCATCGGCAGAGGATATCGCCCGCATCAGCCATGCGCACCCAACTTATACAGAAGCTATGCGCGAGGCTTGTTTGGCGGCTACTGAGAATAGAGCGATACATATATAGTTGCCGGTTTGCAGTTTTAAGTTTGCAGTTAGAATATTTAAAAGCAGAGACAATTTAGGTTGTTTCTGCTTTTTTGTTTTGATGGAATTTTGATGGCGGCTTATGGGATTTTTGAATATGGGGCATCTTATGATAAACGCTATTTAAATGAAAACGATATTGTTAGTTTGTATCCTGCTTTTCTCTATTACGGTAAAAGGTCAAATCAAGCCGGCTGAAAAATATGTTGATGATGGTTTAAATGAAATAACATGCATTAAATTTAAGCCTGATTTAACATTTGAATATGGTTATCACGTTTGCACAACCAATGATGACGCCGTTGGAAGATATAAATTGAATAAGGATACCATTGTTTTGTTTGCCTACAAAACAACCATTGATACAGCAAGTAATTCGCCATGGCAAATATATCCGGCTCCCTTTAAACCCTATAATATTCAAGGTTTAAGGCCTGATACACTGATAATAAAAGGGCATAAATTATATAAATTCAAAAGCGGCCACACAATAAATGGTTATGAACGTTTTGAGTTAAATTATACACCTCCAAGAGGGGCGGGTTACAGGCGTAAATATTTTTTATTTGGCCCTTATCTATCTAAACAAATTGAACGCCATTATATGGTGGATGCCAAATTTGTTAAGTGGAAAAAATTGAAATGAGTGTAGCGCATGCAAGGTTTTTGGTGTTATTGTGCTTTGTATGGGTAACATCGATGTGGTTGCAGATCAGTTTCTAAAGATATATTCTGTTGACACATCGGGGCTTATTCAACACGACTTAGAGGCGTAGCCTCGGCCAATCTTGTTGCCACGGGTTTTAACCCGTGGAAAAAAACGACGAAAATGAGTGAGAGCCGTAGGTTCGATGCATATGAGCAATACGTATATATGGTTTGAACAAAATGAAAATACCTGAATTTACACCAAAATATGGGTCGTGCCGATGGCACTATTGTGGTCGTTTAACTCATCATCCACGGGTTGAAACCCGTGGCTACCATATTTGCCGGGCCGATGGCCCTTAGGTGAAGTTATGTTGAGGCTAATTAAAATCGAATACCAATACAGGCGTCATAGAGCCAGGTTTTTTTGTCATCTGTATTATAATGTTCACCGTTGTTAGTAGGGGCGGTCGTTATTTACCTACGATTCGAAGTCCGCATTAAATCCACCCTAAATCGATGGAAAAAGTCAGGTAGAAGGGGGATTTAGAGGTGCCGGTTGAGCAAAATATTGATTTAACTCCGTCATTTTTTTGGCTATGCTTACTAATATTGGGCCATCACTTTCCTTAACCGGACTTAAAAAATAAATTACACAGGTATTGTTCCTAATCTCGATATTCAGACCGTCATATGATCCGATCTCATTGATTAATTCGTCTGTCAATATTTGAACGATCAAAGTTTTATCAGTGGAATGCAGTATGTATTTTTTGTTAAATACGGGATGATTATTGAGGTGAATGTTTTCGTGAAATAAAAGATCCATAAGTCTCTCAGCAAGTGTGAATGGCTGAATTATCGTATCGGGAACGTTGATGTCAAATTGTACAAACGAACCCAAATATGTTGATATGCGAGAGTGATAATCTAAGCTACCTTTTGCAGCAGCATTGTTATATGAATTATAAAATGAAACTAAATATGCATTTGGTGAATTATCTATTCGCCAGCATCTTCTTAAACTAAAATAGCCACCTTTATTTATTGTGGTAAACCTATCAAAGTTGAATGTGCGTTTGGTGAGTGTAATGGAGTGCCACTCACTTGCTTTTTGCAGGGCTAATGCGGTATTGGTTATTTCTGGCATAGTTTAGTCCTGATTTGGAATAAAGCCATAAACGAAAATATCAATTACTATCGAAAGTATCAAAGTACACGCTAATACAATTAAAGACATGTTTTTTAATTTTTTCATAGGTAACCTAAAATCAATGTTTAGTTGATTTCTCAAATCATCATTAGGTATCTTTTTTATTTGCCGGATAACATATATGTTATTTACTATAAAAAAGGTAATTATCGAGTACAGCAAAAATATTACGGTGAGGTTAGATATAAAACCAAAATCGGCCTGCTCAATGGGGCCAAGGCGACTATTTAAATATGGCAACCTAAGTAAGGTGGTTATCGTCAGGTAGGTAAAATTCAGAAGCGTGAAAACTAAAGAAATTATAATGTTTGCTGTAATCCACTTTGAACCCTTGATTACTTTATTGAAATTGATGACTAAATAAGCCTGGTAACCAACTATAAAACATGGGCTAATATAAAGAAGCAGGTTTAATGTGCTCTCGGTTACTATATATACCGTTGCAGAGGTGTAAGGAACATGAAACAGTTGGAAGCCTACTATAAAGGGCAAAAACAACAATATCAACTGCCAGTAATTCAAGCGTATTTTCATGGATAAGTTTTAAGTTCATAAAGGCAGTAATATAATCAATATCGATGCCTTGTTGAGTTATGAAATTAGATTGTTTGTGACTAATGACTCTCTTAACTACTAAAATATCTTGCGCGAATAATCCCAAGCACCGCAGCTAAAAGAAGGCTTCCGGCTATTGTTAATAGGGATACTATAAATATTCTTTTTAAAGGCTCACCAAATTCTGCTGCAAGGTTTTCGCGCAATGATATATTCTTGATCTTTGCTATTTTTCCGGATACGTACAGGTTATTTACCACAAAGAAGGTAATAAGCATATGCAGCATAAAAATAGATAATATGCCCGATGTTGAACTGGCCTTTGACCTTTGTACCGGCCCGCTGAGTAGTTTATGATTTTGGGAACCGTGTACCATAAAGGCGACGGCAGCCATTACACAAACTGCTGCAAATATTACCGGAATAAGGGTATGTACTATCATCCATTTAGAGCCCTTTATCCTGATATTGAAAAGGACAACCAAGCAAGCCTGGTAACCAACGGCGAGGAATAGGTCGGTTGCTATTATCGCGCTAAAAGCTTTTAAATCTAAATGGTATTTTTCCCGTAAATAAAGTGGCAGCAGGCTTGAAAATACCACTGCCCAAAACGGTGCAAATAACAAAATGAGCTGCCAGTAATTCAATCGTAATTTCATCGGATAAGGTAAAACTAATAAGGCAGCAATATAATCAATATCGCTGCCTTATTAGTTGATGAAAATGAGATTTTTGCCTACACCGCTACCACATGTTTCCCCTTTTTATAACCAACGGTTGCAAAATAAAAGATGAACAGGTAAATAGGGATCAGAATTACATAAGCTGTTTGGGCCGATATTTTATCAACCAATAAACCATAAATAGGAGGGAACACGGCCGCGCCTGCAATACCCATTACCAACAGCGACGAGCCAATTTTGGTAAAACGGCCTAACCCCGAAAGAGCCAACGGCCAAATGGCAGGCCACATTAATGAATTGGCCAATCCTAATAATGCTATACAGCTGATAGATGCGTATTTGGGTGTAAATAAAGCTAAAATAGTTAAAATAACGCCCAGCACAGCTGAGTAAACCAATGCTTTTTGCTGCGAAATATAACGGGGAATAAACACGATGCCTCCAATATACCCAAGAACCATACAAATTAAAGTGCCCGATGCAAAATATTTAGCGGTTGACAAGGGGATATGGTGTGCTATGCCGTAACCTATTATCGAGTCGCCTGCAATAACTTCGGCGCCTACATAAAAAAACAAGGCGATTACACCCAGAATTAGATGGGGGAATTGCGATATACTTGTTTTGCCCGAATTTGCAGCCGCTACAGTTTCATCTTCATGATCGGTATCAATTTCGGGCAGGCCCGAAAAATAAATTAATACAGCTAAGACGGCTAATACAATCACCATTAATACATAAGGCAATATTACCCTTGATGCCAATTCGTTAAGTTCGGCTGTTTTTTGGGCGATATCTAATTTGGCAAGGTTGGCATTAAAAGCATCAATGTTATTTAAAACCACGGCCCCAAGCGCTATAGGTGCCAATACGCCGGCAAACTTGTTAAAAATACCCATCACGCTGATACGCTTGGCAGCACTTTCGGGCGGCCCAACTATGGTGATGTAGGGGTTTGATGCCGATTGCAAAACCGCAAGGCCACTACCTTGTACAAACAAGCCAATTAAAAAGATAGCGTAAGTACGGGTTAAGGCGGCAGGTATAAATATAAGTGCGCCAACGGCTATGATGACTAACCCTACAGCCATGCCATTTTTAAAACCAAATATTTTAAGTAACCAGGCCGAAGGTTTGGCCATTAGCAGGTAAGCAATATAGAATGCGCTTGCTACCAGGTACGATTCGCGGTTATTTAGCTGGCAGGCTATTTTTAAATACGGTATCAATACCGAGTTTAACCAGGTTACAAACCCGAAAATGAAGAATAGAACGCCGATAATAATTACCGGGCTTACAATGGTTTTCTTTTGTGCCTGCATTTCGGGCTTTGTAATGGATGTCATTTGTTGAGTATCGTTAAAAAGTCAATGAAGTTCCTAAAATAATTAAAAAAGTTTATTAATTGTATTATTGCCGTTAAAAATTTGATAATTTAACATTTTATCGGAGTATTTATTGATTTTTTGCAGGAATTTATAGAGATTTCAGAAAAGTAAATCTTAGAGTTGCCGGTATCTCACTAAAAATTTGCAATCCGATTTAAATTCCGAAATTCGGGGCGATTGTATTTGCATGAAAATATTAATAGTAAATAACACCCGCATCCCGGCGCCAAAATATGGCGGTACCGAACGTGTTATCTGGTGGCTTGGTAAAGAGCTTAGCCGCCTGGGGCATACGGTAACCTATCTTGTTGCGCCCGGTTCAACCTGCCCTTTTGCCAAAGTATTGTTTTATGACCCTGCTGTTGACATTAACCTGCAGATACCCGACGATGTGGATGTGGTACATTTTCACTTCCAGGTAAATGGGTTTAGCAAGAAGCCTTATTTAATTAATGTACATGATAATCCTGGCTTTGGGCAGCAGCTAAATCGAAACTCTGTATTTGTATCTGCCAACCAGGCATCGCGCTATGGCGGCGAAGCTTTTGTACACCACGGCCTCGACCCGGATGATTACTACAAGCCCGATCTATCAAAAAAACGGACACATGCCCACTTCCTGGCCAAAGCGGCCTGGAAGGTTAAAAACGTAAAAGGCGCTATTGATGTAGCCACCCAAAGCGGCAACAAACTAATTGTATTGGGCGGTACACGTCTCAATTTAAAAATGGGGCTGCGGTTTACGCCAAATCTGAATGTAAGGTTTAAGGGGATGGTTAATAACGATGCAAAGGCCGCCGTGTTAAATACTTCCAAAGCATTATTGTTCCCCGTATTATGGCACGAGCCTTTTGGCCTGGCCATTATTGAAAGCCTGTATTTTGGCTGCCCGGTATTAGGTACGCCCTACGGATCGCTGCCCGAGTTGGTGCCGGCCGAAGTTGGGTTATTAAGTGACAGCAAATCGGACCTGGTAAACAGCCTTAAGGCGATAGACCAATTCAGCAACCTGCGTTGTTACGAATATGCCATGGATAACTTTATGGTACATACCATGGCGCAAAAATATCTTAGATTGTATGAGTGTGTATTAAATGGCGAACAATTGAATTTGGGGTTACCAACATTACAGGTTGCCAACACGGTAAAATATTTGCCCTGGAATGAGTAGGCTATTGGTCCTCTTTTAGTACCTGTTTAACCAAATCAATTAAAAATTCCGAAATTCGCCCTCAATAAATCCGAAATCGAAATTCCGACATCCGAAATCAAACTTCCATGCTGCAAATACAGGAAAACGTATCCCTTAAAAACTTTAATACTTTCGGCATAGATGCCCAGGCGCGTTATTTTGTCGAAATAGCCCACGAGGATGACCTGGCCGAACTATTTGCCGACCCGCAATGGCAACAAACCGAGCGGTTGGTTTTAGGTGGAGGAAGTAATTTGTTATTGGTTACAGATTTTAATGGCCTGGTTATCCGCATGAATATCCGGGGCATTGAACACCGCATTAGCCATAACGATGTATTTGTAGAGGCCGGCGGCGGCGAGGTATGGAACGATTTAGTGAACTTTTGCGTTGCCCGTGAATATGCCGGGATTGAAAACCTGAGCCTTATTCCTGGTTCGGTTGGGGCTTCGCCTATTCAAAACATTGGCGCGTACGGGGTAGAGCTTAAGGATGCGTTTGTAAGTTGCAGGGCTTTTGAAATTGCCTCCGGGACATTTAAAACGTTTAACAAAGCCGATTGTAAATTTGGCTACCGCGAAAGTGTTTTTAAAAGCGAACTGAAGGGGCAGTATGTCATTGTATCGGTTAAATTCCATTTATCACTTATACCCAACATCAATACCCAATACGGTGCAATAGGGCTGGAACTGGCCAGCCGCGGCATTACATCGCCTACTATAAAAGATGTATCGCAGGTAGTATCACATATCCGGGTATCTAAACTGCCTGATCCTACAACTATAGGCAATGCCGGTAGTTTCTTTAAAAACCCGGTAATTGGCCAGCAGGAATTTGAAGCTGTACACACTAAGTTCCCAGATGTGATTAATTACCCGGCTGCCGACGGGCAGGTAAAGTTAGCGGCCGGATGGCTTATTGAACAATGCGGCTGGAAGGGAAAAACCGTTGGCCACACCGGAACATGGAAGAATCAGGCACTGGTTTTGGTGAACCACGGCGGGGCCACCGGAGCAGAAGTGTACAACTTTTCGTCGCAAATTATAGACAGTGTGTACGCTAAATTTGGCGTTATGCTACAACGTGAGGTGAATATTATTAGTTAAAAATTTAAATGAAAACAAAATTGAAGATTTTGTTTTCATTTAAATTTAATAAAATTATTGCAATAATCTTTGTTGTAATAATTTAAGAATGGGGTGTTTTTTCTGTGTTTAATGGATTGACAGGCAGATTGTTGATTGTTAAATAAGTGTAATGTTTACACTTATGTTTTGTCTGTTGTTTTTTGGACAGGCAACCTGTTTTGTGTAGTATTTAATACAGTACTGGCACTATGCTTGCCTAACTGTTAACACAAAACTTTAACAAAATGACAAAGATTGAGTTTAATACCCTTGTACTGCGCCAGGCAACTTCATTAAGATCATACGCCTTACATTTTACGCACGACGCAGACGATGCTAACGACCTTGTTCAGGATACAATGTTGAAGGCGATAACATACTATAATAAGTTTAAAGAAGGTACCAATTTAAAAGGATGGTTATACACCATCATGAAAAATACGTTTATTAACAACTATCGCCGTTTTGTTAAAATGAGCACATTTGTTACCAAAAGCGACGAAATCTCCTCGCCAAACCTGGTATTCAGTTCAACAAAAAACCAGGGCGAAGCTAAATTTGTGATGGATGATATTAAAAGAGCTTTAGACAGGTTGCCCGGCGATTATTACGTGCCATTTACCATGTATTTTGAAGGCCACAAATACCATGAGATTGCCGATCATTTAGAGATACCTATAGGTACTGTAAAAACCCGTATTCACGTAGCGCGTAAGCTACTGAAGAAAAACCTGAAAGCCTATGATAACGGTATTGCCAAACCCGTTTACGCCGAAAACTAAATTTATAAACTCAAACATATATAAAGAAAAGCCCGCTGATGAAGCGGGTTTTTCTTTAAACGGATGTTCTGTTTGAATCTCACCTTAAAAAAGGTATTGCAGGCTGGTAAAGTATTTTCCGGGTACTAAATGCCAGGAAAGAGTTAAACAGGATATAAATAAAATTAAACATATACATGCCAGATATTACTATAAGTATAATCTCGGCAAAGCCAAAACCTGAAGAGGTTTTTATATGTAATGCGTTGGCGCTTAGTAAAATAATCATCATTACGGCTATCAGCAGGCACCAGGAAATCTGAAAGTTAATAATACGTTTGCAGGTATGGTCGATATCTTTTAATTTTTCCCGGTTTGATAGCCACAATGCCAAAGGCACAGCTATCCCCAATACAGGGAAGAGTATAAAGCTTAATGCCGATAGGTTAAGCAAAGCCAAAAAGCCTCGATTGTCATCTTCAGGTTCCTTTTCTTTAATAAAGAACTGTGGGTTTTCCGCCAGCTCCTCGGGAGTAACATTTAATGCGTGGGCCAGCCTTTGTAAGGTATCGCCCCTTGCTTCGGTTTCGCCGTTTTCTATGCGTTGTACAGTTCGTAAACTCAATTGCGCCATTTCGGCCAGTTGTTCCTGGCTTAAGCCTTTACGGCTACGCAGATCTTTAATTTTTTTACACAGATCGAAATTTTTCATGATAATTATTAGCTTGCCTGGCAAAATTAAAGCACAAGATAGAGATTCCCTGCCGACTTGTTTGCGTCATGTTTATGACAAAGGCCTTGTTGAATAGCTAATTCAAGTCAGCCGTAACAGCGCATGGTCAGCTATTTAACCCTTTTCCAAACCCCGCTATAAGTATTATTTAGTCCGTATATATACAACAGCGAATCGGCAACTTTGTATTTAAAAGTGTTCCTGAGACCCAAAAAACCGCCATACCCATTGCCCACATTTGTTATAGTCTCTGTGTAAACACTGTCGTAAACACTATATGATCCCAACATGGCCGCATACACCAGGTTTTCTTTGTGTCGTACATCAAGATTTATAAACCTGTCGTCAGTGATCATTTTATACCTGGTTAGCCCTTGTTGATTGTTGTACATCGTATCGCGGGTACCATCGCTGCTTAAAATTTGCCAGGTGCCAACAAGTGGGTTTTGTTTAATTATCGCTGTTTTTGCACTAAAGCAGGCCGAAAAAGATAACCGTACAAATTGTTAAAAGGAAGATAGATAAGAGTGTTAATTTTTTCATTGCATTGGTTTTTAGGTTAAATAAATCAATTGTGTAACTACAGAACTTTTGGATGCCATTTATAGCAACTTCCCAGGTTTTGGTTAGTTTCCCGGCAAAAGCAGGTGCGGGCTCATAAGCCTCATGGCCAAGAGCAGAAAAAATTAGTTTTATCGTATAACTTCGTGGTGTTACTTCGCCGGCCTCTATCCGCTGTAGCGTACGTACACTTAAATTACACTTTTCAACAAGTTCTTCCTGTGTTAAGCCGCTGGCTTTTCTGAGTTTAACGATCTTTTTGCCTGAGGCTGGTTGTTGCATAGTCCGATAAAATTCTTGAGCAATGTTATAATTAACCCGATTAAGGTACAATAAATTTGGCTGTATTTATACCCGACATTAACCCGACATGATGTTCATAAGCGCAAAACGACAATGTTATTTAGTAAATGGCGGGTATTTTTGCCGATAAAAAACAATACGGGTTACAATTTGTATTTTTGGTTACGCCCCGGCTATTGTGATCAATCTTTACGATAAGGCTTGTTATGAAGACATTATGTTTTGATACCAGAAAAATGGGTTTATATGTTAAAGCTGTACTGCAGCAAAAATTAAATGTTATTTGATGATTAAACGTATCTTTTTATTGGCCTTTGTTTTTTTCTTATGGTTTAACAGCGAATATGCCCGTGCAGACGAGCCTAACCTGAGGCATATCCGGAGCCTGCTGGTAGTATGCATGAACAACAGCAAAGTAACCGATTCATTATATAAAAGCCTGGCGGTAATAAAGAACCCTACGGGAGTTATTACAGCATACCTTGCCACATTATCGGCATGTAAGGCTAAACTCAGCTGGAACCCTTATATGAAGGTAAAGCACCTGAACAGTGCCGAGGCTACCTACAAAACAGCCGTAAGCGCCGATCCGCATAATATCGAGATCCGGTTTTTACGTTTTTCGGTTGAGCATAATGTACCTGGATTTTTAGGTTTTAACAAAGACCTGGTTACCGACCGTGACGAAATTATAACTCAGCTTGATAAAAAGAACTATGGTACCGGAGATAAGGATTTAACGGTAGCCATCATCAAATTTCTGCTGAATTCTAAACGCTGCACTCCATCGCAAAATGAAGACCTGAACAAACGCTTAGCCGAATTAAAGTGAGATACACTTACCTGGTTATCAATATAATGACGGTATTTTTCCCGTTTGTATTATCGTTTGATAAGAAAGTTCATTTTTATAAAAGCTGGAAATATATATGGCCGGGCATGGCCATAACCGGCCTTTCCTTTTTGTTTTGGGATGTACTGTTTACCATGAAAGGCGTATGGTCGTTCAACTCCCAATATGTTATCGGTGTTACAATTTGGGGTTTGCCATTAGAAGAAGTGCTTTTCTTTTTAACGGTGCCGTTTGCATGTATTTTTATCTATGCCTGCTTAAATTATTACATCAAGTGGCAAATAAGTGCTCGAATAACGGGTACCATCAGTAGCCTGGTTGTCGTCTTTTGTACCGCTGGATTAATTTTTTATTATCATAGGATATATACGGTAATTACTTGCTGTGTATTGCTTTTGTTAGTTTTGATATTTCAATATGTCATTAAGCCGGGTTGGCTTAGCCGTTTTTATTTTACCTATTTAGTTGCGCTGATCCCGTTTTACGTTGTTAACGGCATGCTTACATCTATACCCATAGTGAGTTATAATAACATTCAGAATATGGGCTTAAGGGCGGGTACAATCCCAGCTGAAGATCATTTTTACCTAATGGCTTTGCTGCTAATGAATATTGGCTTTTTTGAATACTTTAAAGGAAAAAGTAAGACTAATGGATAACCTGCCCGAATACACCCGCTCACAACTGGCCTTACGTAACGGGCAGGATAAGCCCCAGATTTGGGTGGCTTACCATGGTATTATATACGATGTAACCGAAAGTCGCCTATGGCCCAATGGCAAACACTACGAACACTGGGCCGGCCAGGATTTGACTCCCGAGCTTGTTGATGCCCCACATACCGAAACGGTATTTGAAAAGTTTGAGAAAGTGGGTACGCTAAGTTCAAGCCCCCTCTAAATCTCCCCCGGGTAGCTACTGTGCGTACACAAGCCTCATATAGAAAAGTTGTCGATAGAGCAAGCATGGGGTTGCGGGGAGCGCGGGGGGGGGGGGGGGTTGAATTTGT
>Ga0307507_10002402_pt1 | contig 39535 bp, 16 predicted proteins | sample 7_EM_MG_FD_207223 | JGI IMG/M metagenome (GOLD analysis project Ga0307507, IMG submission 207223) | Populus trichocarpa ectomycorrhiza microbial communities from riparian zone in the Pacific Northwest, United States - 7_EM | ecosystem: Host-associated > Plants > Roots > Unclassified | place...
AAGTTGCCAAGTAGGTTAACTGCGTGTCAAGAAATATGCAGTTAGCTTTTAAAGTTGTCAAGTAGGTCAACTGCGTGTCATTTAACTTTTGAATGTGTCAAGTTGGTCAATTGCGTGTCAAGTTGGTTAATTGCGTGTCGAGTTGGTCAAATTGCATGTCAATTACGCGAAACGCGAAAACCAAAGTCTACTTGAATCTCATCCTGCGAATATTTTCCCGATGAAAGAATGCGAAGATGTTACGTTAAACCCTCTTAAAATCCATATAATATAGGCCGCGCCTTTTATCTTATTAGCAAAAAGACAAGATTATAAAATCTTTACTATAATTATAGAAGATATTAAGAAAGTACTAGAACTGAAATAGTATCCTAATCCTTAACCTTTTGTACCTAAAGAGTACTATAACCTAATTGACGAGTTTAAAAAACGATTTATAGACCAACTAGCCCTGCACCAAGAAAAGCACGATTTTAAGATAGAACTTAAGCCTAGCATAACACTAAAGTTTGGTCCGCTATATGGCATATTACGAAAAGAACTGCTTGTGATGTAATAATACCTCAATAAGCATCTAGAAAAAGAATTTATTTGCCCTAGTTAATCTCCATTCGCCTTACCTATGCTATTTATTAAAAAGCCAGGAGGAGGCTTAAGATTCTATATTAATTATTAAGCTCTAAACGCAATTACGATTTAAAACTAATATCCAATTCTCTTAATTTAAGAGACGCTTAACTAATTAGTAAAGGCACGGTACTTTATAAAGCTTAATATAATCGCTGCCTTTAATAAAATTTGTATATGTAAGGGAGATAAGAAGTATATAGCCTTTTGTATATAATGGGGACTCTTTAAATACCTAGTAATGCTATTTAGCGTAAAGAACGGTCCTAGTACGTTTTAGTAATACGTTAATAATACGCTTCGTGAATTCCTTAATGTATTTATTACCGCGTATATTAATAATATCTTAATTTACTCGTCCTTGCTTTCTAAATATTAAAAACACGTTAGAATAGTCCTTAAACGCTTATAAGACGCGGGCTTATAATACGATATTAAGAAATATAAGTTCCACGCGTCTAAGGTTATATACTTAGACTTAATTATATCCCGTAACGGAATTAAAATAGACCCTAAGAAAGTCGCTATAATTATAAACTAGGAAAGTCCTAGCAACGTATAGGATATTTAAGGATTTCTAGAATTCGCAAATTTCTATTAACAATTTATTAACCACTTTTTAGAAGTTGCTTAGCCGTTAGTAAACCTAATAAAGAAAATTTTAAATTTTAAATAGACTACTAAATGCGAACGAGCTTTTAATAACTTAAAATATTGCTTTATAACTACTCTAATCCTCACTTACTTTAACCCTAACCTTAAATATATTATTAAAACGGACTTATTAGATTATGCGCTAGGGGGAGTGTTATTGTAATATAATAAGAATGGCGAACTATGTTTAGTAGCCTTTCTTTCCTAAAAACTCGCCCCTACTAAATCAAACTATAAGATATATAATAAGGAACTGCTTATAATTGTTAGATACTTTAAATAATGGCGTTCTAAGCTAGAAGGATTGTTATTTCTAATACGTGTATTAACAGACTATAAGAACCTGTAATACTTTATAACTATAAAATAATTAATATAGCGCCAATTTTATTGGGCCGAATACCTCTTATAATTTAACTTTAAGATTATATATTAACCGGGTAAACTTAATTAAAAGCCTAACGCATTAATATAATAATTATAGGACTTACCTATAAACGCCTTAGATAAACGGATTATAAATTAATTACAGATCTTACTGCCCCCTAAATATTTTAAAAAACTACATCCTATGTTTCTAAATATGGAACTTAATAGGAATAAATTGGAAGTTGATAAATAGGAAATGGAAATTAATAAGCTAATAAAATATAAATATAAGAATAATGTATGGATAATAGATATAATAAAGGCAATCTAAACTGGAAAATAATAGTATAAGGATATTATACTTACTAAATACGAAATTTGAAACAATTAATTGTACTATTAATAGAAGATAGTAGTTCTAAATTCCAAACCTTTACAATTTAAGATACTTAAATTTATACACAACTCCCCTATAGTAGGATATCCTAGCCATGCGAAGACCTATAAGATTGTTTAACGAGTATATTACTAGCCTACGATGCACAACTACGTACGGGAATACGTTTGAGTATATAGGATATGCGTACGTGGAAAAACCTCTTATATAAAGAAGCAAGGAGTACTTTAACCGCTACTAATCCTAATGCAAAGATAGCGCGATATCTTAATTAACTTTATAGTTAACTTGCCTAGTAGTAATAGGTTTACGAATATTATAGTAGTAGTTAACCGTCTTATAAAAATGCAATATATGATTCCTATAGGCTTAATTAATGCAATATTAGTAGCTAAATGTTTCATTAAGCACGTCTTTAAGCTACACGGACTTCTTAATACGATAATATCCAACCACGGAAGCCAGTTCGTTTTAGACTTCTAGTAAGCTCTATATAAACGATTAAGTATTTAAACACAACTCTTAACTGCGTTTTATCTAGAGATAGATAGTTAAACGGAAATTGCAAACGCGATTATAGAACAATATTTATAAATATACTACTCCTACCTATAAGACAACTGGGAAAAATGGCTACCTTTAGCTAAGTTTACTGCAAATAACATAATAAATATATTAATAGGCGTAACACCGTTCTACGCAACCTACAGATAAAACCCTTAACTTGGATTTAAGCCATAACCTAATATTAATATAATAGGACCCACGATTAAACGGATCTAGTTAATTAACGTGCATAACTTCGCTAATTAAATAAAGTAGTTAACGGAACTATTACGAAGTAAGTTAATATACGCTTAAATGTTATAGAAATGGCATACGAATAAAGGACAAGCTCCCGCATAGGACTTTAAGGAAGGTAATATAGCTTACCTAAATACACGAAACCTAAAGATTTAACGGCCTTTAAAGAAACCTAATTAGAAGTTTACGGGCCTATACCAAATTAAGAAGAAACTAAGCCTGTACGCCTATAAGCTCGAACTGCTAACTGAAATAAAAATACACCTAACGTTTTACGTAAGCTTACTGTAACCCTTAAGAGACAATTCTACAACTCGCGAAATTCCACCGCCACCTCCCGTAATTGTTAACAATGGCAACGGTTCGTACTTTATTAACTTAATTAATAATATATAATAGAAAGCACGATCTAAACAATTTAAACTTCTTATTAAGTGGAAAGGATATAAAACACGAACTTAGGAAACCTATAAACAGGTTAAGGCCGACGCGTCTTCCCTAGTAAAAGAATTCCATAAAGACTATCCTTTGCGGCCTACTTTGGCTGGATGGATATAATATAAAGGTAAACAACTGCTACTTAACGCGAAGATATAAAACATAATAGCAGGAAACTTAAAATTAAAAAGAACTCAAACCACATTACGATACTTATAAGGCGATAAGTTATAAATTCTTAACTAAATTAAATTGTTTTGGACCTTTGGCTAAAGGGGGGGGTACTGTAACAGAACTAGCCCAGTTATAGTAGGAATGTCTTAGTAAAACACTTAATAGATAAATTCCAACGCTTTAATTAAATTCTACTAAATTCTGCTAAGTTAATTAAATTCTACCAAATTCCGCTAACTTAATTAATTTCCACTAGTCTCTACTAAATTCTACTAACGTAATAGAATTTGGTTAAAACCTGTTAAAATCCGCGTGGGCTTGTGCCTACGCGTCTACTGCTAAGACTACGAATATTTAGTTACAAGTTTCCTATATTTCTTTCTCTTCTTTACGCAATGTCTTGTACTCTGCAAGAGCTATATACCCTTAGATTTAGATAGAATTTATATTATTCCTTCGAATCTTCCCTAAAGCCTCTTCGCGCCCTTACAGTAACCTTAAAGACGCCTATATAGATAATAAGTCCCACCTAAATTATTAATTTGCCAGTAGAGGTCTCCTTCCACGCCTATAATTATTTACCAGTATATCGTCCTAATTAGTAATATTCGCTAGTTTTTTAAGACGCTATATATAGGTTAGTATTAACCGCGAACTTCTTAAATATACTAACACTAAAAAAGAGTAAAAATACTTAAATTAGCAGGTTCTGTCCAGATCTACTTTTACTAAACACTCTACTAACCTAATCTGCCAGTATATAGTAAGTAGAGCGCTTACTCCCCTTATCTTAATTAGAAAGATCGGATTTAATACCCGCGTTAAAGCCGCTAATAGGCTTACTAGCACGCCAAGCGGCGAATATTAACTTATTTAGAAGGTTAATAACTTTAAGATCTAGTTTAGAAACAGCGGCCATAGGCTCCTATAAAGTAGGAATGGCAGGAAGGCCTATTCTTATAACTTCTTTAGCTAATAACTCTAATAGTTTAGTCTTATCTACCTTATCTGCTTTATCCTTAGCAGTTTTACTATAGGCCTCAAAAACCACTCCTAATTTGTCCTTAATATTTTTAATCAGCACTATTGCCAATAAGCTATTGTATATATAATGCGTTGCTTAAAAGGATTGCAAATAGGACTCCTAGGCTTAAGGTGCTTTTGGAGGCTTTGGAGGCCTTAAAGGCTTTAAAACTAAAGACGCACACCGTTTTTTAGGCGGCATAAGGACGATATTTTACTAAAAATTTAATAATTAAATAGACGGCGACAATATTAAAGCTTTTTAATTAACTATACTAAATACTATAGGCTTCCTGGCCACGTTGCTATTGTTTACCGTAATATTTAAGCGTTAAATAAGGCGCTAGCACCCCCTGCCGCCGAGCAAGCACTAACTAAAGGCTTTAACACCAAGCTCTATACGGTATAGAGCCTCTAGATTGGCTTATAAGGCGTGCATATATAAAAAGTCTATAAAAAAAATTGCCATATAAAGGGATAATAGGGAACTACTAGCTATAGTTAACTACTTTAAATAGTAGCAATACTACCTTAAATACGCGAGCCATACCACTTATATACTCTTAGATTATTATAATTTACGCTACTTTATAACTATAAAGGAGCTTATACCTTAATAGACTAAATAGGTAAAAGAGCTTGCGCGATTTAATTTTAAGATTAAATATAAGCTATGGGAAAATGACCCTACTAATAGACCGTTATAACGGCCAAACTATACTAAAGGCTTTAAAATGGGAGAAGGAAAATAAATAATAGATATTTTACTTTCTATATTATAGAATAAGCTCCGGGTATAGAATGCTTAAATATCTATAGCTCTATATAATAAGTCTTAGGCGGTATAAACCCTATTAACTTTTACTAACATTTTAGCTAGTACTTAGTCTATTACTAATAAGGGTCCAAATATTCCTGAATAGGATATCTCTAATACAATTTTAGAACCTAGTAATATGTTACCTTTAATTACTAAGCTATTCCCTTAAACTAATAGCAAAGCTATAAAGTAATTATAATTTAGAGCCCTATAATAACTAAAGGACTTTAGCCTTATAGCGGCCCTTTTAATATACGCGCACTAAAGAGTTATAAGATCTATAGTACTATCTAGTTATATACTTAGAGTAGTATAAGACGAAACAGCTTTACCTAGGAACTATTTAAAAGATTAATAGATCTTATCTATAAGGTATAATAAAGGGACGCCTCTTATACTATCTTTAATGCGAAAATAGACTAAAAATGTAATGGAAAAAAGCTATAAGGCGCTAAAATTAGAAACTAGACCTAATAGGCCTACTGCGTAAAAATAGTAAGATTTAGGTACTATATAAAGCAAATCTATAATAGAAAATCTTTATAAAGAATTATAACTATTCTTTAGGCGGCTACTATAGTTAAGCTAAAATAGTGGGATTACTTTAATATAAATACTATTAGATAAAGCTTAAGTAGGAAGTAAAGGAGTATATTAGCTATTATAAGAAGTTTTAAGTATATAAAATCTAAAGGTATAAGCTATAGGGTTTACTTAAATCAGTTCCTCCTATTAGTGAACTATAGCGATATTACGCTGTAGATTTTATTACGGATCTTCTACTATTTAAAAATAAGTAAGGACGAATATATAATTTAGTCCTTATACTTATTAATAGGTTTTAAAAGTATGTCTAATGCCTTCCTATAAACAAGATAATTTATATATAAGTGCTTATAAACCTAAATAAGGAGAAATACTTTCTTAAAGTAGATTAACTAAACTTTATAATTACTAATAAGGGCAGCGTCTTTATAAGCTAGTACTAGTTAAATCTATACTTTTATTTAAAGATAGACCACCACTATAGTACGGCTTTTTATTTATAAATAGATAGGTAAATAAAACGGCAGAATTAGGAACTGGAGTCTTATCTATAAATATATTTAAACTATTAGTAAGATAACTGGTATAAGCTATTTATAATGGAGCCTTATAGTGGGTACTACGGTAGACTTATTAATGGGCTAGGTATATAGGTATAAATAATAAGTTAATAATGTAATAATAACTGGTGGAGTGGTTGCCTAATAGATTAACTCTAATTATATTCTGAGATTTACTATAAAGAGAGAACTATCTAGGTAGGGACTGTAGTCCTTTAAATATATAACCGTACGCCTAAGAATCCCTTCGCTCTATAAGGTATGTATACTCTATCTACTCTACTTTATAGATTATACAGATTACATAGATTATATAGATTATATTACATGACCTCGGCTACTACTCTTTGTTATATAGTTCCACCAGATCTATCCTAGACTATGCCTATATTAACTAACTAGCTTCTACTAACTCCTCTCCAAGTAGTTATAACATTATACTTAAGCTGTCTATAATACTATCTCCTTCCTCTTTATCTTTGTCCTTAAAGATTCCTAACATCTCTAAGTTATTTACTAGAGGTATAATGTCCATCTAATTAATCTGGTTAATATTCTTACTTATTATACCTAAAGCCTCTTCTTCTTTATCTATAGCTTATCAGTCTTATACTGTTGCTGCGATACTATCTCTTAGTGAGATTATACCATCTTTATATTCTTATTGTGCGAAAGAGGGGTTAGTCTATATTGCACTAGCGAGTCCTTTATCTTAACAACCTTCCTCTTATTCGGAGTATACTAAAGCGAATATTTAATCGTCCTATAACGTTCGCTCTATCTCTAACGCTAAGTATATATGTCCTATAACTCTTAATAGTTTTTAAGTTCCCTAAGTAACTTGTTATAGGGTCTTATATTTAATCTACTGCTATAAAGCTTAATAATAAGCTTTTCAGTGCCTTAGGTAAGATTTATCGTCTTTAAGATAAAGACCATACTTATACTAAGTGGATGAGAGATAAGGAGTGTTATACTCTTAAAGCCTGCGCCTCTACTTATACTTAACTGCTTTATCTTAAGAAAGTGCGTAAGAAGGTCTGTTTTAAGGAGTAGAAGCTTATCTAATAGGGTTTGTCTAAGCTAGGTAATAAGAGAGTAGCGTTTCTAGAGAAGGAAATAACTTTAAGTAATATAGCAGTTGCTCTTCCTAGGTCCCCCTTAGGTAACTTATCCTTTAGTAATCCTTTTTTAATGCTTCCTAACCTACTTTCTTCTAATACTCCCATATCTTTCCTATAGCATTCTCTAGGTTGCTTAGTAGTTCCTAGGTAGTCTTACTATAGCTTATCCACTTCACTTTATACCATATTTTATTATTAATATCCTTATAACTAACAATCTTTAAAACTTACTATTTGTCCTTTTTTTGCCCTCTATATGTGTCTACCTTATAGACTAGTAGCTTAATACTTCTATATGCTGGCTTTAGTATTATAATGTGCTGTATACAGTAGATCTTTATTTTAGCTGGTAGGTTCAACTTATATATAACTAATGAAATTTTTTATATAATTTTAAAAGGTCCTAGTCTAATGTGGTCTAACTTCTTGCTTAGTTATTAACTCTTAAAATTTTTATATAGTAGCCACACTTTATCTCCCTCCTTAAGATCTGGTCCCTTAGATCTCTTAGTGTTATAGTACTTTTTTATTTGTTCTTGTACTAGTTTAGCTATTTCCTTAAGGTCTGCATAAAGGTTTATTAGTGTCTCCATTCTTTCTTTAGCTGTGCTACTTGTTTTCTTTACTTAATGTGGTAATAATAATGTTCTTAGTTTATACCCGTAATTCGCCTTAAATAGTAATGTCCCCATTTCTTCTTATAGTGTTGTATTGTACGCGAACTATATAACTGGTAATAGTAATACCTAATTGTTCTATATATAATTAATATAATGCCTTAGATACTGTTCTAGTGTCTAGTTTAATTATTCTATTTGTTTATCCGTCTGCGGATAATATGCTGTTAAGGTTACTATGTGAACCCCTTATTCTGCCAAAAATACTTCCCAAAATACTGCTATAAATCTTGGATCTCTGTCTAATATGACCTTGCTTAGTGCTCTATATCTTATAAATACTTCCCTAATATAGATTCTAGCGATATTTTCTACTAATATTTCTTTTATATAAGCTATAAAGTATCCCCACTTTGTAAGCTTATTTACTATTATTAAGATTGCGTTGTGATCTTGTCTACTAATAGGATCTCTTGACTTTGGTAACTTAATAATAAAATCCTATAATATAACTTCTTATGGTCTTTCTAGTATCTTAATAGGTTATAGCTCTCTATACGGCTTATACCTTATTAGTTTGTTCCTCTAATAATCTGGATATTTTTTTATAACTTATCTTACTAGTCCCTAGATTCCTTAAATAATATATTCCTCTTAAAGCCTTAATACTAAGCCTATAGCTCTATTATATCCTTATATTAGTCCTTTATAAAATAACTTAATAAACTCCTTTATAATAGACCTTAGAATATAGGTTGCTTTTCTATTTTTATACTGTTCTATGTTTAGATCCTCTGCCTATATATCTTAGATCTTTTATATCTAATTACTCTTAGGTAACTTATGGATTTAACTTTCTCTAGTTGCTGCAATTTTTGGATAATTGTACCTAATTAATCCATTTTAATCTTTTTACAGTAAAGCCCCTAATAGCTTTTCTTTGTTTTACAACTCTGCCTTCCTACTAAGTATGTCTACTCTTGCGTTTTTAGTACCCTTAATATACTAAATTTTAAAATAATATTCTGTAAGTATTTCCGCCTATCTAACCTGTCTTTTATTTAGCTCCTTTATTATTAAGAACCCTATAAGGTTTTCATAGTCTATTTTAACTATAAATGGTTTCTCTATGCCTTGTAAGAATGCTCTTTATTCTTTAAGTGCTGTAACTATACCTAATAATTCCTTATTGTAGATGTTATAGTTTAACTCTAGTGGTGTTATTTTTTAACTATAATATGCTATTAGATACTATGCATCCTAATGCTTCTATAGTAAGTATGCTCCTAGTATAAAGTCTAATATATCTGTCTTAATAACTATTTCTAACTTTAGTTGGTAGATCTTAAGGATTAGTTCCTAAGTAAATAACTTCTTAATATAATGGAACCTTGTAGCAGGAACTACGGTGGGTCCTGTTATTAGGCTGGGTATATAGGTAAGAACAAATCAATAATATAATAATAACTGGTGGACTGGTTGCCTAACAGATTAACTCCAATTGTATTCTAAGATTTACTACAAAGAGAAAACTATCTAGGTAGGGACTGTGGTCCTTTAAATACACAACCGTACGCCTAAGAAATCCCTTCGCTCTATAAGGTACGTGCGCTCTGTATGCTCTGTATAAACTGTACAGATTATATAGATTATATAGATTATACTACATAACTTTAGCTACTATTCCTCGTTACATAGTTCCACCAAATCTATTTTAGACTATGCCTATATTAACTAACTAGCTGCCACCAACTCTTCTCCAAGTAGTTGTAATATTGTACTTAAGCTGTCCGTAATACTATCTCCCTCCTTTTTATCTTTATTCTTAAAGATTTCTAACATCTCCAAGTTGTTTACTAGAGGTGTAATGTCCGTTTAATTAATTTGGTTAATATCCTTACTTATTATACCTAAAGCCTCTTCTTCTTCTTTAACCCTTTATTATACGCGTACAGTTTCTTCCATACTATTACTAGATAAGATAATGCCGTCTCCGTATTCTCATTATACAAAAGAGGGGTTAGTCTATATTGCGCTAGCAAGTCCTTCTGCCTAATAACTGTTCTCTTGTTCGGAGTGTACTAAAGCAAACGTTTAATCGTCCTGTAACGTTCGCTCTATATCTAATGCTAAGTGTACGCGTCCTATGACTTTTAACAGCCTTTAAGTTCCCTAAGTAACTTATTATAGGGTCTTGCGTTTAATCTGCCGCTATAAAACTTGATGATAAGCTCTCGGCCTCCCTTGCTGAGCTTTAGCATACTCGTGCTGCTTATGAGGCGTACTTGTCTACCTCTACACATCTTCTTCGTCTTAAGAAGGTGCATAAAAAGGTCTATTCTAAGAAGTGGAAACTTATTTAATAGGGTCTATAGGAGCTTAGTAATAAAAGATTAGTCTCTCTTCTAACTAAAAGGGAAATAACTCTAAGTAGCTTAGTAGGTGCTCCTCTTGGGTCCCCTTTAGGTGACTTGTTTTTTGGCAATCCTTCCTTATTAATACTGCCTAACCTTTTTTCTTCTAATACTTCTATACCTTTCCCCTAGTATTCTCTAGGTTGCTTAGTGGTTTTTAGGTAGTCTTACTATAGCCTATCTACTTTACTTTATACTATGTTTTATTATCTACGTCCTTATAACTAATAATCTTTAAAACTTGCCATTTATCTTTTTTTTATCCTCTATATGTGTCTACCTTATAAACTAGTGGCTTAATATCTCCGTGTGCTGGTTCTAGCATCGCGATATGTTATATAGGGTAGATCTTTATTTTGGCTAGTAGGTTTAACTTATATATAATTAATGAAATTCTTTATGTAATTTTAAAAGGTTTTAGTCTAACATAGTCTAATTTCTTACTTAGTCGTTAACTCTTAAAATTTTTGTGTAGTAGCTATACTTTATCTCCCTTCTTAAGATCTGGTCCCTTAGATCTCCTAGTATTGTAGTACCTTTTTATTTGTTCTTATACTAATTTAGCTGTTTCTTTAAGGTTTGTATAAAGGTTTATTAACATCTCTATTCTTTGCTTAGCTATGCTACTTGTCTTTTTTACTTAATATGGCAATAACGATGTTCTTGGTTTGTATCCATAATTCGCCTTAAATAGTAATGTCCCTATTCCTTCTTATAGTGTTGTATTATATATAAACTGTGCTACTAGTAATAATAATATCCAATTATTTTATACGTAATTAATACAATGCCTTAGATACTGTTCTAGTGTCTAGTTTAGTCTTTCTATTTATCTATCCGTCTGCGGATAATACGCTATAGATGTTACTACGCAAACTTCTTATTCTACTAGAAATACTTCCTAAAATGCTACTATAAATCTTGAATCTCTATTTAATATAATCTTGTCTAGTACTTTATGTCTTGTAAATACTTCCTTTATATAGATTCTAGTGATATTTTTTACTAATATCTCTTTTATATACGCTATAAAGTATCCCTACTTTGTTAGCTTATTTACTATTACTAAGATTATATTATAATCTTGTTTTATAATAGGATCTCTTAACTTTAGTAACTTAACAATAAAGTCCTATAATATAACCTCCTATGGTTTTCCTGGTATTTTAATAGGTTATAGCCCTTTATATAGCTTATGCCTTATTAGTTTGTTTCTTTAGCAATCTAGATACTTTTTTATAACTTATCTTACTAGTCCCTAGATTCCTTAAATAATATATTCTTCTTAAAGTCTTAACACTAAGCCTATAGCTCTATTATGTCCTTATATTATTCCCTTATAGAATTCCTTAACAAATTCTTTTATAATAGACTTAGGTATATACGTTGCTTCTCTATTTTTGTATTACTCTAAGTCTAGATCCTCTGCCTATGCTTTTTAGATTTTCTGTATTTAATTACTCTCTAGTGCCTTATAGATTTAACTTTCTTTAGTTACTATAATCTTTGGATAATTATACCTAATTAATCCGTTTTAATTCTTTTGTAATAAAGCTTCTAATAGCTTTTTATTACTTTATAGTTTAGCCTTTCTACTTAGAGCGTCTGCTTGTGTATTATCTATACCCTTAGTATACTAAATTTCGAAATAGTATTTTATAAGCATTTCCGCCTATCTAACCTGTCTTTAGTTAAGTTCCTTTGTTATTAGAAATCCTATAAGGTTCTTATAATCTATCTTAACTATAAATAGTTTCTTTATACCCTGTAAGAATGCTTTTTATTTTTTAAGTGCTGTAACTATACCTAATAACTCCTTGTTATAGATGTCATAGTTTAACTCTAGTGGTATTATTTTTTGACTATAGTATACTACTGGGTGCTATACGTTCTAATGCTTCTATAGTAAGTATGCTCCTAGTGCAAAGTCTAATATGTTTATCTTAATAAACATTTCTAACTTTAGTTAATAGATCTTAAGGATTGGTTTTTAGGTAAATAACTCTTTAAGTTCCTAGAATAGCTTCTTCTATTTACTACCTTAAACCCACGGTTCCTCTTTCTTTGTTAGTTTTATAAATAGCTTAATATTTTTTAATTACTATACTATAAACCTCCTATAGTAGTTGCAAAACCCTAAAAATAACCTTAACTGTATAACGTTCTCTAGTTCGTGCTAACTTACTATAGCTTTAACTTTCTTTAGGTCTATACTGATCTTTCCTAGTTTAATAATAAATTCTACAAAATTGGTTTTTTTTATAAAGAACTTGTATTTCTTAATTGCTATTGGTATCTGTTTTTTCTATAGTCTCTTTAAGACCTATTTAATGTGTTCTCTATGTTCTTCCTTATTTTTTAAGTAGATAATAATGTTGTTAAGGTATGCTATAACAAACTTATCTAGGTATTCTCTTAATACACTATTAATTCGCTTCTGGAACGTTGCTAGTATATTTATAAGCCTAAATTGCATAACTAATAGTTTATATAGTCCTTTCTTTGACCTAAAGGCTGCTTTTTATTTGTTGCCTTCCTTGATCCTAATCTAATGGTACGCCTACCTTAGATCTATCTTTGTAAAGATCTTTGCGTTACCTATTCTATCTTAGATTTCGCTAATTAAGGGTAAAGAATACCTATCCTTTCTAGTAATACTGTTTAATTGTTTATAGTCTATACACATCCTAAGTTTTCCGTTTTTCTTTAGAATAAATAGTACTGGATATTCTGCTAATAACTATAATAGTCTAATATATCCCTTATATAAGTTCTTTTAGATAAACTCCTTAAGCGCTACTAACTCTGTTTTAGTAAGCTTATAGATTAGAAAGAACCTTAGACTTATTCCTTTTTTTAATTCTATTTTATAGTCCTATATTGTATACTCTAACAGCTTTTTACTTTCTAGTAACTATAACTTTTTACTATACTTGTAGTATTTCTTTGGTATATAACTTAAGCCTTGCTTAGTCTCTTCGTATATTACTCTAACTTAGTACTATACTAACTTGGTTTACTATCGCACTTTATACTATTAAGTATCCTTAATATTAACCTAACCTATAACCTAATTAATCTTTGGATTGTACTTTTATAACTAAGGCATTTCTAATATTGCCTTATTCTATCCTAATGGTAGGATATTAAAAGATATTCTAACTAGTCTTTCTTTAATAGTTAACTAAATAGGTTCTATTTTAAGATTAATAATGCCTCCTTTATAGGCTATCTAATCTCCTAAAATTGTTATAAGTGGATATAAGTATTCCTTCTATCTATATAGTAACCCTATTCTTTTTACTGCCTTTGGTGATATATAGTTCCTAGTTACTCTACTATCTATTAATACTTTAAATTGCTAATCTTGCTACTTAGCTTATAAATTTAGGTATTATTTTTAAATTTCTTTAAGGGTCTAAGGCTCTAACACTGGTTCCTTTTAGTTCTATATGCCTCCCCTTTTTCTAACTACTGGCTGCTAGATCCTATCTATACTTAGTCTAACCTTAGCTAATACTTAGTTTATTTCTTTTCCTTTATATACTATAGATAAGTGTTTTCTAGGCACTTCTACTACTGTCGTCCGTCTAGGTATTCTTCCATAAGGAATCTTTCTGGCTAAAGTGTTAAGTCCCCTTAACCTTATACTTCTACTAGGTGCTATCTATGTATATACTTAGCATTTCTGAACCGCTTTTCCTCTAGTGCCTAATATATCCTTACTAGGTACTTCTGGTTCTTATCTTTTAATACTCTATATATATTGCATATATTATCCATATAAGCTATCCATAATAGTATATAATGCGCTGCATATTTTAGGTTAACTCTTAGTTTATCTTTATCCTTAAGTTTAAATTTATACCTGGTTGACCTAACCACTAGTATCTCTGCTGTGGGTACTAAGATTTGTTATTTACTTCTTTAGTCCCTAGATCCTTCCTTTAGGTTCCTTAATATTATAATTAATGCTCCCTTAATATAACTTATACATTTCTCCGTAATAGGTTGGTCTTAAATAACTTTTTTATTTAGCTATATATAAAAGTCTTCCTATTTATTATTGTGTTATTGCCTATACCACTTTCCATATAACTAGTTTAGTGTATATGGTTTATCTATTAGAAAGTACCTTATTATTACTGTATTATAATATCCTTTGGTATATCTTTCTTTAAACCTAGTTAGGATATCTAAATCCTCTTCTTATTCTAGTTTATCTAACTATTTTACCCTAGGTGTCCCTATACTTAGCCTATTAGTAACTCTTTATATAGGTACTCTGTCCCTTATATAACCTAGTGTAGCTAACCTCTTGTCTAGCTTTTACTCTTGCTATATAATAATTTTTATTCTAAACTTATCTATAGTTTTTTATTTTCCGCGTCTTATAGCTAGATCTTTATAGTCGTCTTGCTTTTTAATCCTAGTATTAACTATTTAATCTTTAGGCTAAATACTGCGTTTACCTAGGATTACTAATATTCTTATTTGTTCTTTAAACTCGTAGTTTTTAAACTTGCGTCCTATACTTATTTGTTTATCTATAAACTAAGTAGCTGCTCTTTCCTATTGGTTTTTGTCTATTATGGGTTCTTAGGTACATCTTATCTTATTTTAAGAATTTTAAGTTTCTCTTATTTCTTCTTAAGAATCTTAAGCCTATGGCCTTTTGCCTTTATTAAGTAATAAGCTAGCACTAGCAGTCGTCTGCTTACTTAGTTTCTTCTAAATATTACTCCTATTATCTTATAAAGTAATAGAAATTGTATTTAATGGTGTTATAATATCCATTACTAAACCCTATTTTATAATGGTCTTAGTTTCTACTTCTGTTTTAACTTCTCTAAGGTCTATATGCTCCTAGTAAGCTGCCTTTATTGCCTTATTGTTGGTAAATACTTTGCCTATATTAAATTTATTATTTTTAATGTCTGATCTATAAGCTGGTTTATTAGTTCCTCTAAACTTAGATAATAATGGCTCCTATAGCTAATAGCTTGCGCCATACTTAGCGTCTTTATAAATTTGGTATATATTGTTGTAACAATATATAAAACTGTTAATTAAACATTTCTTTATTCCTTGTAGTGTACTATTATCCCTTTATATATATATGCCGTCTATTAGCCTAGTTCTCTTTACTATGTGGCTATTTTAACCACCTCTGTAGTCTTTAGCAAAATAACCTTATTTTATATAATTTATGCAAGCTCTATCTTTAAACCACTTTTCTTGCTATAGAGTCTGCCTAAACGTCTTCTGCTACTGAGATCCCTGGTTTAGCCTCTATTTTTAGGTCCTTTAATTACTAGATCCTTAACCTCTAGGTTTCTATAGTTTTTTTTCCCACCTTTAGGTTTCTTTGGTACTGCTTAGGTCTATTAGCTCTACGCTATTCTATAGTTTTTAACTCTATATCTGTTATTGCGTACTCTACGCCTTATATAACTGTAGAATTTTGTCTTACTCTCTCTTAGCTTGTTCCCTTTAATAGATCCTATTATTAATCTTTATTAACTAGTTTATTAACTCTTTTAGAGTATTTACATCTTCTATTAGGATAATTATGTCCTAGACTTTAGCTTTAAGTCTCTGTTTATACTATGCTATAAGCGCCCTATTATTCCACTCAACCTATATGGCTAGTGTTTGAAACTGTGTTGTATACTTAATTGCTAAAGTGCATTGTACTAAGTTCTAAAGCTTTTGTTTTGCTATAGTTGTGGCCTCTAGGTCTTTAAATATCTGCGTTAGTTATTCTATGAATTTGTTTTAACTGGCAAATATATACCGTACGTCCTGGTTAGTAGTTGTTATGCTATTGGCCTGTATCTTTGTAAGATATGGTTTAAACCACTTAAGTGCCCTCCCTATTAGGAATAACCCTATATAGGCTACTTAATCTAATAATATTGCTAACTTCGCTCCTTTTTATATTACCTTAAAGTGCATCTATATAAGAAATCCCTTAACTCTTAACTTTTCTCCTAAGAACTATTTAATTAAAGGTAACTTAATCTTTGCTGCTTTAATTTTATTAATGCATTCTTTAAGTATTCTATTATTGTTTTGTAAGTGATTAACTATTTCCTATAACTAACCTTGTGTAACTACTTGAGAATCCCTATTATCCATACTAGTATTACCTAGCCCTAAGGTTGTAGCTGCCGTTAACGTCGTTGTGACTAGTGCTTTAGGTGGCATATTATTTAATTTTATTTAATACTATAACCTTGGTAGTGAATGTATAATAGAACCTTGTAGTAGGAACTATGGTAGGTCCTATTATTAGGCTGGGTATATAGGTAAGAATAAATTAATAATATAATAATAATTGGTGGAGTGGTTGCCTAATAGATTAACTCTAATTGTATTCTAAGATTTACTATGAAGAGAGAACTATCTAGGTAGGGACTGTAGTCCTTTAAATATATAACTATACGCCTAAGAAATCCCTTCGCTTTATGAGGTATGTGCGCTCTATACGCTCTATATAGACTATATAGATTATATAGATTATATAGATTACACTATGTGACTTTGGCTACTATTCCTTATTATATAGTTCCACCGGATCTATTCTAGACTATACCTATATTAACTAACTAGCTTCCGCCGACTCTTCTCTAAGTAGTTATAATATCGTACTTAAGCTGTCCGTAATACTTAAATTCTTTAAATAGTTTTCCTTATTCTTTTGTCTAAACCTATAGTTCCTCTTTTTTTGTTAGTTTTATAAATGGCTTAATATTCTTTAACTACTATACTATAAACCTCCTATAGTAATTACAAAACCCTAGAAACAATTTTAACTATATAGTGTTCTCTAGTTCTTGCCAGTTTACTATAGCTTTAACTTTCTTTAGGTCTATACTGATCTTTCCTAGTTTGATAATAAATCCTATAAAATTAGTTTTTCTTATAAAGAATTTGCTTTTCTTAATTATTACTAGTATTTATTCTTTTTATAGTCTCTTTAAGACCTATTTAATATATTCTCTATATTTTTCCTTATTTCCTAAGTAGATGATAATGTTGTTAAGGTATACTATAATAAACTTATTAAGGTGTTCTCCTAATATACTATTAATTTGCTTCTAGAATGTTATAGATACGTTTATAAGCCTAAACTGTATAACTAGCGGTTTATATAGTCCTTCCTTTAACCTAAAGGCTGCCTTCTATTTATTACCTTCCTTAATCCTAATCTAATAGTACGCCCACCTTAAATCTATCTTTATGAAGATTTGCGTATTACCTACCCTATCTTAGATTTTGCTAATTAAGGGTAAAGGATACCTATCCTTTCTAGTAATGCTGTTTAACTATCTGTAGTTTATATATATCCTAAGTTTTCTGTTTTTCTTTAGGATAAATAGTACTAGATATTTTACTAACGATTATAATAGTCTAATATATCCCTTTTATAAGTTCTTCTGGATAAACTTTTTAAGCGCTATTAACTTGGTTTTAGTAAGCTTATAAATTGGAAAGAACTTTAAACTTATTCCTAGTTTTAACTCTATCTTATAGTCCTATACTGTATACTCTAATAGCTTTTTACTTTCTGGTAACTATAACTTTTTACTATACTTATAGTATCTTTTTAGTATATAACTTAAGCTTTGCTTAATCTCTTTATAGGTTGCTCTAACCTGGTACTATACTAACTTGGTTTACTATTACACTTTATGCTGTTAAGTATTTTTAATATTAACCTGACCTATAACCTAATTAATTTTTAGATTGTACTTTTATAACTAAGGTATTCCTAGTATTGCCTTATCCTTCCCTAATGGTAGGATATTAAAAGATATCTTAACTTGTCTTTCTTTAATAGTTAACTAAATAGGTCCTATTTTAAGATTAATAATGCCTTCTCTATAGGCTATCTAATCTCCTAAAATTGTTATAAGTAAATATGGGTGCTCCTTTTGTCTGTGTGGTAACCCTATTCTTTCTACTACTATTAGTAATATATGGTTCCTTATTGCTCTACTATCTATTAGTGCTTTAAACTATTAATCTTGCTACTTAATTTATAAATTTAGGTGTTAACCTTAAATTCCCTTAAGGGTTTAAGGCTCTACTACTAGTTTCCTCTAGTCCTATAGGCCTCCCCTTTTTCTAACTATTAGCTACTAGATCCTGTTTATATTTAGTCCTTTTTAGGCTAGTACTTAGTTCTTTTCTTTTTCTCTATATGCTATGGATAAGTATTTTTTAGATAATTCTACTACTGTTTTTTGTCTAGGCATTCTTCTATAAGAAATTTTCTAGGTTAAAGTATTAAGTCCCCTTAACTTTATACTTCTACTAGGTGCTATTTATATATATACTTAGTATCCCTAAACCGTTTTTTATCTAGTGCCTAATATATTCTTACTAGGTACTTCTGGTTTTTATCTTTAGGTACTCTATATATATTACACATATTATCCATATAAGCTATCCATGATAGTGTATAATGTGCTAGGTGCTTTAGGTTAACTCTTAGCTTATCTTTATTCTTAAGTTTAAACCTATACTATATTAACCTAACTTCTGGTATTTCTATTATAGGTATTAAGATTTATTACTTACTTCTCTAGTTTATGGATCCTTCTTTTAGGTTCCTTAACATTATAATTAACACTCCTTTAATATGATTTATGCGTTTCTCCGTAATGGGTTAGTTTTAGATAACTTTTTTGTCTAGCCATATATAGAAATTTTCCTATTTATTGGTGTGTTGTTGCCTATACCACTTTCTATATAACTGGTTTAGTGTGTATGGTCTGTCTATTAGAAAGTACCTTATTATTGCTGTATTATAATATCCTTTGGTATGTCTTTTTTTAAACCTAGTTAGAACTTCTAAATCTTCTTCTTATTCTAGTTTGTTTAGCTACTTTACTTTAGGCGTCCCTACCTTAGGCCTACTGGTGACTCTTTGTATAGGTGCTCTGTCCCTTATATAACCTGGTATGCTAGATCTCTTATCTAGTTTCTATTCTTGCTATGTAATAATTCTTATCTTAAACTTATCTATAGTCTCTTATTTTCTGTATCTTGTAGCTAAATCTTTAAAGTCCTCTTACTTCTTTATCCTGGTATTAACTTTTTAATCTTTAAGCTAAATACTATATTTACTTAGAATAGGCGTTCTTACTTATTCCCTAAACTTGTAGTTCTTAAACTTATGTCCTGTACTTATTTATTTGTCTTTAAATTAAGCCTTTGCTCTTTCCTACCGGTTTTTGTTTGTTATGGGTGCTTGAGCCTTCCTTATTACTTTTTATAAATCTTAGGTGTGTTTTATCTTGTCTTAAGAATCTTAAGCGTCTTTTATCCTGTTGTGAGAATCTTAAGCCTATGGCCTTTTGCCTTTATTAAGTGATAAGCTGGTACTAGTAGTTATCTACTTGCCTAGTTTCTTCTGAATGTTGCTCCTTTTATTTTATAAAGTGATGGATATTATATCTAATGGTGTTATTATGTCTATTATTAATCCTTATTCTATAGAGGTCTTAATTTCTACTTTTATTACGTTATTAAGGTTTAAGTGCTCCTAGTTAGCCTCTTTCTCTTCCTTATTACTATTGATTAATAAGTATCCTAACTTTATTGTTATTGTTGCTGATCTTTATTTATATATTGCTATAATATCTTAATCTATTTTATAGAGTTAATCCTGTTCTTTATCTAACTCTCTAGTTCCTTTAAGTTCTTTTAACTCTGGCTCTTATAGCTAATAGTTTATACTATACTTAGTGTCCTTATAAATTTGGTATACGTTATTGTAACAAAATGTAAAGTGTTTAATTAAACACTCCTTGGTCCCGTATAATGCTTCTATATTTGCGTTATTGTACTCTAATGACCTTGTGCCTTTTACTGTATGGTTACTCTAACTACCTTTATAGTCTTTAGTAAAATGACCTTTCTTTCTACAATTTATACAAGCTCTATTTTTAAACTATTTTTTTTGTTATAAAGTCTGCCTAAATGTCTTCTGCTGCTAAGATCCCTAGTTTGGCCTCTGCTCTAGGGTTCTATAATTACTTAATCCTTAACCTTTAGGTTTCTATGGTTTCTTTATTTATCTCTTAGATTCTTTAGTACTGCTTAGGTCTATTAGCTCTATGCTATTCTATGGTTTTTAACTCTGCATCTATTGTTGTGTACTTTACGCCTTATATAACTATAGAACTCTATCTTGCCCTTTCTTGGCTTGTTCCCTTTAATAGATCCTATTATTAATCTTTATTGCTTAATCTATTAGATCTTTTAGAGTACTTGTATCTTCTATTAGGATAATTGCGTCCTAGACTTTAGCCTTAAGTCCTTGTTTATACTATGCTATAAGCGCCTTATTATTCCACTTAACCTATGTTGTAAGTGTCTGAAACTGTATTATGTACTTAATTACTAAAGTTTGTTGCGCTAGGTTCTGAAGTTTATGTTTTTCTGTGGTTAATGCCTTTAGATTACCAAATATCTATATTAACCTCTTTATAAACCTATTCTAACTAGTAAATATATACCGTATATCCTAGTTAGTAGTTATTACTCCGTTTACTTATATTTTGGTAAGGTAAGGTTTAAACCACTTAAGTGCTCTTCCTGTTAAGAATAACCCTGCATATGCTACTTGGTCTATAGGTGTTACTAACTTTACCCCTTCCTGTATTACCTTGAAGTGCATTTGCGTAAGGAACCCTTTAAGTTTTAACCTTTCCCCTAAGAACTGTTTAATTAATGGTAACTTAACCTTTACTGCTCTAATGCTGTTAATATGTTCTTTAAGTATCCTATTGTTGTCTAATAATTAATTAACTATCTTTTATAACTGTCCTCGCGTAACTATCTATAAGTTAGTATCTGCTATACTGGTGTCTCCTGACCCTAAGGTCGTTGCTACTATGGTTGTAACTGGTGCTTTTAGTAGCATATTGTTTAACTTCCGCTGTTTTAATACCGTAACTGTGGTAGTAAATGTATAATGGAGCCTTGTAGTGGGTACTATGGTGGACTTGTTAATGGGCTGGGTATGTAGGTATAAATAATAAGTTAATAGTGTAATAATAACTAGTGGAGTGGTTGCCTAATAGATTAACTCTAATTGTATTTTGAGATTTACTATAAAGAGAGAACTATCTGGGTAGGGACTGTGGTCCTTTAAATATATAACTGTACGCTTAAGAATCCCTTTGCTTTATGAGGTATGTGTGCTCTGTCTACTCTGCTTTATAGATTATATAGATTATATAGATTATATAGATTATATTATATGACCTTGGCTACCACTCTTTGTTATATAGTTCTACTGGATCTATTTTGGACCATGCCTATATTAACCAACTAGCTTCTGCTGACTCCTCTCTAAGTAGTTGTAATATTGTACTTAAGCTGTCCATAACACTATTTCTATACGCGGAGTATGCTTATAACTTAAAGCAATATTTATTATATTAGTTTATACCAAACTAGGTTGCCTATAGCGTTTAACTATTTAGGTTTAATGGTATATCTAATAATTAGTGGCTAAGGCCGTATAATTAATTATAGGATCCTACTAGGAAGTTTAAGAATATCTACTAGAAAGTATAAGGGTACCTTAAGAAATAGGAGGAATGATAGAAGTATATAAAGTAAAGACTTTGATATAATCGCAAATACTAAAATAAGTATTTTAAAGTACGTGATAAGGTTCTATTACGTTTAATAAATATTAAGACCTATTAACTATTAAAGAAGCTTAATATAAGATATCTAGGTCTTTTTTAAATTAAGGAATAAATTAGTAAGCTAGCCTACTATCTTTAACTACCCCTATTTATAGCCTGTGTATATTTAATATTTTATATAAACTTACTAGAGCTATAGTATAGACTACTGCTAAAAAGAACTTCCGTCTGGGCTTAATTAAATACTTTAAAGTAGTAGGCGAGCGGTATAAGGTTAAAGCTATATTATACTATAGGTCTGTTAAGAACAAGCTTTAATATAAAGTTAAATGGCTAAGCTAGCCCACTAAGAACTCTATATAGGAACTAAAGAGTTACTTTAATTACTATAAAGATATTTTTAAAAAATACTAGTATTAAGGTCTATAATCTACTAAGTATAGAAAGCGTTTTAATGCTATAGTATTATCGCAACCTAAAAAAAAAACTTGTAGTAGGCTGCGAAAGGCCTAAAAGAGTAAAAAAAAATAGGTAGCTACTATTCTATACCTAGGGTTTTTAAAAGTAGGTACTATAAAGTAGTAAATTAGATATAGAATAGATATGCGTTAGAAACTATAAAGATTAAAGCTATAGTCTAGGGTAGGATATGTTCTTAAAGTTTTTATATATATAGTATAGAATTAATAAGATATTTTACTAGAATTGTATTCCCTATAGGCTCCTAAGCCCTCTTTAAGAGCCTTATAAGGCCTTTCTAAGCACTAATTAAAATCCTTAATTACTACTATATATAAGAACTAATCCTAAATTCTATGAACCTAAACTATAAATGCTTAATCTAAAAGCCACTATGCTTTATCCTTAAGAGTAGAATTATTATCTAATAAATTATTAAGTAATAGCTAACGGGAATAAGATTACTTAGTAGGGGTAGGATATAAGGTATAGCAGAAGTAGAGATTCTTAAACGCTTAATACTAATATTAAGTCCAAACTAGTACTAATAAAGCTCTTAAGGCGTAAGCTTATAGTCTATAAAGATACGCTTAAGCCTAGAATAAGTAGAGACGTTTACTAGCTAGTATAGTCCAGAACCACTAAGACCTTGCTATAGCAACTATTAGTTACCTATTTACTAGGTACCTAAATAGTAACCTACCTAATAACGTATTATATTATACTCTTTAGAAACTTAATATATATACGCGAACTTCTTCTTATAGTAGACGGCGACCTTCTTATTACCCGTATCCTTTACCCTATTCTTAGTATACTAACCTTACTCCCTTATTAGGCGCTATTAGCTAACTTATTAAGAGTTATAAGTAGTATAAATTGGCGTAGTATAGTCTTAAATTTAACCTAGATACTTAATATTAGCGCTAAAATAAGAGAGAGCCCAGATAATATAATAGTTAAGAATATTAAAGAAACGTCTGTCGCGGAGTAAGCATAAGTGGTAATAATATATAGCGAAGTAGATATTATTAAGCTATATATATAAACTGCGTAATAAAGCCAAGACGTTGTATAAGGAGAGAAGGTAAGGAAATGGGGAGAAAGGGTATATATTATAAATTTGGTTACTTAGTTAATATATATATAGAGCAGAATAGGATTTAAGTAGCGGTCCTAGTAGAACTTAGTAGAATTTAGTGGACTTAGCAAAATGCAGTAAATTGCCGTTAGATTACTGTTAGATTACTATAAATTACTATTAGATTACTATTTCGCGGTTGGTCTTTTTTTACTACGTTAATAGAAATAGGTAGATGTATATAAGGTATTATAGAGGTGTTCTATAATAGTACCCCCCCTTTAAACTCGAGCTTCTGCGAAATAGGGCTATAGTAGTTCTAGGTAGAGTTTGTAAAGGTCTTTTACGGCTTATATACCTATAAAGTTAACGGGTTCCTATAGAGGCTTAATAAAGCCCCTCCATTTTATAAGGTATATATATTTCCATTTCCATTTATTATACTTAATGTCGTTAACTCTTTTAATAAAGTACTTATCCTTACTATCCACTTTAACTAGTGGGGGAGGGTTCTAAATCTATTTAGGCAGGGCATCTAATATAGGGGTAGTAGGGTAAAGGACTAACGTATAGAATATAGGGTGGATTTTAACTATATTAGGAAGCTTCAGTTAGTAGGCGTAAGAAAAGATAACCTTTTTAACCTTATAAGGGCCGGCGTTCTTCCAATTAAGTTTCTTAATAGGTTGTTTTATATTTAGATTTCTTATATCTAGCCAGATAAAGTTACTAATTTAGTAAGCTAGTACTAGGGGTTAATTCTTATTTGCTGCGGCTTTATAAATAGATTAGGCCTATATTATTTTATTAATAAGGAACTCTTATAGTTCTTCTATCTTCTTTATAAATTTATTTACTTTTATAACTTATAAGGCGTAATAAGCTAGGTAAGGAACATTACTAAAGGGTTTAAAATCCATTTATAGATGCTAGCTATAGTTAGCTAGGAATATAGAGACTTTTACAGTTTTTAAAACGGAGTTATTTATAGTAAACTTAGTAAATATAAGCTAGTCTATTTAGCTGTCCTATAAATATAATATATATATCTAAATATACTATTCTATTATAGCATTTACATATTCTATTTAACTATCTATTTTTAGGTAGTATGCTATAGATAATAGTGCTTTAATGCAGAGTTAAATAGTTAGTTCTTTTTAAAATATAGAAATAAACTGGCTACCTTTATTAAAGATAATTATTTGAAGAAGTCCGTAGAGTTTCTATATATAGTCTAGGAACAGTTAGGCAATAGTAGGTACTAATATATTAGGGCAAGCAATTAAGTGTTTTATTTTAAATAGTTGGTCTATAACTACTATAATATTTATATAGCCTTTACTTATAGGGAGCTTAACAATAAAGTTAATTAAAATATTTTTCTATCCTTGGTTTAGAACAGATAGTGGCTTTAGAAAGCTATTATATATCTTATATAAAGCTTTAGTTTATTAGTAGATATAGTAGCTAAATATATACCTTTATATTATATTATGCATATTTAGCTAATAATATTTTTATTAAAGCAGTTTTAGGGTTTTTTCTTAGCCTAGGTAACTGGCTACTAGTAGTATATATATATATTTAAGGAGCTTAAGCTTAAGTTTGTTATAGTTAGGTATAACTAGGCGGTTCTAGTAGTATAAGCGGTCTCTATAAGCTTTATATTTACTTAAAGAAATCCTTTTAAAGCGTCTAATACCACCTTAGATTAGCTTAAGCGTCTTTTAGATAAACTTGTTATTTAGATATTTATTAACTATTATCTATTTAATTAATTAATTAGTTATTTTAAGGACGTATATTATAATATCTTTAATAAAAGGGTTAAATAGCTTAGGGCGAAGTAGGGTTTAATTACGATAGATATACGTTTTTTCCTATACTAGTATATCTTATAAACATTAGGTTAGAGTATTAGGGTTTTAATTTTAAACGCCTAGGCGGTATATAATTAAGAATTAGAAATAAGACAGATATTTTAACTAGCGGGCTTAATAATAACTTAGCTATTTTATGGTTATAAAGTATTATAGATTCTTATAGTTGCTAAGAACCTTAATTGGAAACCTGGCGCCCTTTAGTTTAGGTTACTATTATTTAAAACATTTAATAATAGTTAATAATTCTTTATTATAGATCTTGTAGTTATATTTAGCTAAACTTAGTTGTTTTAAAAAGTATACTATAGGGTGTAGTACTCCTTCCTTATTATACTAGAATAGAATACCTCTGGTAATATAGTTAGATAAATTAGCTTCTATAATACTCTTTTAGTTTAGGTTAAAGTATTAAAGTATAGGTATAGTAGTAAATATAACTTTTAAGTAAGTAAAGGTCTTTTTATATTCCTTATTAAAGATAAAGGCTTTATTTTTTTTAGGTTCAAGCTATAAGGGGTAAAACTAGGGCGGAGAAGTTATTAATAAACCGTTAATAAAAGTTAGCAAATCCTATAAAAGCTCTTACATCTTTAATACTCTTAGGTTCTTACTAGTTTATAATTACTTTAATCTTCTTTAGGTCTATTTATATGCCGTCTATAAAAATAATAAATTTAAGGTATAGAACTTCCGTTTTATAAAACTTGTATTTATCTATATCTAATTATAGGCTAGCTCTATATAGGGCTTCTAAAATAAGGTTAATATATTTCTTATATTTAGCTAGGTTATTACTATATACTAAAATGTTATTAATATAAGCAGTATAGAAAACATCTAGGTAAGATTATAGGGTATTATTTATAAAGTATTAGAATAAACTTAGGGCATTTATAAGGCTAAACGGCGTTACTAAGTATTTAAATAGTTTATATCTAGTACGGAATACAGTAAGCCATTTATCTCCTTTTATAATATAGAGGCGGTTAAATACGTAGATAAGATTAGGTTTTATATAGTAGCGAGCCTTATTTAATTAGTTTAATATTTCTTAAATTAACGGGAGCGGGTACTAATTTTTAATAGTAATAGCGTTAAGAGCTTAGTAGTCTATATAAAAGCGCAAACCACCGCTAGGTTTCTTAATAAAGATTATAGGTATAGCTATGGGCGAAGAGCCTACTCTAATAAATCCTTTATTAAGGCGTTCGTCTAAGTACTTCTATAGTACTTAGAGTTTGTTTTAGGACATTTTATATAAGGGTCTAAATCCTAGCTATTTTCCTTCTTTAAGTATAATCTTATAGTTATATAGTTAGTGTGACAGTGCTAGAGCGCGTCACCTGCCAAATTCTGCTATACTACTGCCATATTCTACTAACCTACGATTGGCTCGCTTACCGCTAGCGCCTTAGCGGCTGCCCTTTTATATATATTTACTATGGTCCTAGCAACCCCCTTCTTTTCTTCTTCTTAGCTTAGTATCTTTATTAGATAGCAATCCATAAGCTTTAGTTTAGAGGCATTTATGCAAGCCGTCACATTATACTAAGTTCTCCATACACTACCTGGGAAGGCCTTAATAATATCCCACCCTACAAGAAACTTTATCTGCAACAACGCGTTAACGCGCTATACTTAGACACTAAAACAACTCTATATTACCTGGGAAGGCCTTAATAATATCCTACCCTATAAACTAGACAGGATTGGACCTATACCCCCAGAATTAAAACCAAATTATACGATTTTAATAAACCCTAGGAAGCTAACAATGGTACCTAAAGCGAGCTTATCTAAAAGAGCTGCCCCAACCCAAGAAGAACACGAGATTTAATTAGGATCCGAAATTAAGGATAACGATAATAGTATAGACATATACAAATAGATTCGTGCCCTGACGGCCAATTAGAAAGCTGACCGTCTCTAAGCTTAAAGTATACAGGAGACCCTATAAGAGATCCTAGACAGCCTCGCGGCCCTATAAAGCTTAGCCCCCCCTTCCAGAAGTCCTAGTCGTCCTATTTACTTAACCAAATGTAACATACCAGGGAGTACGGATATGATAACAAAACAATTAAAGTCCATTAAGCTCCCTAACCCCCAACCACTATCTAATAGGATAGACCCTACCTTTAAGAATTGGAGGATTTAAGTACAAGGAAAGCTCTATATTAACTATAACTATTTCCTTTCTAAAGAAGCCAAAATGCTCTACCTCTTTGGTCGAACTATAGGGGATGCCCAACAGCACCTTTAAGCCAAGTTTAAGGATAATTCCCCTGTCCGATTTACATCTGTTAACAAGATAATATAGCACCTAGCTACCATCTACATTAACCTAAATAAAGTACGGGATGCCTAGTATAACTATAATCGCCTAATAATAAAACCAAACCAACCCTTTGCCAAATTCCAGACTTAATTCCTATACCTTACAGGAGAAGGCCAGGTTCCCCTTAAGAACTACTGTTTGGACTTATACAATAAGCTGACAATCCAGCTATAAGAGAAGATTACTGTAATCTTAGATAACCTACTAACCTACGAAAAACTTGTAGCTTATTGCCTATCTTTAGACGTAGAACTAAAGCGGATTAATGCCCGCCCTAATTAGCAGAAGCGACCACGTAGCGATTGTAACTCGCTAGCTATACCTATAGGAGCTAGAGCAGGAAGATAAGCTACGTCTACTCTTACACCAAAAGCGGTTATAACTATACACTAGCGAGCCTTACCTAACCAGCTATGTACTACGCCCTTAACTAGTACTCGTTGCAATACCCTAATTGACCCCGCCTTGGCCACGTGCTATAACTGCGATAAGGAGGGTTATTTTACCTCATCTTGCCTAGAACTAGGGGATATTAAGGAGATAGAGGAAGGAGAAACGTCTAATAAGTTGGGAAAAGAAGAACCCTAGGGAAAGACTCCCCCCTAGGGTATCCTATTAATCTTAAAGAGATTAATCTAAGTTAGTTAATAGGTGGAAAACACTTTACGGTTCTATATATAGTATCTTAAAATGGATATAGAGTTAACTTAACTGCCCTTATTAACACTGGAGCAAATGGCTTTGCCTTTATAAATACTGCCTATATAATTAACGTTGCTAAGTTTCTAAATATAAAAGCCACCCTACTAGAGAAGCCTGTCTAGGTAAAAGGCTATAACGGCTAAGCTGGTAAGCCGGTTACCTACGTCCTAAAGTTATATATCTCCCTTAATAGATAATGTTAATACGGCATCCCTTTCTACATCTTAGACCTAGGGTCCTACGATATAATCCTCAGCCAAAAATAGATGTCTTACTTTAATATTTAGCTGAATATATAATAAAGACAGTTTGTCTAGCTAAAGGATAGACCGAAATTACCCTCCTTTGTTAGAGAAATCTGAACCAACTATAAGACACTAGCCGCGAAGTCTGACCCTATATATTAGTAGGATATCTAGGCCCGTGACCTAGCCTTCGCCTAAGAAGACGCCTGTTATAAAGCTGGAAAGAACTCTATACCAATAAAGATACTCTTCCAAAGCGCTATATTTAAGGAGGACTCTACGTACAGAAGCGGGATAGATAGTGATATAGACGGCGTCCAAATTGCATAGATCCGACCGGTATAGAAAAGAATATATTAATAAGATATAAGGGATAACCTCTAAAAGATATAATAGGAGCTAAAAGGAGTAACAATAATGCTAATACCCTAGAGGGCCCTAAGGTTACGTACGCCCCCATTATCCTACAACCCCCCTATAGTAGACATCGCCGCAATTAGCGCTATAGCGTTCCACTTTAATATGTACTGGAAGGAAAATGAGGTCTTTATAATAAGCCTATATAAGATTAACTGGATTATTAATAAGAGGGAAGAAAAGCTAATTAAGGAAACTAACAAGGAACTAGTTAAACGTCTTCTTCCTACTATCTATACTAAGTACAAGGACGCGTTCTTAAGGGCGGCTTTGGATAAGTTACCCCCTTACCGGATATATAATTATAAGATTTAATTGGAAGCCAATAACTTGCTAGGCTATAGCCCCCTCTACTAATAATTAACGGACAAGCTAAAAGCAACAAAGTAGTACTTAATTAATAACCTAGATAAAGGGTTTATCAAGCTAAGTTAAGCCCCTTTTACTTCCCCTATCCTATTTGTAAAAAAGCCTAGTAGAGGCCTCCGTTTTTGTATCGACTATTAAAAGCTAAATACTATTACTTAAAAGGATCAGTATCTTATTTTATTAATTAACGAAACCCTTATATGTCTAAGCCGGGTAAAGATCTTTACTAAACTTAATATCCGCCAAGCTTTCTACTAAATTAGGATAGACCCTACATCTAAAAATTTAATAACGTTCCGTACCTATTATAGGTCCTATAAATGCAAAGTTTTTCCTTTTAGACTAATAAACGGACCGGCTACATACTAAAGGTATATAAATGACGTTCTTTTTAATTACCTTAACAAATTCTGCATGGTATACCTAGACAACATCCTTATATACTTAGATAACGAACTTAAGCACCAAGTTTATATTAAGAAGGTCCTAGAGAAATTACAGAACACAGGTTTACAAGTTAATATTAAAAAATATAAATTTGGGGTAAAACGTATAAAGTACCTTAGGTTTATAGTAAGTATAGATAGGATTAAAGTCGACCCTAAGAAGGTTAACGTAATCCGCAACTAGAAGCCCCCTTGTACTGTAAAGGGGATCCAGTTCTTTCTAGGTTTTTATAATTTCTACCACCAATTTATCTGTAACTATAGAGTTATGGCAACGCCTCTTATACGACTTACCTAGAAAGGCACGCCTTTTGTCTTTAATAACGACTATATAGAAGCCTTTAGAGAGTTAAAAGATTGGCTTATCTCTTCTCCAATCCTTTATCACTATAACCCAGACCTTAAATTAATGCTAGAGACGGACGCTTCTGATAAAGTTGTAGTGGGAATCCTATTACAGTTATATCTAGACGGCAAATGGTACCCTATTACCTTTTTCTTAAAAATAATAGACCCAGCTAAGTATAACTATAAAGTATATAATAAAGAAATACTAGCTATTATCCAATTGCTATCCTAATAGCGCGTAGAGCTTAAAGGCACGAACTCCTGAATTAAGATATATACGGATTATAAAGCCCTAGAGTACTTTATAACTATAAAGCAGCTTACTGGATAATAAGCCCGCTAGGCCAAAATACTCTCCGAATTCTTCTTTATAATTATATATCGTTCTAGCAAGCAAAATACTAAAGCTAATATACTAACCTAAAGGGAACAAGATATAGGACTCTAGGATAAGCTAAAGACCTAATACTAGACGCGCGCCCTCCTCTATCCTAAATAGCTTAACCTGTAAATTCTTAAAGAACTAAACTCCGAATGGAATAAGCTAGCACCCCTAGAGGGAGTAGTCTTAGATAAACTAATAGGGCTAGTTAACTATATCCTAACTGCGAACCGCACAGCTAACTTCCTAAAAGCCCTCTATAACTAAGCCGCGAAGGAGGACCCTAATTTGGAAATAGAAGAAGGACTGCTTCTATACTAAGGACGGCTTATAGTTCTAGATATCAACAACCTATAGACAAAATTAATCTATAAAGCCTACTGTTAAGTCTCTATGGCATACCCTAGTTATAATAAGACCCACTAACTACTAGCGCCCTATTACTACTAGCAAGGACTTCTATCTAATATAGATTAATTTGTTAGAAACTACCACGCCTATAAACACATAAATGCCCCTAGGGATTGAACTCCTAGGTAGCTACAACTACTACTAGTTCTAGAACGCCCTTAGTAATATATTACCATAGACTTTAAGTCATTTCCAAAGGACGCCCACGGCCACAATGCAGCCTTTATAGTGGTTAACCGACTATATAAGTAATCCATCTCCCTCCCTTATTTTAAGACCACAACTGCGAAGGATATAGCCCGCCTCTACGTTAACAACATCTATTAATTCTACGGCGCCCCCAAATCAATTGTCTCTAACTATGGCCCCCAGTTTATATTAGATTTCTAGAATAAACTCTACTATATCCTTAGGATTAAGATTAAGCTCTCTACTATATTCTACCCTTAGACTAACAGCTAAACCGAGATTATAAACTAGTACCTCGACCAGCAACTACGGCCCTTTATAGACTACTATTAGGACAACTGGTTGGAATTACTACCTATAATAAACTACGCGCAGCTTATACTCCCTTATAACAGTATAGGGATGTCCCCATTCGAACTGCTCTACGGGTATACACTACGAACGTCCTTTAATTGGGATAGGCCTACTAAACCCACTATAGCCCGCGAACGCCTTAGCCATAAGGAGGCCTGGGTATTTGCTAAGAGAATATATAGAGCCTAGAAGACTGCTTAAACAATTATAAGAAAGGTGTAAGAAAAAAAGAAGTCTAATATAAACCAATATTATTGTGAGGAAGACTTCTAAGTAGAAGATAAGGTATAGGTATTAATAAAGAACTAGAAAACCTAGAGGCTGAGCTATAAGTTAGACCACCAAATAGCTAGCCCATACAAGACTCTTTAAAAGGTAGGACACTCTTTTAAGGTTAAGCTACCAGAGTTAATGAGGATCCACCCCATTTTCTCCCCAAACCGGCTATAAAAGGCTACAGATAATCTACTACCTAGATAGTACAACGACCCCCTACCACTAATCCAGATTACTAAGGATGAAGAATAGGAAGTTAAAGAAATCCTAGCAGTAAAAAAGGTCTATAATATCTTAAAATACCATGCAAGCTAGGTAGGCCATAATAATAATCTAGAGTGGTACCCCGCATCTAATTTTAAGTACTCCCCCTATAAGCTACGAGATTTCCACCTAGCCCACCCTAATCTCCCTAGACTACCACGTAAATTAGACAACTAGATTAAATGCTAGAAAGAAGGGTTAGATAATTACAACAATTTAGATAATAATAGAGAGCTTAGACAACGCCTAAGGGCAGGCTTTTTCAGGAGGGGGGGGTAATGTAACGGTGCTAAAGCGCGTTACCTACCAAATTCTGCTATGCTGCTGCCATATTCTGCCAACCTACGATTGGCTCGCTTACCGCTAGCGCCTTGGCGGCTGCCCTTTTATATATGTTTACTATGGTCCTAGCGACCCCCTTCTTTTCTTCTCCTTAGCTTAGTATCTTCATTAGATAGCAATCCACAAGCTTTGGTTTAGAGGCATTTGTGCAAGCCGTCACAGTTAGTACTCTACTAACTTATTAGCTTCCTTTTATAAAAATACTTTTAGATGCTTATAGTGGTATACTAGTACTTTTATAGCAGGGTTAGTGTACTTCTTTAGTGCTAGGGCCTTTTTAATATCGGCTATTATAACGGCGAAGATTGTATATTTAGGTTTTTTACAAATATTCTTCTGGAATTATCCTTTAAGGTATGATCAACACTTTCTTGCATACGAAGTGCATAGAAGATTTCGGGAGATTAGTTGCAGAATTGATGCGGGAATATGCTTCAGTAGAAGAGCACCTTGATCCTGTTATTCCACACACTCGGGCTGATCTTGAACTCGTCTCTGATGAGTAAATCTACTAAAGCCGTGTACAAATCTTTCATGTCTAGGATTCCACGCTTCTTTTGATCGATATGCGACACATCTACGATAATACTCTCCAGGTTTGCAGATGATAAGGCCCCTGTGAAGTATTAGCAAATTTAGTGATGTACAGGCTAGTTTATTACCATGTGTGAGAAGCTCTGATATCCTATAAGGAGTCCCGACACCGATGTCCATCCTATGTGACTGTTAGATATCCGGGGCCTCTTCTCTAGTTATTAAAGCTTTGGGCTTACTTCATCGTGTTGCACATCTTTACAGCTTCTGGGAATTTTATATGTTTCGCAAATAGTTTTGCAATACTCAATCGTCCTTCCTCTTTCTTGGCTAGGCCATTCTTTAGTGCTCTGAAGAAGTACTCATTAAAAGCGGTTTCAACTAATCCACATATAGGCGAATCATACCTGGAAATATCTGTGGCCCTTAGACCGGATGCCGTTACAATGAGTGTACGAGGGCTGCCCTTTGGTAGTTCTCGGCTGGTTCGGAAATCGCTCGAAAAATGCTTGAAGAAGCTTGCAAGGTTCTCTAGGGCCCGTGGTCTATCCCATTGACTTGTGTCTTGTATGGCATTCTCTGCAGAGCTGTGGTTAATAAATGAGAACACAGCTAGGGCCTTGAGAGATTGCTTCAATTACCAGGGAAATGCCTATCCGCCAGCTCCACAGCACTAAGCTCCCGTTCTCCAAATCTCAATGTTCGCTGAGTTATGTAATCAGCAAGAAGCCGACTATCCATTCGGCAAAATGCAGTATTAATCTCCAGCTCCTCATCTAAGTCTTCATCGTGAATCTCTTTCGGCTTCTTCTGCTTCCTCCGTTTTGCGGCTTTCTTCATCTTGGCATGTATATTCAGCTCATGCTCAGGCTCCCACTTTCGCTTGTTTGAGGAGATCTGTTGTGGTGAGGGTGTGGGATTTTTTCGTAATACTCGTTTGGACAGCTTAGAGTCGGCCATTGTTTTTGAGAATTTGTGAAAAGAGATTTTGAGATTCCGGAGTTGAAATTTCTCCATAATCCTCGAAACGCCAAGCGCTTTATCGATAACCTTATTTGACGCGTATCATCTGCCACCATGTCAACATCCTGTCCCCAACTTGTACAGGCACGACAAGGATATTGGCACGACAAATTGGCTGCCTTTGTCTAGAGCTTAAGGCTATAAAATGTCCGAATCACAGCGCAAGAGGCCCCGGGTAACCCCACGGAGTTCAAATGCCGATGAAGTTACAGCAGATGTCGAGACACCATATTTTAGCGTAAGTTCTTTTCCGTATGTTTAAAGAACTCGAATGGCTAAAGTAATGCATAGTTGCGCCAATTGTCTGGGGTCATTCAGAACCCATCTACGCCTTTCCAGCGGGCGTCGAGTGCGGGCCCGGTATCTGGTGGACGGTACAGTAGCAGGACCCCGAATATAGCGGTCAGAACGCCCGGCACAGCAGCGCGCACTCCTGGAGGTGGCCCAAGTACGCGTCTGATACCTACCCGTCGCGCTGCGCCAACTACTCCGCACGCTATCAGAGCGCTGCGAGAGCGCGCGAATGCAACTCGTCCTCCAGGGCAGAGCCGACGAAGGAGTGGGCGAGTACAAAGGGAGACCCCACGGGATACATTGAGAGATTTGAGTAGAAGTAAGTTGTGTTACTCCCAGTTTTTATTGATACAGTCGCTGAAAAACAGTATCTCCAGTTCTCGCGCGTACGACTAAGCCAATCCAGCCATCTCCGCAACCTGAACAACCCACCGCCCGCAATCCGGCCCTTGACGATTTTGACGAAGGACCCGATCCTATTGCTCCACGGCTATCAATGCCGCTTAATAATATGTACGATGATGATAGTTTTCACGAAGCTCCACCACGACAATCTCTTCTTCCCGACCTTCCAGGAGATGCCGATAACCATACAATACAATCACTGGAAGCGGGCAGACGAGCTGTAAGTGAAGACCTTCATACAAGATTTTCAACAAGATTTAGTGACCGCTTTGCGGATTTGAACGAACTCGGCATAGATGCTGCATCTGAATTTGAGATTGATGGGCCTTTCATAAACCGCCGGCCCGCAGTTGGTGAGGATAGGGCATCACTGGGTGGCGATGATGATGTTAGTGGTGCATTGGCTGAGTAAGTTGTTTTGAGACTGCCTATGAAGTTAGTGGATTGACATTACGTAGTGAGAACACTGTGGAACTTCGGGCTTTCATGGATGCTACAGAGCACCGACAGAGCCAGCAGAGCGAGATTTATCTCAGCGGCTCTGATAATAGAGATGAGCTGGATGATCCGACATTCAGGTTCACAATACCGCAACGAGTCCGTGAACCATCTCCGCATGAAGATGGGGGAAAAGCTGAAGATGCTGAGTATGAGGACGATGAAGAAGAAGAGGAAGCTCTGGTTGGGGCTGAACCTAATGACATCGAGTCAGATGATGCTATAGCGGAAGAGGACCTTAGAGCATACCGAGAAGAATCTGCTGCAGGAGATCGTAGTCTTCAACCACAAACACCAGAAACGTCCAAAAAACCGGGACGAAGGCGGAAGGAGCTGCGGGTCTCAAAATATGGCCACGAATACCCTTCATTCCCACCAGCGATAGTGAAGAGACTTGCTACAGGATTCGCACGATCGCATGGAAACAGTCACGTGAAAATAAGCAAGGAGACTCTTGAGACCATCATGCGAGCAACGGATTGGTTCTTTGAACAGGTGGCAGAGGATCTTGCGAGGTATGCAGACCATGCCGGTCGTAAAGCTATTGATGATTCCGATGCCATTACGCTCATGAAGAGGTATGTGAAGAGTTCAATATATGTTTTACAAGGAGCATGCTGTACTATACACAGCCGCTAACTAAGCTCCTAATAGACAGCGGCAAATCAATGCAAATGCGACATGTTTCTCCCTGGCACAAAAGCTTCTCCCGAGAGAACTCCTCCAGGAGATACGAATGGCTCCACCAACAAAACTGAAGAAGGCGAAGAGGATTCGGATGGAGACAGTTGATGAGGTAGAAGAGGAAAAAGGTTGAAGATTGAAGGTTCTCATAATCCATATCACCATTGTGTACTATGTTTTACACGGCGTGCAGTGGATGAAGGTGGCTTGCGTATAACCATCCATAGCATCACCGAAGTGCATGCGCAAAGAGCGTACCTAGATCCAACTCAGAATTCTGTGTCAGTTTTCGTTCTGAGAGACCGTACCATGTGAAGATATACTGTGTATGGTTATTTCTTAAATTGACTTCCGCAGGTCTACCAATTGGAATTCCCTTAGATTCCCTATCATAGGCTTCTAGTAAATCTGGTCCTACGCCTTACAATTAGTCTCAAATCACTAATCAATTAATTTCGGCTTCTGAGTTGATCAAGCACTCACTCATCGTCTCCTCAACCCAGACAGGCCGGCTTCCAGACCATTCTGCCATCTCTCCCACATCAGGGAAATAAAACTCCCCTCTCTCGGGATGGTTCTCCGGTGTAAATAAATTCTTCTTCCACGGCTCCCTCAATAGTCCTTGTACTGTTACCTCCCCCTCAGGCAGCCCTGCTTTTCTATCCTTTTGCTTCTTCTTCTCCTTCGAGATCCAGCCCCTGCATACTAATATCTTGCTTTCTTTCTCCTCTCGCTCTAGCGGAGTGACCACTAGGTATCCGTCATTCCCGTCATGCAACCGAGGACCTACAAGCATCTCTTGATCATGACGTAGTCTCCCTGTCGCGTATACGCGCCGATAGTCGAAATCTTTTATTGCATCTGAGTCAACATGTTGGGGGAGTGGTAGTGGGGGTCGAATCAGGCGATCTTCAAAGCGTGCAATAAGATCCGTTTTCCAGGAGAGGCGTTGCACTTGCCATGTCCCAAGAGCGAACGCGGTGATAGGTATAATAGCTAGCATACATTGTATCTATTAGCAATGACGATTAGGAACCCAAAGATGGAATACTAGCAAATGTTCGACACATGAGAAGTATGGTTACGGATATATACCAAGTATTATCAGTCCAGGTCCATGCTTCTTGCCCGCTTGTACAAGTTTTACTGGCTTGTCGAGAATCGATTCAAAATCTGGGTTGTCTGCAGGATTGTGAGCGAATCGACGGTGCGGAGCATGGCGGAGGCCCTGAATTGGATGGGCGAGCAAAGAGGACTGCGGTCTTCGCGATCGGCATGCTATACTAGACCCATCCTGTATAGAAATCCTTGACAATAGTCTGGGGATTGGGCGAAAGGTATTCATGGCATACTACTGGAGAGCAGCTTCACAAGGTCAAGATTTAAGGTCGGATGAGGCAGAATTCCCGCCGAGGGCGGTGACGCGCGAGAGATCATTCACCACAAAGCTGGTCACATCACATTGCTTTTTTCATACCATATTATGGTTGAAATTCTGGTTTTAGGCGGCCAAGCACCCGAAGTGACAGCATCGAGCCGAGATGAACTTCTGCATAAGCTTGATGGTCTTTTGGAGCGTTACCTAAATCTCTTGGGCCGATATCAACAAGCTCGGCTACAGCTCTCTAATCATTTGTCTTCTGTAGGCGGTCTTCCATCCTGCGTCTTTCTTATATAGTAGAGCTACTGACAAATGGCTTCATACTGTAGGGCTTTCTTTCTCTTGCTCAAGCTAACTTTAGTAATTCTTCTCGCACTCGCTTTGGCCAAGATTACTATGATGGGCGTATGCAAGCGTCTACAAAAATGTATTTCAGTCTCATTAGTCTACAGTTCTTCTATTAGGTTGCGGAATTCCACGCTAACTGGCACATTTATAGAACCATCCAAGAGCATGGCTCTGCTTCATCATTCTTAATCTCTAAATCCCCATTTGCAACTCGATCAGCTACACAATCTTCTAATACCTATCGATTGGCCAAGGGATCAGCATCCGTGTCTATAGATTCAGAAACCGCTTCACAATCTTCTATGCATGATGAATCCCCTTTATCTTGGACAGTCAAACCCACAGATCCTATCCGATGGTTTGGCATCCTCCTACCTCAAGCCCTTCGAAACACGCAAAGAAGCTTTGCTGATGCTGTGGAGGGGCCCGTGGTGAACCTTGTTACTCTCACAACAGAGCTACGAAGTCTAGAAATAGAGATTGGACGGCTGAGAAAGCAAATAAGGAAAACGTAACGCATTGAAAACAATTTAGTAGAAGCATTAGCAGGGGTAAAACACAACCATAGTCGACGGTCCTTGTTCACGTATAGTTTGTCGGGCTTTAGCACCGTTGAATTCATACCACGCCAGTTATTAGTGTTCGCTGGCAATGTGTTCACACAAAAATTTCGAAATGGACACTTGCAACTCATAAGCTTCTATGAGGATGCTGGCAGCTTCGTAAATATTTGAAATTTCAATGCATTAGAATCTCCTTCGATTGCTGATGGATATTTTTGGCGCTGTGAATCCTACCAATGTCATGAGAAGACGCTTATCCGACTGTTCCATTCAGTTTATGCAGACTTTTGCAGACTTTAACAGTCGTGTTATTCAATTGTATGCAAACTTCTTCTCGGATGGTAACCGTCCAGGCGCGGACGGTCGGGGCGCCAAGCCCGAAACGGCCTAGCATACGCGAGGTCTTGGCGCCCAAGATAACTTCACTCTCAATTAACCACGTCGACCTTTAACACCCCATCGCTTAATCAATAAGCGAGTATCCAGTAAGCTAGAGCTTTATATTAGCTATATACATTATATACTAACTTATATACTAGATTTTTAATCCAACTGCTCTTATAGAGCATCTAACATGCCTCCTAGGTAAGTGATTTTTCAAGTTATATAATTTTCATATATTTTTAGAAAAAAAAGGCCTCTAGAACTATATTTTTAAATTTATAGAGATCTATTTTTTCTTTTCTTAGTTTTATATTATACCGCTTACCAGTTTCTTGGTTATTTTGACATATTAGCTTTAAATTAACGATTTAAAATTTTAAAATTTTTCAGGAAATTCGGTTCTTGGTTTTATATTATACTGCTTACCAATTTCTTACTTATTCTGACATATTGGCTTTAAATTAACGTTTTGAATTTTTAAAACTTTTTAGGAAATTTGTTTCTTAGTTTTCTACCCTAGCGATTACTTAATTATTGGATTTTCTAATATCCTAGGCTTCCTTTCTTACTAGGAAGAATTATTTAATATATAGCCTATTGCTTTATTTACTAATATTTTTTCTCTTTATTTTTTATTTTTTCTTGTTTTTTCCGAGAATTATTTTAAATTTTG
>Ga0307507_10002403_pt1 | contig 39533 bp, 32 predicted proteins | sample 7_EM_MG_FD_207223 | JGI IMG/M metagenome (GOLD analysis project Ga0307507, IMG submission 207223) | Populus trichocarpa ectomycorrhiza microbial communities from riparian zone in the Pacific Northwest, United States - 7_EM | ecosystem: Host-associated > Plants > Roots > Unclassified | place...
TAGTCGCTTTAATTTGGGCTATTTAGTTTTTGAATATAGGCGTTGTTGGTTTAATTATTAATATAAATGTATTTGGGTGCATATGTCTCGTTTGGGGGGGTGTCTCGCTTGGGGGTGAGCCACGTTAAGCTCTTCGATGCTCTGCTGTAGAATTTAAAATATAGGGCAGGTATCCTACCCCGTAACCAAGGACGTTGATCTAACTGAGTTCGGCTAACATTTTACTACGGAGCGTCCGATTTAAGCCTTCTGCGAATCACGTGAAATTTTGCGGCTTTCGCAAAGTCCCCCAAGACCTCACTTTGACAAGTCACTATTCACCTCAAAGGCTTTTACAGCTACCCGCGCTTTGAGATGCCCCTCTCTGCCTTAAAAGCAGTTGCAAAAGGCCAGGTACGTCTCAACTGATCTAGTGCTGGACTGTAATTCTATGATGAACCTCAAACTTTGATCATCCACAACGCAAACGGAGTAGACATTGTATATACATAGAGGAGCTAATAACGTACAGAATGGCGTCGGCGCGTTTATCCTCCAATGCAAGCGGCTAGACTTCCATTATTGCGATTGGGCTGGCAGTTCAAAGGGCATGAAGTAGCTCTCCCCATCCCTTATTCGAATAATCCTCGATTAACTGAATAGATCAGCGCCTTCATAAAAAATACGCTTCCCCGTTTCGCCCGTGAGAATCCTCAAATCGAAATCACAGTCTCTCCTCGACCAAGAAAGCACCCGGTGATTCGAGGTCACTACATAAATGGGCGCGAAAAGGCGATTTGCGTGCGGAATATGCCGAATGAGCTCGTGCTACAGAAGGCGGAGCTATTGCGCGATGCTAGCGGCGATAAACTAAAGCGGGTGACGAAACCGGTGAATAGCATAAATGAGAGTGTGAGAGGCATCTGGAGTCCATATCATGGCGCGAGGTACCGCATATGATGGATACAGTGAAAGGGGAAATAGCATATGAATATTTGCGCATAAAGCTTGAGCATGGGCGACGTATTGGCATTTTGAGCATGTACAGTACAACACCAAAAATTTAAGATATTGTATGAAATCATGGCGAGTATATCCATGTGTTTCCCATTATTTCACGCAAGGTTGATTTCTAAAGTCAAATTTAACGTTTCAAACCGCTTTGATTGCCACTTATCCAAGCACACTTATTCATAGTCTCACCAGCCTTCCATCTGGGGATCCCGCGGTGCTGCAATGGATTCATGAAGATTTGGCGTTAATAATGTCAACAACTATAAGCACAGTTAGCCCTAGGAATATAACTGATATTTCAACTCAAGCACTCACAGGCAGGTTTCAAGCTAGCACCGCCAACCAAGAATCCATCAATATCTATTTGCTTGGCCAGATCACCACAGTTCTTCTCGGTAACACTTCCACCGTAAAGGATACGAGTAGTCTCTGCGGCTTCAGAAGAAACAGCAGACATGAGCCACTGACGAATTGCGGCATGCACTTCTTGAGCTTGCTCGGTGGTGGCGACTTTGCCGGTTCCAATAGCCCTAGATTATTTATATCAGTATTCTTTTGCCGTTTCACTCAGGCGCTACTCATAAATAGTGTAAAGGGTGCATTCACTCACCAAATTGGCTCATAGGCAATCACGACCTTGGACCAGTCTTTAACAACTTCAGCGACAGCCTTAAGCTGAGTCGTGACGACCTCAATAGTCTTCCCGGCTTCGCGTTGCTATCAATTATTAGTCACGCAAGGTAACGCCATTAGAATGTCCTGTAGCATACGTCTAAGCTTTCACCGCAGCAGAGAATGACGCCTAGACCACCGTCAATGGCAGCCTTGGTTTTGCTAGCGACAAACTATATTCCCAGTGTCGTTAGCATAAATAGCCTTCTCCGGTTATTACATCTTTTTCAGCAGCAAAATGGTTGGACCCACGTTATCATCCTCCTGGAGGATAACTCTCCTCTCCGAGTGTCCCACAAGTGTCCATGTAATGCCAGATTCCTTCAGTTGATCCACGCTAATCTCTCCTGTAAAAGCGCCATTTGGTTTATCGAAGACGTTCTGGGCGGCAACTTCGATGCCTTCACGGAGATGTTCGCGGGCGAGGAGAAGGTAGAGGGAAGGTGGCGCAATGACGACCTCTATATTATCTAATATCAGTTTCTGATCGTCGATTATAGTAAATCATGACGATTCGGGATACTATGTTGCAGGTGTTCGTAGTGGTGTATTGTTAAGACCTACCGACGCTCGGGTCAAGCTTTGCTTCGTTGAGATTGTGGACAATGTCCCGAATGGTCTTGATGTTACCATTCCTGCATGGAGGAGCAATGGTCAGCTCCAGTCGTTTGCGAAGATTTTGTGTTACGACGAGATTTACATCTTGAAGTTACCGCCGACGAAGAATTGGCGCCCCATTTTTAGCGATATTCCAGTTGATCTAGCTTGGATATAGGATAGACGATCTTAAGTAATAAAGACTACAAATAGATGAAACAGGTTTGTGGTTCAACTTGTCGTGTGGTATTGAGCTTTCCTCGATGAAGCTGTTTGGTGGGGGAGGGGAAGCGGACTTTGAAAATGATTTCATGCGATCTCGGCGACAATTCGGATTTGCTTTTTGTCTTATGTACGAGCTAGCGGAAAAAGAAAGGCTCCAAAATTTTAAGTCATCTATCCTAAAATCCTAATAAATCAATACAGCAATACTTGACCTCCAGGAGGCGTAAGGCTACTGGTAAACAAGCGCCTACCGCAAGGCTGACCGATAACGAGCTCCTTCATTCAATTCTCATCAACCTCTCTCACCATGCATGCCAAGAACACAACAAGCTAACTGTTCCCACGCTAGACTTTCACACTTCTCTCGAAAATCATCCTGTCTCACTCCCAGACAATGAATTGTATGTGCCTAGTCGATGCCATTTTGCCCACGACATATTGGAAATCAATCAATATCATACAGCTGAAGGTTTCACTAGCGAGACCTCCGATACATTCAGTAATCCTGGTGCAACCTTGAGAGAAATTAATGAAGTACGTGAAGCCTAGGTACTCACTTTCAGCAATATTAAATCAGGAGCGCAGCCCATGATTCTTTAGAAGAATAGCTCGAAAAATGACAATGACACTAGTGTTGACAGTGTATACACTCTTTTCTTGACGCCCAGTGATGGAAACTTCTTAGCATATCATTTGTTTTCAGCAGTAGGCTTTATTTTCTCTAGTTCCGTCCTTGTGACTTAAATAAATTACTACTTCAGCCACCTTACGCCCGGTTTGTTAAAAGAGTTTCGGACTGAGAAACCAGCCGCGACCGGTGAAAGGGTGCCTGCGCTGGAACAAGGCCAGAGCCCTCGCGCCCTCGACCCTGAGCCCTTTCACCCTTACGAGTTTCTTTCATTATTTATCGTGTTGATTAACCTTCATTCCATCATTTGGTTCTCGTGGATGCTGGTTATCCACACACGCTCGTTTCTGATCCGCTTTTGATATTCTTACCCGGCACAGCTGCAGTAGGTTATGAAGTTACTTCCGGCTCACGTAACAGGCAAACAGTTTTGTTTTAGCTACCGACCTTTTCAATCCTTGGTTTTGCTTCCAAAGCAATCTAATCATAGCTATCCTTGAAAACAAAAAAACTATGGAGAATCGGCAGTCTCTTGCTAGCTCTGTACGCGATTCCACCAACCACAGCAAGCAATTTAGTTTTATAAATGTTGGAGAAAGATCTAATGTCGTTAATGGGTAGGTAGCATCCGCTCAACGGATTTTACCTGAGATCACTGACACTCATCAGAGATGCAAATACCAAGAACGAACACAACGAAAGAATAGGGGCTCTACAGAACTATGAATATATACATTCTCAGCACAATGTACATATCTATCTCCCTGACTGGCAGGTGAATCGAAGTGGGCCTTCGTCTAGATCCTGCAGTGGCCCTGCGCCGAGCTCCCAGCACTCATCGGCCGACTTGTCAGTACACTCTGAACTATCCGACGAACATTTGCATTCTCCAAGCGAACTTTCGAATCAAGGTGGGATCCTTGCAGAGCAAAGCTCGAATACCGAAATTTTAGACCAGTCCTCGGGACCAGACGACAGTGCAATTCAGAATCTTCAACTTATCCAAGGAGATTCTGGCGATCCTGCACAACCGCCGTGGAAAAGACTCAGAGTCTTCTCGGCCTTATGGTTCCTACTTGGCTCAGGAATTATTCTGCTTATCGTGCTTCCCATACTCAAGAAAACTGGCCACTTAGGTCGTCACCAACAACCTTTGTCCGAGTATTCATTATCAAAAACCACCTCGCGCTTTACCGTTGCAGCCTCCTCCCACATAAAACTCCCATCCTTGGGAAACGAGAGCCTCACTTCCTCATCAGGATCATTATCGTCACTATTAGGTACGAGGCCGATCTCATTTTTGACGTTATCGAGTACTGGCCTACCCCCCGATATATCTGCAATTACAACCACAACGTTACTATCTCAGGCGCTACAGACTAACTTCCTTTCTACCATTCGAGTGAGCAGTGAGGCCGCATCTGCCGCTGCAACGCCCGTTTCCTCTCTCCTCCCCACCGTCTCTCATGCCTCTAGTATGACAAGTGTGTTGTTTGGCGCCACTGGGCCTCCGAAAACTATGCGATCAGGTGCGTCGACGATAGTCTGCACTCGCTGGTCAGGCTTAGGCTGTCCTGGAGACCGGTGCTATGCCAACACCTGTGTTGATCCACTCCCCTGCTGGAAAGGAATATGCTGTACTAGCGGATGCGCAACTGGGTGGGAATGTACTGACACCTGTGTATCGTCTTTGACTTGCGTGACGAAGAGTGGGCAGTCGGTTGGCACATGTAGTGCGAGTGTCTAGTGATGTAAGGAAACAGACAGACCGTCAGATGGATAACCGCAACATAAACGAAAGGAAGGATTATTGCTCTGGTGGATGGGCATATGGAGCTTTGGCGGAGTTCTGACATATTGTGGTTTAAATAAGGCGTTTAATGGGACCTTCGGGGCTTGTACTCAAGAACTGTAACACTAGCACTTCAAATTACGATCCAGTCTAAATAGCTTCTATTAGAAGACCCGAATCGCGAGGTTTTTGTTAAAGTGACCTATCTCTTTGGCCCCATGTTTGCTCAGCCTTGCGACGCATGCAATATGCCGAGTTTGTACGACTGCATCCGCCAATGGGTAAGCGGCCAGTGTAGGATCTAGCAATTAGCCACCTTGATGCAAGAAAAGCACTAATTTCTGCAAAAGTTTGTTTTTTCTGCCATCAACGAGCTTGCTGGCTCTGCCCTGCGCCCTCAACTTTAAGCCATCGGGAGTCAGATCGCATTCACTTCTGTCCGGCTCTTTAGGCTTGCATTCAGCTCTGTTGTGTGCATAAAAGACGGAATTGATTCCCATGACAGGAATAGCGTTCCTGTCAAGTTCATATGTGAGGCAGCCCTGATGACAAATTAACAGTAAAGATCTACCTATACATTCACTTCATAAGAGCGTTTGAATTATCCTTATGCTCTGCCTTCTCGTAATACAAAGTTTTATAGTGTCAATCCCAGTGACTGAGTCTTCACGGCGCTCAGCAAAGAATGCCTTGCTAAGTAGCCTTACAAGGCACCGCGGATAAATGGGAAGTATTATGCTTCGCCTCGCTTTACCTTTCAATCCTGCTGCACGGCACGGAATTACAGCGAATCACTAGGCTTTCTTCCAATGTTGAAACGCCGGGCCCACATGTCTACGTTCGCATGGGATCGCGTCTAGTCTCCATGCACGAGGGATAGGCGTGCTCAAATAAGCTGAGACAGAACAGACGCCGAAGCGGTGCTATCTGGACCAATGATCCAGATTGAATATGTAGTTCGCAGTTAATGGCTCCGAAAAACCGCAACGATGCCTTTCAAGAAGAACGGAAACCGCCACACGTTTTTGGTTGGTCTGACCGGTCAGGCTTACATATTACAGCCGTCAGATAGGCGTACCATACGGCTCATTGCCAACAAAATGCCAACACATCATACTTTGGTGGTGGTTTATGCGGGGGATATCCTCCCCGCTCCCCTGTATCATGACTTTTCAGCCTCCTCGCGAAGGCCAAGCTAGCGACCATGGCCGAAGTGATCGCTGTGATCGGTGTGATGGCAAGTGCAGGTCAGCTCCTCGCATACAGCTGCGTTATCGGAAAGTCCCTAAAGGACTTCTACGAAAGAATGAAAACTGCTCCGGAGAAATATCAGTCACAAGCCAATCAGGTCAGACAGCTCGTTTTTACCGCAGAACTCATAAGGGGAACCGAAGCGCTCGACACCCCGCTTATCTCTAGCCATCTTGAAACAATCCTCGGAGTCATACGCAGTCTAGATGCGACACTGAAGAAAGCGCTAAACGAGAGCTGTTCTGGGTCAAAAAGAAGGTACTGGACAGCAATTCGGGCAAGTAAAAGAGAAGAAAAGATTTCAAGAGGGTTTGCAGTTCTTGAAGAAAGCAAAAGCAATTTAGTGCTGTGCATTTTGGGCACTTACGGCAACGTTCTCGTCCCCGCGCTTCGAACAACGTTAGATTCAGTTGGAAGAATCGAGGACGCCATCAACAACCGCACATCAATCATGCCATTACGAACAAAGAAAGAACTAGAAACCAATAAAGAGAAAGATATTTTTTTATCCGTGAGTTTTAGATGACCAAACGTGATATACGACATACTAACCGCGGAAGCAGTCTCCGTCTTCGTCTTCAACTGAAACAACTGATGAGTCCTCAGATTCAGACGCATCATCGGCAACTTCTTTTGCTACCCATAATTTAGAAGTTCAATCGAAAGGCAGCGCTGCCAAACCCTCCTATGGAGGTGCTCCCGTCAGTGAGACTTTGAAACAGATCCAGAACGAGAAAATACCAATTGCGGGCCGAATGGTCCCACAAAACCAAGACCACGAGACCCCCCCAGTGAGGAAGCGCAACCGTGGAAAAAAGTCCCGGAATTCAGGCTCGCGCAAACCGTCAGCAGAGCCCACAACACCTCGTTCTACCAACGATCACGTCAAGCGATCAGGAAACCACTTTGGAAAAATTAATCTTGGTGCAGGATCTACCGCTATCATGGGCAGCCTTGGGTTTAATGTCAGCAGCCAAGCATCAAATAATCATTTCGACGAGATTTCGACTAGCCGCGGAGGCCCAATCCATAGTTTCGTAGGCCATATACACGACCCCAAAATGGTGAAAACTCTGGTGAAGACTTGGGTAGCAAATCCAATACTAGAGAAACAAGAAGCTCACTTCAATGCATAGTATTAGGCTTGAGGGTAACGATCTGATAACACATGAAGAGTTCTGCCGTTCGGTTTAAATAATGCCTTACCCTAGTGCTTATTGCATGTAGGGTGGGAGACTCCCTCTCAGGGGCACTGTTGGCCAATGCGTCTCCTCTTTTGTAGCACCAGAAAACTTTAACTGGACTGCATCTTTTGGTTCAACGAAACTCGTTCTCTACTAGATTGTTTTCCGGAGTGGTGTTTTATGCTTTGCTGCTGCAACGTGTCCTCTTCCGGTGTTCAATTTTCTATTCTCGGCCAGATTGCCTGAAAACTTCTCTTGACTGCAGGGAAAATATTGATAGGGAGTCGTATTTATGGTCTTTATGCCAATGGATGTATTTACTGCGTTCTCTTTAGACATTATCCAGACATGTGCAGTGGCTAGTGCTATCGCCTAAGTTTCTTATTTCTTATTAGATTTGCTTGCGAGTGGCTGCGCAGGTAATGAAAAAGTTGTTTATTGGGCAGATTGTATCCTTCCATCAGCTACTTCGCGAACAGCCTTACAAATGTCTCCTCAACCGTCTCAGGCACGAATCCAAACAATTCATTATCCAACTTCTCACCAACCTGCGCACATCCAGTGGCCGCTAATGTCATCAGTGCCCACTGATACTCTTTGTCTTCATCGTCCTGCTGCCACGCCTCAATCTGCTTCTCCAGCATCTCCGCCGGATCGCGGAATTCATACGAGTACGAGACACCCTGCACGCGAGCAAATGTGTCCATAAGCTCCTTAAATGTCTGCCACGAGCCGGCGACGTGGATTTCACGCTTCTGCCCCGTCGTGTAGGGAAGCAAGAGGGATTGCACGACCATTCTGGTGATGCTGTGAATATGGAGTCAGCATAAGTAGAAATTTCAGGACAAGATTAAGACGTACTCTTTGACCGAAGTGAGGGAGGTAGGTGCATCGGGACTACCGTAAGCTGTCACAGCCCTTCTTTTCCGCATCAACAAAATATGCGGCATATTCTGTGAAGAAGCCTTTCGCCGCCGAACCGCGTTAGCTTTCAGCTCTTCAGTTCGCTAATCCCGGTCCGCCGTTGCAGGAAGCAAGAGGTCGAGGGAGTTGCCTGGAGCGCTCACCATTCATGAACAATGTATACTTGAAATTCGGATTCTCCCGCGCCCTCCTCGCCAAATGTGCTCTCGTCTCCAGCTTACTTCTGAAATACCTATGCGTGAAGAACTGCTTCTGCGCCAAATCGGAACCATACTCTGACGGATAGAACTGCGTCACGCCCGCCGCAATCGCCTGATCAATCATCGCGGGTTGCAGCTTGAGTAGCGTATTGCCCACTAGGGAAATGACTGTGTCAAACCCTTTATAGGATGATACGTCAAGGTATGAGCCGACAATGACCTCAATGCCAGCGGCCTCTGCTTCGGTAAATTTCGCCTTTTTCGAGGCGTCGCTGGCGAGAATGGCGATACGGGAGAATGACAGCTTCTGGCGGATGAATTCTTGCACGAGTGGGGTGCCGATGGTACCGCCGGCGCCAATGAGGAGGATAGATAGGGCCATTGCTATAGATTTTGAAGTTATTTTTGACTTGTAGAGGCACTTGATGATGACTTTCAGCTGTCTGAGGGACTAGATGAGGATGTTCAGATCTGAACTGGAGGATGTTTGGAAGAAGCAGTGACATTACAGACATCCGACGCTATTTTATATACGTAGCATTCATTCGAAGTTCCCATATTACTAAAAACGATGCTTGGCAATGCACTCTGGATATTGATTAGTATGCCCGTATTTGAATTTAATTCACCTTTGCACACATAATTATGCAGAAACCGAGGCATCCCCGCGACTCAGCATATTTGTATGGATAATTCAACGTATTGGCTTAGTACAACCTTGAAACATGGTCTGCTGGAAGTGCTGGGAGTACGGCTTTTGCTGATTGGTGTTGTTGAGTGACCGTTGATCAGTAACCAGGAAGCCACGACACAAGCCGCAGGAGACTACCCGACCCTAGGAACCCTGCGAGCTCCCTGCAAAGAACCAAAAACTAAACACTTAACTGCACGGCCAGCCCCTGGTCACTGTTGCATAAATGTAAACTGAAGGCTCCCCAAACGATAGCCATGTTCTCCGAGAGCCGGGAGTGATACGTAGAGGATACATAGACACGAACAGTATTTGCAAGCAACTGCGTTAAATAAATTTGGTAGATATACCCAATGGTTTACTAACGTCTCGTTGACACGAGTGAAACTTTCCTATAGTAGTTACACTCTAATTGGACAGGCAACATTGGAGGCTGGAGAAGAAATTTACGCCGTGACTAGGAAATGGTCAGTAAACAGGTCAGCTAGAGAACAAGAACGCAAGCAAGGACCTAATATCCCGATTCTCCGTCACCTAAAACCGTCGAGTGGCATACGAGTATCGTCAGTCACACATCAAACAACAAGCCAAGGAAGCCAATAGCTACAAGCTTAATTATATTTTTTAATATTTCGTAGAGTACGAGCCAAGCTTAGATGTTATCATACATTTTCATTGCCGATCTCATAAGTCATGAGCCGAAGCCTTGAAAACCCCCCCAAAAAATAGACGGTCCACAAACAAGCCAGCTTGCGAAATAGAAACCGCTATACATTTTAAGCCCCATCTCGACATACCAATTTGCAAACCCCAGGATATACAGCAACGCAAAACACCGAAGCCAGTCTAGTAAAGCCGAATGTAGTACAAAGCACCCCTGATGTCCTGCAGACTCGCCACCAGAGCAAGCAAGCCTTAGCCACCGCCCAAGCCTACAGGGGATACGGCAGCTGGGGATGCTCAACCCGGGCGGGCGCGTTCCACCGAGCGCGAACATACGCGTAACCGGGTTTCCTCTCCTCTCTCGAGGCGCCCCTGCTCAGCGGCCTAGGCACCGGCTCGTCGGACAGGGAGTCGCTCCAAGTCGGGCGGGCGCGCCCTCGCTCGCGCTCGGCGCGTCTGGCGCTGTTTGCGTCGGCCCAGAAGTCGTGCGCTTGGGCTTTGCGCCGCTGCGCCTGGCGGGCGAGCTCGTCGCGCCACATCTGCTCGAGGCGCGCCGTCTCCAGACGCGCCGTCTCCTGCCGCCGCATGTGGTCCTCATATTCTTCGCGCAGGCAGTTGTCGCACTTGCACCGTGGTTGCCAGTTGTGGCTCGGCTCGGGAGCTGGGGGGAGGATCTGCTTTGGAGCGTGGGCTGGGCGGTTGCGGGCGACGAGTGGGAGTTGGGGCTGCGGGCGTGGTGGCGATTGGTTGTGGGCACTCTGGCGCCTCTCCATGGAGGGCGCGCGGGGGCCGTGGTGTCGATAGGTGATCATGTCGTGCCGTGCTTCGGGGCGACGAGCATGATGCTCGGTATCTTGGAGGTCTTCTCTGCCGTATTGAAGCAGATTGTGTTCTAGCTCGCGTCGCTCGCGTTCCAGACGCTGCTCACGCTCTAGACGCTGCTCACGCTCCAGACGCTGCTCACGCTCCAGACGCTCTAGTTCAAGCTCTCGTTCCTCAGCTTCCCGGTCACGCATCTCCCGGTCACGCATCAGCTTGCGCTCCAGCTGGCGTTCACGAGTTCGTGTGGGGTTATCGTAGCCTCTTGGTCTGTCATGTTCCCTAGATACTGGGGCAGGGCTTTGGTTCCGTCTAAGTCGGTTGCCCTCATTTGGCTCCTGGAGGCTGCCTCGAGCTTTGGTAATGGCGCCTGAGCTTCGAGGATGTGAACTGAAAAATAGCGCATCACCCTTACCTGATATCGGGGAGTCAGGGGGTGATGAAAAACTACTTCTTTCAGATCCTGAGAAGGCAGAATTACCAGCATCGCCAAATCCTAAGCTCTCGTCGCTGCTCTCGCCCATCCGTTGCTCGATTTTTGGCGTTGGCTTCCTGCGGCCAACGGGGGCAGGACTCGCAGCTGGAGTAATGTTGATGATGTTCTGAAAGGAGGGTTGTTGCTGCAGCTTCTCTTGAGAGCTCTGTTGCACTTTCGGTTTCTTTGTTACATTTTTTATTATAGGCGCAGACAGCTGCTTCCTATTACTTTTCTTAATACTGGCCGCCCTCGGCCTCATAGGCTGCTCGTCCATGGTTTCAATCTGGTCGCTGTACAGCTCATCGTCAGACTCGAAACTCTCATCATCCTCATGATTCAGGATTTGAATCTGTGGCTGCTGAGGTTTTTGTCGCTTTGGTAATGTGGTGTGAGTGGGAGTGGGAGCTCTGTTCGAGAACTGAGGCGGTTGGAACCTCATGCTTGGTTGTCGAGAGACGGGTGCGTGGCCGGGTGGAGCGCCTAGTACAACAGCGCCTGGTAACGGGCCGGTTGGTGGGGGTGGAGGCTGAAGTTGACCATGCTGTACTTGCGGTAGCATGGGATGTTGTTGTGGAGGACCTGCCGAATTTTGGTGTTGTGTGGGAGGCGGAGGTGGAGGGGGAGGAGGGGGAGGAGGGGGAGGAGGAGGAGGGGGAGGTGGAAGATTTTGAGGTGGCGCAGGTGGTGGAGGCGGTGGAGGGGGAGGGGGAGGAGGAGGTGGGTTCTGCCGGGGCGGTGCCTGGGTTTGCGCTGGATGAGCAACACGTGATGGGTCTGGTAGAACCTCGCGTTGGGGACCCTTGCGACCGCGGGGAGTCTCCTGGTTAGGCCTAGGAGGCTGTCCTTGTGGCTGAGGTTGATTGGAGTTATTGGGGCCATTGGCATGGTCATTGGCCTGGCTACGGCCGCCCTGATTATGGCCTTGGTTTGAGCCTTGAGGTAGAGGGTTCTGATGAGGTAGAGGGTTCTGATGAGGTAGAGGGTTCTGATGAGGTGGATGGTTCTGATGGTTATTGAGATGGCTAGGTACAACAGGGGCTCTGGGGGCACTGGATAGGGCGCGCTCTCTTGGCTGGGATTTTAAGATTACTTTTATAGCCATCACTTTCCGATACCTCCAGGTAAGTTGCCGCCATTCAACTTCAATGGTCTCCAATACCCACTCGAGGTCAGGACGATGTTCCTGCAGAATTTCATTCTGACCGTCGATGAGGGCATCAATCTGAAGACGTTGATGATCAGAAGGCAACTTATCCATGACTTTTTGCACAGTGATTCTTTCCCTTGAGTAAGCCGCTAGGTGCTCTTTGACCTGCGCGACCAGCGCTTTTGATGATATCCTCATGGGGGAAGGGGGGATACAGTATTTCCATGAGGATTCCATTCCAGGATCCAGGTCTTCCCTTGGACATTTGCGGAGAACCCATCCCTGGTAGACCGGAATAGGGTCATCGTAAAATTGATAGATAGGCTGCTGATCCTGTGGAACTCCTCGCTGCAGTGGCCGCTGGGTGCCTTGCAGTCTTGCCCCTTGTCCTTGTCCTAGTGCTTGGCGTTGTTGATTTCCATTTTGTTGCTGTCTATCACCACGGTCCGCCATTGTGTTGGTCACGTAGGTGACTCAAGCTGTATGATATAGACGAAAAGCAATACGTGCGATAAAAAGTTAAGAAGGAGAAAGAGGGATTAAAAGAGACCCGTGACTTTTCTCCGGTGAAGGTTCCACAATAGACAAAGCTTGAAAAGTGAGGGGATATAGACAGCGGGTAAGGCATGAAGAAATGAGGCGGGGTGTGGGATGAAAGGGGTGGGGATATATAGAGAATACATTCCCCTGGTGTTCTGTATTGTGCTGTTTTCTCACCCTTCGCCGCGCAAGTGCCATGGCAAGCCATGATGCACGTCGAGAGTTAGCACTCCCCAGGGCTATTGCCCATCTGCATTCATGGGTAGCATCTGGTAAGACGCGCAGCGATCTTGATCGGCGATTCCCATTCTTATGCATGCTCGCCCTATAATTTTAATCGACCCTGGGCTCCGGCCGGTCAGTTAGACTGCTCCTCATCAGAGCCGGGCGAAAAGAAGGCAACGGTCGTCCTTCTCGACACATCCTGGTCGCTCGTTTCTCATTTGCCAATCCGTGTGGAGGCTCTGCTGGTTCACCGGACGACCCGCAGTAGTGTATTTTCCACAGCGGATGTTTCTGCTGCGTTCCCCGAGCTACAGGCCAGCCTTGTTTTGGGGGGGGGGATGCGTTGTGGATTGGGAGTTACTTATACCCGAATGCATCCAGTGTTCCCATGGTCCCATTGCCGCCATGCGCAATGACGGCCCTTCGGTGATCAATGGGACATGCCGTTACTCTATGTAAAAGGGGTCTTATGATGACTTCGCATGAGGGGGTGGAGGGGTTGCAGTTGAGTCTGCTCAGCTGTGAATACGACCCGATGAAAGCACAGACCAGCAGATTGTTCACTAGCCGGACCCAGCAGGCAACTGGTAGGGCGAACGACTCTCAGGATATCGCGGATATGCTTCCAGAGCCTTACAACCAGGGCGCAGCCGTCTTTGCCCCCAAGCAACATTCTCGTTTCAAGGGGAAAAAAGCATCCATCAGTTTTGCCCGGGACCGGCTAGCACATAGCTTTGAATATCAACAGCTGAAAGTCTATTTCTGCTTAGCATTGGGTACCAGTACTTCCGCGACACCTTATGTTTTGCAGTAGTATACCGGAACGTGACAGCTGCAGACACCGGCAAGTCATCAGAAGACACATGCAGCTCCGTTCTGGCGGTGTTCGATGCCTTCCCGTCTGCAGCCTTGCTGTAATGTAAAGCCGATCTGGGGGTCCAGAGAAGAGGACAACGATACAAAAGGGCTCGAATCCCCTTGACCCACCGCTTTTACGCACCGCTCGACCGAGAGGCGCGCCAATTGTTTCTTGCTCACCACCTGCCTGGAGCGCCCGCATGCTGCGCGTCGTAATGCTTTCACCACTCGCCGGACGCATGCTATAAAAACACCCTCCAATAATCCAGCGCGCCGTCCCGAGTCCTCCAAGGCCCGTCCCCGCATTCCGGTCACTGTCAGCTGCTAGCGCCAGCACTATCAAACGGGGCGTACGAAGAAGATACACAACCTTATCCTGCCCCCGCCCCCAGCATGAGGGTGAGGGGGTTTTATCTGGGCGTCGCAGTCTTGCGCGCCCTTTTCGCGCCGGGCCAAGATGCTCAATTCTAGAAAACTCAAGCGAGTCCTGCTTTCTGACGCAATCCGCACATGAAACATCGGTTCTTTTTATCCGCATTGGCCCAAGCCGCCAGTCCTCCGATTTGCAATATCGCTGTGAAACGGTGTTAGCGGTATCAATTATGATCGAATTGGTTGCTTGTGTTAGGCTTTGTTGGAGGAGGCGTAGCCGGACTGTGAACATCGCGCGCAGTATTAAGAATTCCCTAAGAACTTAGCGGGCCTTTTTTTTTGGTTCTGCTTCCGAGCTCGAGTCTCAGGTGCCTGGTGTTGTGCAACTTCACTTCCAAATTCGTGGGACAGCCGGCTCTGCTGTGGCTCGAGAAGGGGCGAAGTAAGCTGTGTAACTGGAGCAATGCATTGTCTTGTGCAGCAAACACCATGGCAGGCAGCCGAATCCTTCGCAGTAATTGGAACGCGAATCATCAATCTCATCAATTGCTCTCCTCACTAATAACTCTAGCTCCCTCTGCCGATACCTCTTACAAACGCCCTTCCACCATCTCTCCAATGACCCTATATACACTCCACCCACCAACATTAAAAATAATTATTAGGCATTAACCTTTCCTGCACAATCAATGTGACAGGCGGTAGGTGCTGTACCGAAGAAGATAAAAAAGGCGAGGTAGACAGGGCACATCTATGTCGGAAGTAAAGTAGCCACAGGAGAATAAATAGAAAGACTGCAGGACGCCAGTGCTCATGCTCGCATTCATCTTTCTTTCTCATCGGGAAACAATAAGCTCGGATGGCAACTACTACTTCCATCGCGCGTCCACAAAAACAAATTAAAAGGGCGGAGCGCGGACGTAGGTACCACAGTAGAAGACGCAAGGGCGATATTTGAAACGAGAGATAAAAGCATGCAGCTGATCGAGGGACAAAGCAAGTACCAACCCATGCATATTAAATCCTTTGGCTTCTTCCCACAAAGTTCAGGGCAGCGAGTGAAGGTTGGGCTTGGCCCACCGTAAACGCCTAGCCTCGTCCATCTCACCCACTCTGCTAAGAGGTGGAATTGAAAAAATACGAACCCCGCCTCACTTCCGGGTAGGCCGCAGGTGTCGAGAATAGTTGCCCTATCGTAGCGGGACCTTGGCATCGTCAACCCCTCGCTTCAGCACATCCTCAAGCCGCCACCGGGGCGGTTTCGCGATCAGGGCCTTGCCTGACCGATCCATTTGCCGGCCGTACTCCTTTTCCATGTCACTGCTCACGCCTTCTGAAAGCGGTTCCGCACCACCCGCAACACCGCTAGAGAATTTGAGCTGGAGAAGGTCGCCTGCCTGGTCGCAAGCCGTGAGCATGCGATCAAGATCGTCTTTTGTATGTGCGGCTGAGACACAGAAACGGGCGCGAGAAGAAACGAGCGGTGTGGCGGGATAACCAACAACGACGACAGAGATCTTGCGCTTGAGCATTTCGTGTGAAAAGGCGGACATCTTGGCTGGATTGTAGAGCATGATTGGGATAATGGGAGAGTCATCATGGCCATAAACAATGAAACCAAGGCGTTTGAGACCAAGGCGAAGATAGCGTGAGTTAAAAGCAAGACGTTGTAACCGCTCTTCGCCCTGGCCGGGCACGATGTCGCCATTAATGATTCGGAGTGCGCTGGCGATTTGTGCAAGAACTGGGGGTGTTGGTGACTCTGCGAACAGTGCAGCTGCGTTTAAAACTCGTAATTGTTCAATAATGTGTTTCTCTGCAGCAATATAACCACCGTTGGCACCGAATGATTTTGTTAGTGTGCCCATGAGGATGTCGATTTCTGCGGGATCGATACCGAAGTAGTCGCATACGCCCTTTCCTTGAGGTCCGAGAGCACCAATTGAGTGAGCCTCATCGATGAAGAGATGGAACTTGTACTTCTTCTTCAATTCAATCAGGGCAGGCAAGTTGCACATCGTTCCCTCCATCGAGTAGAGGCCTTCGACAGTAACGAGAATCTTCTTCCATGGTCGGTGCGTTCGTGGTTGACCTTGAGAGATCACCTCTCGGAGTAGTCGCTCTAGATCTCTCATGTCGTTGTGCCTGAACATTTTGATCATGGCTCCAGATAAACGGGCACCAAAACGGATGGACGAGTGGTTAAGCTCGTCCGAAATCATCAAACAACCTTTGCCGACCAGTGCGGGAAAGGCCGTTGCGTTAGTGACGAAACCCATGGAAAATACCATAGCGGACGGTTTGCCGACAAACTTGGCAATAAGATCCTCAACTTCGACGGCCAGTTCGGACGTGCCTGCATCAGCACGGGGACTCGTGAGGCTTATTCCATACTTCTTGACAGCCTGTTCTGTGGCATCGGCACATGGGCCTTCAGATTGGGCAAATCCGAGATAGTTATAAGAGCTCAAATTCAGGGTCTCCGTTGTAGTGCCTGTCAGTTTGAAATTGTAGTTCCCGTCGTCCGATTTGCGGTCAAGGAGGGTAATGAAACGTCCAGGAACACCAGTAATTGGCCGTGAGAAGCAATCATTGATGCGCATCTTTAGCCTGCGGGTATAAAAATTGTCAAAATCGCTGTTCAAAGGGGCATATCCATCTCTTTCCTTCAAGTGACGATAGTGCTTTTGTCGGAATCGTTTTCCGAAGAAATCCCGTACATGACCGAATACTATGAGGATGAGGTAACTGATGTATGTCGTTATAAGGAAGTAGTAAGGAGGCTCGTCTTCGATTGGCTCGGCGAATTCAGTGCCCTCGAATTTGCTTGAATATCTGTGGCTCTTGGACCCCAATGGTCCAAATTGAGCGTGTTGCCTTGCAATACGGCGAGCTTCGGTAGGAGAAGGCGGTTGAAAGAGAGTAGTCGGCTCCATGGGCGATTTCTCACCTGTGGCAGTCGAAAGGCAAATCGTAGGTAATGACAGCGTGGAGGAATTGATCTGTGGGGAAGGTGGGTTGTAGAGAGCGTGCTGCTGAGCGATAAGCGCAGCTTGTAACGCGGCAGCGTCGTTTGATTTCGACTTGGGAGATGTAGAGAAAAGCTGCGAGAACTTGTTAACTTTGGAGAAGGATGACCTTCGTGCTGGTTCCTTCTCGTTCACCGCATCAAGTGGGTTGATCGCAGGACTGCTGGTTGTGAAAGGATTGATAATTCGGGTAGGCATTGCAATTGGCGGCTACGGTAAGTCGAGGTGTACAGTCGGTGGTATCAATTTGTATCGTGTCCCTTTGAAATTGGTCTGCGTCGGGAGTTGTTTTAAGAATGGGGGCGGTGAAGCGGCGTAGTTACTGAATCGGCGCTGTCAACAGACTTCGAACTTAACTACAGGACACAACAGTTCTTAGTATGATGACTACTGAAACGATTTACTGAGGGTATTGCAAGAATTGGGGAGCAGTGCTGAGGAATTTGGAGTGGTTTGATTGACATGAACCTCGTTACCCATGCCGGCAGCCCCGGATGGGAATCAGGAAGTAGCGGAGTTGTCGGCATCGGCACATGCTGCTTAGAGAAACTTACCAAGTATATTTTGGGGTACAAAATTCTCCTTCTTTCCCGTGTTCCCGGTGGCTGTCGTACCGTTATAAGTACGCAACGGTGGAGGAGCAGTCTCGTGGCGCGGATGCGCTTTGAGGAGCCCTGGCTGCACCGCCAAGAGGTTGCGAACGGACTGCGTGGGTCCCAGGCGTGGCTGAGCCGGGCGAAGTTACGACTGCAGAACACCAAGGGTCAGGAACTTGGAGACGGGAAACTGCAGGAAAGAAGGCGGATATATTAGGAGAAAGGGAGGAGAAGGGGTAGTCTGCGAGGGATAATGTGGTGAGATGAATTGAAATGAGATGTCAATGTTAATCCGCATCCGCCGCCACTCGATTTTTCTCAAGCGAGCTGCACCAGCGGAAGCCCGAGGAAAGCGGTTCAGGGGTAAAAGGGATACACCCTTCTCTGAGTGGTCCCGTCCCGCTCCACAACATCCACCAAACGTCATGAAAGCCCGGTTTACTCAAAAGCGCACCCGTCTTGTCTTCTCTATGTACCAATTGGGCTTTTGACAGCTTGGTGACTTCAGATTTTTTTGTTGGTGTCTTCTCAGTGCTCTCACCATAATAATAAGCATTCCAACATAAATGTAAAGTATCAGCAAAAAAAAGGCTTTGGTGAAAGTCATGCGAAGGTCCACCGAATCGTTCACCAGGTCCCCGCTACTTAGTCTTTGCCTATCTTGTTACTCTACAATAAATACCGAGTACTAAACTATCTAATAGAAACTAGGGTTGCGAGAATGGCATCACAGCGCTATTCTCCTTGAAAATTTCCGTTGGGAGACATTGGTTTAATCCTTCACAATGCAGAGAGTCGCAAAGTTGAACGTTGTCGCGGCCACCATACGGCCCGCTAGTTCAGAGGATCAAAATCCCCGATACTCTGGACTGTTTCACGCTATCAGTGACCCACATCTCGCTTCTTGAGGGCTGAACTTGGCTCGTTCAGGGCCGGAAGATAGATGCTATACATGGGGGACCCTCGTTGGATCAGGGAGGAATTTATCCAAGTCAACAGCTGAGGTATTTTTAGCGCCTGGCCTATCACTTTAGTTAACAACAGGAGTCTCCTAGGTTTCAGATATTAAAGCTATCATATTGGAAAGTATTCCTAGCATGCCACATGTCCAAGCGCACCAAAAGGAAAAAAGTCCCAAAGGAAAGAAAGATGACTAAGAAAAGACGGACCGGAACCAGGATCCAACACTCAAAAACGTCCAGTAGCAAAAAATGTGTAGCATATGCACGCACAGCGCGGAAAGATTCGAGAATGTTTTCCACAAACCACACAACTAAAACTGCAGCTGACCCCCAAAACACATAAACGCATGCATGGATCAAGGCGAGATCGAAAGCTTTGCAATAAAATGGGTCTCCGCACAGCGGCTAGAGTATTCCTCCTCTCCCCTTACTAACTTCCGGCTTACTCGATCGACAAATAGAAAACTAACATAGGAAACCAAGTTGCAACAAAAGATGCCTAACAGCTGAGCCCAGATACAAAGAAAAACTAACAGAAAGCAAGCGACCTTATCAATCAACACCTTCTCGCTTTCCCGTCCCGTCCCGGGGGCGGCGCAGGTTCCACCAGTCCGCCTTTCTTATCCCGTGTGTATACCGGCCGTTTTCACAACCGCAACGCCTTGTCCGTCCAATTGTTTCGTTCAATTTGCATCACGAAGGATTCGGATTAAGTATCCATCTCGAGAATGGGAATAAAATGGTTAAAAAAGGAAATGGTTGATGGACAAGGATATTTCGAGAGTGCGAGGATGGATGAATGGATGGATTTCGGAATTTGCAAATTGAGATCGAGATGTGAAATGACGACTTTTAGCCTGTCTCAAGGCTGAAGCCATGCAAAGCCACACCTAGCCAATATATGCAACGCACATGTAACAAAGAATGCGGATATTAGAGCGATTAAGTAGTTCGAGACAGCGAATCAAGAAATCTTCAAACAATCGCAATATTCATTGTCACAGGCTATGATTCTCCGGTGACAAACTAGACGGGTCCATTGTCCCATAAGATACCAAGTTCTGCATATCGAGATCGTCGACATTGTCTTCTAAAGGAGACCGGAATGGGAGATTGAGTGACTGCTTGGCATATAGATCGGTCAATGATAATGCTTCATCAGAGACGTTGTTGTCATGCGACATTTGGTATAGATCTGCCGAACCATCTCGTCCCAAGGAGGTTAATGGTGGAGATTGATTGGCGATGACTGGATCTGAGTGGCCCATAGCTGATAATGGTGAGACGGACGGTGCGACGTTTGGCGCATTGACCATCGGTGAGAGATATGGAATGTTGTATTGTGCGTTGAAGTTCGCAGCGGGTACATTCTCTGGTGGTTGGCTAGATGTGAAGAACGCTGGTGTGCCGTACTCTGATGGTGAGTTTGCTGTTGTCGCAGACATTGGGTATTGGCGATAATCCATTCCGTAACCTGCAGAAGTGTCGATGCTTAGGTTTGGTCCTATGGGACTAGGGGCATTGTGATGCTGAGGGATTGGCGCAAATATCTCAGGATTGGGTATGTACGGTGAGGGCTCTTGCTGGATGAGGAAAGATGGCATAGGATTTCGGAGCATCGAGAAGTCAACTGCGACAGGAACTGAACGACTCCTTTGGCGTTTGTGTCCACGACCAGGATGTAAACCAGGCCCGAAAGGACTATCATGAAACATACCCATGTGAGGATGCGCAACATGGTTTGGTTGGGAAGCTGGGCGATGGTTGATTGGTGAAACTGGCGCCGAAACAGCGAGCGCGTTCGGATCGTACAGGTTGTGTCGGTTCTGAAACGACTCTAGCGACACGAGTTTTGCCAATTGACCGCTCAATACCTTTGGATGACCGCCGAGGTGGTGTACCAATACTTGTGACGCTTGCTGCTCCTCGGTAAAGTCGCCACACTGGTAGAAACCTCCAGAGCCAGAAGAATCCATGAAGAAGTTTGGCGCTCTATTCAGTTCCACAATCAGGCCCCCAGGTCTTTGTGACGCACCTTCGGCATTGCTCGCCACGTCTCCACTTTCTAGGCTGATGTTTCTGATGTAGGAGAATGGGTATTCGATCTTGTATCCGGCTGAATCGTTGTTTATGTAGTATGTTACACAACACTTTTCTGGTGAGTAGAAGATGACGAGGTCCATAGCACTCTGGCCGACGCGACGCCATGAGCCAATGCTCAATGAGCGACACGCGAAGTGATGGATGACTGGGTCTCGTTAGATACGGCTAATCCAATGGCTAATACTCAGAACGCATGTGAAACTTACCGACTTTGGAAGAGCCCGTGTCAGTGTTGAGAAGCATAGCTCCACTTCCGTACGCGGCCATCCCTCCGCCCGTTCGGCAAAGGAAGTCTCTCCCTAGAGTCTTCCCCGACTCCATAGCTTGCAGAGCTAGATATCGGCGCATTGACTCAGGAATGTCGTTGCAGTCTTCTCCACTCTCGATGCTCTTTTTAGCAATATTCTTTATCTTTGCTCGTCTGTATTGATTTTGTAAGTAACGCGAACGAAAACCAGGAGCTGATAGTCCTACCTGTTCTGAAACCAGATCTGGACAGAACGCTCTGTCATGTTTATTTCCTGTGCTATCCTCTCTCTTACAGCAGCTGTGGGAGTGGGGTTTTTGTTGAATTCCAGCTCTAACGTAAGCAATTGGTCCTGTGTGGCTCTCTGTCGTTTTTGATTCTTTTGCTGTTGAGTGAGGGTGCTTTTGCGCGGCGGTCTGCGAGATGCTGAACTGTGAGTTGTGGTGGCCGAAGTGGCCGGTGAAGGTGTCGAGGACATTTTGGTATCCTCTGGTTGCTGCATTCGTAAAGTTTATGTATAGAAACCTCGCTAGGTTTCGAGGGTCGGATTGAATCGAAGGTGAAGGTCCACCTCCGTCTATGGCTCGTCGTAATAATCGTCAAAAAGTAGTCGGCCAAGCAAAGGACTAGAATTGAGTGGTCCGAAGGAATAAATATAGAGTTTGGCGCGAGCTTCCTGCGCGGGATCGAGGTCAAAGGAGCGTAGGGGTTCCGGCGGAAGTCGAGGCTCGTAGCACCGCCCAGGCGTGTTGAATGGAACAAAGAAGTTCGCTGCTGGCTGGGAGCAGGAAGTCTGATCGACCGAAGAGCGATATCGAAGCCGAAAGGATGGAATTGAGTCGTGGAATAAAGGAAGGGACAGGCAGAGCCCAATGAATGAATGAACGTGAGCGAAAGCCGAAAGGAGTGGCAGCTGTTCGCGGAAGGCAACAAGGACGAGAAGAGAACGTGATAGAGATCGCACCGGCCGCAGTGGTGACGATGCGAAATCCGAGTCGAGTGGACAGCAGGCGGGTGTAAATGAGTGTAGCGGCTTTGCTCAGGGCTGGGGGAACGTGAAGAGAAATGAAGGAGGCTTCTCAAAGGGGGAGCGTTAAGCCGAATCGAGTCAGGCAAGGTACCGGGCCAAGCAGACACCATCGCACAAGCCCGAGCGCTATAAATAGGCGCCAACGGTGTCAGCCCGGCGAGCGCGTCCACGGGCAGATAGATATTGTAGATATTAATCCTCACGCATGGCACTCAACAGATTTTCGTAGTATGTGTACGGCGTGCTATTTTCAAACCTTCACGATGGCCGCGTTGGGCGTGCTGGTGGTGAGAGCTACTGGGGAAGGCTACTTGCTGAGCGAGGGAACGTCGGAACAGCCCGCGCCGGCCTAACTTCCTACTAGGATCATTCGCCTTGCCTGGACGCGCTCAGGAGAATCGTCCAACAGTTGCCAGCTCCCCAGCTGCCATCTGCCAACGGCCAGCGGCCAGCAGCTCCCCCACAAACACGAGCCGTTGCTGACGGCTTCCCGCGCAAAGCCTGCTGGTCGATGGAGGCGCTCGATTGGCTTTGGCATGAATTATCCCAGCTGTGGCCAACCTTGCGCTCGCTGGGTCGGACGGTGGTTCTGGAAGCCTAGAAGCCTTCAGGTAGTGCGATTACCCTTTCGATTACCCTTTCAGACACACAAGTTCCCATTTTGCTAGATGGCGCCCAATATTTACTAGAGTGCGACGTCTTGGCTACATAATTTGTTGTGAGATCTGTAAATAGCTGGCTTCAAGAGCCTGTCATGACCTGCCCACGCCTCCGTAGATGCATGCATCCTCCAATTGCTTCAAGCTTGGCAAAATCCCCAACAATCTACTACAGGATGATCACGACATTCTACATTAAGGCGCTTGCTTGTCTTTACGTACGAGCCTTACCCCACAACACGTTTCATGTTAGCAACGGCTCCATATCGACTTGTGGATGCCGAAGTGCAAAAAAGAAGACTCGATTCGTGAGCTGCTCAGGGTTGACTGCCGAGGTGCAACAACGTACAAAGCAGCATGAAGTTTGCGCAATTTTACACTGTTTACAGCGCTAGAGCTCCTGCGGTGTCATTGCATGATGCTTACCCGAGGTGTTTCATTTTCATGAAGAATATTGCAGCTCAACGCCGACTGCTCTGAATATCTGCTCTCTTCTTTTCAAGTCAAGGCTTGCACCTAACGTGAAGAGCAGCTCTTTAATCCGACCTTCCCACAGAACGCCAATCCTCCAATTCTGATCTACTCGGGCCTTTAAAACACCAGTAACGTCCTCGTCTGGTTTCAGTGTCGCCTTTTTCCAATCAGGTCTTAACTTCTTGACTGCCCATTCAATGTCCGTGTTGCGTCGTCTTGTCCACAGCTCACATCCAAGTTGCAAATCACTCTCGTAAGAGTAGAAATTGAAGTGAAACCGTGAACATAGTGCAAGATTCTGGCCGGCTTTGACTGCATACGTGGATAAAAGGTTCCCCATCAGTGGGTTAAGTGTAAGGGTCATGGTATATGGAAATCCCGCGTGACGAGGTAATGTTGTAAATCTAAGTCCAGTGCTCAATCCACCACTCTTGTTGAGAATACCATAGTAGAGCTCTGCCCCAGCACTGAAGCGGCCGTGAATTGGCTCCACTGCATCCTCGGGTGTTGTAGGTGCGACAATGCTCTCGCGAGGGTCGGGTCCAAAGTTGTACAGCCCACGAATGCCCAACAGAGCACTATCAGTACTGTACATATACTCAGCACTGTACTTTCCAACGTCACTCTGGAGAAGAGCTAGTATGGTGCCGCCGTTATTCAGACCAGAATCGCTAACGCAACATATCTTCAACTGCTTCGTGGGTGACAGTCTGCGGAGATAAAGGGCCTCGAGCGTTGATCGTGGGAGAAATATTCGACCATAGAGTAGAGTATCTGTTGGCAATTTTGAGAGATATTCCTCTTAGACAACAGCGTAAGTACTCACCCCTCCGGTCTATCCGCTTCCCACTGTGCCATATTTCCCACCACCGACCCTCATCCGGCCTTCGAAGATCTCGTAGATGTTGGTATCCTTTTATGACATGATGTAAGTCTGTGTCGCTACTCTTCGCGCTCGTCAGGATAGGCAACGAGGAGTATAGATAGGAGATGGAGCCATCAACTATTCCAACGCTCCCAACAGTATATGAGGTTGCAAAGTTAGGTGCAGCGAGAGAAGAGATGTGTAGACGTAAGCCGCGGGGTGTATCGTAATCGAGTAACGCTAAAACAGTCTATCAGTACAATGTTTTTGATTCGAGATTAAACCAACCTTGCGCTGTGGCGTTTAATGTTCCATAAGAGTTGTCGCGGTTCCAATGCGATGCTTCATAGAATGCACTTTGGACATAATCCATAAAACCCAACATGTCTGAACACTCCAAGCGACATTCTGAGCCGCTTGGAAGCAGAAGCTCAGGCCAGGGTCACTCGCGAACCGCGACGAGACCGCTCGCTTCGCCGCCTACGAAATCTTGGCGAGAGTTTTTTTGCTGCACCTCCACAAAATCATTGCCCATTGAAGGTCCATACCCGCTCAGTAAACCCGCAAAATGCCGAAATCAAAGCGTGCGAAGGTCGTGCATCTCTCCAAGACGGACAAGAAGGGCAAGGGGCTATCACAAAAGCTCTTCACAAATGTACGCGAGGCCGCAGACAGCTACCAGTATATTTTCGTTTTCTCCGTTGAGAATATGCGGAACACATATCTAAAAGAAGTCCGGACAGAATTTGCAGACAGCCGGTATGTTTCGCGCTCTGTAGGGTGATACATATGAAAAACTAATTGACACGAGGATATTTTTTGGTAAAACAAAAGTAATGGCGAAAGCGCTGGGACAGACTCCTTCAGATGAACATCTACCAAACCTCTCCTCCTTGACACCACATCTAGCCGGCAATGTCGGCCTTCTATTTACTTCCCGCGAACCCGCTGCCGTCCTCTCATACTTCTCGGCCTACTCTCAGACCGATTATGCACGTGCTGGTATCCCCGCAACCCAGACATTCACTATTCCTGCCGGAGTGGTCTACTCACGTGGCGGAGAGCTAGCGCAGGAGGATGATGTACCTTTACCACACTCACTCGAGGTGATAGTACGGAAGTGGGGGATGCCAACGAAGTTGTCCAAAGGGAAGGTGGTGCTCGATTCGGATTATACGGTGTGCAAGGAAGGTGAAATCCTCAACAGCCATCAGACGGCACTTCTAAAATTATTTGGGGTGGCCATGGCAGAATTTAAAATTGATATGAAGGCGTAAGTTAATTAGGAACTTCAAGATCAGGCTATATTGACACGCGCAACAGTTATTATTCAGCAGCTACACAGGAAGTCACAGAAGTTAGCGCTATGGAGGAGTAGAGCGAGTTCTATTCCTTTCGCACGAAATACATCTCTTGGTCTGCTTTCTGATAGTCATGATTACGGAATGTCCAATGCCGGGTTTTCTTACAGTACGTGCTTTAGATGGAGGCATAAGTGAGGAGTTTGGGTTTTTTCTGGCGTTGTAAGTCTCTTAGCAACGTAAAAGCATTACGAATACCAGCCATGTGGGCTGGCAGAAAGGTACTTCTAGGCAGTATGAATGAGATGCAGTATACCCAGATTCAAACGTACAGTTGACTTGACTCAAGCAATATCCCTTGCACCGACACTTGTGTTCTAAGAGCTCTGGTCCGAGCTTAGCTAATCAGACAGCTGCATTCGCTAGCAGCCAGGCGTTCTGCCAAAACATTAGATTGAGCTTGAAGTTGTGAATCATATAGAAAGTTGTGTATATAATGTTAATCCTTGGTGTTGACTTGAGGAGGGTATTGAGTAGCAGGGATAAAGTCATAACTATTGGTTTCACGATTGTGTACCATTTTGGTGGTTATTATATATATACAGGAAAGTCATTCACAATTAATTCAGAATCCATGGGCTGATAAGGTGGATGCCACATTCTTCAAATAGTAACAGCAGCAATTTCACCGAAACTAGCACACCGTCTCTACTAAGTTAACTTGGAACTGCTCAACAAAGAAAGCCCCTCTTTACACAAGGCTTGCTTTACGTTCTCCTACAGCTTCATGGTCTCTGTATCCGTTGAAGGCCTTGAAAATATTCCCAGGTCCTTTATTCAACCATATAAGCCGCTCCTTAAAAGGTCTATTTATTTATCCGTCAGCTGACATACGAAGCCAACTATACATTGAGCCTTTTGGCTGGGGTTGTTTTGGCCATGCATAATAAGACAGGATAAAAGTCAAAAAATTGACAAGCAATCCTACAAAATAATCTGCGGCAAAGCCATTCACTTGATAAAAGAATATGAAATACGGTTCCCCTGATCAATTTTAATTATCACTTTGTTACAGATATTCATATCCTGAGAATTGTCATAAATATATACCAGTTCTGGCTCTCTACCTTTACGAGGACTACTGTTAGACCTAGCGTAAGAAATAGCGATATATATATAGAAGCTACAGAGTGGCCCTTCTTGGATGTAACCCTACAAGAGTCATTGAAGATACTTCTTGTTTACGTAGCCTGCTTCTCCCGCGACAAAGTGGTAATTACATGTATTCAGCATATGCTTAAGGTGCATACCGTCTATTCGCGCAACTTATATCTCATCCTCGCGTTTCACACTCCACTCTTTTCCTTTTTTACATTAAATCTCAAAGTATTTCCCCCAATGCCCCTTACACCCCGGATTAAAACCAGCTCCACACTTCGTACACTTGCTTCCGCACCCAAAGTATTCATCGATCGTCAAAACATGCTTACAATCCCCACATAGCACGGCAGGCTCCTCGCGCTCCTCTTTGCCCCAAGTGGTGGGCGGGTGGTCGGCAAGCATGGCGTGACAATCAATGCAGGCGTAAAATGCTCTACAACATCTAAATTTAATGGCGATGAAGTCGAGGGCAGAGTGGTAGTGAAGACATTGAGTTAGCGGAGTCAGAGACAGACCATGCACGGCTGGTGGGAGGGGAGAGGAGTTCGCGTTTCGGTCTGGGTTGTCCATTCCGTCGATTTCATACGACGGAAGGTGAAATTAATGTGAGGTAGAAGCTTTCATGATCGACAGCCTAGATCCAACGCTAAACTCAAATTGGTTACTCAAGTTGGCTGACAGAATTCCATGGGAAGTCTAAGTGCACGGTGCAGAGGTGCCTATTGTCTCAGTACGATCGGAAACTTTACGCGTCACTTGGATTTGAGAGCCCTGACAGTTCGGCGCCCCACAATAGATACATCCAATCATCAAGTCAGAGTTGGAGTTCACCAAAAGACCAGGACAAGGACCACAGCCCGGTAAGAAATACTCTTTTTACGCTAACAGCCATTCTACTATGACATCAGCCGTGTCTTACGCCTCTTCCGCACCTTCCTTCTTTTCCTTCCATTCGCTCTCAAGCGCCTTCACCCTTTCCGCCCCTTTTGAGTTCCCAACGTCCTCCTCAAAATCTAGCCACCTTCGGAAAATGAGCATCGCCCGCCGCTTCTTCATGCCCAGTTTAACCATCCGTTCGAACAGCTTCCTTACGTTCTCCTTTTCCCCGTGAGCACGTTCCAACTCAACATACATGTCCCACAGATCGCCCTTCTTCGGCCAGGCCGAAATCAAGCCTTCAAATATTGTCCGGCCACGCTCTGCATCCCCATTCGGAGACTTGAATTCTAATGCGCCAAATTTAGAGGTCAGATGACGATGCAAATTGGACGGAACAGATTGTGTAGCGCACTGGAGGAGGGCACGGGCACGGGTGGGAGAAGGCGGAGAAAGTGTAGACATGAGGAAGCTGGCGTAGGAGAGCCATAACGTAGGATCTGAAGTAAAGGATTTGTTCTTGATCATAGATTGGTAAAGAGAGTTCGTTTTCTATTGTCGAGTTAGTAATGCTACGACGGATGGCGTGCGAAGGATTGTGCTAGAGATACGGTTCTTACGTCAAGCTTTCCAGACTGAATGTAGATCTTAATAAGTCGGTCGTGCATCTCTCTTGCATCATTGTATTGGCAAGCCTCCTTGAAGACCTCTTCAACGGTGTCGTCACTGCTGAAATCATTCTCAAGATGTAGAAGCGCGGTCCAAACGTCCAACTTTTCTTTCTCCTCGCGAGGGAAGATCGTTACTAAAGCACGTCTAGCAATCTGTCGGGCTTTCTCAATTTCATTTAGCTCACGCTGGAATACCATATATCGAACCCAGAGCTCCGCAGAGTTTGGTTGACCGAGGAGCAGGCGTTCAAAATCGGCAACAGATTGCGGTCCGTTCTTGTCGAGATCACCAGTGCGATCCACTTTGATTTCAGGTTTGCGATGCTTTTTCTTCTTCTTGAAAGCGCCTTTGCTCTGTTCCGCATCTGAATCAGCAACTCCTTCATCCAGCCCAAGGCTTGTGCCAGTCCAGTCAAAGCCAGAGGTGTTCAGGCCAGAAGTAGGTTTCCGAGTTGAAGTTTCGTCAACATCCATCTCGTCAGAATGGTGGCTTTCCTCCTCGAGTTCCTCCTCGTCATCAGTGCTATGCACATCTCGCATTTCAACGTCGTCTTCCGAAACCTCATCATCAGATCCAGCATCCTCAATCTCCACACCGCCATCTGATATATCCTCGTCACCGTCTGTACCATCCTCTGATGAACCTTTTATGTTAGAGTATTTGAGGCTGAAATTTATCCTCCTCTTCTTTTCATCTACCTTCAGAACCTTAGCTTTGACTGCGTCGCCTTCTTTGTATAGCGATTTCACATCCTCAACCTTCTGACCATCTGCAATTTCACTACGGTGACACAAGCCACTGACATTGTTGGAATTGTCGACAACAATGAATACTCCAAAGTCCTCGACCTTCCTGACTTTTCCTGTAACGATCTGTCCAGGTTTAATATCACTGAATCGGAGCGGTTGAACATAATCTTTGTCGATAACTGAAGCTTTCAAGCTCATCTGCACATGGTTGAGCGCTGAGTCCACAGCAATTACCTTGCCAGTGACGAGCTGATCAATTTCAAATCCGGCCTTCCAATCCTTGATATACGCGTCGGAAATATCAGAGATGCGAACGAAAGCGGTGAGGCGAGGCGCAAGGTTAATGAAAAGTCCCCCATCTGCAACATTTTTGATAAATCCTCGGACAACGTCGTTTACTTTGAGCTGCGAAATATTTGATATTTGAGGGTCCTTGACAGGTAGCGATGAGCTAAGTACATTCGAAGGCCTTGTAGAAAGTCCGACCTTTTTATTTGGCAAGTCGATATCGGTGACGCAAACTCGGATGATGTCCCCTTTCTTGTGGATGGTTGGATTGGCCTGCGAGTAGTCATCCACAAGTTCGGTAAGAGTAACAGGACCTGCAATACTATCGTTGAGCTGTACAATAATGGATGACTCTGTAACTTTGGTAACTCGAGCTGGTAGCACCATCCCCTTCTTGAGGCTTTGCCAAGTCAAGGGCTGTGTAGAGGATGATGAAGTTGCAGAAAGATCCAAGTGATTAGTGCTGACATCGGCGTTCTTGACGCGAACCTTGATAGCTGAACCAATTGGAAAATTCTCAGCAACATCAGAGAGTAATGAGACATCATCAGATAGATCCATGAACTCAATCCTTCCGCGAACATTGGGCGACAAGTTAACCCAAACGCAATAATCCGCAATATTGTTAACGAATGCAATCCAAGAAGAACCAACTGCTACCTTGTCGAGAGTGAGGAGGTCGCTTTCATCGGAAATTACGCTCTCTGTTTTGGCAGTGAGTTCAAAAACCGGAACCTTTCCCTGGCGATGCGTAATTGGCAAGAAGCGATGATTTCGCGCGTCATGTATGCCTAAGACTCTCACAGGTATGACTTGCTTTGGTCGAAAGTCCATCAGTGGGTGCTTCTTGTCTTTTATATCTTCCCACTCATCAAACATTTCAGAAACATCTATTCTGCCCTGAATGTTGTCGGCAAGCTGAACATTCACTTGAGTACTCTTCACTGAGATTATGCGGGCGGTAGTAGCCTTTCCAAGAGAAAATTCCGAGGTTGATTTGCTTTCGCCGTCCACAGCATTGATCACATTTTCTCTAGACAAAGGATCTACAGCTCTCTCCGATGTCTGCTCGTCTGGCCTGCTGGGCTCGGTCTTCATAGAGAGCCAGAATCGTTGCTTGCTGTGGTCGACATGAGTAACACGAGCTGTTAAGGATTGGTCCTTGCGTAATCCAAAATCTGGCAATTTGACAATATCTTCAGCTAGTTGCGACTTGAACAATAAGCCTACAACTCCTCCGCAGAACTCGATAAAGACCCGTTCAGGCGTAATGCCGCGGACAAAACCGTGTACTGTTTGACCCTCTCGCACATCTTCGAAGTTCACAACTAGCTTCGTCGCCCTGGCATCTTTTACAAAACTTGGCTTGTTCGTGAGTGTAACCATTGGCTTCTTTGTGTACTTCTCCAGAATAACCAAGTCCTCCAGTACCTGGCCGACTCTGATCCGCTTCAGAGTCGCAAGATCTTTACGTTCTGACCCGTCTGTGAGCTGGCCAAGTCTTAGGATGCCTTTTATTCCAGACTCAAAGTCAACCGCTACTGTGTCTGCAGACTTCTCCGTGACATTGCCTTTGACAATTTCCCCGGCTTTGAGGGCTTTGAAGGCGGTCTGTTGCTCAAGGCCAAAGGATCCAGGGTCTTTGCAGGAAACTGTCATCTTTCCATTTTCCGGCTCAACTGACAAAACGTGAACATTGACAACCTGCCCTATTCGAAAATGTTGCGTAGGGTCTTCGATGTAAGCTTCGCTCATTTCTGAAACTGGTAACCAGGCACGTACGTCGGCGTAGAACTGCACGACAGCTCCAGCGCGTAGCACGTTGATCAATGTGCCTGGAGCTTTCGCGCCGGGGGAGATGCGGCTGTAATCAGACCAGATATCAGTCTCGGAGTTCACAAGCGATTTCTTCAGAGTCAGCCGTATCTGCCTCTTATCCAAGTCTATCGATAAAACTCTTGCTGTGACCGATAACCCTTCTTTGAACTTTCTGTCTGGATGCTGCAAATGGACATCGGCCATGTGCATCTCTGGGACTAATCCAGTGATACCATCTGCAAGATGCACCAGCACACCTGCTGCCCCCTTCTTAGTGATTATAAGTTTGTCTACCTTGCCCTTGACAATCTGGCCTATTTTGACGTCCTCAATGCGAAGGAAAGGCTGGTCCAGAACTCTTTGTTCAAGAGACACTAGGTAAAGGCCATCCATTGGATTATAACCGATCACGCGCGCGCGATGATTAGACCCAACCCCGTAGGTCCCTGTGGTCTCTGACAGAGTTTCGATCTTTCCATCTGTGATTCTTGAAATATGTGCGAATCCCGGAACGCCTCGGACACCAAGGTCTAAAAACAGCCCAGTGGCCGGCCCAACTTTAACAACTTTGGCTTCCTCTACGAAAGATGAGATTGGAAGCGCCTGGAGCGGTTCTTTCTTGATTTTGCCTACTGAAAGGTTACGAGAAGATAAGGATACAACATGATCCAGTAGAGATACTCCAAGTCTTCTCGGCTCGACATTCGGAAACGTGCAAATTATTCTGGCCTTGACCTTTGACCCGATTTTGTATTTTTCCGAGTTATCTTTCTGGCTTTCCGCCACACCAGAATGGATAAGGTCGGCAGTAACGTCCAGCAGTCCCATGATTTTGCCTGTAACTCCAGAGGAAGAGACATCCGTAATCAACATATCGACAGCGGTACCTGGGAGGAATAAGTCAATTGTTGGGGCCTCTGCCAGGGAATTTGGATTTTTTAGGTTCCCAGCCTTGTACAAGTTTGCGGATAACTTGATAATTCTCCCGTCGGAGCTGAGTCCTGTAACCAGACACAAAAACACAGCACCTTCTTGTACCTCTAAGTGATCGACATTTGGATCAAGCTCTCTCGAAGACATGAATCCCTTTATGGTGTCATCTCCCAATCCCAAGTCCATAACAAGACCATGATCCTCGTTGCTGAGCACTGAAGCCTGAAGCATACTGTTGATAACAATATCGGACTTCGCAATACCATGGTTTGCTTGCTTCGGGTTTATTGACAACTCAATTCGCTTTTTAGATTTAGCGGCACCATTCACAATAGAATCCTCCCCAGTCGATATTACATATGCCCTTAAATATTGCCCTAAAACGAACAAATCATTCAAGTCTATGTCATCGCCTTCCTCTGACTCTTCTACATCCTCTTCCATTGGCTCTTCATCATCGAGCAACTTCTCTATCTTGCTTGTAAGTTTGTCCGATATAGCCGTAAGAGGTATGTAACCAGTGAGGTTGTTCGGCAGAGCTAGGGCGATATCGCGAGATGTAATCTGGGTGACTTGGCCAAGTACCATGGACCCCGGTGTGAGTCTCTGGTAATTGTTAGACAGTTCTTGTAAAATGTAGAGCAGGAACACTGACCTTGTAGCTCAAACCTTCTGTACGAATCCTCGCTTCTTCAATTTCGGGAATAGCGACTTTCTTGTTGCCCTTTGCCTTCTTCGTTTTTTTATTGGCACGTGGTGCGGCTTCTATCTCTCCACCTACGCCGTCATCGCTCTCAGCACTCTTTCCAGGCCTCTTGTTTCCCGCCTGCTCGAAAAGCACATCCTGGGTAGCTTCGATCTGAATTTGTTTATGTTCTAGCGGTGTCAAAACACTAGCACCCCCACGCGGGAAAGCCCTCTCTTCATCCTTGAAGACAGAAGGCTGCGGTGCTTTCTGAGATTTCGTAGATGCGACAACGGATTGGCTTGTGGTCTTCGATTTATGCTTATTGTTGGAGCTTTCCAGCTTTTTTTGTCGCTTTGAGGCTCGGTCGTCCGCGGTATGCTTTTCTTTTTTAGATGCAGAACCTTCGCTGTCTGCGAATCTCTTGATTGGAGCCATTATTGATTTAGCAGCTCCATCATGGTTTTTTGTCTTTACTTTGATTTCGATCTCGAAAATTTCGCGGGGTCGGTGGTTGGGGTTTCTCCGAATCCCCGCCACTTTGCGCGTGCGAGTCGCGCATTCGCGTTTTAGCCCGCCTCCTACTTCCTGCATTTCTTCCCAGCCCATCCCACCTCCAGCACTCTTAAAAAGCGTTCCCATGCATGTCAATTGATCTTTTTAGTATCAGTGTCGCCTCAGGAGGAAATAGTTCCCATGGATAATTATCAATACGGCTCACAAGAGCCAATATCAAAAATGCCTCCGTCATCGCCACTAGGTCCACCATCCAGTACAGGTAGTGGAAAACTGAAAAAACCTCCCCCAATAACGCCGAAACGGTTCACCCGGTTTTTCACTCCAAGATCCTCCGTCCATGGGCCTTCACAGTCAGAATCACTCAGCAAATCGGGTCGGCAATTGAGGGATATCACACGGAATGGAATCAATCGTCGCGAGAATGCTCACTTCAAAACTCCAAGGAAGACTGTCAACTTTGCAGACACCATGGCCATCTCCGAGGACCAGAAAACCACCCCGACCCTATACAAGAAGAGAAAGTCAGCATACATGTCTCCCGAGAGCTCCCCTATACAGCCTTCGCCGTCTAAACGCGTCCGAATGTCACCCTTGCCCAATTTTACAATTCTAGAAGATGAAGATGCTTGTTCAGATATGGAAACTGTAGATTTAGCGCCAGAGGAAGCTTCCATCCCTTTGCCGATACGGCGGACCAAAGCTCTTGGAAACACTGCTCGCATACTCCAACGGTCATTTGGTGGTATGCTCGATGTAGGACGTGGGAGACTTCGGGATCATTGCACAAATTGGCAGGACCACACTGCTGATTTCTACACCGGCCCCGAGGACTTCCATCCCCTCCCTCCCCAAGTACTGCCATTCTGCACTGCCAGCTGCAACAGTAAGTGCCTTCATTTCCGTCCCCATTGGGAGCCGTCTTGCCGTACGATCCGTCCAAACAGTTTCACTAACACAAAATCCATAGGAAATTCGCTAGTCGTAATCGGAGATGAGGAAGGTTGGATTCACTTAGTAGACACAAATGAAGCCCAGGCTTCGTTTTCACAATCTCATATGTCCGTTCAGTTGCATAGCAATGCAGTAATGGACGTTGACTTCTCTTCGGATGATCTGTTCCTTGCAACAGCTTCCGGTGACCAGACTGCCCAAATCATGGACATTCGAACTCAACGATGTGTGAGCGTCTTAGCCAAGCATACATGTTCCGTGAAGCAAGTCTGCTTTCAGCCAGGCGACGACAACGTTCTTGCAACGTCAAGTCGTGACGGCACAGTGCAAATCTGGGATTTAAGATGCAGTGGTGGCTCCGAAGGTGCCGTTCACTCTATTTGGGGGGAGAACGCCCCGTACGCTAGCACCATTCGAACGCTCTCCGGCGCACACACAGATAATTCATTTGTGGGTGGTCCAGCCTCAACATCAGCAAACTCGAAAGGCTCGAAGTATGCCACTTCAGTTTTTGCCCTACTATATGATCATTTAACTCACAATTTGCAGGGAATTAGGAAAGAGTGAGGCCATCAGCCGCCGTGGTGAAATCTCCATTACAGCCGTCTCGTTTCTACCTCCTAGCCGAGAACATCTGCTTCTTACGGCTTCCGATGCTTCAACATGTGTGAAGCTATGGGACATCCGAGGTCGGTATTCTCGTCGAGGTCCTGCAGTTCCTATTTCAACGACTAGGCAACCAGAATCCCACAACCGCCACAGACATTTCGCAGTTAATTCTCTAGCACTGAGTAGCGATGGTGCCCGTCTCTACGCTCTCAGCAGAGACAATACAGTTTATGCATACGCAACCAGCCATCTAGTCCTGGGCCAAGCACCAGAGCTTACCTTGCCGGAATCAACGCGGCAGAGGCATGTGAGCGCTGGAAAAGAAGGTCTCGGGCCCATCTATGGCTTTAGGCACCGTAAATTTCATGCTGCGTCCTTTTACGTGAAGGCTTCTTTGCGCAAGGCCACGGATGACAAGCCTGAGCTTCTTGCAGTCGGAAGTACTGATGGATGTCCGGTCCTTTTTCCTACTGATGAGACGTTCCTCAAGCAAGAAGTTGACCGGGAAAACGGTGACTCGCCACTACCCAAAACGGCTTCTGCATCTGTCTTTAACAAGCCCAGGTTAATGAGAAGTTCAAGTGACACGGGTTTCCCAGCCCGTATGACTGACACCATACCTATTTACGAGCATGGTACACCTCTTATTCGAGGTCATCAAAGCGAAGTCACTAACGTAACGTGGACAAAGGACGGAGCCCTAGTTAGTGTGGGTGATGACTACCGTGCTCGATGCTGGAGGGAAGGTTCGCAAGCAAGGGAGCTACGATTGAGTGGAGAAGCAGGAGGGAGACGATGGGCCTCGGGTTGGGCAGACATAGAGGCTGGGTATGATGATGATGAATAGTTTTCTTGATGTGTAGCCTTGGTTTCTGTTGTCACGGTTGGGTATGGCTGGCATCGGAACAGTCTGGATGTATCAAGGAGTACGGAGGTCGCTAACATCTAAATTTGCACCTTCCTAATTAGGAAAATTGACTTACCGCACCCTGACCGCCCCAAAATAGAATCGGCAGAATTTATCTGTAGCCTTAACTCCTTCATTACACCGACACCAGCGCCACTAAAATCGCACAATCGCATAAACGATAGTCTATGGCTCCTCCAAAGCTTTAATAATATGGTCTTCTATCAGATCGCGACCAGGGCCCAGGCCCTGGCTATAAAGGCCATGGGAGCTACCTTGAATTAAATCGAAAATATCACTAAAATTAAACGTTGAGGCCTTCAGTATTTGTTCTAAAAAGCTATTAATTGCGGCTGGAATCCTACTACAAATCCTCTTATAATTGACGGCTACGTTGTTGACGCTCCTTATCCTAGCAGAAAAACCAAATGTACGCGCGAATTTGAGCAGCGAATCCTTAAGAAGGTCACCTCCAATTAATATGGTAGAGAGAAGTCCTGCGCCTATATTGCTGCCGAATGCGGCTGCTCTACTTAAACAGTCTGGCGAGTTCTTCGGCGTTATGGATATTGTAAGACTAAGCCTATATAAAAGCCTGGCCTTATACCAGCTATAAAGGAAGCTCGCTATTAGTTTGCTTTATGGTATCAGAATTAGACAATTAAGGATTGGAAGGCTGTTATTTGGAGTAATAAGACGGGCGTTGTTCTAGGCTATAGAAGAGGTGGATATAGGCTCTGGTGTTTAGCTAAAGAAAAAGTTAACAAACAGTCTATTTAACCTCGCTGGCAGAAGGCCTCTAAGTTTATGTTCTGGGGCTGCTTCTCGTACGATTGGAAGGGTCCTTGCCATATATGGAAGAAAGAGACTGCAGTGGAAAAAAAGGCGGTAAAGAAGGACCTTTAGAAAATTAATAATGTAATTAAGCCAGAGCTTCGTCAGGCGTGGGTGCTTACTACTAGCATAAGTTGACTAGGCCTTAAAAATAAGCTAGGAAGGAAGCTATTGTTCCGCCTTATTAAGAACATGGGTGCTTTTTAGCGGAATAGCAAGAAGGGAGGTATTGATTAGTACCGCTATCTTATAAATATCCTTCTTCTAAAACTTATTCTATTCGCAATTAAGTGCCAGATTGATCACCCAGACATAATTGTATAAGAGGATAAAGCTACACCTTACACGTTAAAGCACTAGCAGATCTACTTTGACGCGGCAAATATTCAGCGACTACTCTGGCCTGGCAATTTACCTAATTTGAATATAATTGAGCCCTGCTGGAATTATATAAAGCGAGTTACTATACAGAAGGGAGCACTACAAACCTGTGTAGAAGCTGAACGAGCATGACGGAAGGCGTGGGAGGAGCTTAAGCAGTGGTGAATTCAGGCTTGGATAGAGCGAATTCCACGTTATATACAAGAGGTTATCCGCTGCAGAGGAGGCAACGAATATCGCGAGGGAGCAGCTGATTGTACCCGAGACTGGAAGGCGTTAAAAAGGCAGGATCGTTATCGTCGTCAGGTTATTGCTTATATGCGGCAGTAGGTGCTTATTAAGCTAAACAGGCTTAATTGGAATGAGTAGATGCTTTTAAAGCCTTAGCTGCTAAAGCTTCCACCGCTTATGCAGATGGGTCCTTATCTACCGCATGAATTTGTTAACTTAGAGCTTTTGCAAGATAATTGACCCGAGGTATGAGTGGTCTATATTTTTGGGTCCTGGATTTCAAACCCTTGCTAAGCCGGCTTTTAATTGGTCCAAAAAAAAACCGTGGGTGGTATCTACCTGCAGAATACACGTGACGAACATTAAAATATTTAAGATCTCACTATTAACAAATTATCCTTTTTGTTAACATCTCTATCAATACTACTATATGCGTCTTAACTATGGTAGAACCTGCTCTAATTAAGTGCAGTAAGTGCTGTTTAATACAACCCCGTATTAATTTTATTAAAAACGGCCTATCTACTAAGCTTTTAAAGCAATGTTAATTGTGTTAGTTAAAGGCGTGTTTTCCCTGTATATTTTTTTTACTTTTACTTACTTTTTTAGGGCTCTAAATATAATTTAAATAGGTGGAAAGTAGAGCTTGGTTCTACTAAGACTCGTCCTATAAAGCGCTAGCAAAATGCTTTACCTAAAACCAATACTAAGGACGTCTTTTTACCTTACGGCTAGAACAGTTAAGATACCCCTAAAATAGCTTAACGGCGGAAGACAATTAGGGTAATATAATAGGAGTACCGCATTCTTAATTAATGGGGTAAAGCTTACTCGCCTACTCCTCCGCTATATACTACAGATAAAGCTCTATACAGTAGAAGAAGCACCCTGGATGGCCTAAATATGTCCTTGCCGGAACTAGCTCCTATGCCTGCTCTACCGCCAATACCTACCCTACTACCAATACCACCTTTCTCGCGGTAAGCTTTGACTACGGCTATATTACTACCTGTTTTGGCTGTTGATTGGGAGCGAATTAAGAAGTTTAGGAGTATACTACAGGCTAAATATATGGAGATATGCAGTTGTTATAAGGAGCGGTGGTTCCAAATGGGCCTAGCTACAGAGGGTGATAATATAGGTATATATAAAGCCTACATTAAGGATGCCAATAGCCTTAAATATCTAACCCTTCCTCCCCTGTTTGGTGAAAGTAACGGGCTTAATCTGGGGCCTGTTCCTGGCTTCTTACCTATACTTACCACGGTGGAGGAGCTTCTAATTGCGCGCGTATACATTTATTTGCAAGTCGTGCGTATACGCGGCCAGTAATATTGCTATACTAGCTACGTCTGCTGCTTTGGCCAGAACACACCAAAGACTTAAAGGTAGCTACCATGGCTACCTACTAAACTCGATATACTGGTCGTGAGGCCTGCGGTAGTAGAGGGTGGCGAATACTTAGGTTGGCGGTTTACCAAGCGGTATACTATAAGGCGCTTTGCTATAGTATAGTAGCTTTACTTTCTAAAGGCTAATTATCCTAATTATCGTGATGTTAAAATATATAGCACTTGGCTTACTAGCTTACCCAAAAATAGCTCTATATTAGATTAGCTACCTCATATTAATAAGTTGGAGTCTGATTTTAGTGGCCTAATGGCTTACCCTACTGCTCCTATGCAACATCCTTCTACTATTAATCCTCTGCCTGCCGAGCTTGGCAGTAATATACTGGACGGTAAATTTAATGATAACATACTGGATACTTTAGTTCCTAATTTAGTACTTAACTTTAATAAATTAGAGCTTTTAGGTTGCAAGGTTTAATACTAATAAGACCTATAAGTGGGCTTAAAGGTTCCTACTGTGTAATAAATACCTCTCTCTAAGCGATTAGCTAGCTTTATTATACGCAGCGCCTTTCCTACTCTGTTTCCTTATGGTAAAGCTGATTTTAACATGCCACAAAGCCATATAGTTACCCTGGCTGTGTACGCTAAGCATATGCTTAAGTATCAGGACGGTCAGTTTGGCCGCCACCCCTTATTTTGCTACTATGTGTTTAATTAGATTATAAGAGAGTAAGCCCTTAATACTACCCGCTTCCTTTACGGCTAATTAAATAAGAATGGTCTATCTTTAGATAAGCTCAGTAATTTTATAAATAGCAATAGGGGTGGCCAGTTGCTAAATAAGATTATATAGCATGCACAGAACCTTAAGGGCACTAGACCTTACTAGAGGCAGAAGAGAAATAAGCTTATAGCTTATACTAAGAATATTAAGAGCGGGTCTCTATTCTTTACACTTAGCGCTGCTAATCTATATTGGCATAATCTACACTCTTATATGCCTCTATTTGACGAATATAAGGCTGCTAATAAGGCTTAG
>Ga0307507_10002404_pt1 | contig 39528 bp, 17 predicted proteins | sample 7_EM_MG_FD_207223 | JGI IMG/M metagenome (GOLD analysis project Ga0307507, IMG submission 207223) | Populus trichocarpa ectomycorrhiza microbial communities from riparian zone in the Pacific Northwest, United States - 7_EM | ecosystem: Host-associated > Plants > Roots > Unclassified | place...
CCCATAAACAAGCGGATCTTCCCCAATATCAACAAGATTCTGTCAAAAATTCTAAAGAAAAACTCCAGAGGCCTAGATAAAATATTAAAATAATAAACTCTCTATAAAATAATAAAAAACTTACTAATTTAATATTTTTACTGACCATTAGCTGGTCAAATGCATTAAATGGTCTAAATAAGTAACTTAACGTAACTTTTGAGATATCTAGCCATTCAAGTAGAAGAGTGGGTACATCAAGCCAGGGCTCTTCTCGGTTAAAGTAAAGAAAAAAGGGTTGGATTTCTATAAAGCCATTAAAATTAGGTAGTTATGTTTCAAATTTTTAAAATCTTACCTCCTGTTTAATATGTTTTCCAAAAATTAAGCGTAAGTTCAACCTTTCCAGTAATAAGGTCATGGATTCAAATATACCAAACTTTAATACGCAGAACCTCATTAAATCTAAGAAAATAGGCAAAAGCTATTACATACATAAGGCTCATCATAATACGCTAATAAACACCTCCCCAAATCCGTCCTCCTTAACCTGTAGGAAGACGGAATAACTAAAAAGTATATTCAAGATTTACGTTATATTCATAAAGCTCTCAAAGCTTTAACGCAGTAATTGCTCTTACGCTTTCTTGTGTTTCTCCTATACGAGTCTATAAAATAGCGTTAGTTATAGTAAATAGTAAATAATTATTAGTATTACCAAGAAAGAAAATATACCTTTCATCTATATAGACTTCTTATATATCTTGCCACAATATCTGAAAGTATTAGGTTTCCTATCCATTCTCCATTACTTTTCTCAGAAAATTGATCACTTCCAAGACAAACCTCATAAGCGTAGAAATAGGAGACTGCTGCACGCATTTTTTACGCATATAACCAGGTTCTATTCTCACTTTCTTATAGCAACTAAGAAGATGAGCTAGGTTCGGCCTTTTCACAGACAGATTAAATCCACAGGCATATTAATAGTGGAACATCTTTATTTGGCTTTTTAACGAACTTTTCAAGCTCTAGGGCTTCCTTTTTTACAAATTCAATATACTTTTTAATTTGCCTAGAATAATCTTATTAGATAGAAGTATTTTTAACTAAATTCTTAGAATATATAGGAAATATACCCTGTATAACCTAATAAAGTTGTAGGTGCTAATGCACCCTCTACAGCCTTATATACAGTTTCAAACAACTCGTTAATTCCAACAGAATCATTAGATTCTGCTACTAAAATCTCTTATTGCTTATTAAGTTCCTCGTTAATTTCGGCATCTTCTATAGCTTTCTATATAGGATTTAAGGGAGTTTTAGTATCTAATAACAAAAGAAAAGAGTTAATTTTAGAGAGATAAGACATTTTCTGAAAAGAAAGAAAGTATTTCTTAATTTTTCTAAGGCTTGTAGTGTGTGGAAAATAATCAGAAGGTTTTTAGTAAAAATAAGGTATAGGGTAAGTCCTTTATCAAAGAAATCTAAAAAATAATTAGCGTTTATAGAAAAAACCACTAATACAGCCATTTTCGCTACATAAATCTAAAATTAAATATCTAAAATTTTAAGATATTTTTAATAAAATCTCTAAAAGTTCTATTATTGTAATTGTTTTTCTTAATATAGCTCCATTAAAAAGAAAAAAGCAGCAGCTTAATCGGGGTATAGGAGGAACCTCGGGTTTAACGAGAAATGAAGCTCAAAATACTATAGTTACCATTCAAAATAAACAGCTTCTTAGGTTTGCTAAGGAATTTATTTAATCTAGAAGAAGAACATATAAAGAGATTACAATTCATAAGGAAATGTCAGTATAACTATAAAGAGAGTATATCCTTAATAGAAAAATATAATTAATTTCTTTAGGCAAGATAAAGGAGAAACGGTGCGGTTTCTCAAAGAATCCAATATAAAGGATATTAATCCTCTAAGAATTCACCTACACCGTGCAAATGATCTTCGAAAATACCAAAAAATGCCTTTACTTTTTAGTCCCTCTAAGACCCACTCTTATACTCTCTTAGTCTCCGAGAATTCCTCTAATATATCTCGGCTGCATTAAGAAAAAGATCGCGCTTTACCTCTCCAAACAAAGGTTACTATTCAAAGGCAGAATTCATTTAATTTTAACTTAAATATTAAGACTGCTGGAGATTTTACTTTAGTGCAGCGAGGTCTTTAGGAGACTTTCTTAAAACTTACACAAAATCCATCTTAGTCCAATATTCAGCACCTTAACCAACCTCAAGTATTAACCTCAATTTTCCAGTTAAATGCCCTAGAATCTTCGCTGCCACTTTAAGAAAACCACCGCCCATCTAGGGAAATTACTATAAACGGAATACTACTAAAGTTCTCAAACGAGGATATTATATAGCCACACGGAATTATCAGTTATACTAATAATATTTCTTAATTATTTCATAATTGGCACTACTCTTTACTTATAAAAGTGAAAGGTGTTCCAATTCCATTAAAATATTAGGCTTAATTATACCGTGGCGTAGCAAAAGAGTCTTAGGAAACCTTAAAAAAGGGCTATTTAGAGCAAAAGGTATTAATATATCTAATTTATATTAAAAGCCCTACTTATATTTACTAATTATACTTTATTTTATAGACTATTATGTCAATATATAGCATGTATTCTAGTAAAACTGCTTTTTAGGAGGACTTTTCTACGGTTAATAAGAGCTCTAAGCAGAGTAGGCGTATAAAATAGATGGAAATAGTATTAAAAGCTCGGTTAAAACGTTAAACAATTAATACCAAGGATGCTGTAAGGGTAAGAGCTAAATATTAAGGAAAATTGCTGGGTTTTAATGAAGTTTTCGTATATTAAAAAGGTTCAAAGGTGGAGGTATATAAGAGTAATTACTAAATTGCTTGGAAATACCAAGAACTTAAAGGGGAATCTTGGCCTTGGGATAATAATGATCTTGATTAGCGCAATAAAACAATAAACCCTTTTTACGGTTTTGCTTCTCGTTTTTTCCAATAAATTATAAATGCGCATTTAGAATTTATAATAAGATTTAGTATCTACTACGTTAAAAAAATTCGTGCCTACGGCGCATGCCCGCTTTTAGAAATTTTAGTATATAAGGCCGGATTCCCGGTAGCACCCCTTAAGAATAGTTACCTTTACTACTGGACTATTACCGGACGGTTACCAAACGGTTACTTTTTGGTCTTAAAGAAGCTTTAAGCCAATTTTACTAGTAATTATATGCCTTTGGAAACCTGGCGCTAGGTTCTATTATAACAGTCCATTAAGTACTAGAAAAAGGACCAAACGGTAATTTTTTTCTTAGAAAATCCATAAAATGCGACATATTATCTTATACTTTTAGAGTATGTGTAACTCCGCGCCCTATCTTATATTAAGGCGTACTAGGTATTTCTAGGCATTAACTAAGCCGTATATAGAATTTTGCTAACTTTTCCGAGAAAGGGGCTTATCTTTGGTGGCAACATTAAGATTTGGCCTAAGCGCGCGTGGCCCAGGCGGTCTAAGCCCGCTTGGAGGTCGGACTGTTACTTTTCCGGTTTAAAGGTTCACTTCCACCAACTCCTCTCCAAGTAGTCATAACATTGTACTTAAGCTGTCCGTAATATATATCTAGGTAATAACCTTAATATAACCTCTGCTCCTTATGCTTATAAATATAAAAATTTATATTAACTAAGTTCTTATTCTAATTTTCTTAGCTCTAACTCTAGCTTCTAATTTTATAGTTTAATTGCCTTTGCTTTAGCTTCTATATATAGAACCCTAGCCTCTTATTCACGAACATTTAATTAGGATTGCTATAGCGTTAACTATTGTAAGAATTAAGCTTATTAAGTAACTGTTATATAAAGTAAAGACTATAAGCTACTCTTATATCCTAGATATAGTTAGCTTATAAGCTAGATACATTAAGGATATATCTAGATAATCTTACTTAACGGTAAAATAGGTCTAGAAGAGAGCGAAACCTAGCCATTATTTAATATTATAATAGAGAAGACTAAAAGATATTAGCTTTATAGAACTTAGTAAAATCTAGAATATAATATACTAGAGCAAACAGAGGCAATAGATTGTAAGCGAGATTTTAATTATACGCCTTACAAACTTCTTAATTGCAATTATAGGTGTATATTAGTTCCAGAAGATAATATATCTAATATAATATTATTAAAATCAAAATCTTCATCCTCTTTAATACTTATAGATATAGCATTAGCTTTTCCTTTGCTAGTATAGGCCTATTTTCTTGATTTTTCTAGCTCTTTTAAACCTTGTTAAACTATAGCAGATTATATTAGCAATATATCCACGTTAGAGCTATAATAAAGCCATATATTTACGCTTCTCTGCAAGAGCCATTCTTTCGGCAATAGATATAGTTCGTGACGTATATAAAATTCCATACTAATTATACGCCTTCTATGCTTTATAATTAAAAATATTAATTCTCTATCCACTAAATCTGTTATTATAATACTATATAACGGATATAACAGATATACAAACATTAAAATAGCGGCGAGAAGGCTTAATTAACGCCCTAGATTATTTGCTTAAAAATAGAAGCATTTAACAGCATTTATATTCTTTACAATTGTAGAGAATATATTATTGTCTATTTTATTATAATACGGATTTATTCCAGATGCAATATATATATATCACTTATATTAACACCAGTTTATAATTTTATAGTTATTACTATACTTTTCTATAACCGCGAATGTTAGAATGTGGATATAATATAGATAAATTAGGGATATAATATCTCTATACTTTTAATCACATCTAAAATTTTATAGTATTGCTTGTAGCTTATAGCCTCTATAATTAAAGCCATATACTGCCTAATACTATCTTAGCCTATATTTCCGGCTCTAATAACCCAACAAATACCGTAAAGAATGTGGATTTAGCAATATATAATTGCAGACTTTATATAGCCCTGCTAGGTCTGCAAGGGGTTAATATCTACTAGGTAAAGGCCAAGCCCTAATATATTTTAGTAATATCTTTAATATATACACATTATAAAATACCTTTTACCTACGCCCTATCTATATTTATAAGAGCTGTATAAAATCCATGTTTATAAATATAACTCTAATAAGTTAGATAGCCGCAATTCTTATATAAGCGGAATACAGTATGGAAAAGTTGTTAATATATTTCTACTAATTAACCCATAGCTTAGTTTACAAAAACTCTTATTAATATAATAACTATAGCCTTATTAGAATAAAGATATAACCATAATATAACCGTAATATAACCAGGTTATATAATACCTTTATTAATTCTAGGGATATTTGTGGCAATTATAACCTTATCTAACCTAGCTATACTAACCCATTTAAAAGACATATTAATTTTAAATATTTTTAATGTTAAGAGTATTTCTACCTAGCCTTTTTAAAAGCATATAATTATTAGTGTTCGTACTAACTTAATAGCACGAGTGAGTCGTATCCCGGGGCACGAAATACGTATAGTATTGTATGCTCTTTGGGATGGTGGTAACTCCCGATTGTATAAAGCAGACTACGTGGTCTATATACTAATGCGTCCTCCCCCTAATTAGTCAGTGCTTCATAAGTGCACCAGACGCGTAAGCGAGTGGTTAGTGCACCGAACGCGTAAACGCGTACCTGGCGTACCGAACGCGTAGGCACGTGGTTGGTACAATAGGTGCTGTAATTATACACTAGCGGTACTTGAAAAATGAAACCACTTATATACAGCCTCCGTAATTGCTTTAATAGAACCATAAAACACAAAAGAAAATACATAGGAAATCTCCCCTAAGGTGCCATCTAGGCTGCCTTCCAAACGGTGCCCCAAGCTGGCCGTAAGTTCTGCTTACGGTCCGTAGAATAAACCATACGGCCTTTTGACGGGCAGTAGACGAGCTATAAGTCAGATCGTGAGGGCCGCCAAGGCGCTAGTGCTAAGCGAGCCAATGGCGATTTTCCATCCCGGGGATGGAAAATCGTAATTGGTCAATTCAACTACCCTGCAAAATTCATAGGTGCTCCGTTAGTCCTATTCTACCTATTCTATAACTTCTAGGTTAAGCTTATTCGTATTAATTAGGGTTTTAAGAGCTTGACACAGCTTTGCCTTAGTTATAGCGTCTGCTAGGTTGTCTCCGCTGCTAATCCATTTAACCTCCGTAATCTCGCGCCATTCGTAGGCCTGACGTAAGCACATAAGGTCGACCATAAGCCTCTTCTCTTATATTGTACCTAGTTTGACTAGGCAGTCGTAGAGGGACTTTAAATTGGTGTATAGAACCAGGGGTAACTACTCTAGTTATAGAATCTTCTAGACCGTTAATTTAATTGCGGCTACTATATCAAAGCCATAGGCTAGTGCATATAGCTTAGAAGCTAGTACACTGCGGGTTACTTATTTACACTTAATTAAAGACTAGTATAGTATATTTACATCCTAATTACGGTCTGTAAGTACAATTACAAAGCCAATTTATAATAATAGGTCTTTGTTATTAGCAAAGAAGGCATCCGTAAATGCCATTATACTAAGGGAATTTAGGTCCAGTGGTACAAAAGTAAGTCCTCTTATTGCGTTGTTAATTTGCCATTAAATGCGCTTATTAAGCTACTTAATATTTTCTTCTTGCGGATCTACTGCCTGGGCCGCAAAGGATAAGTTATAGGCAGATTCGGGTTAGCAGACTGTAGCTATATAGGCGCCTCTTGCACGCTATACAGCGTATTAGTCCTTTGTATTTATGGTCTTATAGGTCTCTCCGTGGGAACTAGTAAGGTCCGTAGGCTTTGCTATAACAGGCTTTAGGTTTTAGGCTTAGCGTTCCTAAGTTAGCTTAATTAGGTTGCCCTTTTATATAATTAGGCCTCTATTAAACTTAATCAGATTCTGCTCAGTTAGCTACTCTTATAGCTTTGCTAAGAACTTGGCCTTTTATAGTTTAGTTTCTTTAGCGTCCGCAAAGGTCTGGTCTACTAGGAATAGGGTATTGTCTATTTAGAGTCCAACAATACTGAGGCCGTTTAATAGGCTATATAGGAGGCAGGGGTTATAGGTTAACTGTTCCATTTTAAGTTTACTAACATAGTGCTAGTAGTATGTCTTAAACTAATAGTTTCCAGCTTCTGGTACTCCATATAGAGGTTTTATAACCTATAGGATTGTTCCTAGTTATAGGTTAAGCTCGGGGGGTGGCCATATAAAGATATCCCTACTTAGGTAGGTATTAGACTGCATATAGGCTTGCAAGATATCCCGTAGGTAAAGAGCTATGGGTTTGCTTTGCTGTAGTCTAGGTATAAGTGCAAGTATAATCCGTTGGCTGACTCGTTAAATTGTAGGCAATTGCGTAAGGACTAAGCCCTTCCCTTGGTTGTTATAGGCTTATATAACAAGCCTTAATTTTTTAAAAGCTTTGTTAGTACCCAGGTGCTTAATTTTATTAATAAAGCGTGAGTTAAATATACGGACGCCTTACAGAATATCTTTCTCCGTTATAACCGCAAAGACGCCCTTTTTAAGTAGTCCATTAATCTCTTTATGTTGTAAGTCCATAAAGGGGGTTTCCTGTACTAGAACTAATATATCCACAGGCAGAGATTGCCTTGCGGATATTCCTACGGAGGTTAGGTAAGTCTCCATTATAGTATTCTTAGTTATAGGGTGCTTTTAGAGGCGTCCTTAACCGCGCTTTACAGTAGGTATAGTGGGTTCAGTGGGTTTCTAAAGAACTTCTAGGGTAGGCAAAGGTGCTTCTAGCTCGTCTAGTTTGGCGGTTGCTTCTAGTTTATCTAGTTTGGCGGTTACCTCTAGTTTGTCTAGCTTGGCAGTTGCTTCTAGTTTATCTAGCTTAATGTTATAGGTGTCTTTAGGCTAAAAGTAGGGTTTTATAGATGTGCTCCTAAAGCTAGTCGGGCTACTAGAAAGTTATACACAGTATATCTTATTTTCTACAGCTAGTAAACAGTAGGGTCCGGTCCACTTACCGCTTTTACACTATATAAGGACTTCAGAGTTAAGCGGGAGGTCGTGTACTGGGGTCGTGTTAGGTCCGTTGCGGTGGTACAGGGCGTTATTAACAGCTTATTTGGCCCATAGCTTGACTATCTCGGCCATCGCCTTCCGTATTGCAGCTACTCGTTCCGTAATGGACGGGGCAGGAGGATTTAGGCTACTTATCCTTAGGTAGGCTCTATAGACCAAGAGGGTAGGTACTAGTCTATTTAGGCTAGTAGTGTTATTAACGGCTTTTACAGCCATCTATAGAGCCAGTTCCCTTTGGATGTCCTTACACTCGTCTATAATAATCTGGTAAGCTCTCTATAGGGCTAGGTAAGCTTACTTAACAAGCCCAACGGACCAATACGCCTCAACTAGAACGGCTTTTATTGATATAGCCATAGCCGTAGCATACTGCTGGAATTCCTTGCTAATGAAGTTCCTACCAGCGTCATAGGTGATATACTCAGGAGGTCCAACATACGTATCAATCTAGCAGGTCCGTAAAATATCCCAAGTATACTTTACGGATATATTTTGCAACTAACAGGCGGCTTAATAGCGGGTTACCTTATCAATTATATATAATACTAGGCTGCCGTTAATATACATAATATCTACGTACACTAAATGGTTGAAGTTAAGATCCTTATAAAGGGTAAACTTAAATCGGCCTAGGGAACGTCCGTATTTCTAGTAGTAGGAGCAGTATTTAGTTAGGTAATTAACTGCCTTCCTATTAACGTCGTTATGTCTAAAGCGTTTAAGGACTCTATATAGCTTTTCGGCTGACGGGTGGCCAAAACGACGATGCAAACAGTAGATCTCCGTACTGGTAAGGTAGCACGGGTTATAGTTAAAAGATTCCTAAATATAGGTCCATAAAGTCTCTCCCTATATAAGGAACGGGTGTCCAAATCGTCGTGTAATTAGTAGGGTAACATACTTGCTTTCTAGGGCAGTTACGGGGCCGATCAAGGTATCCGTAATATTATTATAGTAAACCTATAACCTATCCATATCCGCAAGGCAAAGTAAGAAAGGGGTATCTGCTTTTACTATATAGAAGTTAACTAGGCCAATTAGGGTCTTAACTATAACTAATCTAATTAATGCAGTTAAGCCAATGCCGAATTGGACGTTTACGGCCCCAGTTTATATAGTGTTAATATCCGTATTATCATTTGCGGTAGTCCTATATGCAAGGTATTGTCCGTAACCTATAGTAGACTTCTTAGAGGCGCCTATGTCAATTATAATACCGTAGAATTCCTTAGGGGTATAGCGTTCTATAGTAATATATGTAAATGGGTCCTACTCATAATCTATAACATCCGTAACAGGGGTGCTTGCAGAATGGTTTTTAGGCGCAACTAAGTATATAAAGAAACGGTTGGCTAATACGGTCGTAATATTAAAGGCTTAGCTGTCCGTAAAAGGTCCAAAAGTAGTTAGGAATATCTCTAAGATCTCTTATTCCTAAGCGTCTAAATTAAAGTTAATTATAAGGGCTTTTATTAACTCATTAGGGGGCTCTTCTACTTCCTTTCCTTTGTATTCCAAAATAAACTGGCTAATACGGCTATCAAGTCTCTTCCTGGACTTATTACGTTCTTCCTAGGTATGCCTTATAGACCAACATCCTTCCTTACCGCACATAAAGCACTTCTGGCTGGTTTGTCTACAGGGGTATGTTTTCGTACAGGGGTTACTATAGGGGTTACGGGTAGGACTTAGTTGGTATAGGTACTGCTAGCAGTAGCGGCGGTCCATAAAGTAGACGTCTAAGTCTATTTATAGATATTAAATATCTGTAATAAAGGCTTGCGTGCTACCTAGTGGGTTTAAGACTTCATACATTACAATAGAGGAGCGTAGATTATTAATAAGGCCAGCTAAGGTATCTACAGGCTTATAGTAGGTGTACTTACAGGGCTCTACTTCCTAGCAGGCCGTAATAAGTTTATTATACAGGAAGTCGTCTATTCGAAGCTTAGCGTTAAGGCCGTGCTATAGGTGCCGGAGGTCTTTAATAAGAATTTGCAGGCACTCTATAGTCAATTTTTTAGTGTTTTTGTCAATTACGGTCCATAGCTTGGTTGCATTCCATTAGGTAAAGATATCACGCTTATATTCCAGTCCTTTAAAGTAGTTACGGGTAGCTTTACATAGCTTGTTAAAGGGAACACCAAGGGGGTTACTCTTAAGGTTAGTATAGTAGTGGTTAAGTGCTAGGCCGCGCAGTATAGTAGAGTAGGCTTGGCTAAACTCCTATTTAGGAATATCGGCCTTCTGACAGAGGTCCGTAAAGATAGTTAGTTTGTAGTTAAAGTTGTCGTTTTCACCACTATACTTGGATTCGTCGGTGTAGAGCTTAGCTAGGTTGGCTAGCTCCTTGCCATAGGTCTTTACTTAGGTGCATTGCGGATCTATAACTTGCGGATCTATAGCTTGCGGATATATAGCTTACGGATATATAGTTTGCGGATATATAGCTTGCGGATCTATAACTTAGGCAGGTTACAGATCTGTAGCTTTATCAACGGAAGGGTTTTAGTCCATGTTTTGGTTTACGGGGGTATTACAGTCCGTAACTTGGGTACTAGGTATGCTTTAGCCCGTAAGATCAATTCCAAAATCGCTTAAGTTTATAGGACAAATTTAGTTAAGTAGGTCAGGTATAAGGCCAGCGATGCCATTAAGTTTAGGAGAAGCAGAGAGATTATTTATAGCTTTAACCTAGTCTAGGATTTTCTCTTTAGTCCATTCCGTTTAGTCCTCCTCCTGTATTGTGTTGTATAAGGACCGTGCAACAGTAACTCATTTATCCTTTTTAACCCATACACCTTAGTGACGTAAAAGGGTTCATAGGTTACAGATAGCAGTAGGGTTACAAGCCTTAAGAATAGCTTCCGTAAAGTCCGCAAAGTCTTCCTTATATTACTCCCATAGGTCGTCGTTCAAAAGCTTATAGTGTCCGTATTTAAGGATTTTGAAATTAATATAGTCGTTAACGTCGTCTATAGACATAAGGTCGACTCCTTAGCTCCACTTCTTTTAACCTTCGCTAATTTACTTACTTATATCTGCCATATTATATAGCGTTGTATGTCTATATAAGCTGTAGCGGGTCGTAGTAGCTTATAACGGGTAGGGAAGGTCTTGTAACGGTCCATAAAATCAATTAGCGGGTCTATAACAGTTTAAGGGGTCTTGTAGTGGTCTATAAAGGTGATTAACAGGTCCATAATGGTTCGTAGAAGGGTAGGGGTCTCCGTAAGGGGTCTAAAAAGAGGTTGGGGGTATTAAGGAAGGGTGTAGTAGGAATAGGGGTTTAAGGTTTAAAGAGGGTTAAAAATAGGGGGTTCTATAAAGGTCTATATTCGCGTCTATAACTTCCAGTAAACTGTACTAAGACTTAAATAAGTATACAGAGTTAGTAATAGTCCGTAATCCCCAACTTCCAACCTTCCAGCAGGTCGTACTAGGAGTCTAAACAGGTAGTCACTGTCGTATATATCACTCAGTGGGAGGTGTCAAGTGATTGCTGATCTATACGCGCTCACTAATCAGTGTTTATACTAACTTAATAGCACGAGTAAGTTATATCCCGGGGCACGAAATACGTATAGTATTGTATACTCTTTGGGATAGTGGTGACTCCTAATTGTATAAAGCAGACTACGTGGTCTATATACTAATACGTCCTCCCCCTAATTAGTCAGTGCTTCATAAGTGCACCAGACGCGTAAGCGAGTGGTTAGTGCACCGAACGCGTAAACGCGTACCTGGCGTACCGAACGCGTAGGCACGCGGTTGGTACGATAGGTGCTGTAATTATACAATTAGCTTGCTATTTTAGTGGAATATATCTTATATATATCTAGGACCTGTTTTATAATATAGATGCTTTTTAAATATTACCCCTTATATATCTTAACCTTGCGGAAATGATAAAAGCTATTACTTTTTAATTAGGTATTAAATCTTATTAAGATTTATAAGGCTTTAGTAAAGGCTTAAAAGGCTAGTAATATTATATTTTTTACAAAACTCTTTTATTAAAGGGCTGTATATAAAAGAGCCTAATAGAATAAGGATAGAGTATTAATATAACTTAGATATAACGTACTTAAAGTAAGCCCTGGCCCTAACTGTTGCTAGATTTGTTATTAAAGTTCTTTAATAAGCTGTATTGGAACCTTTAACGGAGGCGCTGGAGGATGTATATATTTGCTATAAAAAGTTAAAACAATATATAGGCAATCCTTAATATTATCTAGCTATATATAGTTAAACTCCACGTTATAAGGGGCTAGTACCTATTTTCTAGGTCCTTAGGCGTGGTTACAGCCTAGATATATTAAGGTTATATTATAGTTATATGCGTATTATAATAACTTACTATAATTATCTAATCTTTTCTTCCTATGCTTTACCGCTGTATATGTTTCTGGAGTGCCCTAATAGCCTTAGTTAAGTAAATCTCTTAAATATTTTAATAAGTATCTTAAAACTAAAGAAAGAGACTTTTAGTAGTGTTTTTTATGGTTTTATATTTAACTTCCCTTGGTATAGTATATACTTGCCACGGGTCTATCTATAAGTAACTAGTTATAACTTAGTTATAGTTATAATATATTTAGGATATATTAGACACTAACCGTGTACTTTATAATATAAAAATATGGCTTATAACTAGTATTCTGCTCTATGCAGGTAATCTAGTACTAAAATGTATAACAAATACTATTATAAAGTCTATATACGTTAATTAGAATAGATAATATAAATAAGTATCTTACATATTTGTATCTCTTTATTTAAGATTATCTTAATTTGATTCTATTAAATTGCTAAGGAAATATATAAGAGTACGTAATGTCTATATTATAACTTAGATATAGTAACATAATATTATAGATATATTATACCTTTTCTTATAATTTACGTATTCTTTCCCAGTCTTCCTCTGTAACTTGCTTATAGTAAAAGTTTTATAGCTAAGGGTCTAAGTATTCGCAGCAAAACACGCCTATATAGGGTATTTGTCTCCTAAAGCACTTTTAGAGACTAAGAAGAGGGTATATTATACTTATCTTATTCCTTAATATGCACAAGTATTATATCTATCTATATTAGAACCTAGTTATATATAAGATCTATCTAGGATATAGTCTCTTACATTTTTATATATCTTGGTAATATTCTTATTATTTAGCTGTAGGCTAGATAAATCTATTATATATCTAATCCCGTGCTTAGAGGATATAGGATATTCTAGTATCTTTTAACTAAATATAAGTCTTTCTACTATAAGCAATCTAGTTTATATAATTGATATTAAGCCTAGCTATATTATAGAAATAATTAGTTTATATATTATATATAGCTCACGTTATAGAATTCTACTTACTACTAGCATTAAAGAAGAGGTATTGGTAGATTGTTATAGTGTGGATATTTAGGATTATATATCTTTGTAATACTCCTAATATAAGCTAGATATATCCTAATTACTATCTTTAATGTTTATATATATGCGTTCCTCCTGTACCCGTTGCCCTTTATAGAAGAAGTCCTCCTATAATTATTCTAAGTCTTTAATTAAGGACTGAGTTGCTTTTATTAGTAGTAGTATAGAAGAACTACCTGAGATAGGTAAGTGCGCAAGGGTGCCTAGATTATATCTTGGATATATTATTAATCTATCCTGGATATATCTCTGCGCACTTTAGGGTAGCTGCGTATTATTAGCTATTTCCAATACTAAAATCGCACGATCTTAGATATACCAAAAATAGAGTATAGTTGCAATATTATACGATTAAGTGTAGCTTTAATGGCGATAATTTTAAAGAATTTTGTATTGAAAGCTTATGAAGTGTACGCGTATGGTGCTAAAGTTCATCTAGTGTAAGATTTTGCGACATGGCGTATTTCAACACTCCCGGAGCTTTCGGCAATACTGGCTGAGCTGTATGCTCCGGTTTAGATCTGATCTGAAGTTTTGCAACCGAACGCAGCCTTAATATAACCTTAGTATAACCTCTAAAACTTACCTTATCTATATTATTACTTAGCTCTTTTAAAATCGTGATAAATGGTATAAAGTATTTAATTAAAACTCCTAAACAGCTCTATTAATATTATAATCGAAATGTATTGCTGTTATTAACCCTAAACATAATATAATAAGAGTTAAATTGTATACCAAGTGAGGCTGTGTCGGCGTCAGATTATTAACACTAGCCGAGGTTTTAGCGCCTTGGCGAGCACTCCCGGAGCTTTCGGCAACACTGGCCGAGCTCCAGACTCTCTGCGAAGCGTCGGATTTATGAGATAAGCTACGCAGGCCACGGATAGTAACCTCACCCAATCCCAGCACGTGCATGCGTGAACAGCGCAACCCTGCATGCTGGCACGTCAAACAACGAGAATCTTCAGATTCTCACGGCGATCCCGCCGATAGTAATTCATACAACAACTAATATGCCCGTCTGCGAAACCTGTCGACGTATGTTTACAGCACAGCGCAAGACGCACTGTGTTGACCTCCGAAAGTTCATCAACTGCAGCAAGAAATGCGACCTCTGTGTCTTGTTTCTGCACGCGTTTGAGGATGCAGGCCACAAGGAGGAGATCCTCAAGCATATTAGTGAAGGCAAGGCTTCGCCGACTCGCATCTCTTTCTCCAAGGTGCCTCCAGGATACCCAGAGGCATACACATATATTGAAGCCGAGTGCGACCTATCGTCGTCGAAGAAAGCGCAAAGAGTCAAGCAAGCTGCGAAAATCGTCCTGTGCTCAAGTGAAAGTATGTAACTCGGTCGCCGTCAATGTGGACTGCTAGGTGCGAATCTGCGATAGTTCATTATTGAGCTTGCCCATTTAGGAGTTTTGGTGTTATGCGGCTCTATGCAAGCTGACGCTAGTGAAATAGGTGCTCTAATCGGCAGACAGTTATGGCTCGATGGTTCGATAGACAATACTTTTCCCAACATCAAAAACTGGCTGGACGTCTGTGTCTCTCAACATGCTGAATGCTCGCTGTCTCTTGATACGCCTTTGCCGAGATTGCCAAAACGGGTCATCGACGTTGGCAACGAGTCCAAAGGTCCACGTTTACGCAAATCTGATAACCTCTCGGGGCTTTACGCCACTCTAAGCCATAGGTGGGGTGATAGCTCTCCGCTGACAACTACAAAGGCTACACTCAAGAATCGTCTTCAAGGAATCCCTCTATCATCCCTCCCGAGAACATTCCAGGATGCGGTCCTCATAACCAGGCAACTTGGGCTCCAATATCTGTGGATAGATTCTCTGTGCATCATTCAAGATGATACTATCGATTGGGAGATTGAGTCCGTGAAGATGGCATCGATTTATCAAGGCGCTCAATTCACCATCGCAGCCGCAGCTGCACAGGACGGTCACGGAGGATGTTTATTCCCTCGCAAACCAGCCGTGAAGCTCGAGCTCGAAAGTCCGAAATCTCCTCAGCGATCGGCCAAACCAGGAACAGATGCTCCTATAGTTTACCTTAGGATCCAGGCGTCCGAGAATAGATCTATCGCCCAGTCCTCCCTGGGTCGGCGTGGATGGGCGCTACAGGAAGCGCTTTTATCCCGGAGAACCATCTACTTTGCGCAAGATCAAATCTTCTGGCAATGTGCTCGACGAACCGTTTCCGAAGACGGTACTCTGGACCTGCAATACCGTACTGCGAAGGAACTGTGGAAGTTCAAATCACAGAATAGGAGGAGGAACTCGCATGACCCAAGCGTTCAGACTAGCCTTCGCAATATTTGGTGGAAACTTGTGGAAGACTACTCGTCCCGCCAGTTATCACGAAAGACTGACAAACTCGCTGCACTGGCGGGTATAACAACCTTTTTCCATGAAAGATCCACTGGTGCTCCTCTAGCAGGATTGTGGGTCCAGGATTTGCATTTCGGCCTTCTCTGGACAACCAGACAACCAGTATCCGAAGCCCTAGATGTCCAAGGTAAGCCACGACCAGAGTATTTACATGACATCCCATCCTGGTCCTGGCTATCGATAGACGGCCCGGTACAAGCACCCAAAGACGAGCTCCAGCAGGCAGAAAACAAACTTGAAATAATCAGCCAGGTCGTTTCGTGGTCGAGTCAGTGGCTGAGCTCCCGTATTACGCATGCTGATATTAAAGTGCGTGGGCTTTTAACGTTGGCAACTCTGATGTGGCAAGAGGAGAGCCCGACACAGATTCTGACTCCGCTTACATGGTACCGCGGAGCAGCACATGGCGTGCGATGCAATCGTTATGGAATCCTGAACGGCTCTTCACACTGGCAACCCATTGGGGTCTGTTCCTTGAGTACACGCGTTCCCCGTACTCAGCCGGCTGGCAGCCTTGGGAAAGCATCCAGGCTATTAACGCGCAATGTATGGTGCCTGCGCATCTCAACAAACGAACAAAAAGACCCCAATTCGAAAGAGTTAATAAGACAAAACGTTCTGTTGTTGGAAGGTAAAGAGAAGCATAAATTAAGAGACGACTGGGTGAACTGCAACAAAACACTTTTGGCAGAATGCGCCAGCCAAAATAATGGTTTGGTTGATGTGGATTTCCTTGTTCAGCGGGGTACTCCGAGCCCATTTGTGGACTTTGAAGAGGCTGGATTTGATATGGGTGAGTTTACTCGAATCGGAGTAGGAGAGATCAAAGGGTCCTGGGGTAGGACAAATTCACCAAAGGGGAAAGCGTACTCGAATGGGATGAAAACTCTCACCTTAGTGTAGGATTAAGGTGGATCTTCTTTTAGTGACATAAGCGCGCTGTGCGGTTCATAGCCTGTACTTAGGGGATTGGTAATATTCGGAATTAGGAGTTATGAGCTAACACAAGGGTTGCATACATGGATTGCAGGCTCCCAGGTAGAAGTCCTGATTACAAATATCGCAACGATTGATAAACAAGGTCACGAGGACTCGTCACCAATCTGAGAATCCGTGAAAGAGAGGAGGTATTTGTTGAGTAGTCAATGCAATCGAAACCTCTTATCAAATGCTTCCAATGAGAGGAATTCGCATTTGATTCGGTTATTCTTTTCTTGATTGATCATAGAATATGGACTGAGGATCTGAGGATTGGTCCCACAGTCTAGGATGAAAGATGAAATTGCTCTTGCTCGGACTTTATCACTCTAGGAGGCTTGCGAAGCATTCCGTAATTATCTTCCAGTCGTCGGGATAAGAGGTTGCCCATTTCTGAACTTCCTTGATCTCTGTAAGGTCATCTTGCATGTGTTGGGTGGAGGTTGTTCCATTGAGAACAACAACTCCCAAATTCATCACAAGACTATACAAAGCGGAGGCATTAGAGACTTTTACTGAATCAGCGAGCTTAGCAACTGTCTCGGATGCCAAGAGGCGGGGATTTCCAGTCAACGTCCAGAAAGACTGGTACATGATGCCTCTTTCGATGCAAAATTTCCTGAGTTCGACATCGTAACCTGTCGAAGGATAGAACCTGTTCTGAACCACTGAGGGCTTTACGGACGAGTTTTCAAAAAGATCTTCTAGCATTCCTGGGGGGACGTTGGAGATTCCTAGCCTAAGGATTTTGTGGGGCACGTATGATTCGAGGATTTTCCAGGCTTCCAAGGTTGCATGACTGGTCGGGTACGGGGAATGCAAAAGGAGACAATCAATGTAAGACTCGTTATCAGCGTTTTGATCTTCCGAATGCCGTAGATTATGCAGTGAGGATGATACCGAGGTGTGAATTTGAGTCTTCAATCCATCTCCAAGGTTGTATGGCATGTTATTTGGATCTTGTCCGCGAGGCGATGTGAACTTTGTTTGAAGCTGCCACTAAATAAGCCACATCCGCATACTGGGCCATGTAGTTGCGCACATATATGTCGCTCCTTTGAACCTTGCCCTCTTTGAAAGCATCTCGAAGTCCGATTCCTACTAACTCCTCGCGGTAATGTCGAGGCTGCGCTGCGGTATCAATGCCCCGAAAGCCTGCTGCTAGCGCTTCTTTGACAAGCCGTGAGGTTTCATCTTTCTTCCATGCAGTGCCATAGATGAAAGCGGGTTCTGAGCCTGCTGGAAGAAGCGTTGAGTGAGTGTTATTAGACGTCATTTTTGTCTGTGATGAGAAAAGGCGTGAATATTGGCGTCCCGAGAGATGTTGCCGAAGTTGCAGGAGAATATAACTACCAAGGCGGGACATCCTTACAGGAGAGATTAATACATAATTGATACCTTGATGATGGCTCAAGCAAAGAGTTGGGTTATTTGTTCCTGGGTAGGTCTGATTAAGCAGACTCAGTATGGGGGCCTCCTTTGGTAATAGGTGGCTTTAGCATCCAGCAACCAACTCGAGGCTTATCCTCCGAAACAGATTTTAGGCGTAGAGGGCGGCCACAATCAACTCCGCCGTAACGTCTGCCCACTAAGGTGCGCCCTAAATAATCTTTTCTCGACTGTGGGTCATAATGAGGAATCCAGTGGCATGCGTCTCATGTCGTAGCGCGAAGCAAAAATGCATACACAACGACAAGCCACCGTGCGAGCGCTGCAAAGTAACCTCACGCGCCGATTCTTGTCAATTCCCTCCACCTGGCACCTCTTCTATCCACCGACAGCCTAAAAGGCCTCGTTGTGACTCTCCACAGGTGTCTAGTAGTACATCGCCGTCTGACCCTTCGCCTTCCCGGCGTGCCGACACCTCCATTCCTACCAATCCTTCCGCTCCTCCTGCTCCACCTCTACCTGCACTCGAGAGTCCACCGGCTGTCCAATTGGCTAGCGTGGATCCTTTCGACCTGCTGACGGACGAGGTGAAGAATAGCTTTCTCAGGTGTTCATACAAATGGTGCTTTCACCATATTCCGACGCTTCTACTACGCATTCACGACCGAACACTTGAGAGATGGGTGGTTTGGGCAATACTGGCACTAGCCATAAGGTAGGTCGGGTGCTGATCAGATATAAATCCGCCAGGCATAGAGACGGTCATAACACGAAGTAGATTTGTCAAAGAAGCCCCAAAGCCATACAAATCGCAGACAGAAGCCAGCAATGCCTTCGCGGCGCACGCCAGGCAAATCCTCCAGTCCGATCTTGAGACACCTAGCATCAGTCGCGTGCAAGCACTTCTAATGCTCACAGGACACGACTGGGGTGCTGGAAATGGTCGAAGAGCTTGGATATACCTGGGCATGGCTATACGAATGGTTCAAATCATGGACCTCTGCCAGGAACCTTCCTATCCCAAAGATCGCCCTCTGTCCCGAGAGGAGTTCATTGAAATGGAGGAGAGACGACGAACCGCTTGGACTTGTTTCCTGATGGATAGTCTGCTCAGTGGCGGCAAAGGACGGAAGCGCTCACTTGATGCTTCTGACATTTCGATTCAACTCCCGTGCGAAAAAGACCATTTCGTGTTTGGTGAAGCAGTGCGCTGTGAGAATTTAAATGGGGACCTGCAGATGCCTCTCCCATCTCTTCCTGTTGGGGAATTGGGAATTATAGCCTACAGTCTCCGAGCTGCAAATATTTGGGGATTGGTTGCTCGATGGGCGTGCTCGAATACAGTCAACAGTGAGTTCCCGTGGGCGCCGTCTGAATTTCAACGATTAGTCTATGCGCTCAATTCATGGAAGAATTCATTGCCTCAAAGGTTACAATACGACATATTCTCCCTGCGCGCCCACAATGCTATTGATCAAGGTCAAGCCTTTTGCTATATGCACTCGATTCATTTCATGTCTTCTATGTTCCTTCATCGTGCTTATCTGCCTGTGCTTGGTCCTCAAAACGACCAGTCTGAAGAAGTCCCTAGGTCATATCAGGATCATCCTGATACATGGAAGCATTGGCAGAAGTTATCTAGGACCGAGCTTGTCCGAGAAGCCACTGCGGTCTGTGAAATGCTCGAAGAGATGCGTACATTTGGTGTTTTCTTCCTCAGAGGACTGGTTCCCTGGATAGGATTTACCATTTATACAGCAGTTGGTGTGATGCTTTACAGCTACAATTTTCCCGGCGAGGACGATGGCCCGAGTGACTCTCAAAAATCACTCAACCTTGTGATCCAGGGCTGTATATTTTTGAAGGAGATGAAAGGCCAGTGGCCAATGGCGCAGCACTGGGTAAGGATCAATTCTTATTCAGTTGAATAATTCCTCTTCCCTATTTAGTAGTGTCACTTGCTAATGGGCTTTTCTTGCAGTTCGAAACAATTAAACGCATGCAAGCATTCTATAGGACAGTTCATGGCGAGGATGGACCCGTCTCACCGGATGAGCGACGAGCACTTCGTAGTGCGTTGGTTGATTATGGCGCACTGCAACCATCTCCGGTCCAGAAACCCCAGGGCGAGCAAACTCCAGTAGCAGAGCCTACTCAAGATGTAAGCTTAATTCTATTATTCCAGGGCCACGCGTAAACACTAACCGCATTACAGACTACAGTAGCCGGCCTCGCTCCTATTTCTCCAACGTCTACGCCTTTCGGATCTGCCGGATCACTCGTCAGCCCTGGGCAGACGTTCCCTGTCAGTAACGATAACTCGTTTGACTCGGATTTCGATTTCGCCAATGCCGACTTCGACAACATAACGGTTAATGCCACGCAAGGATTCTGGGCTTCTTTCCCAGGAGAGGTCGGCTATAACTGACTTTCCTGTATGGTCGGCGTCAATGGCAGTGATGGCGATGCTAGGGTGTAGATCCGCTACACATGCAACCATATAAAAATTGCATAATGGTCATGCCACAAGAAAATGTAGCGTCTATCTTCTGGCCACCGTTATGGTCTTGCAATGGCTTGAGACGCGCCTGCGAATGGTTTCTTGCAGGTCACTTCCCCACCTTCCCCGCGTGTTGGCGCGATCGGCATAACGGCAGGCTTTCAGCGGCATCGTCGGCGTCTTCGGCATCGTCGGCATCTTCGGCATCTTCGGCAAGTGTACCTAGTCAGTATACGGCATTATGTGGGGATGGCCTTCACTTGTTACTCCTCCAACAACTACACCTCTTGGAATATTCTGCATATAGATCTCCGTCTTGCAACAGGGTCCCGATAACTATCTACGATCCCAGAGGCTAATCGGACTCATCAAGATGAATCGTACCACCTCGCCGCGCCACTATCTATCTCGGGCGGAAAACGACTGCGATACTGGAGACCTTTCCTTAAACCTTAGGGGATATTAACTGTATTTAATGAAGCAACGTCGCTGCGGTAATGGAGACTCAGTCAGGTTTTCAACGCACTTTCCACAATTTTAGCTAAATTCCTGTGAGTGTCTTTGCATTATCAAATATCCTTCATCACGTACCACAATGCCAGCCACAATTCGTCAGTACAAAGCTGCATGTGTTCAGGCTGAACCAGGATGGTTCGATCTTGAGAAGTCTGTCCAGATCACCATCAAATATATTAACGAAGCAGGGAGGAAGGGGTGTAGGCTTGTTGCATTCCCTGAAACCTGTAGGTTTGATGGAATTTCGGAAAATACAGCCATCTATTGCTAACAGAACCAAAGGGATCCCCGGCTATCCGTACTGGCAATGGAACGTCAATTTCCAGGACAGCCTTCCTCTTCTTAAAAAGTACCGCATGAACAGCCTCCGTTCCGACTCCGATGAAATGCAGCGAATCCGCTCAGCAGCCCGCATGAACAAGATTTACGTCTCAATGGGATACAGCGAGATTGACGGACACTCTCTCTACATGGCTCAAATTATTATCGACCCACGAGGCGACGTTATCAACCATCGGCGCAAGATTAAGGCCACACACGTCGAGCGACTCGTTTTCGGTGAGGGCACAGGCGACTCGTTGGACTCGGTCGTCGACACGGAGATCGGCAAGCTAGGTCACCTAAACTGCTGGGAGAATATGAACCCGTTCCTGAAGGCACACGCAGCGGCCCTGGGCGAGCAGATCCACGTCGCGGCATGGCCCGTCTACCCGCCTGCCACTACGCTGAAGTATCCGGACCCCTACACGAATATTGCTGAGACGCAGTCGGAGCTCGTCTCGCCCGCCTACGCCATTGAGACCGGCACATGGGTCCTCGCGCCTTTCCAGGTTGTGAGCACCGAGGGCGCCAAGCTGAATACCCCCGAGCGTCTCCGCGACCAAGTCACCGAGGGTATGCACTCGGGCTATTCGCGCATCTACCGCCCAGATGGATATCGCGCCGTTGCCGATCCTGACCGCGAATGGGAGGGCTTGATGATCGTTGATGTCGACTTAGATGAAGCGCACTTGACGAAGGTCATTGCTGATTTTGTGAGTTAACCCTGTCTTTTTGCTGTCTCAGATGTCCGTCTTCCTAGGATTGATGCTGATTGGTAGCGCGAACATCAGGGTGGTCATTATATGCGCCCTGATTTGATTCGGCTCTATGTTGATAAGAGACCTAAGACTTATATCGTCGATGCCAATCAGGTAGAGAAGGGCGAGCTGCCGATGAGCACGTTGGAGAGGGTGGGCTTGAAGAAGCCGCTGCCGAAAGAGGATGAAGAGGACAATGGCAATGGGTATGTTAAAGTTGAGTAGGGGTTGGCACTGGTGGATTGTGGCGATGCGAAACAAAATTGCGATGGGATGTCGGCTGGGTTGGAGCTTGAACGGTAGGCCTGCCCTTAAAGGTGATGTAACTCTACTCTCAAATGTTAAAAAACGATTTCTATATATGTCAGGCTTTAATATGCATCTTTGACTGCTACTGTTAAAGTGTGTAAATCAGGGTGGGCGAAAATTAAGCGATAAGATTTGATAAAATTATTGTTATCTTATCGTATCATTATATAATTATTGTCTCGAATTTTCATAAATATTACCCCATATCCACAGTCGATTTTTAATCGCCAGCGACGCCGCTTTTTTAACACCCGTCAAGCCCTATGCGTAGAGCCTGCTGGGCGCTTTCTGCTCGCACTAGAATGGCAAAAATCGGCCGTAGGTTGATAGAGTTATTCGCGTTTTAAGTTGCGCGCCGCCATTGTATAAGCACCCCAAAGCACCCTATCAAACTTATATCGCACCAAAATAAGCCCCTATAGGGCTATAGACAAAGGCTTTAATAGAACTTATTAGAATTTAGATATAGATAGTATATATAACTATTTTAAAGCTTTTCTACCTGCTTAAAGCCGTTTATAAAGCTAATTTAGTAAGCACTGTATCTGCTCCTGCTGTAGATTAACCTACTATATAGCCGCTTCCTTGCTAACCTTCTGGGCCTATATAACTCACTTAATCTCCTTAATAACCTTAAGCCGTAAGGAGTACTATTAAATCTCCTTTTACTGGCTAGCCCGCTATCTACTACCCTATTTAGAATTTAGCGCTACTATAAAAGGATTACCCCCTAGCCCTTTAGTCTACTTACACTAAAGGGCCTATATAGAGTTTACTATAAGGCTTATATAGTATATAGGAGGAGAGCTAGACCTAGGCTCTAGATAGGACTATGGCTTTTGTAACGGAATCTTGTAGCAAGAACTACGGTGGGTCCTATTATTAGGCTAGGTATGTAGATATAAACAAAGTCAACAACGTAATAACAACTGGTGGAGTGGTTGCCCAACAGATTAACTCTAATTGTATTCTAAGATTTACTACGAAGAGAGAACTATCTGGGTAAGGACTATAGTCCTTTAAATATATAACCATACACCTAAGAAATCCCTTCGCTCTATAAGGTATGTGTGCTCTGTCTACTCTGTTACAGATTATATAGACTATACAAATTATATAGATTATACTATATAACCTTAGCTACTATTCCTTGTTATATAGCTCCACCAGATCTATCCTAGACCGTGCCTATATTAACCAACTAGCTTCCGCCAACTCCTCTCCAAGTAGTTATAATATTATACTTAAGCTGTCCGTAATACTATCTCCCTCCTCTTTATCTTTATCCTTAAAGATTTATAATATCTTTAAGTCGTCCACTAAAGGTGTAATGTCTGTTTAACTAATCTAATTAATATTCTTGCTTATTATACCTAAAGCTTCTTCTTCTTCTTCTACAGCTTATTAGTCTTATACCATTACTATAATATTGTCTCTTAGTGAGATAATGCTGTCTCTATATTCTCGCTGTATAAAAGAGGGGTTGGTCTATATCGCGCTAGTAAGTCCTTTATCTTAACAACCTTTCTTCTACTTAGAGTGCACTAAAGCAAACATTTAATTGTCCTATAACGTTCGCTCTATCTCTAACGCTAAGTATACACATCCTATAACTCTTAATAGTCTTTAGGTTCCCCAAGTAACTTATTATAGGGTTTTATATTTAATCTGCCGCTAAGAAACTTAACGGTAAGCTAGCCTCCGCGCTACTTAAGGTTTAATATATCTTAGAAGAGTCCGCACGTATCCTTAAAGCTTAACATCTAGCTTACACTCATCTTTAACGCCTTAAATATGTTTATAAGAAGGTTTATTCTAAGGAGTAGAAACTTGTTTAATAGGGTCTATTTAAGCTAGGTAATAAAAGAATAGACTTTCCTTCTGCGAGGGAAACAACTTTAAGTAGCTTAGTAATTTCTCCTCTTAGGTCCCCCTTAGGTAACTTATTCTTTGGCGATCCCTCTTTATTAATGCTGCCTAACCTACTTTCTTCTAATACTTCTATACCTTTCCTATAGCGTTCTCTAGGTTGCTTAGTAGTTCTTAAGTAGTCTTACTATAGCCTATCTACTTTACTTTATACTACGTTTTGTTATCTACATCCTTATAACTAATAATCTTTAAAACTTGCCATTTATCTTCTTCTTGCCCTCTATATATATCTGCTTTATAAACTAATGGTTTAATATCTCTATGTACTAGCTCTAGCATTGCAATATGCTATATAGGGTAGATTTTCATTTTGGCTAGTAAGTTTAACTTAAATATAACTAATAAAATTCTTTATATAATTTTAAAAGGTCCTAGTCTAACATGGTCTAACTTTTTACTTAGTTATTAACTCTTAAAATTTTTATATAGTAGCCACACTTTATTTCCCTCCTTAAGATCTGGTCCCTTAGATCTCTTAGCATTATAGTACCTTTTTATTTGCTTTTATACTAGTTTAGCTGTTTCTTTAAGGTCTGTATAAAGGTTTATTAAAGTCTCCATTCTTTCTTTAGCTATGCTACTTATCTTCTTTACTTAATATGGTAATAATAATGACCTTAGCTCGTATCCGTAATTCGCCTTAAATAGTAATGTCCCTATTCCTTCTTATGGTGTTGCATTATATATAAACTATGTAACTGGTAATAGCAATACCTAATTGTTCTATGCATAATTAATATAGTGCCTTAGATACTGTTCTAGTGTCTAGTTTAACCTTTTTATTTATCCATCCGTCTACAGATAATATGCTATTAAGGTTGCTATATAAACTCCTTATTCCGCCAAGAATACCTTCTAGAATACTGCTATAAATCTTAGATCTCTATCTAATATAATCTTATTTAGTGCTCTATGTCTTATAAACACTTCCTTAATATAGATTTTAGCGACATCCTCTACTAATATCTCTTCTATGCACGCTATAAAGTATCCCTACTTTGTAAGCTTATCTACTATTACTAAGATTATATTATAATCTTATCCTATAATAGGATCTTTTAACTTTAGTAACTTAATAATAAAGTCCCATAATATAACTTCCTATAGTCTTTTTAGTGTTTTAACAGGTTATAGCCCTCTATACGGCTTATACCTTATTGGTTTATTTCTTTAGCAATTTAGATATTCTCTTATAACTTATCTTGCTAGTCCCTAGATTCCTTAAATAATATATTCCTCTTAAAGTCTTAACACTAAGCCTATAGCTCTATTATATCCTTAAGTTAGTCCCTTATAAAATGACCCAATAAATTCTTTCACAATAGACCTTAGAATATAGGTTGCTTCTCTATTCTTATACTATTCCGTATCTAGATCCTCTACCTATACTTCTTAGATCTTCTATATCTAATCACTCTCTAATAATTTATAGATCTAACTTTCTCTAGTTGCTGCGATCTTCGGATAATTATACCTAATTAATCCGTCTTAATCCTTCCGTAATAAAGCTCCTAACGGCTTTTTATTATTTTGTAGTTTAGCCTTTCTACTTAGAGTATCTACTCGTGCATTATCTGTACCCTTGGTATACTGAATTTTAAAATGGTATTCTATAAGCATTTCCACCCATCTAACCTGTCTTTGGTTAAGTTCCTTTATTATTAGGAATCCTATAAGGTTCTTATGGTCCGTCTTAACTATAAATGGTTTTTCTATGCCTTGCAAGAATGCTCTTTATTCCCTTAACGCTGCAACTATACCTAATAACTCCTTATTATAGATATTATAGTTTAGTTCTGGTGGTGTTATCTTCCAACTATAATATACTACTAGATGCCATGCGTCCTAATGCTTCTATAGCAAATATGCTCCTAGTGCGAAGTCTAATACATCTATCTCAACAACCGTCTTTAACTTTAGTTGGTAGACTTTAAGGACTGGTTCTTAGGTAAACAACTCTTTAAGTTCTTAGAACAGCTTCTTCTACTTATTACCCCAAACCTATAGTTCCTCCTTTTTCGTTAACCTTATAAATGGCTTAATACTTTTCAACCATTGTGCCATAAACCTCCTATAGTAATTGCAAAACCCTAGAAACAATCTCAACTGCGTAATATTCTTTGGTTTTTGCCAGTTCACTATAGCTTTAACTTTCTTTAGGTCTATACTGATTTTTCCTAGTTTAATAATAAATCCTATAAAATTGGTCTTTTTCGTAAAGAACTCGCATTTCTTAATTGCTACTAGCATCTGTTCTTCTTATATTCTTTCTCATTCTCTAAGTAGATAATAATGTCGTTAAGGTATACTATAATAAACTTATCAAGGTGTTCTCCTAATACACTATTAATTCATTTCTGGAACGTTGCTAGTGCATTTATAAGCCCAAACTACATAACTAATGGCTTATATAGTCCTTCCTTTAACCTAAAGGCTGCCTTTTACTTATTACCTTCCTTAATTCTAATCTAATGGTACGCCTATCTTAGATCTATCTTTGTAAAGATCTTTACGTTGCCTATCCTATCTTAGATTTCGTTAATTAAGGATAAAGGATACCTATCCTTTCTAGTAATGCTATTTAACTGTCTATAGTCTATACACATCCTAAGTTTTCTATTTTTCTTTAGGATAAATAATACTAAATATACTACTAATAACTGCAATAGTCTAATATATCCCTTACGTAAGTTCTCCTAGATAAACTCCTTAAGCGCTACTAACTTTGTTTTAGTAAGCTTATAGATTAGAAAGAACTTTAGACTAGTTCCTTCTTCTAATTCTATCTTATAGTCCTATACTGCATACTTTAATAGCTTTTTACTTTCTAGTGACTATAACTTTTTACCATACTTGTGGTATCTCTTTAGTACATAACTTAAGCCTTACTTAGTCTCTTTATACGTTGCTCTGACTTAGTACTATACTAACTTGGTTTACTATTACACTTTACATTATTAAGTATCTCTAATATTAACTTAACCTATAACCTAATTAACCTTTAGATTATATTCCTATAACCAAGGCATTTCTAGTATTGCCTTGTCCTTTCCTAATGGTAGAATATTAAAAGACATTTTAACTGGTTTCCCTTTAATAGTTAACTAAATAGGTCCTGTTTTAAGATTAATAATACCTCCTCTATAGGCTATCTGATCTCCTAAAATTGTTATAAGTAGGTATAAGTGTTCCCTCTGTCTATACAGTAACCCTATCCTCTCTACTGCTGCTAGTAATATATGGTTTCTTATTGCTTTACTGTCTATTAACGCTTCAAACTGCTGATCTTGCCACTTAACTTATAAGTTTAGGTATTATCCTTAAATTCCTTTAAGGGTTTAAGGCTCTAACACTGGTTCCCTCTAGTCCTATACGCCTCCCCTTTTCCTAACTATTAGCTGCTAGATCCTGCTTATACTTAGTCTACTTTTAGCTAATACTTAGTTTGCTTTTTTTTCTCTATATGCCATGGATAAGTGTTCTCTAGGCAGTCCTACTACTATTATCTATCTAGGCATTCTTCTATAAGGAATCTTCCTAGTTAAAGTATTAGGTCCCCTTAACTCTGTACTTCTACTAGGTGCTATTTATATATATACTTAGTGTCTTTAAACCGCTTTTCTTCTGGTGCCCAATGCATCCTTACTAGGTACTTTTAGTTTTTATCTTTTGGTGCTCTATATATGTTGCACACGTTATCTATATAAGCTATCTATAATAACGTATAGTATGCTAGGTAACTTGGGTTAACTCTTAACTTATCTTTATCCTTAAGTTTAAACTAATACCTAGTTAACCTAACTACTGGTATTTCTGCTATAGGTACTAAGATTTGTTGTTTACTTCTCTAGTCCCTAGATCCCTCTTCTAGATTCCTTAATATTATAATTAATGCTCCTTTAATGTAACTCATACGTTTTTCCATAATGGGTTAGTCTTAGACAACTTTTTTGTCCAGCTATATATAAAAGTCTTCCTATTTATTATTATATTGTTACCTATACCACTTTCCATATAACTAGTTTAGTATATATGGTCTGTCTATAAGAAAGTACCTTGTCATTACTGTGTTGTAACATCCTTTAGTATGTCTTTCTTTGAATCTAACTGGAATATCTAGATCCTCTTCTTATTCCAGTTTATCTAACTATTTTGCTCTAGGTGTCCCTGCACTAGGCCTATTAGTAACTTTTTATATAGGTACTCTGTCCCTTATACAACCTAGCATAGCTAATCTCTTATCTAGCTTTTGCTCTTGCTATGCGATAATTCTTTGCCTAAACTTATCTATAGTTTCTTGTTTTCTGTGTCTTGTAGCTAGATCCTTAAAGTCGTCTTACTTTCTAATCTTAGTATTAACTTTTTAATCTTTAGGCTAAATACTATATTTACCTGGAATTGCTATAGTCCTTATTTGTTTCTTAAAATCTTAACTTCCTAATAATATTCTTATTTGTTCCCCAAACTTATAATTCTTAAACTTACATCCTATACTCATTTATTAGTTACTAAACTAAGTTACTACTCTTTCCTATTAGTTTTCGTCCGTTGTAGGCTCTTAAGCTATCCTTATCGCGCCTAGCAAGTCTAGAGCTTTCCTTATCTTCTCTTAAGAATCTTAGACCTATAGCCTTTTACCTTTTATAAGTAGTAAGCTAGCACTAGTAGTCGTCTGCTTGCTTAATCGTCTCTAGATATTACTCCTTCTGTCTTATAAAGCAATGGAAATTATATCTAATGGTGTTATAATACCCGTTACTAATCCGCGTTCTGTAGTGGTTTTAGTCTCTGCTTCTGTTGCATTATTAAGGTATAAATGCTCCTAGTTAGCCTCCCTTTCCTCCTTATTACTATTAATTAATAAGTACTCTAACTCTATTGTTATTGTTACTAATCTTTATCCGCATATTGCTTTAATATCTTAATCTAGCTTATAGAGTCGATCTTATTCTTTGTCTAACTCTATAGTTCCTCTAAGTCCTTTTAACTCTGGCTCTTACGGCCAATAGCTTGCGCTATATTTAGCGTCCTTATAAACTTGGCATGTATTGTTATAACAAAACGCGAAGTGCTTAATTGAACACTTCTTAGTCCTATACAACATCCCTATATTTACGTTATTATACTCTAACAACCTGGTGCCCTTTACTGCATAGTTACTCTAACTACCTCTATAATCTCTAGCGAAATAACCTTATTTTCTATAATTTATGCAAGCTCTATCTTTAAACTATTTTTCTTATTATAGAGTCCACCTAAACATCTTCTACTGCTAAGATCCCTAGTTTAGCCTCTGCTTCCTAGTCCTATAATTACTTAATCCTTAACCTCTAGGTTTCCATAGTTTCTTTATCTATCTCTTAAACTCTTTAGTACCGCTTAGGTCTATTAGCTCTACGCCATTCCATAGTTTTTAGCTCTATATTTACTAATACGTGCTCTACGCCTTATATAACTGTGGAACTCTATCTTGCCCTTTCTTAGCTTGTTCCCTTTAATAGATCCTATTATTAATCTTTATTGCTTAATCTATTAACTCCCTTAGAGTATCCGCATCTTCTATTAGGATAATTGCGTCCTAGACTTTAGCCTTAAGTCCCTATTTATACTGTGCTATAAGCGCCTTATTATTCCACTTAACCTATATAGCTAGCGTTTAAAACTATGCTGTATACTCTATTACTAAGGTTCGTTATGCTAGGTTCTAAAGCTTTTATTCTGCTGTAGTTGTGGCCTCTAGGTCTCTAAACATCTATATTAACTATTCTACGAACCTGTTCTAACTGGCAAATATATACCATACATCTTAGTTAGTAGTTATTATGCCATTAGCCTATATTTTAGTAAGATAAGGTTTAAACCACTTAAGTGCTCTTCCTATTAGGAATAATCCTGCGTACACTACTTGGTCTAACAATATTACCAACTTTACTCCTTCCTGTATAACCTTAAAATGCATTTATATAAGGAACCCTTTAAGCTTTAACTTCTCTCCTAAGAACCGTTTAATTGAGGGTAACTTAACCTTTACTACTTTAATTTCATTAATACGCTCTTTAAGTATCCTATTATTGTCTTATAAGTAATTAACCATTTTCTGTAACTAACCTCGCATAACCACCTAAGAATTGTTGTTAGCTATACTGGTGTCTCCTCCTGTCCTTAAGGTAGTTGCTGCTATTAATAGTGTTATAACTGGTGCTTTAAGTGGCATGTTATTTAACTTCTTATTTAATACTATAACCTTGGTAGTAAATATGTAATAGAACCTTGTAGTAAGAACTACGGTGGGTCCTGTTATTAGGCTAGGTATATAGATATAAGCAAAGTCAATAATATAATAATAACTAGTAGAGTGGTTGCCTAATAGATTAACTCTAATTGTATTCTAAGATTCACTATAAAGAGAGAACTATCTGGGTAGGGACTATGGTCCTTTAAATACACAACTATACGCCTAAGAAATCCCTTCGCTCTGTAAGGTATGTGTGCTCTGTCTGCTCCGTCACAAATTACATAGACCACATAGATTATATAGATCACACTATATGACCTTAGCTACCATTCCTCATCACATAGCTCCACCGGATCCATCCTGGACCGTGCCTATATCAACTAACTAGCTTCCGCCGACTCCTCTCTAAGTAGTTATAACATTGTACTTAAGCTGTCCGTAATAGCTTTGGCTAGAACTATGGCTCTAGCTACAACTATAGCTACGGCTATAGTGGTAGTAATAGTAATGGCGGCAAAGCTATATAGGAAGAAGAGCCTATAGCACTTACCTAGGTGGATATATATCTACTAAATCCTGTAATAGATAAAGCTGGAGGGGCTGCTTTAATAGGCGGATATAGGGGGTTAGTAGACTAGCCCTAAGGCTATACTACTGCAGCCGCTATAGCTAAAGGGGCTTTTAGTTAAAATATAAGGCCTTTAGATATTAGTAACTAAAGCTATAAAGACTAAGCCCGTTAGGACCTATTTAGATAGTTTAATAAGCCCTTAACCTTACTAGCTATTTATTTATTTTTAGTATATAGAGTCTTTAGTTAGTTAGTAAGGAGTAGTATAGCCTAATAGAGAATTAATAGCTGGTTTAGGCTCCCCTTCTCTTTCTATAGGTAGGGCTCTAGCTTTTATATAAAGGCCTTATATACTTTATTCTAAAAAATAGGGTAGCTCTATCTTAGATAGCTTAGAAATATTTTATAAAGGGCTATTAAGTCCTATAGAATAACCTCACAGAGGTAAAAGAGAAGGCTTATAACCCCTACGGCGGCAAGGTCGTTAATTTAGCATAGATATAGGCTAAAACGGCCCTTTTATTTATCCAGTTTGGGCTATATTATTAATAGCAGCATATTAGGCGACGTAATACCTATATAGCGGATTTTAAAGCAGCCTATCTATAAAAGGTGCCCTACTATTAACTTTATAAACTCTTATAGAGGAGAGTTTAAGTAATAGCCTACTATTTACTTCTAGTTTTACCTTTTAGTACGCTAAATCTAGTTTTTACTAACCCCCTTTAGCTCTACTGTCTTAGCGCCAGCGCTCTACTTAATATAGGTCTTCTTCTTTAAGAAGACGCCAATATACTAGAAGGCCTTTATAACCCAATCTTGCTATAAGTTATATAAAAGGGCCGCCTTATGGTCCCTAGTACTGCTTTTAATTAGACGTATATTATATTATACTAAGCGCCTACTAAAGTCTAAACATGGCTTAGTACTAAAATCCTAGCGGTATAGAAGATAGAAGGCTAGCCCGCTAAGTATATAAATAAGCAATCTCCTATTTTATAGGGCCCTAATAATCTTAAGACAGCTATACTAGTTCTACTTACCTACGCGCATAGTAAATATTAAGGATATATAGTATATAGGGCCTTTACCCTTAAACTTAAAGGTAAATAAAGCTAAGATCTTAGTAGAGCGTTTATTGCCACCATAGGTAAATATATAGTAACCTAGTAGAATATTAATAAGTGTATAGAAGTAGCACTTTAGGGATAAGTCGACGCCCTTAGTTTAGAGCTCGCGGTAAACACTCTAAAACTCCTCCTTGGTATAGCCATTAAGGAGGGTATCTCTACCCTTATTAGTAAACTGCTCTTTCTTACACTACGCATCCCTTTACTATAGCGTCTTTAGGTACTCCCTAACGCTATCCTCCTGTAGAGATAGATAACTATTTATTTTTATAGCTTTCTATATCTAATAGAGGTCCGTTAAAGTAGTAATGTAGCTATAAACTAACCGCTATAAGAGACGCGTCTCCTCTTAGGGTATATTACTATTGGCTTTGTAGCTCTTCCCTTTTAAGGGCTAGCCTATAACCTTTTTAATAAAAAAGAGAAGTAGCTTATCCTCTATAACGGTATTGCTATTATAGTACTACTTTTATTTATAGAAGGCCTAAAGCCGGATAATATATTAGCCATAGGGCGTAATAGGGGTATTATATCCTTCTTATCTTAAACTCTCTTTACTTTGGTTTATATATTAAAGACGTATTTTTAGGCCTAGTAGTATACGTAAGGGCGAGGATATACTATACGTTAGCGCACAATTCGGTATTATTAGCGATATTAATCTCTACACGGTTGGTTAGCGCTATCTTATATAGTAGGTATAATAGTAGACGTGCTACCGCGACTAAGAATTAGGGAGGGAGGACTTTTTTATATATACTTGGGCCCTAATAGCCCTAATTACCGTATAGTTGGCGTTAATTAGCGGTTCGATTAGTAGGTAGTCCTTAATATGCGTATTTCCATAGCTTGGCGCTAGTAGCGCTATAGAGATTGTTAAATCTGCCCTAGGTAGCTGGCTAAACATATAATATTCTGGCTGACTAAGGATTAGCCAAGCCTTAAATACTACATAACTCTAACTTCTAACTTGCTAATACTCTAGTGCGACTTTGCTTCGCCTTAATAGCAATTATATCTATATCTTTTTTCTTTTTTCTCCTTCTCTTATATATTGGAATATATTTAAGCTAAAGTTTAGATTGGTCCTAATTTAAGCCTTAATTAGTTAATATTTATTAGGTTACCTAATAAGAGACTATGCTACCCTATTAGATTCCTAACCTTACGACCTCTTTCCTACCCCTTACTACTCTTTACCTTTTACCCTAGTTGTTACTCCCTATTTACTGCCTAAATGCCTTCCAATTATATATTTTGTCCTACCTATAAGTAGTATCGCTCTTCTACTAACTTTATAACAAACCGTTATAGAGCTTTATATAAGACCTATAAATCTTATAGGGTTAATCTTTTATTCTTATTTTTTTAACCTACTACCTTTCTAACTCTATATATATAGAAGAAAAGAAATAAACGGTCCTAACGACCTTTAGCGGACCTTCTATAGTCTATAAATTAAACTATAGCCGCTACTGCTTCCGCTGCTGCTTCCGCCGCTGCTTCCGCCGCTACTTCTCCCCTTATACCGCCCGTATTAATCTAGCCACAACTACCCATATTAATTTAGCCGCGACCCGCTATAGTCCACCCTATTACAGGCCAATTAAATATTAGGCCTATTACTATAGTCTGCCCTATTGTAGAGCAGCTAGATTATAGTTTTATTACCATCTGCCCTATTACAGAGTAGCTAGATCTTAGTTCTATAGATATCGTCTATAACTTCTACGCTGCCCTATATTAGATTAATAAACATATTAGTATATTGCAGCCCAGTAATCTATGTTTTAAAGCCTATTATAAGTACGGCGATATAAACCTCCCTCTATTCTAGCCTCTACTAGAATATCTACGCGACCCTTTAAAGTCCTATAATACTTCTATTAGGTAGTTTAGGGAGCGGCTCCGCGTATATAATATAGCATTAGCTTTTATGTCTATAAACTATACCGTTATTAACTATGGTATAGCCCAGGGCGGCCTAAATTACTTCTAGATATATAGTAAGCTTTACTATCTATAGGGCCCGCTAGAGCCTCCTACTAATATTACTTCGCAGTATACCTAGCTATACTTTTATAACCCTAGTTATACTATAGATATCCGGCTAAGGGCCTATCCTAATATCTAGCTAAATATAACTATTTTGCAGTACTTTACTATTATACTATCTAAGGTACGGAACCCTTTTATTGCCCTCTATTAAACTATCCCTCGCATTGCTAGTAACGCTGCCGGGCACCGTGCACCGGAACAATGGTTAATCCGGCCCTGGAACACCAAAAGCTTCTATACCCACCTGTACACTGGTAATGTGGCCTAAAATACACCTACAAGCTTCTGAATTTTAAGCTACAGTAGTCCTAGCTATAGATCTTGCTAATTCAACTTGTTTCAAGTGTTTTCCCCAACATTTACCTGTCTGACAAAGTGGTATCTTACATAGCTCACATCCAAAGTTTGTCTGTGGTGCACGCCGAGGTGCATTAGGGCTTACTTCTTCCATAGCTACCCTCCTCCTTTTCCTTCTAGCTACTGCACACGCCAAGCAAGTCCTTTTCTTACCCAGCTGAGTTGGCTTAAGCCCGTGTGGCCCAATTTGGATATTATCAACTCTTATAGAGGGTGTACGATTATCCTTGCGGATTAGCTTTGCAGAAGAGTTAAAGAGGCCTTTAATTAAGCCTTTAAGAAACTTTCTGTGCCCCCCTATTTTTATATAGGCCCCGCTAAAGAAGGATGAAAGCCTATAGCAATTAGAAAGGACTAGATCAAAAAGGAAGAACCAGAGAGGCTTCCACGTTTTCCTTTTTGCTCTTTAGGTTGAATAATACGAAGTTACTTAATTAAAGCGGTCTACCCCATTCATAAAATGATTATAGAGATCTATAAATAGTGGAATTGGAAGAACCTTAACAGCTAAGTTCCCAAATACAAGCCTTGTACAGGCTGAATTAGTTAACGTCTTAGCAGGTCTTTTCCGCTCCCTTATAATAGATTCGCCTGGCCTAGTAACGGTACTAGCAAATAGAACAACCTAGGCGTCTTTCCAAGCTGCTTGCAACACTATTTGATTCTTTGAGACGTCCCAATATAGCTCTCCCCACTGTACATTGTCTGTGTGATACAACTTGATATTTATGAGCTTTTGAGAGAAAGGCTCCTTAGTGTAATTAGGAGGTAGGTCCTGGGCGGGGGTCTGGCTGAGAACCTTATAAAACTGGCTATTTTGTATAGGGTTTCCTAAGAGCCCTAAGGGCTCTTGCGATAGCTCTGGGGTAGGAAGATTTTGATAATCTTTAGTAAAAGCCTGGCTGGGATCTTAGCTGGGATTTTGGCTAGAAACCTGGCTACTTTAACTAGAGTTCCCTATGTTCCCCATAGCTGCATGCTTCTTAGGGCGGCCCCTACGCCTTTTAACGACCCCTAACTGCTTTTTTGACTTCTTCCTATTAAGATCTTCCTCACGCTTCGTACGTGACATACGTATAGTCCCTGCTGCCCCTATTCCTTCGCGCCGAAGGCGTTTAAAGAGCTTTATAGAAGAGAAAAGGTTATCCACCTAAACTATATAGCGATTTAGGCGGAAGCGCGGTTGCCCTTCTTGCTTCCTTAGTAAAAGATCCAGAACTACAGCCTCCGTAGGAGTAAAGCCCTCCTTCTTCGTCCAGTACGTATCTAGTTTATACGGGCCTTGACCTTGGCCCTTAGCATAAAATAGCCAGTTAAGCACGTAGCCCTTATTAGCTAGTATCCATATCTTAAAGCCCTCTGGCGTTGGCTTACTAGGGATATTTACTATCTCTTTTGCCTGGCTAGTAAACCTCTTAATAGACTTATTAACAACAAGGTGGGTTCCTAGAGTATAATAGCGACAATAAGCCTTTTATAGATACTCAGAAACGTCCCAAATTCTTTTAAATAGAGTAGTAAATATTGCTAATTGGACCGGATCTTCGCAGTAGAGGTATTGATTAATAGCTAGGAACCGGTCCTTAGAAATGTATTAACTAATTGGATATTAGGGGTTACATTTATTACCCTTCTTCCAATAGTTAACCATAGCTGGTTCTCTGTGTAGCCCCATATAAATCAGCACCCCAAAGTATGCGTACATCTCTAACCTTAATATATCCTTCCATAGGTATATTCGGGCCGTCTTTTGTAGCAGGCTTTTTTGTAGATTAGATTTTGCTCTAGCTGTATTAGAGTTGGTATAGTATACAAGTCGATCTATTAATTCGTCCGTAAAGAATAATTTAAAGAGCTTGTATGCATCTGAATTGTTAAATTCAGGGGGTAGGTTAGGCTGTCCATCTGGGTGGTCATTGTAGATCGGTAGAGGGTCGAACTAAGGTAGGGATCGATCGTTTGGCAGCTCCGGAACTTTAGTACTATTCAAAATTTTTGGGTACTATATTGCAGGCACATAATCTTTATCATTTCCTCGCTTTTTAGGGTCTCTAAATGGCATATCCCTTGCATATCTTAACGTAATTTAAACTGTAATCGAGCTGCTGGGTACATAGAAAAACCAACTTTTGGTGTTCCGGGGCCGGATCAACCATTATTCCAGTGCATGGTGCCCGGCAGCGTTACCAGCAATGCGAGGGATAAGGAAATAGCTTTAGGCTTAGCCTATAACAGCCCTATTACAGATTATCTTAAACCTATAGATATGACTTATCTTAAAGGCTAGCGCTAATTACTACTATAAGAACCTCCTAACGAGTAACAATGTAGCCATTATTATACTAGATAAGTACGGTAATACTAGCTTCTGTAATTGACGATGGTTCTGGAAGAGTCCTCCATATGCGTTTTCCTGCTTACATAAGCAGGTTCCCTTTGCTTCCATTTTGGTCAGTATCCTTAGCAATCACTTTGCCACCGTGGACATAGGCCTATATAAGGACCTATGTTCGTTGTAGATAGAACCAGATAATTATATTTATTCGTTTCAATATCATCAAGTTTATTAGGTTATGAGCACTCGTTACTACCAAGCTGTAATAGTTTAGCTATTTTAACAGTTTAGAATATTAACACCTTACCACAGGTTACATTAAGGGTTACTATACCCGTGCTAGGTCATATCGCACTGTTTTATATTTAACGCCTTACTATAGGCCACATCAAAGGTTACCACACCTGCGTATAAAGTCATTTCTTATTATTAAAATTACGTGTCAAATTCGCTTGTTTATGCGTTAAATTTGTGTATTTACGCGTTGCCATGGGTAAAGACTATCCAGGCATTTAACGCCTCAAAAACGACGGTTCAAATTGGCATTAATATTAGACGCAGCTCCACACGTACCTACGTGGTAAGGGCCTTCTATATATTATTTAAGAAGGACCACCCCTCTACCTAAAGCTCCAGGAAGAAAAGCCCACAATATCTATCAATTAAGTACCAAAAGACGCCGATAAGGAGGAGCGAGATGAGGTCTTTAAGAGGTCCCAAGTTATTGCGGACACCAACGATTCAATTCGCTTAACCAATAAGGTGCTCTGCGACGAGTACAACAAGGAGTTTAAATAGTATAATAAGGACGACAGCAAAGCCTGTTTAGTTATCCTTGGTACAATTAATAAAGAAATTATTACTGCCCTAGAGCACAAGCAGACGGCAAAGGACTATATTAAACACCTTAAGCAATTGTTTAAGGCCCGTGGCTTAATTCATAAGGCTAATATATAGGAGACTTTTATTAAGCTCCGCTTTTAACCAGACTAAGTAATTATTACTTTCTTAAGCTATTACTAAGAAGCGGTTTAAGGAGTTAAGCAGGTAAAGCTTGCCCTAGATAATAAGATTATTAATTACCAATTTATTAACGCCGTTGATAAACACTTCCCTATATGGGATTAGATCCAACGTGATAAGATCCGCAACGGATATACAATTTTACTACTTTAATTAATTGCTAACCTTACTGATAAGGCTTGGCGGAAGGACTCGGCTAAGAGCTTCGCCTTATTTAATTAGACACCAGGTAACTCACGCCAAGGACGCGGCAATGGCCGTGGTCGCGGTAATGGTCGAGGCAGAGGTGGAGCTGGCCGCGGTGCCTCGTTAGGCAATCAAGGCTCTGCCAAGAATGCTTTAAATAAGTGCGGATGGTGCAAATAAGGTCATCTAGGTGGCGAGGAAGGCTGCTAGATAAAGCACGCCTACCTAAGACCCGAATGGTAGAGACCTGGAGAGAAATGGCCTCCGCGCTTAAGTAACGGAGCAGCCTTAAATACTAATAAGGCCTCTAAGGGGACACCTAATCGCCCCTCTTAAGCTACCAATTTAGTAACTAGATTAATCTTTGCTACGCAAGTTATTAGGCTAGTAGCTATGGCTTTAGGAATAAATATTAAGGACTCCTAGATAGCCGACAGTTGCTTAAATATTTATATAAGCAACAACATTAGGAAGTTTGTGTAGTATAAGGAAATCAAGCCTCTCTAAATCCAGACGGGAGGAGGCTTAATAGAGGCTATTGGCGTAGGATTAGTTAAGCTTATAGTTACCTAAACCAATTACTTAGCCTATACCATTATATTTACCAACGTATATTATTATCCTGACTTCTTTATAAATGTTGTCTTGCTTAGTATTCTGCGAAGCAAGGGCGCCTTCTTTAACGGTTTCCATAATACAATTAACTTTATTAAAGATTGGGTAGAAATAGCCTATATCCCAAGCATTAACGGACTTAATATGTTTATACTAGTAGATAACCCTATAGAGGTAAAAATAGAAACAGGGATACCACAGGGTTCGCCTATATCCCCTATTCTATTTATGCTATACCTACGCAATATCTGCAGGCTAGAGACAGAAGGAGCCTATTCCCTTAGCTATGCAGACGGCTTTGCAATTACAGTTACTTCAAATTCAGCAAAAAATAACTGTAAAAAGCTGGAGGGAATAGCGCTAGAGCTAATGTCCAGAGCTAAAGAAGCTGCTATTAGCTTTGATATCAGTAAAACAGAGCTT
>Ga0307507_10002405_pt1 | contig 39500 bp, 14 predicted proteins | sample 7_EM_MG_FD_207223 | JGI IMG/M metagenome (GOLD analysis project Ga0307507, IMG submission 207223) | Populus trichocarpa ectomycorrhiza microbial communities from riparian zone in the Pacific Northwest, United States - 7_EM | ecosystem: Host-associated > Plants > Roots > Unclassified | place...
TCCCCCTGGAAAACCTTATATCTATATATATATTATATATTAATTAAACTCTATATATAAGGCTCTAAGTTAAAGCTATTAAACTCGGGTCAAAATTTACGTAGGGTACCTAACGTTCCGCATGTTACCTACGAAGGCCAACGGTTTTGAAAACGGTCCAATTTTTAAGCGAGCATTTTGCGCATTTTAGGCCCGCGATAACAAATAAATAGCAATAACAAATAAATAGCAATTGCGCCTTGAATTTAACTACCGTAAAATTTCTAAAGAATAACTAATCTGCTTCTTCTCTATCGCATGATACTTTAATTAGGAGTTTTGGGTGTTGGGTTGAAATTGCATACGAATTCCAAAAGGTAGAGATTTTGGTGTTCCTTGCGTTTTAGCAGATGGACCGTTTTCAATTATGCGTTCCAATACAAGCATTTGTACATCGTAAGAACTTTATGTGTTGGAAAAAGCGAGCAATTCCACTCATCAATGTTGTAAATGTGCTCCTTGAAGACATTTAAAATACCCACGACTATCCCCAGATCCTTGGATATGCTTGGCTGCTTCATCTGAAATTTCCTCTAAATGACACCGTTTCGCACTCGACAGCCAAATCTTCAGTCATCTTCAGTCAGGTGCACGAAAACTAGGGCAAGGTTGGGCGGCGCAGCTTCGGCTGCGAGCTTCGGGGGTAACGGGGAGAGCTGAAGAGGGCCTCAGCTGCCATGATTTACTTTTTCCTTCTCGACAAAGGCTCCCCGAAATGGGTCCACCGATGCTAACAGTATTCTGAATGAGACGGACATAACCCGTCTCTGCTAGCCGTTCGCGCATCCGAGTCTCCGTCACAGAATCCGTCCTTCGAAGCTCCAAAACTCACCTTACCGTCAGATACAGTCCAACACATCCCAACCGGGCCCATGGCGGGGCACCGCGGGGTCGCAGACCACGTCCCAGCGCCCTCGCCCCCGCCAAGCAGGACTGGCTACCGTGCCCTGCTTTCTGCTCACCCGGGTCGCGCGGCTAAGCTTCGCTAAGCAACATCAAGCAAATACGCGAACCGTTACCAAGAGCGCCCGGGCATCCCCTTGATACCCCCAAAACCAGGATATCGACTAAGAAACTGTGACGCCGTAACGCAACTTGGAGACTGCAGGCGATGCGGCGTCGACACTGCTCTGGTGCCCATGGCTTATCTGCCGTATCCTCTGTGCGTCTAAAAAGAAAGAACAGGGCAAAGGGCTCGTTCCGCATGATGATCACCCCGTCTAATAAAGCCACCAGCAGGCGTAACATGGTCTAGCGGTACGGCGATTGGTGGAGCTGGATCTGAATCTTGATTTTCCACGCATTGCGAGCAGCTGAGACCGGCGGTGGTGGCGAGCGATGAGCTCTAGACCCCTCGCCACCTAAGCCTGGGTGGTGCGCGATTGAATAGTGGGTAGAGAGAGAGCTGAGAGCCTGTTTAGAGGGGAGGAGGGAGCTTAAAGACATCATTGCGCTGCTGGGCGAGAGACTGGTTTGAGGGCGTCGATCTGGAGGTGTGGTTTATATCAGACGTATGTTTAGAAAATTCAAGCAATCCAAGCAATTCACTCAATCCACTCAATTCACCTAATTTATCCAATTCACCCAATCCAATCACCACTCTCCACCAAACCTCCCACGCCCATTTCCTGAGTAAGACCACAGCACCACAGCCACACAGCAAGCATGTCGAACTTCTTCTCCGAAGCCAAGAACCTCGCCTCCAACTTCGAGCAAGGCGGGAACCAGCAAAGCGGAGGCGACTACGGCAACCAAGATGATGACCAGAGCTCCGACAGCTACGGCAACCAGTCCGGCGGCGGCGCGCAGACACGCGACCAGTACAGCGACAACAAGCAAGCCGGAGGCTACGGCGACAACCAGCAGGGTGGATACGGCGGGAACCAGCAACAGCAACAGCAGCAGGAGCAGCAGCAGCAGGGGAACCAGAGCCAGAGCAGCGGGGGGATGATGGGTGGGATCGAGAAGACGGCGGAGGACGGGTTCGTCAACCAAGGTGAGTGGGGCGCTCACGCGGGTGCGAGCCCGTTGCCCGGTTTGCGGTTTCCGACTAACGGTGTGCGGCAGAGGTTGATCAATTCGCGACGAAGGAGGGCGTGCCGAGTGCGTTTGACGGTGCAATGAACCAGGCTATCGATGGCGAGGTGAACAAGTATATCTGATGAAGCGGTGTTATATAGCTCTTATGGGTCTGGTGGTAATAGCAGGGTGATATTTGGCTTGTTATTCCCTATAGCGGCGTGCCAAGAGCGACTACTGGCCTAATCAGTGAAGTAAGACATTATATTTCTTGCCGGAAGTCCTGAGTTACTGGTCCTAAATGATTTGAACCGGCCTAGAAACCTAGTCTGAGATACTTGAGACGGAATTTGATATCAAGCCCACTATTCATTAGCAAAGCAACCCAAATGACGCCAGGGAAAGAAATGAGGTAGGTTCTGCTTCTCTCTATCCAGATCTAGGGCTAGACAAAGGCCCGACCTGTTGAAGAAAATCCGGGAAATCCAAGTAGGATAGCTCGTCAACTACACGGCCCTTACCCGGAGAGTCGAAATTCTAGCCCTCACGGCTTTCTTAGCAATCCAGCTGCCTGGCCATCTCGAGGACCAAAGCTGGTGTTTTGCCTCGAAGCTGACACGCAACGAGACCCCTAATCGCAGAGACAGACAGACAGAGGTCTTTGCTAGAAAAATAATATTAAATTTAAACAACACTCCACCACGCTTTCCTTACAACCAACGGTAACTCCCAGAACCCGCCGCCTCCATTCTCGCGCTCAGCCAAGCCCCACCCAGCCAAAACCCGTCAACGCCATCAGCCTCGTCATTGCAGTCGCTGCGTGTCATTGATGCCGCCCTGCTGCGCCACCCGAAACTGCCGCGCCACTTGGCGTCTTGGCGGCGACGATGACGACGACGACGACGACGACGACGACGACGACGACGCGGGGCTGTGTCAGCTAGCAAGGTGCGACGCAGATCAGAGAGCGGGAAGGGCTGTTTCGTCGACGATGCCGATTGATGAGGCGACCGACGAACTCCAGTCGTCCCCGTCTCAGACACGGCGGACGACCGGGATAGGCGGGATAAGGGAGATCGCGGAGGGGATGTGTGGCGCCGAGCGGCGGCGAGCTTGGCGCGGGAGTTGGTGCGACCCCCTTTGGACTAGTGGAGGGGAGCAGGTACTTGTGTTTTGCTGGCGGCGCTGTTGGTGAGGCCTCAGGATCGGGGCGCGGTAGGGTGGTGCCGGGCGGTGGGTTTGTTCCATTTCGCGTCTGGTGGGCTGGACGGGCGGGCTTGGGCTGTGTTGTCAGCGGAGAATTTCGCGGGCAAGCAAGGGGAGGTGCTGGCTGCGCGACATATTCGATCTTCGCTGGGGAGTGGGTCTTGGGGAGATGAGGTCGGAGATGAGGTACCTAGCGATGATGATGGGCGGGGGTTGTGGAGGAGCGACTGGAGAACTAATTGGAGTACTCATTTTTGGAAGGTTTGAGATGACCTAATTGATGGGGTGTTGTTTATATAGTTACCGATGCATATAGAGCGCAGACAACTCTCCAGAAGGTCTCGATTTCATAAACTAACATTTGGAACTTTGCTGGTGTTGCTGGTTGCAGGCCCCTTCGCAACCCAGACCATCCGATACTACAGCAAAAAAAGATCCTACCATGGAACGCCGGAGTAGCCAAATTTCAGAAAACACTCGTCAATTCATTTCACAATCGTTAATCGAAATTAGTACCCTCCGTGGCTGCCACCCTGGCCCGAGTGCTTGTGGGCCTTGTGTTTGTCTTCCAACTTACTTCCTAGCACTGCACCTGTAATGGCTCCTATGATGCCGTGCCCTCCCATCTTGTTGCCGCCAAAGTAGCCAGCAGCACCTCCTCCCAACGCACCCATCAAACCACGGTCGCCTTCTGCTTGCGCATTAGGGTCTGTGGCGCCGTAGCCGCCGGCTGGAGGAGCTTGGCCGTATGGGTTGGGGTTGTTAGGGTCGTAGGGAGCTTGATCGTGGTGATAGGGTCCCTGCTGCGGAAATTGATTCGCTGGTGGTGCAGAGGGGTATTGTTGATAATCACTAGGGTGATAAATGTGTTAGATGGACCGGTCTCGTATCTTCGGCTGCAGCGGAATACTTACCGTTGACCCTGAGCGTTAGGATCGTGATATGGTACCGGAGTCGGGGTCTGGCCGTGCTGGAAGCCGCCTTGAGCTGGTGGGCCGTAGCTAGCTTGCTGCTGGGCGTACGGGTCCTGGTAGCCTTGCTGAGGAGGGTAGCCGGCGTGTTGCGGGGGATATTGCTGCTGCTGCGGCGGATAGGCATTGGGATCATGGTATCCACCTTGAGGTGGAGCATAACCCTGGCCAGGTGCGGGAGAACCGTACTGGTTCTGGGGATATTGGTTGTATTGATTGTAGGGGTCAGACATTGTGGAGTTGAGAATGGGGGTGAAACGGGGTTTCCGAGTTGGTCAAGCTATGAGTTCGAGGTCGACGGTGGAAGTGTCTTGGTGGTTGTGAGGATGGAAACGGTTAGAGAAGGAACAAAGGAGACGAAGTGATTGAATAGGAATTGAGGTTGTGATGTTCTGGTGATGGCAAAGTCACGGTGATTTATACCATCTCACTACCCCACCTGATGACTGACCAAGCGTTGAGAATTGCGGTGGAGCGCGCCAGCTGAGCTCAGCCCCATGATTGATAAGTACGGGCAAGTGATTTCCTCAAACACCATCAACATTCCTGGGTGGAGAATGAGTGCTGGAGAGGTACCAGCCACGACATTCAGGGGCCATTGCTGTGCTCACCTTGCGTCAAAGAAATTCTTTGACCGTCTACGACTTACCTCATAAGGCTGTCTCTTCTCCGAGACCTTCGCCTTTCGCCTCGACGGTGAAAACCCGTAGCCGCCACACGCTGACAGGCCTGATGACAACTGGCCGCCACAGGTCCTCCGAATCAGAGCGAACATGGCCAGGTTCTGATGGTTAAAAGGGACACGGAAGACAGGCACGAAACCGGGCTGGACCTTGCATTACACCGAAGGGCACCATAGGCACTTTACCAAGCTCGCAGAGGCTGGAAACGAATGCGAGATGCGAGATGCGAGATGAGTCACACTGCCGACGCGTCAAAGCCCAAATTAAAAATACTTACAAGTAGACAGAGGTACGACGGTACAGCTCTGTGCACGACCAGCTTCCACCCCCCTTTGGCGAGATTTCAAATTCGCTTCGCGTATCCAATCTCGCCTGATTGCCACCAACTGTACATAGTAATTGTAGCGAAGCCGTATGCTTGGCTGCAAGAACTTCAGCTGTTCGCGATCGGCCTTCCTCCGCAGTGTCGTGATCTTTGTCAAATATCGTAAGGTTTCCACCCGTACGATACTGCCAAATTTCATCGGCAATTGCAGAGACAGCGTTGTATTTGCGTTTTGGCGGAGGCATAGGCAAAAGAGGAAGCGTATGTCGAGGAAGCGTACGTCAGGCAAGTTCTGAGTTGCTTGAATTTTGATTCCCCTGGCCAACCTGGGCGATTCCCCAGGGCAACCAAAAAGGTCCTTGCGTGTAGCCATAGCCGTTCGCTACAATTACTATGTACAGTTGGTGGCAATCAGGCGAGATTGGATGCGCGTAGCGAATTTGAAATCTCGCTAAAGGGGGGTGGAAGCTGGTCGTGCACAGAGCTGTACACAAATATATGCAGATATACGAGTATAAATATACGGGTATATACAATAATTGCCTCCCCAACTCCCACCACTCCAAAAAGTCACGGAGGTTGATCATCCCCACCTAATCGGTATTGGCGGACTGTCCTATGCGCCCATCTCGAAACATGCTAGCTACTGCCCGAGACAAAGTGATACTCTTGCTGGGGGGGATCTTCAGACCAGCCGTGCATCATACTCCCCTCATGCCCACCTGAGACCTTACTGAATCCAGCTTACGCACTGACTGAAGTCGGCTTTGCTGGTAAATGAGCTCTCTTGCAGTGACTTTGGGTGTTGGCCTGCTGCAAATAATAGAGCCCTGTTGGTGTGCCTGAATGCATGTCGTATTGACCCCATTTCTTCAAACCCAGATGGGACCATCGTCGACTCATGGCTTGTGCGTTCAATGCGCTCACTCATATGCCGCTCTGCTCCCCATCGCCATCCCATGATTCTCCCCGAACAGAGCCCAGCGAAACTGCACTCCAAGGCCCTGCTGTCTCTTCCTCTTCTTCTGCAGCCGGTCTGCTGTTTGCCTAATACTATAACTTTACATCTTACCAACCTATATACCGATACCTCTCTTATTCCTATCCATACCAGTCTGGCTAGCTCCGGACTGTAATCACATCTTGATTTCATACCGCCTCTTCCCGCGCGTTCAGATGTTGTTCGGGCGGTCGATTAAACCGCGAGAAGCTTGACCGAAGGTCCGAAGCTTTCCAAAACAAAACAAAAGAAAGAAAAAGAAGAGGAAAAGCCCAGCCACAGCTTCGCACAGGACGATGCCCAGAGCCAGACGTCGCGGAAGGGACAATTGGGCTGGAAATGCTGTTAAAAGAGATGCCTTTGCGTTGACTGGTGCTGACCCGGAGTCCGGTTACGAGTCGTCGGACTGCGACGAGGTTGGAACAATAATAACCACAACTCCGACGCCAACAATCACAGCTGCTCCGCAATGGAGCTCCATTTCAAAGGAACAGAAGAAGTATGATGAGTCTACAGAGTATTCGTCCGATGTCAGTCTAATTCTTTCCATTTTTTTGAGATGTACACTCATCCATACCAGATACGGGTGATGATGACCATGACGCTCTCTCCTACATCAACAGCAGCTCCAGTGGCTTCTCTTGGAGAAGCAAATTACCCTACGGAGACGGTCGTCATCACAATCCCCTCACCGCATCACAGCGGAGGCCTTTCTCAGACCACCGAGCATCTATTGATTGCTGCGGGATCAATCGGTACGCTATCTCCTGCATGATATATGAATCGGAATTTGCCTAATGTTCACTAGGCGCTACTATCATCGTTGTAATGATCATCTGCGGCATCTACACGATGCGGAAACGAGGCATAACGTTCGCAGAAGTAATAAAGCGCATGAAACCCTCAAAGTATCAACGCCAACCGGCTACTCCTCGAAGCCGTAATTGGACAACACCAGCCTACACTTGGGATCATAAAGAGCCTTTCGAATACGGGTCCATGAAGGCATTGCCGACTACACCTCCACGAATAGTAATGGCTCGAGCTGCATCGGATTCTCAGAGAACGCTGATACCTCTATCACGGAGTCCAAGGTATGTCCTTACATCCTCCTTGCCATTTAATTGTAATGCATGCAAACCTAGAGTTTCTACATTTTACTTTCTTTGTCTATTTTGGTAAACGATGTGGTTTCACAACACCTCCTTTGTGAAACCTAATCTATCTCGTCCCACCAACCTTCCAGTTTCGATATTATCAAAGTCATCCTTCACCCGTCACACCCTCCCAAAACCCGCCCAATCTCACCGAAACAACCCTCACGAAACAACCAACAACTAACCCACCATCCCCCAGCCAAACACCTGAGGACGACGGCCCCCGCAGCTTCCTCCTCGACTCCCCCCCACGCCCAACGCGCGCAGCCTCCCACGCCCGCAAACCCAGCATAACACGCTCCTCCCTGGTGCTACCCCTCCAAACCACCCGCCACAGCGCCTCCACAACCCGCACCCGCTCCCTAACCGCCTCAGACCTACAATACCCGTACCCAGCCCCCGAGCCGCAAGACCCACAACCCCCTCCCCCAACCTTCCACCAATTCCTCTGCAGCCGCCGCACCTCCTCAACGCCCGCCCCGCGGCCCGGCCCTGACGTCGGTTTCGGTGGCCCGCTCGTCAGCCGCTTCAGCTGGACGAACAGCCAGGCGCCGCAGACACCAGCGCAAGCGCGCGCGTCGAACGCGAATCTGAACCTCAGTCCGAACGGGGTGGCGACGGCGACGACGACGACGACTGCTGCTGCTGCGCTGCCGATGGCGGCGGGCCGCGAGAGCGTCGCGACGGCGCGGTCGTCGCTGGCGCGCTTCCGCACCATCGACTCGTGGGTCTCGCAGCAGGCGGCGCGGGTCGAGGAGCAGCGGCTGCGGGAGACGGCGCGGCCGCGGCGGAGGTCGAATCTGTCAGATGGGGATGGGAATGCGGGTGTGGGTGTGGGCGTGGGGATGGGGGCAGAGGACGACGTGCCTGAGGTCCCGGACCTGCCGCCTAATGCGTCGTTGCTCGGCGTGCCGGGCGGCCGGGCGGCGGCGCGGCTGCAGCGGAATGATAGCAGTGCGACAGAGGCAACGGTGTTTCGGCAGCATCCAGGGACGGAGGTTAGGATGAGTGTGAGGAGTTTGGTGCCGAGTGAGATTCTGAATAGTAAGATGAGGCCGAGTGTGCTGTAGGGGGAAGGGGCTTTAACGGTTTTTTGGGGTTTCCTGGGATTGGGATTGGGAGAAAAGGGCGGGGGTTGGGAATGGGGATGGGGATGGGAGGGGTGTTGGGGGTATGGTCGGGACGGGATGGTTAGGTTACTTAATACAGACATTACGGAATGGGTTGCATTGTACTCGTACATGTATTCATTTTTAAAAAAAAATTGAAACTCAGAAATCTCTTCGGAGGCGGTCAAGCGTGATGCTGGATGCTGTAGCTGGTGTCACACGGTAGGGAAGCATTGCTCGCCAGCACATGTCCGAATTGGTTGAGGCCACTGCAAAGGAGGCTGGTCTGTGCTGGTCTTGTGCAGTGCTCGGTTACGTTAATATTGCCGTTTTAATTAAAGATTTAGGCCGCTATTTCTTATAGTCGTATATAAGGGAGCAAAATTATAAGTTCTATTTAAGTACTTGATCAGTACGGAAGTCTTCTTAGATAGGGGTTAATCGGTGCTTGTGTTGGTGTATAATTCGTCGTGGCTTCTTGCCGTTTAATCGATCTTTGAAAGTCGATAGTGAGACACCGTATGCGCGCGCAGCTCCTCTACGAGATTTAAATTTGCCGGATTTGATATTAGCGATAGCAATTTGTGAGTTCAGCTCCTTTTGGTCCATACTGAACAGTTAGTTGTGCAGAAACTAAGGGGACGAATTGGTGGTTTGATTTTGGTTGGGTGGCCGACTTCAGAGGTTGGCCGTGCTCTAGGGATTCGAGCTTAGATGCAAAAAACTCAAATTCACGTGATATTCTAACTTAATCAGGAAGAAACTAAACTCAATCGGTGAGGGGTATCTATCTACCGCTGTCCTATATAAAGGGGTCGTTCGGTTGCAGTATGGAGGTCAGATTCAGTCCATAATCTGTTCATTCGGAGTGATTTTGTCTACACAAGCCTTAAAATTTTAATATTCCTCTTACCGCTCGCAAAACGCCAGAATAGTACGCTAAAATATTAGCAACTTTACCGTATACAGCTTCCAAAATAGAGCTCTTGGCGTTATTTTAATAGGGGGTTAAAACTCTATATTTAGATTCTATTTTAATCTAAAGCCTCTACATTACACACGTTCGTGCAACCCGTGGAGCCACAGACGCGTGTCAAATCGGGAAGGAACGCGTTCTTTCTGCCAGACTTTTAATTTAACGTGGGACACGGGGTTTTGCTCGGTCCGTAAGTTTTGCTCGCGCTAAGTAATTTACCAACCCAAAATGCCAATTTGCTACAGGGTCAGCGAGGTTTAGTGTCGCCCCCTCGTGCGCGCAGCAGCGATGGCATCTAATTTCGCTTAAGCTTTGCCTAAACTAGTACGTAGAGCTAGCAGAATTAGATTTAGTAGCTGCTAGGAGGGTTACCTCCTTGCACTTAAAGCTATTCGCAACTTCTCTTTCTTACCAATATCGTGATCTTTATTTTAGATTGTGGCATAACTCTTATCGTCACCTCTATCAAATATAGCGCCCTATATACGCGAATAGCAATATATCTTCTTAGAAATCCTTATTAACGTCAGGGCCACTAATTAATAGTATAGTGTTTAAGCTAAGTACTCTTATAAAGCTAGTTAACAAATTTAACGGAAACTAGAGAGGTATGGAAGGATAAGGCTTAGTTATATATATTTCGGCCTAAGAGGACGCTAAGCTTATAGATAATTATTATATTACTCTACTAACTTAATAAGGTACCAAACCTATATCTAGATAAGATGGCTTAGTATATATATAATGGTTTTAGAGTTATAGTAAGCCTATAGATAATTACTATAGAGCTAAGAATTACTGGCTAAAGTAGGAAGCTAGGAAGCTATATTCTAAATATATAGATAAGGAAATAACTTATTTATATATAAGGTTTATCGCGTTACTTTAGAGCAGAGCTAGGAGAACTATAATTAATATTAGGCTAATATCTTATAGTTTAGTGTTAAGCAGCTTATCTTTATAGACGAATCCAGCGCTAATTTAAAGACGGGTATACGAAAGTCGGCTTAAACGCTAGTAGGCATAACACTAATCCTATATACTCTATATAATCGAGGCAAGCAGTGGCTTAAATTTGTGTAATATAAGCCGCACCTTTTATTTTATTAGCAAGAAAACAAGATTATAAAATATTTGCTGTATGTTACGGATCTTATATTAGTAGTAGTACGACTACTTAGGGAAGAGATAAATAAGCTAGTAGTATTAGTGTAAGAGGCGTTGGAACCGATCAAACTATAGGATAAGGGGTAGCCGAGTTATATAATAAATTACATATTACAACTTAGTACGTAAGTACGTAAGTATATGGATACGCGACGTACCGACGTACTGACGTATTAACGTATTTAGTTATTACTATAGAGAGGAGTTATATATTTAAAGGACTACAGTCCGTACCTAGATAGTTCCTTTCTTTATAGTAAATCTTAAAATATAATTAGAGTTAATTTATTAGGCAACCACTCTACTAGTTATTATTTATATTATTAACTTCTTATTTACCTATATATCTAGCCTATTAGCGAGTCTATCGTAGTATTTCCTATAAGGCTTTATTATACATTTACTACCTAGTTATAGTATTAATAAAGTTAAATAATATGCTACTAAAAGCACTAGTTACAACGCTATCGACGGCGGTAACTACCTTAGGTACTAGTGGGGATACTAGCATAAGAAATACTAACTCGTAACTAGTTACGGTTAGGCAGTTATAAAAAATAATTAACTGGCTAATAGATAATAATAGAATACTTAAGGATAAGATTAATAGAATAGGAGTAGCTAAGGTTAAGTTACTATCTATTAAATAATTCTTAGAAAAGAAGTTAAAACTTAAGGGATTCCTTATGCAAATACACTTTAAGGTTATATAAGAAGGAGCGAGGCTAGCAACACCTATAGATTAAATAGCGTATGCAGGACTGTTCTTAATAAGAAGAGAATTTAAATAGTTTAAACTATACCTTACCGAGATATAAATTAGTGGCGTAATAACTATTAATTAGGAGGTATAGTATATATTCTTAAACTAGAATGCGTTTATAGAACGGTTAATATAAATATTTAGAGACCCTAAAGCAATAATTCTTATAGAAGATGCAACTGCTATATAAAAATCAATTAACTAGTTAATTAAAATTAATAATAGGATCTACTAAAGGAAATAAGCTAAAAAGAGCTAAGATAGAGTTCTATAGTTATACAAGGCGTAGAGTACGCAGTAATAATAGCAAAAACTATAAAATAGCGGACTAGAGCTAATAGACCTAAGCGGTACCAAAGAATCTAGAAGATAGAATAAGAAATAATAAAAACCTAGAAGTTAAGGATTAAGTAATTATAGGACTAAGGAGTAGAGGCTAAACCAGGAATCTTAATAGTAGAAGATATTTAGATGGACTCTATAGTAAGAAGAATGGTTTAAAAAGAGAGCTTATATAAATTGCGGAAAATAAGGTTATTTCGCTAAAGACTATAGAAGTAGTTAGAGTAACCACGCGGTAAAAGACACTAGTTTATTAGAGTATAATAATATAGATATAAGTATATTGCGCGGGACCAAGGAGTATTTAATTAAATACTTCGCGTTTTATTATAATAACGCATACTAAATTTATAAAGACATTAAATACGGCGTAAGCTATTGGCCGTAAGAGCTAGAGTTATAAGAACTTAAAAAAAACCAATAAATTGGATAATAAGTAAGATAGGTTATATTATAGAAAAGATATATATGGAAATAACGTACCTAAAGATCTAATAAACTTATTTAAAATAAATATGGAATATACCGACGACAAGGTAATAAAGGCAGTTTACTAGGAATATATAGACCTTAGAGAAGTTATATTAGAAGTAGAGACTAAGACCGCTATAAAGTAAGGTTTAGTAACGGGCATTATAATACCATTAGATACGGTATCTATTGCTTTATAAGACGGAAGGAGGAGTATCCTAAAGGGATTAAGCAAGCAGATAACTCCTAGTGCTAGATTACCACTAAATAAAGGTAAAAGGCTATAGGCTTAAGATTCTTAAGACGGGATAAGAGAGACCTAAAGACCTATAATAGATAAGAATTAATAGGGAAGAGCAGTAGTTTAGTTTAAAATGTTTTATATAAGTACGGAATAAAGATTCCTAAGGAACCAAGATTTTAAAGAACAAGTAAGAACTATAGCAACTCTAAATAAATGTAGTATTCAGCCTAAAGATTAAAAAGTTAATATAATAATTAAGAAGAATAAGAACTTTAAGGATTTACTTATAAGATAAGAACGAAGAGAAAATATAGAGTAATTTAGATAACGAATCCTTATATAGCAAGAATAGAAACTAGACTAAAGATCTAGTATACTAGGATATATAAGAGATAAAGCACCTATATGGAAAGTCACTAATAGGCTAAGGGTAGAAACGCCGAAAGCTAAGTAGTTAAATAAATTAGAATAAGAAAAGGATCTAGGGATTCTAACTAGGTTTGCAGAATAACATACTAAAGGTTATAATAATGCAGTAATAAAGAGATACTTCTGTATAAATAGATTGTATACACTTATAGAGCTATACTAAAAGTAGTATAGGCAATAAAGAAATAATAAGGAGGAAGATTTCTGCATATAGCTAGACGAGAAAGCTATACTAAATTAAGCAATATTAGAGAGACAGATAGGTTACATTAAAGGAGCATTAATTATAATATTAAAGAACTTAGAGGAATAAGCTATAGACTAGAGAGAGATAATATAGATATTAGTATTAGCAAATAGTATAGCAACGCTTAGATTAATAAGGCAAAGGCTTAAACTTAAGGATAAAGATAAGCCGTAAGTTAATCTAAAGTACCTAGCGTATTATATATTAGCATAGATTATATATATAGATAATACGTATAATACATATAGAGCATTAAAAGATAAGAGCCATAAGTACCTAATAAGGATATATTAGATACTAGATAAAAGAAAGTGTCGGAAATAAGGCAAGCGGTCATCACGTGTCATCGCGGCACTAGCGTGGCGAGGAGCCTTAAGCTCTTCGCCCTTTCTCAATTCTATATAATTAAGCATTATTAACAACATTACTGTATCTACTTGAGTAGTACTGGTGTGGAAGGGTACGGTGTCTCTTAGATAGAAAGTCACGGTGCTGTCTGTCTGTCGGTTGGTCGGTCGGTCGGTCGTAATCAGTCAGTATTAATTAGTAAAAAGCAGTCAGTAAGAAAAAAAGAAAAGAAAGTATTTCCTATAACTAGTAGGGTCGTAATAATATGTAAAAAGGGAGGAAAGCCAAAGGCTCTATAAATATAGAAAAACGCCAAGATAGTAGGCGACGTCTAATCTACACCACTATATACCTCCTCTACTAAGAACGCTGTCCCCTAATGTTTTATACTATAGAAGAATAGCTAAACAAAAGTAAAGCAAAAACAGAATAGAAAAAGGAAAGCATAAAATAGAACGTAGGAAACCTTTTTCTCCTAGTAAGATACCTATTAGATACGCACTAAAATAAATACACCCATTAGCCGTACTAGTTGCCTATATACTATACCTACCAGCATTACTGGTCGAAAGTATAAATGTATATACTAGCCGCCCTAATCGCCTGTGTACTACACCTACTAGCGGTACTAGTTAAAAGCATAATTCTGTAGCCGTCTTTATAGCCTTGCAAAACCATTTTATAATATCCTTCCGTTATCTATAGCTAAGATCTGATCTTCCTACTAGTAACTAGAATAGTAAACCAGAAATAATAACGGCAGTAGTAACAGTAATAGTAGTAACAGCAGTAACAGCAGTAATAGTAACGGTAGTAGAAATAGTAATAAAAGCAGACATTTAGTGTAGTAAAATAAAACAGAACAGTCAGCGGTAGAACACTCAGTAGAAGAACTCAGTAATAGTTAGTAAGCAGTAGAATATCCGGCAATAGAACTTTTAATAGCAGAAATCTTAGTAGCAGTAGATAGTTAATAGTAGTTAGTTAGTAGCAGTGGCAGAATAAGCAGAATAGTGGAACGGAACGGTTGGAGCAGCAGTTAGAATAGAACAGTTGGTTAAGATAGTAGTAGCAGAACAGTTAAAACAGTGACAGCAGTAGCAGTAGCAGTAGCCGTAGTAGCAACGACAGTAGAATAGTCAGTCTAAATAGCGGTTGGTAGAAACAGTAGAACAGAACAGGTTGGTTAAAACGGCAGTTAGAATTAAACAGTTAAAGCAGCATTAGGTCTAGAATAGATTGGTCTAAATAGCTAAACGGCTAAATAGATCTAACAGATCTAGCAGCGGTATAGATCTGGCACAGCTAGATAGAACAGTAGAGATAGAACGGTTAGTCGAGACAGTAGGGACGAATAGCCGGATGGAATAGTGGCAGTAGCAGCGGTAATAGCAAGGTAGTTAACCAAGGTAGCAGAGACTCTAGCTTAGTTTAATTGTTTAGTTAGTAATATTAAGACTCTATACCTGGCTCCGCGTCTAGCTATACATCTGGCTATATATCTAGCTGTGTATTAGTAGCTCTGCATTGCATATTCTGCGTCCGTGTCTGTATGCGTCTCTATATACCTACCCTAACTGTTGGCCAAAGACTGTCTAATTGGTTGGCAATAATGTGCTGTAACTAATTGTTCGGTTATTTAATTAAGGTAGAAAGTTGGCCTAGTTAAAAGCTCTAATTATCCTAACTTAAATGCAAAGGCGGTGTCTAACTAATTAAGATTTAATTAAGGCTCTGGCTTGACTTAAGGCATCTTCTGCTATATGTATAACCTAGGCTCTGCATCCATAGGTATTCGGTCAAGCCTTCGTGTCGTTATCCAATTAAGACTCTGTATTGTTGTATACTTAATTAAAGCTTTAAATCGGTTGACGTTCTACTAAGGCTCTACATCCGTAGGCTCTATGTCTGCGGACAGTTAATTAAGACTTTAGCTGTGCAGTTGTTTGGTTAAAGCTTCGCATCTATATAGTTGATTAAGGCCCTTAGTGTTTACTAGATATCTAATCTAGAGACTTATCCTAAGACCTCTTTCTTATAAGCATAAACGGCAGTTTCTAGTAGACCATTTTCGCTAGCCTAGTGCTTTTCTAGGACATCCTTACTTTTAACTCTTTTGGCATACCCTTAGGCTTTTACGGCTGCCTCTTTACCCCTACTGTTAGCAGTATGCTCACGTATCCTTAATCTTCTTCCGGCTTAAGAACCTTCTTAGGATTGTCTTCTACTTCTAGCCTCCTTATTATTGTCCTACTGACTCTATACTTTATCTAATTTGTCTTTAATATCTTTAAGGTTATCTAATAGCAGCTTCTTGGCTATTATAACTACCTCTATTGTATATCCTTTGCCCTTATGTCTACAATACAGTCCTTCGTTAAGACAATATCTAAGAAAAAGCGCTGGCTCCTATATATCTAATTCCTGTTCCCCTTATAATCCTTAATAAGATCCTTTACTAGCTTAGCTAGATACGGCTTAGTTCCATCTTTAATCCTATAAGAATAGCTTAGGCTTAATGTGGTTAGCTAGCCCTATATACGGTCTCTTATAGAGTATCTTTATTAGTGTCTCTTTGTATACTACTTTACTGTTTCCGCGGTACTTATTTTCTAATATGCTGCTGTCCTTATATAGATCCCTTCCTTGCCGCGGTGTCTGTTCTTGTTATGCAGCTGGCGCAGTACTAAATTTGGGTGATAGTTGCGGAGCTACAATTAGCTGTTGTTTGATTAAGGAATAAGGTCGGCCCAGTTGAAGGCTCTAATCTAACAACATTTAATTAACTTGCTTTAGTGACGGTAACGTACTAACATTAAGGCTTAGGCTTAATTTAACTCCTTAACTAACCGTGGCTTCTATATAGTCGATTGACCAAGGCTTCCGTGCAGTCGTTTGATTAAGGCTCTGCGTTTAGCTCTGCGTCTGGCTCTATATTATACAATCGGCTCTGCATCCATGCAATTAATTAAGGCTCTTAATGCTCTTCTTATTATATAGCTGGTATATTATTAAATTCTAAGGGCGGTGTTAAGTTCCGCCGGCTCTATTACTAAATAGACTAATTAGGATTTTCCGTCCCCAGGATAAAAAATTGCTATTGGCTTGTTAATAGGCGGTGAGCTAAACTGATATCTTTGCAGTAGATTAACGCGTCTTAATGCGCTGTGATTAAGAAAGTAAACAAGAAAAGGAGCTTTAGGAAATACTATAATTAAGCAGAAAAAAATAGAAATCTTTTATACTATTACCTGCGTCCCCTCCCCCACCTTAGAACTTAACTATCCCCTAGTCAAACATCTAACACCTACTATAGAGCCTGCTGTGGAGCCTGCTGCGAAGCCTACGGGTTAATGGCTAACCTGGTTAAGCATCCGTCTCCATAACCGTTTCTAAGGATTAAACGGTTTATTCTTCTCCCTGGCTTTAGCTATCTCATCTATAGGCCATAGCCTAATCTAGATGCAATCTCCTAGTTATATATTCTTCTCCTGTGGCGGTGCCTGCTGCTTAACAGTTGTCCTAGTTATACGGCTGTCTCTAGGGGTTGGGCGAGTCTACGGACATTACTGGCTGGGTGTTACTACTAAGTCTATAGGCCGTACTTGATAGTAGTCCTCCTAGTTTATATATGTTTTGTCACTGTTCTTTAGTACTACTCCGTTATAGAAAGCTTATTACTACGTCTGCTCTATCCTTGGTCTATCTAGGTCTGTTCCTTAATATATATGGAGCCAGTCCTTAATACCCTTTAGTCGTCCTTTATTGCTAAGCCACGGAAGTACTAGTCCAGGTTAATCGCGTGTCCCAGCTATTAGTAAAACAGTAACTTCCTCCGCATCTAAAACAGGTCCGCCAGCCTTATCTTCGCGTGCCTTGCTAACCCTATGCGTCCTACTACGGCCGTCCAAAGGCAGTAGAATCCTGCGGATATCGAGAGCTTTGCGAATATTAAGAATCTTGCAGATATTAAGAGTCTTACGGAGGTTAACAGTCTTGTGGAGGTTAACAGTCTTGCGGAGATTAACAGTCTGGTAAGACAAAGGGAGCCTAGGTGCTGTTCTGCCAGCCTTTATATCCCAGTGCTGAGCTGTATTCTTATGCCGGGCTTTAAACTATAGCCTAATTTAATAGCGTCGTGTACTTCCTTGGGTCTAGAAGTCTGCCTTCCCTTCTATAGTCAAGCTTATTCCTTTACTACCGTAGCTCCTGTATAAGCTAGATATTTAGGGTATCTTTTTCTAGAAGTATATCCATTCGCTCCGCACCCTCTATAGCTGTTATTTTTAACTCTACGGCCTCCTTCAGTCTTTTAAACACAAGGGCGCTAGGCTTGTCTGCTATAGCTCCTATCTATTCTATTACACGCCTGCGGTATTTAATAGGGAGTCCTTATATAAACTACTGAGTCCATTTCCTAGTTAGCTTGCCAGGCGCCAGCTATTTTATTTAGCTGAAAGGTTTTAGGTAGTTAAAGGGTAGTATCTTTGCTTATAACCGGCTGCTAATTATAGAACTGTTTAACTAGCTAATAAAGGCTCTGCTCCTTATAGTCCTTTTTTAATAAATAATCTGCGCCCTTATATAAACTGAGTTGGTTCTCTACAGCTCTCTATAGCTGGTAGAAGTTAAAAGACTTTTATCTATCCAGATTAGCTCCTGTTTTGGCTATAGCGTATCTTTAATATTTAAGCGGAAGTCCTTTTGTAAACTAGTATCCTTGCTACCCGTTCTCTAGATTGCCTACATCCGTAACTTTTTAGGAGATTAATTTAAACTGCCTACAGTATTTACGTACGCTGCTTGGCGGATTGTCCCTATACTGCCGTATATATACTTCTAAGAATTCTGCCGTTTCTATTTGTTACTAGTGGTTACTTCTTTAGTATTCTATCCTAAGCCTTCTTATAAGCTCCGTCTAATTGCTAGCCGTAAATTTAGGCAGACTTTAGATCTATATCCCTATCTAGTAATCGCAGTATTCTGGAAGGCCCTAGTGCTTTTCCTTGCTTGTTATATGGTGTCGGACGCATAGCCGCTTGTACTGTTTGATAAACTGCAATATGTCCTGTCCTGCGAAGTAGGGAGTTCCAACAGTTCCTAGGGCTGGCATAGGCTGAACTATGACGTAGACCTTATCTTGAGCCGTTAACTGCTGGTTATAAGGTACATCTAGAGCTTCCTTAGGAGCTTGTAGGTGATCCTTACGGCTTTTATCCTTTATCTGCTAAGGGTTATTAGTCCTAGGTGTTACAGGTAAACGCTGCAGTAGGTCTATTTGCATGGCCGTAGTCTTGACAGAGGATGTCCCAGATAACTGTCCTGGCGGGACATTAACAGGTATATGCTTTGGCTGGTCTACTTATACAGCTATGTCCCTAACGGAAGGCGCCTGCCTCTTAATGCCTAAAGGGAGGTCTCCCTAGGAGAGCACGGAATCTTTATCTTCTACCACTGCCGGGTCTCGATACATCCATCTATTTTGGCCTACTGTCGTTCCGTATAGTAGGTCCTTATAGAGTGCCTCTATGGCTGCTGCTAACATAATCTAGATAACTTAAAAGAGGACAAAGCTAAGCTAGAATAGGAAGCTTTTAAGAATAGACCCGATCTTATGTGCTTACGGCCTTGCTCGGTATTGTCTCTGTTCTTAAAGGGCAGCGCTAACTTCCTTTGCTACTAGATGTCTTAGATCTTGTTTCTATTTAACTAATTAGCCCTTAGCTTATCGTCTCTAGATCTTTAATAATGTTCTAGCCATGCTTGTGCGCGCGCGGGTGGCAAGATATTAGGTAACTTTAACTGCTAGTAGTTGTCTAATTGGCTTACTAGTTCGCTTAACGCCAAATTTCTAAGTATAGGCACTGTACCCAACTCCTAAGACCTTTTAACCTACGCCATTTTGCCTTTTATTGCCACTCTTTTGGCCTATGCGTTAAGTCTGGCTGTTCTGTCTTTTTCCGCTGTCTTTCTGTTTAGGGTCTGCCTGGTTCCCCTTACTATCTAATACTGCCTAGTTCTCTTCTACGTTTCTTCTGTCTAGCTAGTCGTTCTTTTATAGCTAGTTGTTCTTCTACAGCTAGCGGTTCTTTGGTAGTTGTAGTATATTCCTATATATCTCCTGTGTATATAGCTATATATAGAGTGCCAGACTTCTAATCTGAAGAGCTTGCCGTCGTCCCCACATAGAATGCCAAATAATATGTGGAAGGGTACGGTGTCTCTTAGATAGAAAGTGTTGAACGGACAACCAGGTATGAGAACTCTATCTATTAAAGAGGGCTTCTAGAGCCTCTATATATACACCAGATAGGTGACAAATAGGTTGCAAATAGAATAACGACTACGTCGTCATTCGGTAATGGAAACAAGTATTTAGACATTTGATCAGACATTCGATGAGACATACAAGGTAAGGAGCGGGGTATTGAGACATAGGGTTCTAGACTTGAAGCCAGTATCAAGATGGTAGTAAGGAAATACAATCCAGTTTAACACACCCCCCTAGCTGCACAGAGCCTTCTGGGCTGCTGCAAAAAGTCATAATATCAATTTGGTGTTAAGTTTAAGAAATCCTCTATAAAGTTACCTTGCCCGAATATTATCTAAATTAAATTAAATTAGATCCTTAATGTTAACAAGGTTTAATTATTAAACGAACGTCTCGTGCTTTTAACAAGGCAGAGCCTTTATTAAGCTGTCTGCTATTATATCTACAGTAGGGACCCATTTAATATTAATTCTTCCTTTATAAACTTCCTGGCGGAGCTAGTAGTAATAGATATTAATGTGTCGGAGCTTGGTATTAAGCTCAGCGTTGCTTTTAGTAAGGAGTCGTATCGTCTATATATTATCATAGTAGATTACTTACTTTTTATTAGTGTTAAATCCAACTTCTTTAAAGAATCGCTGCCACCAAATTAACTTAGTAGCTGTATGCGATAGAGCTAGGAGCTCTACCTCTATGCTTAATTTTGTTACAGATTTTTGCTTAGTTGATTGCCAGTTAATTGGTCCTCTAAATAAGGTAAATAGGTAGCCTTCTGTGCTCTTCCTATTAACTAGATTGTCTCTAAATAATACATCGCTTGCCCTTATAAAGATTTGGTTTATTATGTTCTCCTTTAAGAACTTAATTGTAAGGGTTTTTAATTAATAGAGATAGGTAATTGCCCTTATAACAGCTCCATTGTATATTAGTAATGGATTTTATAAGAATTCCAATAGCTTGCTTGCCGTTTTTGCCACATCTAGATGGGTGATATTTGCTATATAGAGTATTAATCCAACCTTCCTCTGGTACAGATAGGTGTCCTACTTTAAGGCCTATTCTAGATTTAGGTTAAGCTCCTTAATTCCTATAGGTGTGTATACCTTATAATAATCTTTAACTTTAAAGCTTATCGCGATCTTGTTAATATAGGAGTCCTAGCTAAGCTAAATCTTCCTATTCTTTTAGTTGTAAATAATTTGAATCCCTAGGAACTAGGTAAGGTTACCTAAGTCCTTTATTTTATACCTTTTTATAAGGTGCTCCTTGAACTTTTTAAGCTTAAGTAGGTCCTTCTTTCTATAGGCAGCTGTGATGTCGTTAACATAAAAAAAGACTATTAGCTAATTATTGTAATATAGGCAAGGCTCCTCCGCTACTATCTTTAAGCCTTCCTTTTTTAGTATTGTAGTTAAGTCGCTATGCTATAGTAGAGGTAATTATCGCAATCTATAGAGCGCTTATTAAAGCAGTAGGCACTTGCCCTTAATTAAAAATCCATCTAGATACTTAATATACACAACCTTATTAATCTCACTATTTGCGAACGCGTTAACAGTATCGCCCTACCAGCAATCTAGGTTAAATATTATAATAATAGCCATTAAGGCTCTAAACGATTTTGCTGCCAGAGTTGCGGTATACATATTCTTATAAACTAACTCTTATAAGTCACCTCTTACGTAAAGACAAGCCTTAAACCTTATTAGATATCCATTATTATTAGTCTTATAAGTAAATACCTAAATAACAGGCACGGTTTTAATGTAGATTGTCTTATTAACAACTTAGAATATTCCTTAATTTTAAAGGTCCGCGTATTCTTTTTTGGCAGCAGCCACGAACTATTCTTTATATTAATGTCTTTAAAGCTCCTTCTAATTTCTAGGCGGCGGTAGGAGCTAATTATAGTACAGCTTTTTATAAAAGGTAAGCCCTACATTAAAGGCTGATCTTTAAGCTTAAAGGCTTTAGTTATTAGTAACATTAGCAAGAAAACCTACGTAGGTTTTTAATTAATCTTTAAGTCTCTTTCCTTTAACCACGTTTTGCTCCCCTATATCACTATTAATCTTCTTCTTTAGCTTAGCTTTATTAGTCAGAACCATAATATAGTACTACTTCTTTGCTAAGGTCTTTAAGGACAGTAGTAGAGGCTCCAGTAAGTTAGGTTCTAGCGTCTTATTTAGGGTAAGAAGCCCTAAAGCTAAATCATCTTTAGAGCTTAAATCTTGTTGCTTACTACTTTTAGTATTAGGCTCCTCTTAATTTCCACCAAAATCCACCTATTGTCTTCCTTTAGTATTAACTCAAATCTCATCTAGAGTCTTATTGCTTTTATTAGACAACAATTCCAATTTATCTTAGAGATTCTCTATTTAACAGATATTAATAATTTCTAATATTTAGTTAGTCCTTACTTAGAGTACATTCACAAGATCTAGCTATAAGTCATTATAGAGCAACTACTTATTAAACTTTATATCTCTTATTCTAATAACCTTCTTCTAACTTAGAATGTAGATTTAGAAGATATTTATTAAATTATACCCTATTAGATATCCTATATAGGCCCTTAGCGCGAGCTTATTCAGGCATAGAATATTATATTTAAGAGGATAGGCCCTACAGCTATAGACTTATAGATGTCCTATATTAGGTTTTAGTAGTATTATACCTATTACTAACTAGATTTTCTTAAAAGGTATTTTCTACCCAAGTCTTCTACTGGGCGTTTAATTAAGTAGATAGGCAGCTACTTTATAGGCTTTTAGCATTAGCTCTTCTAGTAGATAGGCCTTAATCCTTATATACCAAGCCTTCTATATTATCACCCCCCCAGATCATTCCGCTAGACCGTTCTATAATTAAGTATTAGGTACTAATTTTTTAAGAGTAATTCCTTATTTAGCTATCCAATCCTTAAATTTGTCTCCAAAAGACGTCTCTTTATCTATATAGATTATAGCTACCTTAAAGCCGTATCGTCTTTTAATAATATTGCAATATATAATAACTCTTTAGGTAAGGGACAACTTCTTAACTATTATATCTACCTTATTTATTCGCGTTACATCATCAAGGAAGTATACCGCGTACTTATCGCCATTAAATATAACTATTCCAGGTATTAAATTAAGGTAGATTTTATAGAAAGGAACCGTTAACTAAGTTAGTGTTCTTCTAGATATTACCTTATAAGCTTTGCTCACTCTACACGCTTTACATTCTACTGTTATTAGGCCTTTTAGAATCGCGCCTATTACTAACTTAAGTAGTTATATAATTGCTTCTTTTCCTACATAGCCTAATTACTAGTGCCATATGTAACCTTCTGCCTAATTTAGCAGAGGCTTTAATAAATACTTTACTAGTTTTAATTAAGTTGTAAAGGAAGCCTCTAGTAAGTCTTTCTTTAGCTTATTATATTTAATGGTTTTCTAACCATAGTAGTAGCCATAGTAGGCGTACGTTATATTATCGCTATAATAAAGAGTATTCTTTTTATTATTCTAATAGACGCCCTTATTATTAAGCTTTTAGAGGTATACTAGGTTAGTATAAAAGCCTAGTATAAAGGCTGCTCCTAAAAGCTATATCTACCTCTTCCCTTTTAGGTAGTTAATTATAACTATAGCTATACCATAGCCTTTAATTTCTTTAATATGCGAGCCCGTGTAGATATAGTCTAAGGTAGGCTTAATATCACTAATAAATCTAGCTCAATTATTAATAATATATAGGTTAGTTCCTAAGTTAAAAATAACACTATTACAAAGCTTATAACTAGAAGCTATATTATAGGCTCCTACTTAATAAACTATAAAGCCTCTATTAGGCTCTTAAGAGCTCTACTAGTTACCTTCCTTTGGCTTCTTATTAGCTTAATTATCCTTTTTAATTTGCTTAATATAAGCCTTAATTTCAGGCGTTATATTAGCAATCTTTTTATCTACCTTCTTCTAAATTTTATCACTTAGTTTAAACTATAATGGGCAAGAAATTAACTCTAGAATATACCAGCACTTATTAAAGTAGTAACGCTTTCTATATAGGCACTCTAGCGGCAGTTACCTTTCCTTCTTTTACTTATCTACTAATAATTTAGACTTTAACTTAGGCTTTAAATTCGGTAACTCGCTTAACTCGTCCTTAAAGGTAGCTGCGAAGGATCCTTATAGGGTTTTGCCCTTTTAGGCGAGCTCCGTACAACGGTAATTTTAGTAGATTTTAACCAGTTTAAAGAAGCCAGGAAGCTTTTCCTTCTTCCACTCCATCCTTTTAAGCTAGTTCTTCCGATATTCAAACCAGCTTAGTGTAATTAAATTAACTGCATATATAAAGTCTCTTACTAAACAGTTACTATTTATTTTAGGTAGACCTAGCTCCTTACACTTAGTATATACCTTTTTCCACTCCTCTAACTAGACCTCAAAGTTCTAGTTCCAAGGCGCTTTCTTAAGCTTTGCATACTGGGTGGCTACTTAAAGCTTTTAGGCTTTATTAGTTAGAGCAATTCTCTGCTTTAGTAACACCAAGACGTTATAGATGGTGACGCATTTAAACGTGTAGATGAGGTAGGTACGTAAAATTAAGCTTTAGATGTGGCTGCGCAACGTATTAAGAGCTAACAGCTATTTTCTTTTTAGCTTCATATCTTCCTTATGGTCGGCTTTAAGCGTACGGAGCTCCTCCTTCTCCTCCTTATCTAGCTCTGCAAGCTTCGTCATCCCCCAGCTATTGGCATCCTTAGGTAAGGCTTAAATAGGTTCTTTAAGCTTTGGCAATTTAGTTTTAGGTATTAATGGGTTAACATACTCCCAAAGACAATTATTATTTGCTTTTAACTTAATTACCTTAATCCATTCGTCCCAATTATTTAGGCTTATAAGAATTACGGATAATACAATAACGGGTTTGGTTTCTTATTAAGAATTCATTATTATAGTTGTCTAGTAATTAAGATAATAATTAATTAGAATAAAGGCTTTAGAATTAAAGATAATTTAGTAGACAGACCGGGCTTATAACTGTTAAACGGACAACTAGGTATAAGAACTCTGTCTATTAAAGAGGGCTTTTAGAGCCTCTATATATACACCAGATAGGTGACAAATAGGTTGCAAATAGAATGACGACTACGTCGTCATTCGGTATTGGAAACAAGTATTTAGACATTCGATGAGACATTCGATAAGACATACGAGGTAAGGAGCGGGGTATTGAGATATAGGGTTTTAGACTTAAAGCCAGTATCAAGATGGTAGTAAGGAAATACGATCCAGTTCGACAGAAAGTTATAGTGCTGTCTATCTATCTATTGGTCAGTCGGTTGGTTATAATCAGTTAGTATTAATTAGTAGAAAGCAGTCAGTAAGAAAGAAAGAAAAGAATGTATTTTCTATAACTGGTAGGGTCGTGATAATATGTAAGGAGGGAGGAAAGCCAAAGGCTCTATAAATATAGGAAAACGCCAAGACAGTAGGCGACGTCCAATCTACACCACCATACTGGTAAGGGAGTTACCCTATATTACTAACACTAATTAGTGGTTGAACACACAGTTAACTACAGAACAGCAAGGTTATTGATAGAAGAGACAGTCTTGTATAGGGGTGCTATATATACTTATATAGAATGGATCCCAGCAATACTGTGCTACCTTAGACTTACGGAAAATTAGTAATAGAAGTGTCACTAAGTACTAGGAGATACTAAGTTATATCTATTATATAAAACAACTACGTTTATAAAGATTTAGTTAAGTACTTTAGGTTAGAAGTGTTACTAAACCTAAGGTCCTAAGTCAACGTCTAGAACGCGTTAAATAATATCTTAAATTGCCTACCTCTTAACAGCAAACCTACAAGATTCTATAAAACTAAAAACCCTACCTACCTTTAACCTATTATGGCGTTAACCTACCTAAAGAAGTACGAGGAAGATATTAACTTAAAGACATAGAATAAAGATATTAACCCTATAAACGCTAAGCAAAAGGACCTAAACGGATTCTTATTATACTATATAGTACACTATACAGACAGCGAATATAACGACACTATGCTATAGTATTGCATAAAAGAGGACTTTATTAGATGGATAAAGGAAATATAGGCTCTTACGAATAAGCTTATTATATAAGACTTCCGTAACTTCCTTTAGGAGAATAGAGTATTTGTCCCTATAGATAGAAGCGCTATTAAAGACAATATTTAGGAGCAAGTTATTAATGTAAAAAAAGAGCATAAATGGACTTTATAAGAGATTAAGCACCAACTATATACTATAAAGAAGCTTAACTTATAATGGAATCCGAATAATACACTAATAGAGACATGTTTAAATTCTATTACTCTAGGCACAAGTTCTTATATTCCGTATCTATTACTTCTATTATCTTTAGCTCACTAGGATCCACTAATTTAACTTATAACTTTAACTACTAAATAAAAGCAAGCGTAAGATCCCCTTGCTTTATAATTTAATAACCTTTAAACTCTATTATAGTAAAATTAGGTACTACGCTATATTCCATTAAGATCTATATCTCTACTACAGCCTATAAAGTAATCCCCACCTTAATCTCTAATGTAATTTCAACGTGGCCTAATACCGCTTAGAGGTACCTTAAAAATGCTTATAGAGCTTACAAAGCTCTATTTAGACCAGGAGAAAAGGTTTAGCGGGGAACTATATAATATCCTTAATTTAAAGCTGTGTATCTTTTATAACTGTTGCTAAAAGGTTAGACTGGAACCTAACTAATATTATAACGCCTATTCCATTATACTTAAGGGCTGCGCTAGTACCTTCTATTATAATTATTTGGTAGAAAAAGGATATAATTTTAACCAAATAATATATAAGACAAGATGCTACTTTAAAATAGAGGAGAATAAGTAGTAGTATATATTAGAGTGGAGAGAGACTACCTTCCTAAGAATTATTATAACAAACCCAAATGCCTCTTAACTTAATTGTCTCTAAAAGCTCTTTAATCGACTTTAGATAATTTAGCATGGTTTATCTAAATTATATTAAGAGGACTTCAGCCTACGCGATTAAATAATTAGCGTATGCTAAGGTATTAAAGAATGCAACCTTGCTTTCTTTAATCCTGTAAATACTTATAAAGGAGTATATACTTAATTAAGATCCTCTATTAGCACCACTCTACGCTCTTAAAAAGTATAGTAATTTAACACCTAACCCTAACCTACTTTAATCAACCCGGCCAACTAATATAATTATAACTAGACCAACCAAATATATGGTGGCCGCGGTAGGGGATACGGTAGAGGGTATAATTAACGTCAACTATAAGGCAATTATAGAGGTTTATTTTAGAGTAATTATTAAAAGAAGTGCTATGTTTATAAGAAGCCAAATTACTAGTTAACTAGGCACCCCCTTAATAGACAAAAGAAGGCATATAATAAGTTTCGCTAGAGCGCATAAAATGTTAGAAACTAAAAAGTTACTATAGCCTACTTCTAAAGCTTCCTGGTTTAATATAAAGGCGAAGAAGATCTTAAGGGTAAGGTTAACAAGGCCAAATAGCTCCTTATAGATATAGAAATTAAGGACTACTCTCCTAACTAATACTTTACCAAGTATAATAAGGTAAATGGCATATAAACTGTTGCTATTCTTAATAACTAATCTACACTTTATTCTATTATAAAGTTAGATATCTTTAACGAGCTAAAGAAAAGTTCTGTATTCTCCTTTAACAACAGATACTCGGCAAACGTCTTCTATAGTATTATGCCAGATACTAGAGCCGCAGAAGTATTAACAGCAGAATAATCTTAAGTTTAAGCTCTTTAGCAGCTTAATAGCTCTATTTAAATTAACTAATTAACGGCAGGCTAATATACAATTTACTTTAGTAAGGGTACTATAATCTCTTTTAGCTCAATTAAGGTCTAAACCCCATTAGGATATATTACTTTCCATATTATTCCCACAAACACCCCATTTCTATTCTGCATCCAAGATATAGATAAATTAGGCGTTATGCTTAATAACCTTAAAAATATACTCGTTTAGGGAGAGAATCGGGTACCCGTTATATATAAGTGGGGTCACCCTTAGTTGCTCCTTTAATAGCTAGAAAGGACCATTACTTAGAGCTATTTAACTGAGTTAGAGCTATATTAACTATGCTATTGTTTTAGCCACCTATCCATTCACTAACTGCTTAGGGTTCTTTAGCAAGCAGGTTATAAAGTTAAGGTTAAGATAATTAAGCATCTTATAAAGTACTACTATTACTACTAAATAAACCAGAAGTCCCCTAGCCGATTTAAGTTTACCCTTAAAGATAACTATAACTTTAACTTCTGTATTATTATTAACATTATATATCTTAGCGGCAAGCTAGTACTCTAAGTTATTAACTCCTTAACCTTCTTCTAAGCCGCATACTTCCTAAAGGATATATTAGCTAGGAACGCATAGGATACTCTCTAATTATGCTAGATTAATATCTACCTAGGACCCCCTAATTAAGTTATTTATAATATAGAAAGGAACTTTTTATCTATAGAGTTTTGGCAATAGGTAAAGGTAATAGAAATTAAGATTAAGGAAGTCCCTATTAAGGCATATAATAGTATTAGAAAAGTAGAATGATATTATACACCATTACATTAAGTATATAAGATTATTTCTTTAGAACTAGAGGGCGCTAGCGAAGAGCTTATCTTACAGATGGCTATTAAGGCTGTTAATAATTCTACTGGCCCAAATAGGCTCATACCTATGTTGCTAGTCTTTAGCGCCTACCCTTAAATAACTAATAATTTACTACGATCTCCATCTATTATATAACGAGCTAAGGCTATCCATAAGGCAATAAAGGAGGTACGTCGTATCTACGCCACGCGCTAGGTTAACGACATACTAAAAATAAGAAACGGTCTAAATACCTTAATAATAACAGATCTACCACTCTAATCTAAAGTATAGGTATGGCGTAAGAAAGGGAGCTGGTTAGGCCTATATATACTTATCGCTATTAAGGGTTAAACTTATACTCTTTAGATGCCCTATAGACCCACTTAATTCCACTTAACCGTTATTAAGCCCTATTATAGGGATAACAGTTTCAAGCCTTTATAGGATACCCTAGAGGATACCCTAGAGGAGAACCACAATTAATATACTCTAGAAGGCGACTATAATTCTAATATAATTATAGCAGATATGCTATAACTATAACGCGGTAGAGGTCGCCTAAAAGGATTATAAAATTGCTAATATCTTATTAATTTTAAAGAGCAATTTATTGCTACCATTAAGAGTAGAGTTAAGTTGTTAATGGCCTTTATAATAGCTAAAGAGAAGGCGGACTTTAAGCTCGTAAAATAACTTTAAAAGAAAGGCTGTATTATAATTCTAGGAGCCCCTTTCTAAGCATCTAATAGGCAGAAAATTAATGGTCTTATTATAAGAGAAGTGTTTGTATCAACTTAATGATACAGGTGAGTCATATCCAGGGGCACGAAATACGTATAGTATTGTATGCTCATTTGGATGGTGGTGACTGTCGATTCTATTGAGGTAGACTACGTAGTCTATATACTGACGCGCCTCCCCCCTAATTAGTCAGCACATAAGTGGTTGGTGCACCAAACGCGTAACTACGCGTCTGGTATACCACGTGCTGTAATCATACACTGGCGGCACTTGAAAATAGACCCACTTGTATATAGCCCCCGTAATTGCTTTAGTAAAACCATAAAATATAAAAAAATATAAGAAATAGAACCATAAAATACAAAAGAAATATATAGGAAATCCCTCCCGAGTTGCCTTCTAGGCTGCCTTCCAAACGGTGCCTTAAGCTGGCCGTAAGTCCTGCTTACAGTCCGTAAAATAAACCGTACGGCCTTCTAATAGGCCGTAAATGAACCATAGAGCGTTTAAGGACTCTATACAGCTATTTGGTTAATAGGTGGCCGAAACGGCAGTACAGGCGATAGATTTTGGTACTGCTGGCGGTAGCGGTGGTCCATAAAGGAGGTAGTATATATTCCTTAACTAGGGTGTTCCTTCTCCTATATAACGGCTAAAGACTAGGCAGCAAAAGGTAGATTAAATAAGGCCTTTAGTTGGCAAATAGACGTAATATACGCCCCTAGGGGTAGTGTATTAACTATAGGTTGCTTACGCTCCTTAGATATAGGCTTTGCCTTATATAGCTCGTTTTACTTTACCTTTATAGAGGTCTCGTTTTAGGGATAGCAGGGATTATATATAGGTTGGTCTATATACAGCTGCATATTAGGGTTAGTATTGGTAGTACTAGGGTGAAGGTACTAGGCGGGAGGAAGACTAGGTGGGATAGGAGCAGTTACTAAGGGGAGGGTAGAGGCGGTTGCCGTAGGTAGTAATTACTAGGTAGGTTGCGGAGGTTTATACAAGCTTAGCTGCCGTAGCTCCTTAGCTTTGGTTAATAAAGCAGGTAAAGCTAGCGGAGTTTGCGCGGGCGGAGCTTGCGTGGGTGGAGCTTATATAGGCGGAGCTTGTGCGGATAGAGCTTACGTAGATAGAGCTTAAGCAAACGGAGCTTGCGCGGACGGAGCTTGTACGGATAGAGCAATTATAATATTTAGTTAAGGCTCTGGTGACTAAATTAAGGTAGAAAAACTAGGTAGAGGATCGTCCTTTAGGGCTTATAGGCCTATTACGTCATTATCTTAAGGGTTAAGCTCCTCTTAATCAGTCGCTTAATCTTAATTTTTGCTAAAGTCCACCTGTTAATTTCCACCGGAGTCCACCTATATCTCGTCCTTATCTAACGTTTTAATAGTCCCTTCCTTAGACATCTTGTCCAGCTCTTTCTTTAACGTCTTATCTAGCTCTTCCTTTAACGTCTCATCCAGCTCTTCCTTTGGCATGACTACCCCTATAGAACGTTCCATAGAGCCGTTCTGCTATAGGGTATACTGCTGTTGGCCAGGTTGCTAAGGATTGTACTGCTGCTGGGCAGGCTACTGGGCAAATTGAGAATATAACGTTGTATATAGCAAAAGTCCTACTAGTATTCCTCTAGGTAATAGTGGATTTGTATATATTAAAGGTCCTATAAGACTAGAGATCCTATTAAGTTTAAACAAGGCAAAGAATCCATTGGTGTTGATATGGTCTAGGATTTCCTCTTTGGTCCATTCCGTTTAGTCCTCCTTATATAGTGTGTCGTACAAAGACCATACAATAGTAACTCGCTTATTAACCCATACACCTTAGTTATATAAGAGGGTTCGTAGGTTATGGGTAGCTATAAGGTTGCAAGTCTTAAAAATAGCTTCTGTAAAGTCCGCAAAGTCTTCCTTATATTATTCCCATAGATCGTCGTTTAAAAGCTTAAAGTGTCCGTATTTAAGGATTTTGAAATTAATGTAGTCGTTAACACCGTCTATAGACGTAAGGTCGACTCCTTAACTCCACTTCTTTTAACCTTTGTTAATTTGCTTACTTATATCTGCCATATTGTATAGCGTAGTATATCTATATAAGCTATAATGGGTAGTAGTAGCTTATGGCAGGTGGAGGAGGTCTTGTAACGGGTAGAGGAGGTCTTATAACGGTCCGTAAAATCAATTAACGGGTCCGTAATAGTTTAAGAGGTCTTATAATGGTCCGTAAAGGCAATTAACAGGTCCGTAATAGTTCACAGGAGGGTAAGAGTTTCTATAAGGGGTCTAAAAAGAGGTTAGAGGTATTAAAAGAGGGTATAGTAGGAATAGGGGTTCGAGGCTTAAGGATGGGGGGTTCCGTGAAGGTCTATATTCGCGTCTATAAACTTCCAGTAAACCGTACTAAGACTTAAATAAGTATACAGAGATAGTGATATAGTCCATAATCCCCAACTTCCGACCTTCCAGCAGGTCGTACTAGGATATAAACGGGTAGTCGCTGTCGTATATCGCTCGGGGGAGGTATCGAGTGATTGCTGATATGTGCGCGCTCACTAATCAGTGTTTGTATCAACTTAATAATACAGGTAAGTCATATCCAGGGGCACGAAATACGTATAGTATTGTATGCTCATTTGGATGGTGGTGACTGTCGATTCTATTAAGGTAGACTACGTAGTCTATATACTGACGCGCCTCCCCCCTAATTAGTCAGCACACAAGTGGTTGGTGCACCAAACGCGTAACTACGCGTCTGGTATACCACGTGCTGTAATCATACAAGAAGTCTTTGAATTTAAGAAGTATAACCCTACTAAGTTTAATAGAGTTCGCATCTTTAAGTTAAAAATAGTTAATAAAATTAAAGGCAAAGCTACTAATACCCCATTTAAGAAGTTAAGACTGGTTATTTAAGGTTATAATAACAATAGTAAGGAAGTAATTCTTATATAATTCCCTATAATTTAATAAGCTAGTTAGTAAGTTATTATTACGCTAGCTCCCTCCTTAATAAAAAATAGAATAGCGGTTTATTTATAAGATATTACTTAGGCATATACCCAATTAGAGATGCGCCTTTAGTGCTTAATACTAGCATACCTTCTAGAGCAAATTCGCCACTAATATCCTAAAGATATAATTATAGTTATACTTAAGCCATTATATAGAATTGTAGAGGCGGGAACTTATTGGTGGGCTACCTATAGTAAGTACTATAAGGAGAAGCTCTTAATAACTACTTCTATATTTAATCACTGCTTCCTTATTATAACTATAGGAACTCTATTTAGAATTATTGGCATATAAACTAACAATATAATTATCTTAGGAGATGGTTAATTCTTAGCTCTTAAAGAAGATAAGCTAGTAAAGGTAAATGTTATAGCAAAGCTAAAGGAAAGACTTAACTTAATAATACCACTGCTCTTTAATAAATGCATCCTCTCCCTAAATAAGGATTCTATTGCTTTATACTAGAAAGGTTAAGGCAAGAAGATTAATGTTATTAACATTAATTCTCTAAAGTAAGGATATATGGAGCAACGCGCTTGCGGAGCTTATATTGCTTCTATTTATTAACCTAAGGCTTCCTTTAATCTCTCTATTGCCGCTTAACACTAGGAACTAAGGAGGACATTCTTGCCCTAAATAAGCGCCTTTTCTGGCAAATAAACCATCTTAATTAGGGACTACTTTATATGCCTATTAACCTTCCTACTATTAAGCTCTTTGTATTTATTAATAGATTGTTTACAAATAATAAAGATTTTAGCTCCTAGCTAGGATATAAGATTATTATCGCGAATAAATCTACTGGAGAGAATAACTTTATAATCTATAGCAATCTTATCTATTAGAGCTTAACTAAGAGTAAGCGCGTTACTTAAAGCGTTCTAGTATTAGAGATATATAGAATAGTTAGCGGAGCTAACATAGTAATTGTAATTAGAACTACCCTTAAGATAATTATAGATCGGCTTAAACTTCCTACTATTCCTATAATTGTATACACTGACTTATATTCCCTTTATAAGTGTTTAGTTAAGCTTAGTACTATAAAGGAGAAGCGTCTTATAATTAATATTATAGTACTTTAGCAATCCTATAAGTGTTAAGAAATCTTTAAGATTTAATGGATTAATGGCTAAGATAACCCAGTAGACGTAATAATGAAGGCAAACCTAAACAAGGCACTAGAGACGTTTGTTAATATAAATACTCTACATATATAAGTTAAAGGTTAGGTTAAGAGGGAATAGAAGATATAGTAATTTAAGAGTAGCTAATTAGGATTTTCCATCCCCGGGATGGAAAATCGCTATTAGCTCGCTTACTACTAGCGCCTTAGCGGCCCCTCTGTCTTCACATTAACCCTTAACATTCTTCTTCTTCTTCTTTGCTTAGTATCTTTATATAGCAGTAATCTATAAGTGTATATAGATAGCAACTATAAAAGAAGAGTTACCAGTGTCGGGAATAAGGCAAGCGGTTGTTATGTGTCGTCGCGGCACTAGCGTGGTAAGGAGCCTTAAGCTCTTCGCCCTTCCTTAATTCTATATAATTAAGCATTATTAACAACATCATTGTATCTACTCGAGTAGTACTGGTGAGGGAGTTACCCTGTATTACCAACAGAAAGTTTAGGAATACTAAATATATATATAAATGGCACCTAGTAGAAGTATAAGAGTTAGATAACTTAATACTTTAACCAGGAAGATTCTTTATAGAAAAATACTTAAATAGATAACAGTAGTAGGAATACACTAAGAATACGTACCTATAATATATTAAGAAAAAGAAATAAACTATTAGCCTAAGGAGGACTAAGTATAATTAGAATCTAGTAGTCAATAATTAGGAAAAGGAGAGGCCGATAAAACTAGAGGGAGCTAGTACTAGAGCCTTAGACCCTTAAAGGAATTTAAGGACAATACCTAAATTTATAAGTTAATTAGTAAGATTAAAAATTTAAAGCGCTAGTGGATAGTAAAGTAATGAGAAACTATATATTATTAGTAGTAGTTAAAAGGATAGGGTTACCTTATAGATAAAAAGAGCACTTATATCTATTAATAATAATTTTAGAAGATCTAATAGCTTATAAAGAAGGCATTATTAATCTTAAAATAGGACTTATTTAAATAACTATTAAAGGAAGATAAATTAAGATATCTTTTAATATCCCACTATTAGAAGAGAATAAGGCGATATTAAGAATGCCTTATTTATAGAAATATAATTTAAAGATTAATTAGGTTATAGGTTAAGTTAATATTAGAAATACTTAATAATATAAGACGCGATAAGTAACTAAAAGAGTATAATATTAAGTTAGAGTAATATATAAAGAGACCAAATAAAGTTTAAGTTACGTACTAAGGAGATACTATAAGTACGGCAAGAAGCTATAGAGCCTATAAAGTGAAAAGCTATTAAAGTATATAGTATAGGACTATAAGATAGAATTAAAACCAGGAATAAGTCTAAAGTTATTTTTAATCTATAAGCTCACTAAAGATAAGTTAAGAGCACTTAAAGAGTTTATCTAAGAAAATCTATAAGAGCGATATATCTAACTATCGCAATTATTGGCGGGATATCTAGTACTATTTATACTAAAGAAAAACAGAAAACTTAGGCTATATATTAACAATATATAGTTAAATAGTATTATAAGAAAGCATAGATATCCTTTACCCTTAAGTAGTAAAATCTAATATAGAATTAGTAATATATAAATCTTTATAAAGATAGATATAAGATAGGCGTATTATTAAATTAGGATTAAAGAAGGCAATAAATAAAAGGTAGCCTTGAGGTTAAAGTAAGGACTATATAAGCTATTAGTTATATAATTTAAACTTATAAACGTACTAGTAACATTCTAAAAGCGAATTAATAGTATATTAGGAGAACACCTTAATAAATTTGTTATAGCATACCTTAATGATATTATTATTTACTTTATAAGTAAAGAAGAATATAGAGAATACGTTAAATTGGTCTTAAAGAGACTATAAAAAGAAAAGATGCTAGTAGCAATTAAGAAATACAAGTTCTTTATAAGGAAGACTAATTTTATTAGATTTATTATTAAACTATATAAGATCTGTATAGATCTAAGAAAAAGTTAAAGCTATATTTAGTTGGCAAAAACTAGAGAACGTATAACCGACTATCGGTACTATCTTAGATATTATCTTATAACTTACTACCCTATCTCTTGCCATCGTATATCTCACTACTTATTTCTATTACCTATTTATTACCTATTACTAACTAAGTGGCAATATTAACCTAGTGGCCAATTAGATAATAGTTATAAATTATTATCGGCATTGCCGTTAACCTTTACCATTGTTATGGAGTAGGCACGAACCGGGATACAATATACTAAACGAGGTAGTAATTGAGAAGGCTACGTACACGTAACTATGCGTGGTTGATACAAAGACATTGGATAAAGAAGAAGAGTCTTTGTGTGCCAGGTACAAGGTATAAATAGGGGTTGTAGGGGAACGTGCGTAGGTGTCTTGGGACGAACGTGAGCACGGGTCAAGAACGTCAAAGACGCGCAGAGACGTGAGAACGAGTGAGTCCCGTAACAACCATATATTTTGTGTATATAGTCTACCTAATTTCCATAGATTTAGAATTAAGTTATTTATTAAATTCTCCTACACTATAAAGCTTACAGTTATAAACCCAGATCGTACTACCTGCTAAGCAATTAATCAAATCTATTACCTTATTTAAGAAGCCACTACTTCTACTACTTTTGTAGTGTCTTAAGCTTCTTTACCTATTAAATAAATAGACAATTAAACCCGACGAACGTACCAGAACGAATTAATAAATTAAACTATTAAAATGAGGTTTCGCTAAGACGCTAACCTAGACCGTACCTAACCCATTAAATTTCTAAAAATAACAACTAATATAAATAAGTCTTTATCTAAAATCAACCTCATGCTTAATAAGCCATTTAATTAGTTTTAATAGTTTTTTGTTATATAAGATACTGCTAAAACTAATAAGATATGCTAGTATATTAACCTATTTATGACAAAAGATAAGCTTCTAAAGCTAGAATCTCCGAATTAACCTATATCTATAGACATACTTCCTATAGCTATATTAATAGCACAGCTAGACTAAACCTAGCTCACTATATATAATTAAATCTACGCAGAGTATAAAGACGATCTACGTATATACTAAAAGCAAAAGCAAGCCATAAGCAATGTCAGCAACTATATCATTTAATTAACATCGGTAGCCTACCTCCCTCTTATTAACGGCCTTGAAACGGTACACGAACGGTTTTAAGCACTTAAGAATATACTTACCCCTACCACCTTAGGTTAAAAGCACGACGTCCTTAATTAATATATGGCTCTTAAAGCTTATAATAAAAAGCAGAGCATTAATAAATGGTTAAACAGCTAAAGAAACGTCTATAAGCTGGCAGAATAATTAGAGCCATTAGACGTCCAGGGATTTAGACCCCACTACAATTTTATTTAAGCCATTAAACCCATCTCTTCTAGTTTTATAGGAGCACTAGAAGTAGACCTAATTAGAAAAAAACGGAAAGACAAAGCCATACTATTTATTATTAATCTAATTAAGGAATTTAAAGAGTACTACCGTATATAGTAAATGGCATTATCTTCTTCTACCTCAACTACCAAAAACTCTACATTTATAACCCTTTAAAGCAACTTAAATTCCAATTCCAATTTAGACTCCAACAGCAATTTAAATTTAAATTAAGATGGCATAAGGAATGCATATACGGCCTTATACATCCATTTAATAAATGCTACTATATCGTTAAGTATAAGCGCCCTTAAGGATGGAGACTAAGGGTAGATGTCTGGGAGAAGGTAGATAAAACGATCTTATCTACACCTTAGATTAAATATATCGTTAACTATATATAAAAAAGAGAATAGGAAGCAAAGGAGAATAATTAAAAGAATATAGAATCTATAATTAATTTTAATTCTAAACCCTAGCTTCTACCACACCGACTAGCCATACTGCCATATTTAGTACTAGTTAAATTCTTTTTAAACTTTAGAAAACCTAGATACTTAACCCTGGTGTAGATATATACGTCTATAATAATAAAGAAGACTTTACCTTCTTATACCTAGTAGTAGAAGACGACTACCTAATTACTAGCGGAAATTTTAAGAAATTTTAAGCTTATAGAATGGTAACCATTACTATTAATACGGTTACTAGGAAGTTAAATATAAAGCTATTCTATATAGCACTAGCACCTACCTTTTTTATAAATATCGTAGTACTCTTAAGAGCTACTAATAACAATATCAATTTTAACTTAGGACGAAACTTACTATACTATCTAGTAACTGGCAAAACAGTATACTATACGAGACGACTAGGGGGATACTAGGTACGAATACACAGAGAGCCTACACCTACGAGTACCCTAGATTTGATAACTTAATTAACCTTCTTAATAGGAAGATTCCAGCCAAGATAAATGGCCCATAAACTAGTTGGAGCTATAGCTACAAAATAGCATAAAATTCTTGACTATATAGGACCTAACGCTATTAAACAGCTTCCTAAGTACATTAATAGCGTAAAGCTAACCAAATTAACTACCAAACAAGCACCGCTTAAAATAAAAAATAAAACTTACTTATTAGTAAAGTATATATAGCAGATCTTTTAGAGACAAGAACATAAATATTTAGCCACTTAACTATTTAAACGACTAGCATTTAATATTATTAACCTTAAAGTATCTAGATACAACAGTAATAGATATGTTATGCATTTCTATTGCACGTATTCTAAATTTACCTTTATATTTACCTTTAGAAATAAAAATAAAGCTACCGTCCTACCTACCATTTATAAGACTTACTATTTAATTAAAACATAATTTTATTAAGACGTTGTCTTCTTCTAAAGTAATAATAAATAAGCATTTAGATAAACGGGAAACATCCTATAGATATAATGTGTAGATAAAGGCGTTGCCTTTAAATGCTAAGCACTAGATACTAAGGAACAAAATAGCGGAGCTAAATAATTTAAAAGAGCCCTTATGGAATAATTATGGGCTATATAGCTGGAAGTATCCTTACTCCTATCTCTAGGAATAAAAACTTTCCTTACTGCTAGATACGCACTTAATTAAACCCTAAATAAGTAACTAAGATGGAAAACTCCATATAAAATCGCCTACGGCAAGCCGCCATTACTTACCTATATGCACATATACGGTTGCAAAACCTATACACTAAACAAATAAGTTAAAAAAGGAGACAAGCTAGTTCCTTATATATTAATTAGACACCTAATCGGATATAATTTAACTAATATTTAGGGAATCTGGATTCTAAGTCTCCGCAAAGTTATTCAAACTAAAGACGTTATATTTAACAAGACCTTATTCTATAACCCTAAAAGTTAAAATATTAACTACTTACTAAGGGAAGCATTAAAAGGCACTATCTAGACGATTAGTCTACTAGAACCTCTCTATAAGGACAATCTAAGGATAAATCTATTCTATATAGACCTACCTTAAATATAAATTAAATGACTATATTAAGCGATTTAGCAGATGTTGGAACCACGGTAGGGGGGGTTTTGGTTTCAATCGATTTCTTCTTTTTGTTTTCCTCTTCTACTTCTACAGGTGGAATTTGATGGATCTCCTGAGCTCGCTTAGCTCACGTGGTCAACCCAATTGGTTACAAGCAACTGTGTCTACTATATTACAGAACCTTATTCAGACACTGGCAACAACTAGAAAATAAGAGAAAGAATAAAAGGATACTAGTAAATGAGTCCGTAGTCTCTATCCCTATTCTACCCTCCTTGTCTCCTATTCTCCCTACCCATTTGGTAACCTATAGCCTAATCGTATTCGTGTCGTTTCCGGGGGCTTTAGCTGCTGAAATTGCTGAAGCTGCTGCGGTTGTTGTGGCTGTTCGGGAGGTCTTGGATATGCAGAGTACTGGGGGTACTTAGGAAACTTAAGAGCAAGCCCGCGGAGCATAGTTGGAATAGCAATGATATACGCTTGCTTAGGGACGCCGGCTCGGAGGCAGTAGTTTTGGAAGATCTCAAACTTGAAATCAAAGTTATCTTGTTCGCCAGAGTATTTGACTTCGTCTGTGTAGAGCTTAGCTAAGTTGGTGATCTCTCTTCCGAAGCTTCCTTGTAGGGCAGGCTGGTCTGTAGCTTGGGTGATTTGTGCTAGAGTCCGGGGGGTAGTTGCTGGGGTAGGGTCGTCGGTAGGGTCGT
>Ga0307507_10002406_pt1 | contig 39497 bp, 17 predicted proteins | sample 7_EM_MG_FD_207223 | JGI IMG/M metagenome (GOLD analysis project Ga0307507, IMG submission 207223) | Populus trichocarpa ectomycorrhiza microbial communities from riparian zone in the Pacific Northwest, United States - 7_EM | ecosystem: Host-associated > Plants > Roots > Unclassified | place...
CCTACTTTATTAGCTTATCCACTATTACTAAAATCGCGTTATAATCTTGTCCTATAATAGGATCTCTTAACTTTAGTAACTTAATAATAAAGTCCTATAATATAACTTCCTATAGTCTTCCTGGTATTTTAATAGGTTATAGCTCTCTATACGGCCTATACCTTATTAGTTTGTTTCTTTAGCAATCTAGATACTCCTTTATAACTTGTCTTACTAGTCCCTAAATTCCTTAAATAATATACTCTTCTTAAAGTCTTAACACTAAGCCTATAGCTCTATTATGTCCTTATATTATTCCCTTGTGGAATTCCTTAACAAATTCTTCTGTAATAGACTTAGGTATATACGTTGCTTCTCTATTTTTGTATTACTTTAAGTCTGGATCCTCTACCTACGCTTCTTAGATCTTCTATATCCAATTACTCTTTAGTAATTTATGGATCTAACTTTCTTTAGTTGCTATAATCTTTGGATAATTATACCTAATTAATCTATCTTAATTCTTTTGCAATAAAGCTCCTAATAGCTTTTTATTACTTTATAGTTCAGCCCTTCTGCTTAGAGCGTCTGCTTATGTATTGTCTGTACCCTTGGTATACTAAATTTCGAAATGGTATTCTATAAGCATTTCCGTCTATCTAATATATCTTTAATTAAGTTCCTTTGTTGTTAGGAATCCTATAAGGTTCTTATAGTCCGTCTTAACTATAAATAGTTTCTCTATACCTTGTAAGAATGCTCTTTATTCTTTAAGTGCTGTAACTATACCTAACAACTCCTTATTATAGATGTTGTAGTTTAACTCTAGTGGTGTTATCTTTTGACTATAGTATACCACTAGGTGCTATCTATCTTAATATTTCTATATAAAGCATGCCCCTAGTATAAAGTCTAATGCATCTGTTTCTATAACTGTCTCTAGACCTAGTTAATAGATCTTAAGAACTGGCTCCTGGGTAAACAACCCTTTAACTCTCTTAAATAGTTCTTATTACTTCTTCCCCTATACCCATAGTTCTTTTTTCTTTGTTAACTACGTAAGTGGCTTAATATCCTTTAACCATTGCGCTATAAACCTTCTACAATAATTACAAAACCCTAGGAATGATCTTAACTGCGTAATATTCTCTGGTTCCTGCCAATTTACTATAGCCTTAATCTTTTTTAGATCTATGCTAAGTTAGCCTAGTTTAATAATAAATCTAACAAAATTGGTTTTCCTAGTAAAGAACTTGCATTTTTCAATTACTACTAGCATCTGTTCTTCTTATAGTCTCTTTAAGACCTATTTAACGTGTTTTCTATATTCTTCCTCATTCTTTAAGTAGATAATAATATTATCAAGGTATACTATAACAAATTTATCTAGGTGTTCTCCTAATACACTATTAATTCGCTTCTGGAACGTTGCTAGTGTGTTTATAAGTCCAAATTGTATAACTAATAGCTTATATAGTCCTTCCTTTAACCTAAAGGCTGCCTTTTATTTGTCGCCTTCCTTGATCCTAATCTGATGGTATACCTACCTTAGATCTATCTTTATAAAGATCTTTACGTTGCCTATCCTATCTTAGATTTCGCTAATTAAGGGTAAAGAATACCTATTCTTCCTAGTAATGCTATTTAACTATTTATAGTCTATATACATTTTAAGTTTTCCGTTTTTCTTTAGGATAAACAGTACTGGATATCCTACTAATAACTATAACGGTCTAATATATCCCTTGCGTAAGTTCTCCTAGATAAACTCCTTAAGCGCTACTAACTCTATTTTAGTAAGCTTATAGATTGGAAAGAACTTTAGACTTATTCCCTCTTTTAATTCTATCTTGTGGTTCCATACTATATACTTTAATAGCTTTTTACTTTCTAGTGACTATAACCTTTTACCATACTTGTGGTATCTCTTTGGTATATAACTTAAGCCTCGCTTAGTCTCTTTATATATTGCTCTAACTTAGTACTATACCAACTTAGTTTACTATCGTATTTTGCGCTATTAAGTATTTTTAATATTAACCTAACCTATAACCTAATTAATCTTTGGATTATACTCCTATAACTAAGGTATTCCTAGTATTACCTCATCCTATCCTAATGGTAGGATATTAAAAGATATTCTAACTAGTCTTTCTTTAATAGTTAACTGTATAGGTCCTATTTTAAGATTAATAATGCCTCCTCTATAGGCTATTTAATCTCCTAAAATTGTTATAAGTGGATATAGGTGTTCTTTTTGTCTATATAGTAACCCTATCCTTTCTACTACCTTTGGTAATATGTGGTTCCTAGTTGCTCTACTATCTACCAACACTTTAAACTGCTAATCTTGCCATTTAACTTATAAATTTAGGTGTTATCCTTAAATTTCTTTAAGGGTCTAAGGCTTTAATACTAGTTCCCTCTGGTTTTATACGCCTCCCCTTTTCCTAACTATTAGCTGCTAGATCCTACTTATACTTAGTTTAACCTTAGCTAATACTTAGTTTATTTCTTTTCCTCTATATACTATAGATAAGTATTCTCTAGGCATTCCCACTACTGTTATCTATCTAGGCACTCTTCTATAAGGAATCTTCCTAATTAAAGTATTAAGTCCCCTTAACCTTGTACTTCTACTAGGTGCTATTTATATATATACTTAGTATTCCTAAACCACTTTTCCTCTGGTGCCTAATATATCCTTACTAGGTACTTCCAGTTCTTGTCTTTAGGTGCTCTATATATATTATATATATCCTCCACATAAGCTATCCACAATAGTGTATAATGCGCTGTATATTTTGGGTTAACTCTTAGTTTATTTTTATCCTTAAGTTTAAACCTATACCTAGTTAACCTAACTACTGGTATCTCTGCTGCGGGTATTAAGACTTATTACTTACTTCTCTAATCCCTAGATCCTTCTTCTAGGTTCCTTAATATTATAATTAATGCTCCTTTAATATAACTTATATATTTTTCCGTAATGGGTTGGTCTTAGACAACTTTTTTATTTAGCTATATATAAAAGTCTTCCTATTTGTTACTATGTTATTGCCTATACTACCTTCTATATAACTAGTTTAGTATATATGGTTTATCTATTAGAAAGTACCTTGTTATTACTGCATTGTGACATCCTTTAGTATGTCTTTCTTTAAACCTAGTTAGAATACCTAGATCCTCTTCTTGTTCCAATTTATCCAACCATTTTACCCTAGGTGTCCCTGCACTTAGCCTATTAGTAACTTTTTATATAGGTGCTCTGTCCCTTATATAACCTAGTATAGCTAACCTCTTGTCTAGCTTTTACTCTTGCTATGTAATAATTCTTATCCTAAACTTATCTATAGTTTCTTATTTTCTGCGTCTTATAGCTGGATCTTTATAGTCGTCTTGCTTTTTAATTCTTATATTAACTGTTTAATATTTAGGCTAAATACTGTATTTACTTAAGATTGCTAACATTCTTATTTATTCCCTAAACTTATAGTTCTTAAACTTGCGTCCTATACTTATTTGTTTGTTACTAAACTAAGTCGCTATTCTTTCCCATCTGTTGTCGTTTGTTATAGGTCCTTAGGTATATCTTATCTTGTCTTAAGAATCTTAAGCTTTTTATATCTCTTCTTAAGAATCTTAAGCCTGTGGCCTTTTACCTTTATTAAGTAATAAGCTAGCACTAGCAGTTGTCTACTTACTTAGTTTCTTCTAAACATTACTCCTATTGTCTTGTAAAGCAATGGAAATCGTGTCTAATGGTGTTATAATATCCGTTACTAAACCCTATTCTATAACAGTCTTAGTTTCTACTTCTGTTTTGATTTCTCTAAGGTCTGTATGCTCCTAGTAAGCTGCCTTTATTACCTTGTTATTAGTAAACACTTCGCCTATATTAAACTTATCGTCTTTAATATCTAATCTATAAGCTAGTTTATTAGTTCTTCTAAACTTAGATAATAATAGCTCCTATAGCTAATAGCTTACGCCATACTTAGCGTCCTTATAAATTTAGCATGCGTTATTATAATAATACGCAAAACTATTAATTAAACACTCTTTTATTTCTTATAGTGTACCGTTATCCCTCTATATATACGTGCTGTCTGCTAGCCTAGTTCCCTTTACCATATGGTTGCTCTAACCACCTCTATAGTCTCTAGCAAAATGACCTTATTTTCCGCAATTTATATAAGCCCCATCTTTAAACTACTTTTCTTACTATGGAGTCCGCCTAAACGTCTTCTGCTACTAAAATCCCTGGTTTAGCCTCTGCTCCTAGGTCCTTTAATTACTTAATCCTTAACCTCTAGGTTTCTATGGTTTCTTTTCCCACCTTTAGGTTTCTTTAGTACCGCTTAGGTCTATTAGCTCTGCGCTATTTTATAGTTTTTAACTCTATGTCTGTTATTGCGTACTCTGCGCCTTATATAACTATAGAACTCTATCTTGCCCTCTCTTGGCTTGTTCCCTTTAATAGATCCTATTATTAATCTTTATTAACTAATCTATTAACTCTCTTAGAGTATCCGCATCTTCTATTAGGATAATTACGTCCTAGACCTTAGCCTTAAGTCCCTATTTATACTATGCTATAAGCGCCCTATTATTCTATTTAACCTATATAGCTAGTGTTTAAAACTATATTATATACTTAATTGCTAAAGTGCGTTATACTAAGTTCTAAAGCTTTTGTTCCGCTGTGGTTGTGGCCTCCAGGTCTCTAAATATCTATATTAGTTGTTCCGCGAACCCATTCTAACTGGTAAATATATACCACACGTCCTAGTTAGTAGTTGTTATGCTATTGGCCTATATTTCTATAAGATACGGTTTAAACTATTTAAGTGCCCTCCCTATTAGGAACAATCCTATATAGGCTACTTAATCTAATAATATTGCTAACTTCGCTCCTTCCTATACTACCTTAAAGTGCATCTATATAAGAAACCCCTTAAGCTTCAACTTCTCCCCTAAGAATTGTTTAATTAAAGGTAGTTTAATTTTCACTGCTCTAATTCCATTAATGCGTTCTTTAAGTATCCTATTATTATTTTGTAAGTAATTAACCATTTTCTATAACTGACCTCATGTAACTACCTGAGAATCCCTATTGTCCATACTGGTATCACCTAGCCCTAAGGTTGTGGCTGCCGTCAACGCTATTATAACTGGTGCTTTGGGTGGCATATTATTTGACCTTATTTAATACCATAACTTTAGTAGTAAATATGTAACGGAACCTTGTAGTAGGAACTATAGTAGGTCCTATTATTGGGCTAGGTATATAGGTAAGAACAAAATAACAATATAATAATAACTGGTGGAGTAGTTGCCTAATAGACTAACTCTAATTATATTCTAAGATTTACTACAAGGAGAGAACCATCTATAGTAGGGACTAAGGTCCTTTAAATACATAACCATACTCCTAAGAAATCCTCTCTTATATATAAGGTACATGTTATACGTATTATACGCAAGCGTACACTACGTATACTTTATACACTGTGTATAATATTATGTAACTCGCTTACTATTCCTTATTATATGGTTCCACCGGATCTATTCTAGACCGTGCCTATATTAACCAACTAGCTTCCTACAACTCTTCCCTAAGTAGTCATAATATCGTACTTAAAGCGTCCGTAACACTATTTAGTTAACTATTAAAGGAAGACCAGTTAGAATGTCTTTTAATATCCTACTATTAGGACAGGATAAGGCAATATTAGGAATGCCTTAGTTATAGGAGTATAATCTAAAGATTAATTGGGTTATAGGTTAGGTTAATATTAAGGATACTTAATAGCGTAAAGTGCGACAGTAAACTAAGTTGGTATAGTACTAAGTTAGAGCGACATACAAAGAGACTAAGTGAGGCTTAAGTTATATACCAAAGAGATACCATAAGTATGGTAAAAAGTTATGGTCACCAAAAAGTGAAAAGCTGTTAAAGCATACAGTATAGGACCATAAGATAGAATTGGAAGAAGGAATAAGTTTAAAGTTCTTTCTAATTTATAAGCTTACTAAAACAGAGTTAATAGCGCTTAAAGAGTTTGTCTAGGAGAACTTACATAAGGGATATATTAGACTATTATAGTTATTAGTAGGATATCCAGTACTATTCATCCCAAAAAAAAAATGGAAAACTTAGGATGTATATAGACTACAGACAGTTAAATAGTATTACCAGAAAGGATAGGTATCCTTTACCCTTAATTAGCGAAATCTAAGATAGGATAGGCAACGTAAAGATCTTTACAAAGATAGATCTAAGATAGGCGTACCATTAGATTAGAATTAAGAAAGGCAATAAATAGAAGGCAGCCTTTAAGTTAAAGAAAGGACTATATAAGCTATTAGTTATGCAGTTTAGGCTTATAAACGCACTAGCAACATTCCAGAAGCAAATTAATAGTGTATTAGGAGAACACCTAGATGAATTTATTATAGTATATTTTAATAACATTATCATCTACTTAAAGAATAAGAAAGAATATAGAGAACACATTAAATAGGTCTTAAAGAGACTATAGGAAGAACAGATACTAGTAGCAATTAAGAAATATAAGTTCTTTATAAGGAAAACCAATTTTATAGGATTTATTATTAAACTAGGAAAAATTAGCATGGACCTAAAGAAAGTCAAAGCTATAGTAAGTTAGCAAGAACTAGAGAATATTATACAGTTAAAATTATTTCTAGGGTTTTATAACTACTATAGGAGGTTTATAGCACAGTAGTTAAAAAGTATTAAGCTATTTATAAGACTAACAAAGAAAGAGGAACTATAGGTTTAAGGTAGTAAGTAGAAGAAGCTGTTCTAAGAACTTAAAGAGTTGTTTACCTAAGAACCAATCCTTAAGATCTATCAACCAAAGTTAGAAACAGTTGTTAAGACAGATATATTAGACTTTACACTAGGAGCATACTTATTACAGAAGCACCAGGACGCATAACATCTAGTAATATACTATAGTTAAAAGATAACACCACTAGAGTTAAATTACAATATCTATAACAAGGAGTTGCTAGGCATAGTTACAGCACTTAAGAAATAGAGAGCATTCTTATAAGGTATAGAGAAACCATTTATAGTTAAGACAGACTATAAGAACCTTATAGAATTCCTAATAACAAAGGAACTTAACTAAAAATAGGTTAAATGGGCGGAAATGCTTACAGAATACTATTTCAAGATTTAGCATACCAAGGGTACAGACAATATATAAGCAGATACTCTAAGCAGAAAGGCTAAACTATAAAATAACAAAAAGCTATTAGGAGCTTTATTGCAAAAGAATTAAGACGGATTAATTAGGTATAATTATTTAAGGATTATAGCAACTAAAGAAAGTCAGATCTATAAATTACTAGAGAGTAATTAGACATAAAAGATCTAAGAAGTATAGGTAGAGAATCTAAACTTAGAGTAATACGAAAATAAAGAAGCAATATATATGCCTAAGTCTATTATAGAAGAATTTGTTAAGGAATTCCATAAGGGAATAATATAAGGATATAACAGAGCTACAGGCTTAGTGTTAAGACTTTAAAAAAAGTATATTATTTAAGAAATCTGGGGACTAGTAAGACAAGTTATAAAGGAATATCTAAATTGCTAAAGAAACAAACCAATAAGGTATAAGCTATATGGAGGGCTATAACCTATTAAAGTACTAGGAAGACCATGGGAGGTTATATTATAGGACTTTATTATTAAGTTACTAAAGTTAAGAGATCCTATTATAGGACAAAATTATAATGCGATCTTAATAATAGTGGATAAGCTAATAAAGTGGGGATACTTTATAGCGTGTACAGAAGAGATATTAGCAGAAGATATCGCTAGAATCTATATAAAGGAAGTATTTGCAAGATATAGAGTACTAGATAAGATTATATTGGATAGAGATTTAAGATTTATAGCAGTATTTTAAAAAGTATTTCTAGCAGAATAAGGAGTTCGCGCAGTAATATCTACAGTATATTATCCGCAAATAGACGGACAAACGGAAAAACTAAACTAGGCACTAGAACAGTATCTAAGGCACTATATTAATTACACATAGAATAATTGGGTATTGTTATTACTAGTTATATAGTTTATATATAATACAACACCATAAAAAGGAATAGGGATATCACTATTTAAGGCAAATTACGGATATAAACTAAGAACATTATTATCGCTATATTAAGCAAAAAAGACAAGTAGTATAGCTAAACAAAGAATAGAGATGTTAATAAATCTTTACGTAAACCTTATAGAAACAGCTAAACTAGTACAAGAACGAATAAAAAGGTACTATAATACTAGGAGATCTAAGGGACCAGATCTTAAGGAGGGAAATAAAGTATAGCTACTACACAAAATTTTTAAGAGTTAACGACTAAGTAAGAAGTTAGACTACGTTAGACTAGGACCTTTTAAAGTTAAGCAAAGAATTTCATCAGTTATATATAAGTTAAACCTACCAGCCAAAATGAAGATCTACCCTATATAATATATCGCGATGCTAGAACCAGTATATGGAGATATTAAGCCACCAGTTTATAAAGCAGATATATATAAAGAATAAGAGGAAGATAAATAGCAAGTTTTAAAGATTATTAGTTATAAGGACGTAGATAACAAAACGTAATATAAAGTAAAGTAGATAGGCTATAGTAAGACTATCTAAAAACCACTAAGCAACCTAGAGAATGCTATAGGAAAGGTACAGAAGTATTGGAAGAAAAGGGGTTAGGCAGTATTAATAAGGAAGGATCGCCAAAGAATAAGTCACCTAAGGGGGACCTAAAAGGAGCACCTATTAAGCTATTTGGAGTTATTTCCCTTACTAGTAAATGTGAGTCCGCCTTAGCCTCCTCCGCTTTTAGCTTATAGAGACCCTGCTTAACTAAGTAAAACTCCTTAGAGCGAACCTTCTTATATACCTTCTTAAGACAGGTTAGCCAAGCAAAGGTAGTTTATTAAAGTTTAAACGCGCAAGCAGATGCTTCTAACGCATAGTGTTAAGCCTCTAGCAATAGGGCTGATTCCTTAGCGGAACAATAAAGTTTATTATAGGCGGCCATAAGTAAGCTCTTAAGCCTTACAGCCTTAGATTAAACGTAAGACCCTATAATAAGTTACTTAGGGAACTTAAAGACTATTAAGAGTTATAGGATGCGTATACTTAGCGTCAGACACAGAGCAAATGTTAAAAGTAATCAAATGTTTAACTTAGTGCATTCGGCATAAAAGGATGGTTAGTAACCAGAGGGAGCCATAATTATAACACACACTAACTTCTTATTGGCGTAACAAGAATAGGAAGGCATGGCCTTACCCAAGGAAAGAATCTTAAGTACTATATAATTGCGACGATTGGTAGAAGAAGAAGAAGAAGCTTTAGGTATAATAAATAAGGATATTAACTAAATTAATTAAACAGATATTACACCTCTAGTAAACAACTTAGAGATATTAGGAATTTTTAAGGACGAAGATAAAGAGGAGGGAGATGGTATTACAGACAGCTTAAGTACAATGTTATGACTACTTAGAGAAGAGTTAGAGGAAGCTAGTTAGTTAATATAGGCACAGTCCAGGATGGAGCTAGTAGAACTATGTGACGAGGAATAGTAACCAAGGTTATATAGTTAATCTATAATCTATAGGATCTGAGGAACGTGGGATCTATAAACAGATTAACAGATTAACAAATTAACAGATTAATAGAGCGAAGGGATTTCTTAGGCGTATAGTTATATATTTAAAGGACCACAGTCCCTACCCAGATAGTTCTCTCTTCATAGTGAATCTTAGAATATAATTAGAGTTAATCTATTAGGCAACCACTCTACTAGTTATTATTATGTTGTTAATTTGTTCTTACCTATATACCCAGCCCAATAATAGGACCCACCGTAGTTCCTACTATAAGGTTCCGTTACAGCCTGTGCATAACGTTAAAGAATATTAACTTCTTTAATACAGGCAGAAAGCCTTACTAAAGTAATATAATTGGCTAAGCACGGGCTATACTTTTAAGCACGCATCTATCTATACAAGGGATATTAAAAAAATTATATTTATTATAAGGCTTATCTACTGAGTTAGAAGCACCAAACGATTAAAAAGGCATAATATTGTCAAATACTCGCACTATGGTATACTTTACATCAATCCCTTATTCTCTATAGTCCAGAAATAAATAACTAGGTCCAGTTATCGAGCTCTAGTTTATATTGTATATAATAACTTTTTAAATACATGTGGTGGTGGAAATGCATCCGTTTTCAGGGGGGTTTGGCCGCCGCTTTTAGAGGCATTCTCACCTCACTTAGGCCCCGTCACATCGCCGCTTTAAAGACGCTCTGCTCGCTTAACATGCCTACAACCCCCACCCCCTGTCACCCCATTACTGTGGAGGGGCCAGAAACGGTATACTGCTATCAGCAACCCTCCTTGGCGCTTCCTGTGAATTGAGTATGGCACGGCCCTTAAAGTCGGCCATGGGCTAGCGCCTACTTAAAGGAGTAATCGGCCCATCCTCTCGTTACTCTTAGTACCTTTACTAAACCTTAGTCTTACTACCCCTTCTAACTGTACCTCTTTGTCTTCCTAATGCTAACTACTTGCCTACCCGTTACACTTGCTTATCGATACTGAAATGGCGGCATAAGAATTGAAATGGCTGCTCCTACCCTAAGGACGGGGAAAGGAGGAGCGCTATATACCGCTGCCGTTTAGCACGCTATCGCTAATTGAAACCTATACTTACCACCCCTTAGAAGCCCAGACTCTAATCTAGAGGTAAGCTGTAAATTAAGCTTAGATATGTATTTAGACCCAAATACTAATCTAGATATAGATATTAAACTAGGCACTAGTATTAATTCGGACTATGGCCTATATATAGAATCTAACACGGAATCTAACACAGAATTGGATTCCAAAGCTAAGGAAATACTAGAGGATATTACTTAGTTAGGAAAGAAAGGACCTATAAAACTAAACCATACTCCTTATACCCAGAAACTATGGAAGAGGGAAGGGGAGTTTTGGAAGGGGTAAGATTATACATCCTCCGCCTACCTATAATCGGGCTCTTCTAATCGCTGCGAACTAGGTACTGTTTAAAGATTAAAAAGAGGACCTAAAAAACCTTAGATATCTAGCTGCGTAAATGCAACCTAAAGGTGTTTAAAGCGTATCTCCACTGGCGGAAAAAATATTTTTAAATTAAGAAGGAGAGCTTAATGCGAAGCTATTAGAAACGAATTAGCATATACTATAGGGACCTTATGCACTATAAAATGGACGGTGACGTGCTAACTAATGTTTGTGATATATGTCTTTACTATATCCTCTCTTATATAAAGATATTCTAATAGCTGTGGAAGTAGATCCTAAGTCTAGGGCTTAATAAATTAGAAAAAGAGAAGTATACTATGTTTGTCCAGGACCTTTACGCTATCCTATATACTCTCTAGGTAGATAATACTAAGCCTTTATATAGCTTTATTTAAGTCTAAATTTCGCTTCTTCTCATTCTTAGCGTAGCTATAGCTATAAGACCAGGAGCTTTTGTCAAAAGCACTAGTGCTAAAGGCAGTAACAAGGTACTCTAGTTTAAAAACATTAACGTTATAATCGTTTGTAGTGAAAAAGACCCTAGCTAGAGTATAATTGTGGTGAATATAAACCTAGAACATATTAAGAATAAGGAAAAGGATAGTAGACTATAAGCCAAGTTCTATACCTAGACTGCACCATATCTCACTAACCGAATATAGGAAGAAATTTACTTTCCGCCTTAAAGGACTCCCTACGTTCTGCATCGTCTTATATATTTTAGCTATTAGTGTTGGGCAGAAGGCATTTTAAGATAACTTTATAAGTATTTAAGATATCTTTAAACTGAAGGTGCTAGCGTACTAAGACATATTATACGTTGGATGGAATGACGAAACACTAGCTTGGCTATTCTTCTGTAACGTTAGATATATAACTGGGGGCGTTAATGTTCTAAAAGACAAAGCCTTCCTATACGTAAAGTACCGTGATATATTTGTACGGTTAGGGCTCGTTACTGGGTTTAAAATCTTGCTAGAGCTGTACTAATTGCGATGGGCTTTAGGTAAAAACCTTAACGGTAAATTTACTCTACCATTATCCCTAAGCTCCGTTTGTTCTATACTAATACTATAGATAGACAATGTCTCTTCGGAAGAGCGTAACCAGACTATAGGCCATCTCGGTAGCACATACAAAAAGTACTATATACCTATGTATATTGCGCGCGATTACCAAAGCATTTATTTTAGGAGTCCTTTATAAGATCTCCTTATTAAATCTATTACAAGAATGGGCCTGTTATAAGATTAACGCGCACCTACTAAGCTTAGTAACGATTAGGTTAAAGAACTCCAGAACTACTCTAAGCTTAAAAAGCTTTGCAGTAAGTGAGAAGAGTATAAGAACTAAATCCGTAATATAGGCTTCTAGCCTACTACTAAGGCTATAGGAACCAACTTATATTAGCAATATAAAGATACCAAACGGAAGATCGGCATAATATATTAAAGATTACATTGGGAACGATTAAATAAGGCTATTTATGACTTCTATAATTCAGCCAATATAATTAAGATCGCCTGGTAGCTTAGTAGAAAGAGTCTAATAGAGGTGCTAATATTGCTATAAGTTAAGTTTGAAATCTAAAAGCGGGCCACTATTACTAGTATGCTGTTTAAGCTATTTAAAAACAATAATGCTTGCGTTAAATTCATCCAAGCCCTAGCTTGACTATGCTATTGACAAGAAACGCCTTAATGTAAAATATTAAAATAAAAGAACGTAGATTTTGTTCTCTTTAATACCCCCAACTTATCTCTTGTAAGTAAGCGAAAGAAAGCCATACGTGGCTTAGAGCGTGTCTTAAATGAAATTTCGTAAAAGAGTTAAAGTAATGAGACCCTAAAATAAGAGTGGATTACTCCAGAGCCTAATGAAATTAAAGCTATTTGTTGTACGCGCCTATTTCCTATAGTACTTCCTTACGCGGTGTGCCTTATTTATATTGGCAATAATAGGTTTATGTATAAAGAAAGAATGCGCCTAAGACCGCGAAAAGATGTCCTTAAAAAATATATAGAAGGGTATTTCCGATACCCTAAGTATTAGGAAGAATTCAAATGTTACTACCCTAAATATTTAACGCAGCTAGAGGGGATAATGCATTTTATGAGATATGTATATAATGTTTATAAAGTATCTTACTAATACCTGCTAATTTTATTCCTATTCGCGATTATAAGGCCGATTATGGCTTTAGATGCCATTATAAATATAAAAGAAAAAGTTTTACTAATATACGCGGACTCCCCCTCTGCTGGTATATATTGTAAGGGAAACGCATTGTTATTACTATCTCTATATTTAAGATGACGAGCGAAAGAAGAAAGGGAAGGGAAGAAGGGAGGGAGGAAGGAAGTAGTAGGTGGCTCCTTCTTTCTTTGGTGATAGATTATGTTATATTAAGAAATTTTCCTTTAGAGCTTGTTGATTTGTGTATTTAAACTTATTAGGATCAAATAACCCGCTTATATACTCCTCCATAATTAAAAGATAATTTGGCCACAGTTATATTATAGAAGGAATAGAGTAAAGTGGAATAAAATGGATGCGATTAATATATTGATATTTAGCTTATACTACACTATTCTATAAGCTATGTGTCAGCTAGGAACTGGCTAAGGTTATTATAGTAATATAATCCCCTTTTTATTTCATTCTATTTTATTCCATTTTTTCTTGTCAGCCTTCTGAATGTAAGCTGTACGGCAATCTCACAGCTAAGGTGTGCACGTAGACAATATACCTTGTTTTGCTGCTATATATCCTACAGCACCCATCTTGCATGCCACACCAATGATGTAAATCGACGATTGGTATACAGGCTATAAGACGCGTTGTAGACGAAATGGCATATGCCCTATGACTTAACTCCCTCCTATTTATTAATATAAGACGTATATCTAGCTTCTGCGTATAACTAGGACCGGAACTAGGCCTTGGTATATAGCCCCGTACTTTAAGCCTATTACTTAGCTTAGAGTTAGGAGGATATTAATATAATCTAGCACTTTAGTACTTGCCAGCTCAGCTATCTAAATGCCTTTATGCCTATAATAGCCTGCTAATAAATTTTTTGTAGGCAATTAGCGTTCTATTCTTATTTTCTAGGTTGTTTAAAGCCTCCGATTTTAGACCTACGCATACTTTTATACAAATCTCTTCGCTCTTTAATATTTTTAGTCTTTTAATTTGTCTAAGTTAAGGTCAAGGATATAGCATACGGTCAATTAAAGACAGTTATATACTTAGCTCTAAGAATACTCCCCTAGCGTTTCTAATATCCACAAAATTATATCCCCAGCAATGTGTTCCATGTGTAATATATAAAATAATTGCCAGCCTTTATATGTAAGTATTTATAGCTTTGTATATTATAGCTAATCTGGCTTCTAACGCTAAAATAGAGTAAAATTAGTAACGACTGGAAGAAGGAATTTAAGAGATAATACGACATTATTTACTCTTATTTTAAAGACTATGGGTTAATAACGGATAATAAAGAAGATAAGGCTTTCTAAAACCTTATTAATTACTATAACGCTTGTGACAATCCAGAGAAGGTTTGATGTTTAAAGCAGCAGCTACTTAACCTTATTAGGGTAGAGACCCAATAAGAGATATTTACCAAGAAAATATTATAGGAAGGATAGGAGACATTAAGATATAGAATTTAGATATACTACAGGCCTTAAAAAGCTCCTAAATATTGTGCAGATTATATAGGAATAATAAGTAGGTGCTACTTTAGAGGCGTGTCTAGCAGTTACCAGTTTTTATTAGTTATAGTTACTAAAGTGGATTTTATATATTCCGAGCGTCTGTAGGGGGGAAAGGTTCCGCAACGCTATAGCCCTAACAGCTATAGGAAGTCAGTAATGGCCTTATTAATAGCGCGCGGGTACTAAGCCAAGTGCACTTATAGGAGAAGGGTTAATAGGACTATAAAGTGCACTTAGAGCGGCCTAATCTAACGCACTAGCTTATTATACGATTAATAAAATCTAACTATGCCCTCCTGCCCTTGTTTGAAAACGCGCTATTAATATATATCGACTAGCAGGGTTTTCTAGGCAGCTATTAATACACGTAATGATCGTACCTCCAAAATCTAGCGACCTATAGACACTTAATATATGCCATGTCCCAGCTAACTAATATAGGCGCTCCGTGTTATCAGCGTTAAGAGCTGGCTAGGGGCGTGCTGTTATAACCAATGCTCTTAGGTATAAGATGGCTAACTTAGCTTATCTAACGTCCGTCCCTAAGTATAGAGACGCACCTTAACTTAAGCAAAATATGTACCTACGTTGACAACCCCTACTTATACTCTAAATATAAGCAGAACCACACCTTCCCTAAATAATTATACGATTACTGCTAGGATGGTAGTGCGGCGACTAGCCCTTGTAACAATCCCATACTGGCTAAAGGGGTAAATGGATAAATAATTACCCTTGGCAGTTCTAAGAAGCCTAGAAAATACCCGCTTTGCGCTTATTATATAGCCCTATCCTCCTAATTTATTATCGCCTTGCTAATCTGTGGGTAAGGAATATAAGCAAGCTAAGAACTAAAACTGCAATAGTTGTCTTAAGGAGGGGAGGAGCGAAGGGATAGGTTCTACTATAGAAATTAATAGCTAAACGGCGTTAGTATATAATAGTTAAGGGAGATTAATAAGTGGTATACCTTTAAGAATATTATCTGCACTTATAAACCTGCCTTACTAGTACCCCGTAATAATGTTGCCTATTAGTCCTAGACTTTTTGTCTTAGAAAACTTAGATTGTTTAAACAAATTAGTAATTTCTATCTCTTTAAGCCCAAGCTTAAAGTATGGAGGTTTGCCTGTCTAGATTTTGTATAGGGTAGAGCTAAGGGCAAACAGGTCTACCTAAGTTGATTTTAGGTCGGCTCCAGGACATTTATAGCTCGTAGTCACTATAATAGATGGCTTAGAGCCATCTAATAAGGAGCTACTAAAGTTAAAGAGCTTTATATATAGGCTATTATCCAAGGAAATATTGCCGCACGTTAGATCCGTATAAATGACATTTATTAAATAAACAAAGGTAAGCGCACTAGTGACTTATTAAGCCTATTAAAGGCGTTGCTTAGTATAAATCTTATAGGTTTAGATGTATTGGCAAAGTCCATTCTTGCTTATATATTCTAGCTGGATGCCGGATTTGAAGGTACTATAAAACCTTAGCAGACCTTTATGCCTGCCGTGTTGCTGGAACCGCTTATAGATCCATCTCTTAACTTTAATAGCAGGCTCTTCTTCTACTTAGTAAGGATATTTAATAATAGTGTTGGAGGAGGAGTCTAGGTATACCATACTTGTAAGTCCGGAGCTAAGGTAGTTTGTTATATTAAACCCGGTTAGGAATCTAATAGCAGTTATCTTTTAGTTATATGGTAGAGGAGTAGGGGCGGTCCTAAGTTAATATAACTCGTACAGCTTGTACAAGCAGCTATTTATTGCTAAAGGGTATAATTCTTCTATAGAAGGGTTGAGAGAGGGATATTATTACTAAAACCATGTTAGGGAATATAGTTGTGGCGGTAAAGTGGCTTAAGGAAGGTAGTGAGGCATATTAGTCTGCAATGGGGAGGCGCGATTGTGGAATAGGGTAGATAGTAGCGAGCTTAAAGACAGGACGGATATAGTTAGGAGACAATATGGTCTATTAAATGCTATAAGCAGTTTGTCGCAGCCAATACAGTCTACCATAAGTCGTGCCTTAAGAAGTCGCAGATTGAACGCGTTATTAGAGATACTTAGAGGCGGCGGCGGAGGTAGCTCTGGGCTTCAGCTTCGTGTCTATATAGTTAAAGGATAGGAGGCTTTACTAAAGCTCTATTAACGCTGCCTTAAAACTTAGGGTGGTATACTAAACAGCTTTAAGCTTAATAGCGTTAGGCTAGGTGTCCTTACTATTCTAAACCGCATAGGGCTTAGCCTTATAAGAAATACCAGCTATATATACCGCAAGCTATAGGTTAACCTCGGCTTGCTTATGTATATTTAGTTACGGTAACGTAGTCTATGGGCAAGTGGCTATTGCAGGCATGTGGCCACCCTATTAAAATCGCGAAAAACGTGACGCGTTATACAGCTATAACCTAAGCGACGGCAACAAGCACTGCCCAAGTACAGTATATACACGTCAACAGAATATAATATACGTACGCCCTAAACGGCAGGCAACTAGCTAGCAAATAGCTATACTAAATACAATTGTTTATAGTTGAGTAATTCGTAATATTGGTTTAATAGGGTGGCTATATGCCCGCAATAGCCACTTGCCCGCAGACTATGTTATTGGCTTGGCCTAGGATCCCTAATAGGTCTAATTAGAAGTACCAACTAGGGTGGCAACCTTGTATAAATTTACGCGCGATAGTGGATACTAGGCTGATAATAGCTTACTATATTGTTTTTAGGCTCTCCGGTTTGGGTAATACTCTCTCTATATATTTTAAGTGTTTAGAGCTTATAAGTAGTCCTATAGCAAAGGAATACTATTTCGCGCAATAAGAACGATCTCCGTAACTTAAGTATAATGGCAACGATATAATCGTAATTTTTAGGTAGGAGATGTTGTTGACGTTTACAAATAGCTATAGTATAAAGTATATGCAGAACTGTAGCAAATATTAATATATATAAAGAAATTGAGTTACTAAAAGTCTAAGTACCCCTTATATATCCCGGCTCGGTGTGTCTCGCTTCGCAGTAGGGGACATTAATTGGGTGTCGGCAAATTAGTATATAGGTACATGTAATAGCAAGCTAAGGTAAAACCGGAAAGCTCTAATTAGGGATTGCTCTAAAGCAGATTAATCCGAAATATAGCGCCCTCTAAATATACAGCCAGGATCTTAACGGATTTAGTGGCTATGGCTTAGGTCCTATAAGCCAGGAGATTATAGGAGCTAGGGAATCCTACAAGCTAGGTAGTTGTATAAGTAGGGTAATCTAACTTAGCGCCCTTTAATTAACACCTAGCGTGTAAATAGGGTATTAATAGGTTTAATAACTTCGCGGTTTTAATCCTGCGAGCTGGGTGATCCTACGAGCTAGGTAATTATGTGAGCTAGGTAATTGTACAAGCTAGGCAATCGTGCGAACTGGGTAATTATACAAGCTAGGTAATCGTACAAACTAGGTAATTATACAAGCGGGGTAATTGTACAAGTGAGGTGATCGTGCGAGCGGGGTAATCGTGCGAGTAAGGTAATTATGCGAGTATAGTGCTCGTGGGAGCTAGGCAATCCTGCGAGCTAGGTAGTTATACGAGCTAGGCGATTGTGCAAGCCGGGCAATTGTATAAGCTGGGCGATTATATAAGCGGGGCGATTATATAAGCAAGGGGTAGTCGCGTGAGCTGGCCTAGCGCCCTCTATTAACGCCTAGCGTAAATGGGAAGTAAATGTTAGGAAAATACCAGAACTATAAAAAAAAGAAATATATAAGTCCCAGATCTAGAAATATTAAACAAGTTCCCACATAAAGACCCCTTATACACACTTGGAGAAGTTCCCATGTAAATAGCCCTATAAGCGTAGCCACAAGTCCGAGCCCCCTTGTATAACCTAACCACCCCTCCCCACCACACTGGAATAGATGAACAACCGCTATATACCATAAGCAGAGAAATGATTTAAATAAAAAGAAAACACTATAAAAAAACATGTTTATATCCTTAAGATATAAATCTATAAGTACCGTAGTCTTAAATACAACTAATAGTTGCTGACATGGTATACGTCTTAAGTCTATAAGAAATTCTAAAAATCCTAGGTTATTAGCATAGATTTACCTTCCATTATTACTTTTAAGGTAGTAAATAAATTCATCCAAGTAAAAGCATAGATTATCGCGAATACTTTATAGCTCGCTATAAGTCAAGCAGGTAAAGACTCTGGTGGAAATAGTAAAATATTGTTTTATTTCACAATAGGCTAAACAAAGAGAGGCTAAAGTTTTAACCCTTTTACTAGCTTTTATTAGAACTCTTCTTTACATTTTTATTTTTTACTTATAGATTTAAGACTATAAAGTTAAGGCTACCATATTTAACCATCGCCTATATAGCCTTGTCGCTTAATACCTCTCTATTACTATCTGCCCCTATTTCTTAATCTTTAGTGCTAAAACCATTTTCTCTGCTATATAATGTCTCTACGTCCTATTCTTAATCCTTATTACTAAAGTCACTTTCGTAACTAGTCCACGCCTCTACGTTGCTATTATTATCTCTAAAGTTGGGTTCTCTATCTATAAATGCCCACTTAGCAGCTAGTAACTCAGAAATAGTACACTCACAAATACTTAATAGTTGCGGGATACTACTTAAGGAGTTATAGTTAATGCTATTAGGATATAGAATATGTTTATAGACCTCTAAGTACCAGCTGCTTAGTGCCTTAAGTAAAAGATCTCCCCTAATATAAGGCAGATTAACAGGAGTTAATTACCGCCTATATAAGGCAGAGCGCTTATAAAGGGCTTAGCTATAATACTAATTAAACCACCCTATAGGCACCTATTGGTCACACAGGGTGACTCACCAATAACGACTACTCGAGTAGGGTTACAGTAATGTTAGTTAATAAAGCTTATTAATTGGAATAAGGGAGGGCGAGGAGCCTAAGACTCCTCGCCACGCTAGTGTCGCGGCGTCACGTAACAACCGCTTACCTCATTCCCGACACTAGCAACTCTTCTTTTATAGTTGCCATCTATATACAAATACTGCTTAACTAGTATAACAAATATCAATCCTCCTTATTTACTATTGCCATTGCAATATAAGTCTCGCTGTCCTAAAATTTGCCTCTTAGCACGTGGTGCTTTCTTACTTAAAGTCATATATAGATATCGTGTTAGGGCCGCCAAGGCGCTAGTTATAAGCGAGCCAATAGCAATTTTCTATCCCGGGGATGGAAAATCCTGATTAACTGGATTAAGTCAGGGTCTATAGAATGTTATACTCCCCCCTCTAAAAAGGTCTTAGTAAGAGAATCTAACCAATCAAACAACTTTAACCACCGGTTAAAGTTCCTGGACATCTCAAGACCTTATATAACTAAGAAGTTTCTAGGGACTCCCTTTTAACCCAACCTTTAACTTATACACGCAGAGTATTTATATCAACAAACGTCTCTAGTGCCTTATTTAGGTTCGCCTTCGTCATCGCATCTGCCAGGTTATCTTGGCCATTAATCTATTAAATCTCAAAGAGTTCTTAACGCTCGTAGAATTACTGAAGTGCCATAATATCAATTATAAGGCGCTTCTCCTTTATAGTACCAAGCTTAACTAAACACTTATAGAGGGAATATAAGTCGGTGCACACGATTATAGGGATAACGGGAAGTTCAAGTTAATCTATAATCATCTTTAGGGTAGTTCCAATTGCAATTACTATATTAACTCCGCCAACCATTCTATATATCTCTGACGCTAGAACGCTCTAAGTAACGCGCTTACTCTTAGTTAAGCTCCAATAGATAAGATTACCATAGATTATAAAGTTATTCTCTCCAGTAGATTTGTTTGTGATAATAATCTTATATCCTAGCTAGGAGCTAAAATCTTTGTTATTTACAAACAATCTATTAACAAATACAAAGAGCTTAGCGGTGGGAAGATTAATAGGCACGTAAAGTAGTCCCTAATCAAGATAGTTTATTTATTAGGAAAGACGCTTATTTAGGGCAAGAATGTCATCCTTGGTTAGTTCCTAGTGTTAGGCAGCAATAAAGAGATCAAATAAAGCCTTAGGTTAACAGATAGAAGCAATATAAGCTCTACAAGCACGTTACTCCACGTATCCTTATTTCAAAGAGTTAACATTAATAACATCAATCTTCTTGCCTTAACCCTTCTGGCATAAAGCAATAGAATCCTCATTTAGGGAGAGGATGCATCTATTAAAAAGTAATAGTGTTGTTAAATTAAGCTTTTCCTTTAGCTTTACTATAAGATTTGCCTTTACTAGCTCATCTTCTTTAAGAGCTAAGAATTAGTCGTCTCCTAAGATAATTATATCATCAGTTTGCATACTAATGATTCCAAATAGGGTTCCCGTAGTTGTAATAAGGAAGCATAGATTAAATATAGAAGTAGTTATTAAAAGTTTCTCTTTATAGTACTTGCTATAGGTAGCCTACCAATAAGTTCCTACCTCTGCAATTCCATATAATGGCTTAAGCACAACCATAATCATATCTTCGGGATATTAGTGGCGAATTTACTCTAGAAGGTATACTAGTATTAAGCACTAAAGGCGCATCTCTAATTGGGTATAGGCCTAAGTAATATCTCTTAAATAAACCGCCATTCTATTCTTTATTAGGGAGGGAGCTAGCGCAACAATAACTCGCTAACTAGCTCGTTAAATTATAGGGGATTATATAAGAATCACTTCCTTACCATCATCGTTATAACCTTAAATAACCAGTCTCGACTTCTTAAATAGGGTATTAGTGGCTTTGCCTTTAATCTCATTAACCATTCTTAACTTAAAGATGCGAACTCCATCGAACTTAGTAGGGTCATATTTCTCAAATTTAAAGACTCCTCTTATAATAAGACCGTCGATCTCCTGCTTATTAGATACTTAGAAAGGGGCTCCTAGAGTTATAATACGGCCTTCCTTTTAGAGTTATTTTGCGAGCTCAAAGTCCGCCTTCTCTTTAGCTGTTATAAAGGCCATTAATAACTCAACTCTACTCTTAATGGCGGCAATAAATTGCTCTTTAAAATTAATAAGATATTAGCAATTTTGTAATCCTTTTAGGCGACCTCTACCGCGTCATAGTTACGGCGTATCTACTACAATTATATTAGAATTGTGGTCGCCTTCTAGAGCTTATTAATCGTGGCTCTCCTTTAGGGCATCTTCTATGGCATCCTATAAAGGTTTAGAACTGTTATCTTTATAGTAAGGCTTAATAACAGTTAAACGGAATTAAGTGGGTCCATAAGGCATCTAAATAGTGCAAGTTTAACCATTAATTGCAATAAGTTAATATAGGCCTAACTACCCTCCCTTTTCACGCCATACGCGTACTTTAGACTGGAGTGGCAGATCGAGCGTAGTTAAGGTATTTAGGCCATTTCTTATTCCTAGTGCATCATTAACCTGACGTGTGGCGTAAAGACATCAGACCTCCTTCATTGCCTTATAAATAGCCTCAGCTCGTTGCACAATGGAGGGAGATAGTGGAGAATTATCAGTCATTTAAGGGTAGGCGCTAAAGACTAGCAGCGTAGGTACAAGTCCATCTGGGCCAGCAGAATCGTTAATAGCTTTAACAGCTATTTACAAGGTAAGTTCTTTACTAGCGTCCTCTAGTTCCAAAGAGATAATCTTATATACGCGGTGTAATAGCGCGTAATATCGTTCTACTTTTCTAACACTATTATGTGCCTTAATAGGGACTTCCTTGACCTTAATTACTATTGCCTTTATCTGTTGTCAAAACTCTGTAGATAAAAAGTTCTTTCCTATATTATAGACAATTTAATTAGGGGGTCCTAGGTAGACATCAATCTAGTATAATTAAAGGGTATTCCATATGTTTCTAGCTAACATATCCTTCAAGAAGCGTGCGGCTTAAAAGGAGGTTAAAAAGTTAACAACTTAGAGTACTAGCTTGCCGCTAAGATATATAACGTTAACAATAATACAGAAGTTAAAGTTGTAGTTATCTTTAAGGGTGAACTTAAATCGGCCAGGGGACTTCTGGTTCATTTGGCAGTAATAGCAGTACTTTATAAGATACTCAATTACCTTAACCTTGACTTTATAACCTACTCGCTAAAGAACCCTAAGCAATTAATAAATAGATAGGTAGCCAAATCAATAGTGTAGTTAACGTAACTCTAACTTAGTTAGGTGGCTTTAAGCAACACTCTTTTCTAGTTAATAAAGGAGCAACTAGGGGTAACCCTACTTATATACAACAGGCACCCAATTATCTCCCTAAATAAGTACATCCTCAAGGTTATCAAGCTTAACGCCTAATTTATCCATATCTCTAATACAAAATAAAAATAGGGTGTTCGTAGGAACGACATAAAAGATAATATACCCTAAGGGGGTTTAGACCCTAATTGTGCCAAGAGAGATCGCAGTACCCTTGCCAAAACAAATTATGTGTTGGCCTGCCGTTAAATAGTCAATCTAAACAAAGCTATCAAGCTGCTAAAGGGCTCAAACTTAAGGTTCTCCTACTATAGATACTCCTGCGGCTCCAGTATCTGGCATAATACCATAGAAGACGTTCGCCAAGTATCTATCATTAAAGGAGAACGCGGAACTCTCCCTTAGCTCATTAAAGATATCTAACTTCATAGTAAAATAGAGCGTAGATTGGTTATTAAGAATAGTAACAGTTTATATACCATCTACCTCACCATACTCAGTAAAGTATTGGTCAGGTAAGTACTCCTCAATTTCCATATCTATAAGGAGCTGTTCGGCCTCATTAACCTCACCCTTAAGATCTTCTACGCCTTCATATTAAACCAGGAAGCTTTGGAAGTAGGCCGTAGTAACCTTACAATTTCCGACGTTTCTTGCACTCTGGCGAAACTTATTATATGCCTCCTTTCGCTCATCAAGAGAATGTCTAGTTAACCAGCAATTTGGTTTCTTATAAACATAGCACTTCTTCTAGCGATTACTTTAAAATAAACCTCTATAAGGGCCTCCACCTTTGCCTTATAGTTATTAATTATACCCTCTGCCGTATTACCTACCCCGGCCACCATATGTTCGATCAGTCCAGTTGTGATCATATTAGTCAGGCGGGTCAATCAAAGTAGGTTAAAGTTGGGCGTTAAATTGCTATACTTCTCAAAAGCGTAGAGCGGTGCCAACAGAAGATCTTAATTAAGCACACACTCCTTTATAAGTATTTACAGGATTAAAGAGAGCAAGGTTATATTCTTCAACACCTCAATATACGCTAATAACTTAATCACGTAGGCTAAAGTCCTCTTAATATAATTCAAATAAACCACACTAAATCGTCTAAAGTTAATTAAAGAGCTTTTAAAGATAATCAAGCCGAGGGACACCTAGGTTTATAGCAATAATCCTTAAGAAGGTAGTCTCTCTCCATTCTAATATATACTGCTGCTTATTCTCTTCTGTTTTAAAGTGGCATCTTAACTCATATATTATGCGGTTAAAATCGTATCCTTTTCCTACCAAACGATCATAATAGAAGGTACTAGCTCGGCCCTTAAGCATAACGGAATAGGCATTATAGTATTAATCAGACTCTATTCCCACCTTCTAGCAACAGTTATAGAAGATACGTAGTTTCGAATTAAGAACATTATATAATTCCCCTCTAAACTTCTTCTCCTAATCCAAATAGAGCTTCGCAAGCTCTATAAGCAATTTTAAACTACCTCCAATTTGAGATTAAGATGGAGGAGGTAGGGGTTGTATTATAGGCTGCAGTAGGGACGTAGGTCTAGTCGGTAGAGTCCAAAGGTTATTAAATCGCGAAGCAATGGGATCCTATACCTGCTCTCATTAGGGTATAGTATCTAACGTCAAGGTTACAGGTTGAATTGGATACAGAGAAGTTAAAGGTAGAGATAGGTTCGTCTCTAGAGGTATATTGCTTGGGTTCTATCATAAGTTAAGCTTTCTTATAGTGCGTAGTTAGTGCTCAATCTCTTATAGAGTCCATTCGTGTTCTTCTTTTACATCAATAACCTGCTCCTAAATATTGTCTCTAATAGTACCCCCATCCTTAGGGACAAATACTCCATTCTCCCAAAGGAAGTTACGGAAGTCCCATACAATATCCTTATTCACGGGGGCCCATGTTTCCTTTATCCATCTAATAAAGTCCTCCTTTATACATTCCCATAGCGCGGTATCGTTGTATTTACTATCCTTGTAATATGCTATACGGTATAATAAAAATCCATTTAAGTCTTGTTTATTAGCGTTTGCAAGGTCAATTATAGCTTTATTCCATGTCTTTAGGTTAATGTCTTCCTCATACTTCTTCGGGTAGGTTAACGCCATGGTAGGTATAGAATCAACAGGGTGTTATACATCAAAGGTAGGTAGGATTTTCGGTTTTATAGGATCTCGTAGGTTTGCTATCAAGAGGTAGGCAATTCAAGATGTTGTTCAACACGTTTTGGACGTCGTTTAACGCGTTTCAGACGTTAACTTAGGACCCTAGGTTCAGTAACACTTCTGACCTAAAGTACTCAACCAAATCTTCGTAAACGCGGTTGTTCTGCGTAATAGACGCAACTTGGTATCTCCTAGTACTCAGTAACACTTCTATTACTAGTTTTCCGTAAGTCTAAGGTAGCACAGTATCGCCAGGATCCATTCTATATGAGCGCATATAGCACCCCTGCACAAGACTGTCTCTTCTATTCAAAAACCTAGCTGCTCTATAGTTGACTGTGTATTCAACCACTAATCAGTATTAGTCACACAGGGTAACTCACCAATAACAACTACTCAAGTAGGGTTACAGTGATGTTGGTTAATAAAGCTTATTAATTGGAATAAGGGAGGGCGAGGAGCCTAAGACTCCTCACCACGCTAGTGTCGCGGCGTCACGTGACGACCGCTTGCCTCATTCCCGACAGCACCAATAGCTTCTTTGCCATAGATGGGGGGTTAATATATAAGATTAACTGGCTAGGATATATGTACTACTCAGGCAGTATCTTGCCCTGGGAAGGATAGGCGTTAAAAGTAGATTATATAATGCTATTCCTACTAAGAGAGGCGTTATTAGGGGTTATTATTAACTTCTAGTTCTAGTTTATAACTTTATATAAACGCCTCTAAACCCTACTAAAGCATACAGCGTCTGTTGGGAATTATTAGCCGTTTAAATTCAGCAACAGCTTAGCTAATAGCTACCCCTAACAATGCCTCACTTAATGCTTTACTTGTGGATTACTTTAGGCGCCTATAGTCTTAGGCGCAGATAATATGTAAGCCAAGAGTAATTATAGCTACTAAATATTGTACCATAGACACCATATAAAGTGGAAAAGGGCGGCTAGTATACTCTGCCTTTTCCTTCTACCTTCTGTCCTAACTCCGCCCTAGGAGAGAAATGGAATATAAATGTCGTGCTCCTAGTTTTTATATGCCATTAATTCAACTTACCTTTAAATTTGACCTCTTAACTATACATCCCTTCCTATCCTTATAAGAATACTAGATATTATATATATTACCTTAACCAAGCTTAAATACGTTGCTAATATAACCTATAGGTCCTCAATTGGTACTTATAAAAATATTATAATATACTATCTCCCCGAAGATAATATACCTGTTTGTTAACTTACTGGAAACCTTAAATTATCCTAGAATCGCATTAATAACAAAGACATAGCATCTGCTAGTAAGGAAAAGAAATAATTATAGCTTTCTAACCCTACGCAGAAACAGATGCCTTGTACGCCTACTTAAATACCTAATAAGGTTAACTCTTATAAAATCAACAATAATACGGAGGGTGACATATAAGAAGATATAGAAATATATACCAATTACCTTAAGAGCCTAGAAGGCCACAGCGAAACCAAGATAGTCTTACCTAAGCCAATAGAGAGCCATAGCGAGGCTAAAACAGACTTACCTTAACCAAAAGAGGTTTATATTAAAGGTTTGCCGGTACCTCTAGGTATATTTATAAAACACCTATATTTATTTAGCAATACTAATAAGTAAGCAGGGAATAGCTTAGCTAATCTTATAACGTTTCTTAGAGTTGCATTTCCCCTATTTAAAATATTAACGATTTCTAATGCTATAATTTCGCGTAGATAACTAAAGTATTTTGTCTTGTGGTTGCCTTCTTGTTTTATAATAAAGGACTTAAGACGTCTCTAAAGCCCTAGTTATAAATCATTCGTATCTATATTTAGCCCTATCGCAGTAATATGCTAGTATTCTACCTAGGTTTTAGCCGTGGACATACCACCAAACAGACTTGCATTATACTATGCTAAGAATCCCCGTCTCTTTTGCCGTTATGCTGAGATATACAAACCACTTGAAGATGTTATAATAGAGATAGCTAAGAGGAGCAAACTGTATAAGCAAGGAGATCAACTAGGAAAGGCATTAGAGGATTTATTAAAAGAGATATTAAGGAGAAGGGTACGCAAGAGAAAAGTAGATTTTACTATAGATAGAGATCCTAAGAGGTCTAAGGTATAAGAAATTTCTTATAAGGAAGATTTTTGCAATTATATTCTTGTTTTTCGGCATTAAGAATTAAGGCGTTGATTAGGATTTCCTTAGTTTGGTGTTTTATTTCTATCTAGTTGCTTCTATGTCAAGAATATCTCGTTATCGTTTGCGTGTATGGACAAGTTTTTATATATTGGATTGAAGTTAAGAGACTCGCTTATAGTAAGCTTGAGTTCTCCACTTTGTATACTTAGCAGCGGTGAGTTAGCCGGCCCGTGACTCATTTAGTCCTCTATAAAGGAGAGACTTTCGTCTCCGTATAATAGCATGGAGGTTAGACTAGTGGCGTCTATAGACCTTAATTGCACCTATTTTAGGTTAGCGTAAGTACAATAGGACTTTTCTTGCAGTGTGCTGCTCGCGGCAAGACTCACAGCGACTTTTCGCGGCCACTATTTTTCATCATAGCCATTTTCAAGAGGTTGCTAAATATAAGGACATAAAATATTGCGGGTATTGATATTATTTTTAAAATTAGTAAGCCGTTCTTCGCCCTTTTATTAAGATAATCCTACTATAGTTGCTAGCGAAATTGGCTTCCGCCCTAAGCGCTTATAGAATTATTGTACCACTTCTTGCTAAGGCGCTTTAGTCTTAATATAGCTAGATCTAAGAATACCCTATAGCGTTAGGCAGCCATACTGCTTAAATAATACAATACGCTCATTAAGCGCTTAATGTACTATATTTACGCCGCCCCGCAAGGTGTAAAGACGGGGCGTAACAATAAGTAAGCCGCTTAAAGATAGCGGGTGGGGAATATAGTTTTATAATATATATAAAAGCTCACTATTAGCGCTTTTTAAACACGCTTTACCGGATGTATAAAGTAGAAAGTTTGTAGCAGTACTTAAGGGGGAAGCTAGTTTTGCTAGCAACTGTACTTTAAAGCTAAATGCTTGTACCGTCTAATCGCTTATCTAATCATTTTTTAGAACTTAGATAAACTACCTTACTTTTAGAACCACCACGGTCGTATATAGAGAATAGTATAATAAGACACAATCTATATATATATATAAATTTTTTTTTTTAAGAAAACAAAAGAAAGCAATATTCTAGCCAACTTAGACGGCTTAATAGATACGAGAAGATCAGCCTAGGGTTTGCTAGAAAGCTATATATATAGCTTATAAAAATCCCATTTAGCTCCAGGTAATAGAAACTGGTTGACACCAATAGAGGAGTAAGATAATAATTAGAGGCTTAAACTAAGTAAAATAGAGAGAATCTAAAACTTATTTTGGATAAAACCAGCCAGTAACTGCAATAATAGTATAGATTGCTATGATAAGAACGCCTTCAAGCCAGTCTATTTTAGTGTTAGTTAGAGTGGATTACCTATATAGAAAGGAAAACTTACTAGATTTGCTATCTTAGATAAGATAGTTTACTAGGAGCATAGCAACAAATAAAACAGCGATTAGAAAGGTATTAAAATAAAGCGTTATATAATCCTAGCCTATAATCTAATTAAGTATAACGACAAAGGGGAGAACTAGAAGAGCGATTTATATACTAGATTTAATAGCAACATTAATTACTAGACTCATTTCATCCTTAAAAGCTGCTGTAACTGCTATTGTGTGCTCGGCAGCGTTCCTAACAATTAGAAGTAGGATAAGACCGATAAAAGTAGTGGAGATGGTGCCGCTTGCCGTAACATTACTAATGCTGTTAACTATAAACTCAGAATAGAAGGCGACTAATATGGTAGAGAATCTAAGGGTTATAATTATACCCTAGATTGTTAATTGGGGCTTTTTAATCTTATCGTCTTCCTTTTCTGCGTTTAAATCCTACACAAGCTGTTCTTGGTTTACTCCACCTCCAGATATAGCCGCCGCTCTAGCGCCGATCTATGCAATACTACGGAGAGACATACCCTGCTTAACTTGGGAGGATTTGCGCTTAGGAGCCCTTTAGCTTAAAGCATTACACATTTCAGCGTGTAACTTTAATTGAAATATAAGGTAGCAAACGTATATAATTAGGAGGATAACAGCTGTTCCGCGGGAAAGCTCCTAATTAAGTATAGAGCTATTAGGGCTCGTGGCTACATGGGTTAGTATCTATTATAGGTCTAAAGCTATCATTAAACTTACTTAACAGCGTAGAGTGGAAGGTGGTTAGAATAAATAGACTACTAACGCACAGAGCTAGAAGGCTGGCCGCAGTATCTGCTACTGTTATATTAAAATATTGCTCCATCCGGTTAATGCCTCTAAAGAAGAAACACATGCTAAGGACAAGGAGTAAGTTTAAAAGTATACTGCTAATTAAGGAAGTTTTAACAATAGTAATCTGGCCCTTAGTTAGGGCTAAGATAGAGACAATTAATTTAACAGCGTTTCTGCGCTAAATGTTAGATAATATTAGGACAAATAAGAAGCGGAGAAACATACCTAAAAGTTACGTTTAAAAGACTACCCGGTATATTACTAGCGCGGAGCGTAATCTTTCCAGTAGCGCAACTAATCATTACAGCAAGCGGGATAATGGCAATAAAGTTAATAATAAATATGGCGATGCCGTTAATATAAAGATAATTAACTACAAAGCTAATAGGAACGGTAAGAAGAAGCAAGTTTATCTATAAGCTAAATAAAACGGCATAAACCTAATCCTTAGCAGATATCTTATGCTTTAAAGCTGCTTTCTACCTTTCCTTAATTATTGGCTTAAGATATAAGGGGTTTTGCAGGCCTATACTGGCCTCTTTATTAGGTTATTTATCATTGGACCTCGTCCAGGCTGCTTAATAGGCTTTTAAGAATATTGCTAGATCTAAATACGCTATTATAAGTACGGTTTTTAATTGTTCCTAGAAAGAGCATAATAGAGAAGTGTGATTTTATAGTTTAGAGGGTACCTATGCATAGCAAAGACTAAGAAGTTAGATGGTACTTAGGCTAATACCAACGCCTTAAATCCATAATAGTGTGTTTAGCTTTTTTTTCCAGTTGATTTTACGAGTAAGGATCTAAAGCAAATTCCAGAATAGTTATTATAGAGGAGAGGAGGATTAATGTTAATAACTAGCTAGAATGGCTAGTAAAAAAAGGAGAAGATAGAGTATTCTAATAGACGAATAATAAGTAAAAAGTAAACCAACTACTTATAGAAATGAGGACGTAGTAGAATATATAAATAAGGGTATAAGTCTATATACCTCTAAGTACCGGCTGCTTAGCGTCTTAAATACAAACACTCCCTTAACGCAAGGCAGATTAACAGGAGTTGTTATACCGCCCGTATAAGGCGGAGCGCTTATAAAGGGCTTAGCTAGAATACTAATTAAACCACTCTATAACACACTAATAGCTCCTTTACTATAGATGGGGAGTAAATATATAAGAATAACTGGCTAAGATGAGTCTACTGCTTAAGCAGTGTCCTGCTTCGTAAAGGGTGGGTGTTAGGAGTAGATTATAGTACTATTTTTGCTAGGTAAGGCGTTACTAGGGGGTTATTATTAGCTTCTAGTTCTAGTTTACACCTTTATACAAACGCCTCCGAACCCTACTAAGGCATGTGGCGTCTGTTAGGCATCGTCAGCTATTTATACCTAGTAACAGCTCAGCTAATAGCTACTCCTAGTAGTGCCTTACTTGTAGATCACTCGAGGCGCCTATAGTCTCGGGCGCACACAATATGAGTTAAAAAGTAATTATAGCCATTAAATATCTCACCACAGACTCCGCATAAAGTGGTAAAGGGTGGCTAATGTACTCCGCCTTTTTGTTCAGCCTTCTCCTAACTCCGCTGCGGGAGAGAAATAAAATATAAATAATATGCCCTGGTTCTTATATGGCGTTAAATCAGCTTATATTTACTTTTAAATCTGGCCTCTTAAATATATATTCTTTGCTATTATGTCGTAGTCTTCTAATCCCGGACAGTAGCAGATGCCCTCTACACCTACTTATATAACTAAGGAGGTTAACTTTTATAAGATTAACGACAATACGGAGGGTAATATATAAGAGGATATGGGAATGTATGCCAATTACCTTAAGAGCCTAGAGGGCCGTAGTAAAACTAAAACAGTCTTACCTAAGTTAATAGAGAGCTATGGCGAGGCTAAGACAGACTTATCTTAACTAAAAGAGGTTTATATTAAAGGTTTGCCGGTGCCTCTAGGTATGTTTATAAAACACCTATATATTGTTTAGCAATACTAATAATTAAGCAGAGAATAGTTTAGCCAATCCTATAAACTTCCTTAGAGATATACCTCCCCTAACTAAAGTATTAACAATTTCTAATACTACAATTTTAGACGGACAACTAAAGTATCTCTTATTATGGTTGCCAACTTGCTATATAATAGAGGACTTAAAGCGTCTCCGAAACCCTAGATATAGATTAGTTGTATCTATATATAGTCCTATTGTAGTAGTATGCTGGTATCCTACCTAGGTTTCACCTGCAGGTATACTGTATAAGAAACTTATATTATACTATACTAAGAACCCGCGTTACCTTTGTTATCATACTAGGATATACAAACCGCTTAAAGATGTTATAATAGAGATAGCTTAGAGGGGTAAACTATATAAGTAAAGAGACTAACTAGGAGAGGCGCTAGATAATTATTTAGAAGATCCATTAAGGAGAGGGACACGCAAAAGAAAGGTAAATTGCACCGTAGATAGAGCCTCCAAGAAGCCAAAGAAATGAGAAATTTCTTATAAGAAAAGATTTTCGCAATTACGTTCTTATTTTCTAGCGTTAAGAATTAAGGCGCTAATTAGGATTTCCTTGGCTTAGTATTGTTTTTCTATCTAGTTACTTCTATGTTAAGAGTATCTCGTTGTTGTTTGCATGTATATTAAATTGAAGTTAAGAACTTGCTTATATAGTAAGCTTATAAAGTCCTCTACCTTGGTAGCGATGAGTTAGCCGCCCCGTGACTTACTTAGTCCTCTATAAAGAATTAAAGTAACCTTCTAAACAAACTTGAAGTCGACTAGCCGATAATAAGAAGGCCAACGGCCGGGAAACCGCTCTCGGAGGCGTAGGACAGGGAGGAAATAGAGAAAAATACTTTAGAGGACACCTAACACTAGCAACGGAAATAGCAGAGATAGTAAAGAAGAATATAAGCGAGTTAGGCTAAGAATGAAACGTGGACTTAACAGAATTTTAGTTATTCCAATTAGATTAGTTTAGATTAGATTAGTAAGCCTATAGGCCTTCTTGGTATCCTATAGCGTAAGAATAAAACCAAACCAAACCAAACGAATTAAAGTTAGGGTGTTGAAGTCTCTGGCGTTTTTATAGGTAACTAGGGTGCGGGTTAACTCTGAATTTTATATTAATAAGGTGGGAATATTAAGAATAAATACAGGATATCTCTCTTAATATTAGCCTAAGTTGTAACTCTAAAAATAGGATCTTGTTTTAAGAACTAGATCTAATTTTAAAGACTATATCCTATCCCAATTCTAAGCCAAACGTACCAAACATGGCTAAAAAGGTATAGCGTTAAGCCAAGTAGTTCAATGGTCTTGGAAGAGAGGAGCTATTTTTAGTTGTGGCTTAAGTTATAATTCTAGGAATAGAATCTAATTCTGAAACCAAGATCCTAATTTAGGTTTATAAAGCAGACCAATTAACTACTATAAAAAGGGCGCGATTTTAAAAAAGGATCTGGTTCTAAGAACTAGATCCCGGTTATAGGAAACAGGTTAATTAAGCGCTATAAAATAGGGTTGGCTATATCTATATTTAGCATATTAAGTTTAGCTTATTTCAGGACCAGCCACGTAATTAATTATAGGTGCTTGTATAACCAACCCAATAATTAACCCGCTGTTGCCAGCTGTACCTTACCTGGCGCCTTTTAGTATCGCTGTATTAGAGCCTCACTCTATTTAAGCCTTATGCGTTACGGAACAAACTAAAAGCTAATAACCATAATTACTAATAAACGCTGCCTATAACTTTCTAATAATACCAGAACCCTATATGCACTGCATTTTTAACCTATATAACCAGGACTACAAACGATGTTCCTGTACTTTAGGTTATTGTGGCTTAGCAATTAACTAAGCCCCGTAAAGCCTTAGTCTAAGCTATATTAGATTGGCTTGACTTTTCTATACCTAACCTTTAAATCCTCCTTACGTTCCGCTCGCACCTTGCTTCCTCCCTTATACTTTCCTCCCTTGCTATTCCCTTATTTTAAGATGCGCCTAATATGTATTTAACCTCCCTGTACTTATTTACTTCTCTGCTATCTTATATATAACGCTGGCACTTTAAGCAATGAAGTATATAAGGGTAATTAGGGTCGGATAGATAACTACTATCCTTAATATAATATGTAAACTCGGCGCTGTAATTAATATTACGACAGGTCCTGGTCTTGCAGAGGGTATTAAGATAGTTATTAATATTTTCGCTTTTGTGTTTAGCTGCGGCGCACCTCGCCTTGGTAAATTAAAGTAGTGATTCTGTTTATTATAGCTAAGATTAGATAGCTTGAAGTTTCTATATAAAATTTTCCTCTATGTCCTTAGATGCGGTAATCGCCGTCTATATAATGCTAATGGTGAAATCGCTTATAACATCCAGCTCTATAAAGTCCTTAAGTTTAATAAGTTCTTTAATATGCTCGGCCGCTGTTAAGGTAATTATATTGTGTAATACTAAGTCGCCTATTAGGCTAAAGATATCCTTAATAATATTAGAAAACTAGTCTGCGGACCAGCTGGTTCCTAGAGTGTGTTTAATTTTTATATTCGCAAGCTCTTTCAGCTGTGGTATATTATAGTAATCGGCAATTGCATTAACACAAACGTGGCGAAGTGTAATATTGGCCGTTATTAGCCGTGTCGTTGTGTCTTTATTATTGCCACCGCTATTGTCTAGTTTAGATGGCGATGAGGCATCGGCGTTATTAAGTTACGCTACCTCTAATTTTATAGATTAAAGTTTAAGCACGGATAAATTGGGTTAGCGTATAAATATATCCCTTACCTTAGCCAAGCGTTTCTATACCTGTAATATTAGATCCTTACTCCTCCTTGCTATTATTATAGTCCCTCTTATACATAAATTGGATTATTCTCTTAATAGTGCCAGAATCAAACTTGTTAATATTTATAATGTTAGTCGCCGTCTCCTACCTGTTAGTTAGTTAGTTAGGGTTAATTTTACTAGATGTTTGGTTGGCTTTTACCTAAAAGCCTCTATTATAGGCAGCTGTAAATACAGGAGATTGGGTGCATATAATTACTTTATAGACTTTAAACTCCAGCCCCTGGTATATAAGTTTTAAGTTGCTATATTTCTCGCTGTTTATAAGCTGCGCTAAGCCAAGCAGAACATTTTTGGATAATATATTTTGTTAGTTTTCTTTCCTAGTTCCAGTTTTGACTGCGTCTTAAGCAATATTTAAGGGAGTAATTTAGTATTAAACAGGACAATTAAGAATAAGAACTTTGCTTTATTAAATATAGCTCTAGAGCCTCTATATATATCATTATTAGCTTCGTCTAATCTGCGATAGATTTGGTTAATTAGTTAAAGCCTTAAACGTTAGTCGCCTGACTAAGACTAATATGACTTCTAAAGTTCTAGGTAGATATTTGGGTCTATCCCTTCTCTTAAATATAGGTAACTAAATTAAAGAGGGAAGCTTAGAGAGGGATTATAGACTAAGAAATTACTCCAATCGCGTACAGCTGGAGGGGGGGCCCTATATTTTGGGCTATTGTGGCTTAGTATTTAACTAAGCCCTGCGAAGCCTCAGTCTAAGCCATGTTGGATTGGCTTGACTTTTCCGCGCCTAATCTTTAATCCTCGCGTTCTGTTTGTACCCTACTTCCTTCCTTATACTTTTCTTCCTCGTTATATCCTTATTTCAAGACGCTACTGACGTGTCCTTAACCTCCTTGCACCTATTTACTTATCTGCTATTATACCATCCGTTATATGCTAGCCTCTTTAATCTCCCCTTTTTGTCTGCCTACCTGCCTGCCACGTCGGCCTTCCTAATATAGCCCTTAGCGCGTTTACTTGCAATAGCGAATCTCTCCCAATTAGATATAATTAAAACAAAACCTATTGGAGAAGGACTAAATAATTTTTGTAATTTATTTAACTTAGCTTGTTAGGATCTAGACATCTCTAGTTCTTTAGACTTGTTGCACCAGATAGGTGACAAAGGTAATTGCTAATATACCTATTATAAGTTTCCATCTAACGCTTATAGAACTGAAGAATATTTTGCTTAATCTAATACTAGCTCTGCAGAGCCTTCCCGCTTCTTATTTATTGCCATCTAACGGTGGCAATAAAATCCTCCTTGGTAATCTGTTAAGACTTAATTTAGCAGTTATCTCTAATAACTTTAATATTAAACGGTTCCTGCCTCTTCTAAATATGATCTTTCGGATTTAACCTAACAAGGTTATCTGGGAAAAGGTCTATATTATTATAACAGAGTCCACACCTCCTCCTTACCCGCTACTATTCTACGTTTAAACCCCACATTAACGTAATATAAGCAGCTTCGCCAACTCGTCCAAATACAGGAAATACGTGGATAATGTTCTAAAGGAGGAGCTAGGCCCTCTTTACATAGGGATTCCTGGCTTATATAAAGCATTCTTTAGGGGAGTGGAAGGTCTTAAAGAGGTAAGCGCCGCCGTTTTTAAGAAATGCAAGGAAGGGGATAATCTACTATACGCCAAGGGCGGCTGGCGTGACTGGCCTAAAGGCGCGAAAGAATATAGAGTCCTGAAGTGGTTCGATAAGCTAATTATATTATTTCTAGACTTTGTAAAGGAGCACGGGTTCGTTCCAAAGGTATAATAAAGACTAGTGGAGCATACTTAGCAACCCTTACAAGGATCTACGGCCGACCAAAAGCTAGATATCGGCTTTATGGATAATCTAATAGCTGGCAAAAGCTCCCAATACCATTAGTTGTATATACTTATACTAGGAGAGCTAAAGAGTAATCCAAATACTAATATAGCCTTAAAAGCATGGTTTGATTTGGGGAAATATGTAAGGGAAGTATTCGCCACTTAGGATAGTCGTCGCTTTATTCTAGGCTTTACCCTCTATAGATCTATTATACGGTTATAGGAGTATAACCAGGTAGGAGGCATCGCATTATCACCATTTAATATTAATAAAGACGGGCTACAATTTACCTTAACAATGTTGGGATTTCTCTAGATGAATAAGGAGCAGCTTAGGTTTAACCCTACTATTCTAACATCAGACGGTAAATAGTATATTGAAATTATATATAATGACTAGACTAAGCGTCTTATCCTTAACAAACTTATAAAGCGGGCACGCTGTATCGCTAGTTAAGCGACTACTTGCTAGAAAGCACATCATAAGGGAACACCTAAAATACCCCTTATTATTAAAGACTCGTGGCAGTACCCAGAGCGCGAGGAAGAAGGTAAACTGCTATATAAAATATTAGAGAAGGGAGTGGTTAATATAGCCAGGTACTATTACCATAAGACTATTCGCGTAAGTGGATAAAATAATAACATCTTTAATATCCGTAAGGGGCTGGATATTATAAAAGCGACAAACTATAAGCTAGAAGGCTTAATAATGCCTCTAAGACTGGCTAGAGTGCAAGGAAATATAAGAAAAGGTTAAAGTTCTAGCAGAAAGAGGTCTTCTAGCTATAGCGCCCTATTACCACCCGGTAAGTGCCTGTGTTCGACCTCTCTAACTAAGCGCCCTATTATATAGAATCGCGTGCACTAACGCGTTATTACTAGTGACTATAGGAAGCCTCTTTATAAGGCAAGCTCTCGGGCTGCAATGCTTACTGTACTAGAGAGTAGCGTCAAAGGATATAAGTCTTTATATACGCAGGCCGGTATTATCTAATATGACATTTTAATAGGCAACCTTATAATAAACGAGGAAGATAACAATCCTTCTTAGCTAGCATTCTTAATTGACTTTAATTTCGCGATTAAAGAGAAGCGAGAAGGACCTTTAGGAGTATAGGGCAAGACCGGCATAAGAGCGTTTATGGCTATAGGAGTGCTTTTAGGCAAGAAACACTCCTTTAGGCATAATCTAGAGTTGTTCTTCTGGGTGCTTTTCTGGATATACGTACACTATAATAGGCTGGGTAAAGATATCGGTCCAACTAAGTTTAAGTGTTGGAACTATAAGAATACTACTAAGTTAGCTAAGTTAAAATTAGGGCTAGTAAACAGGGAAGGGCATTTTCTTAACTATATAGCTAAGGCATTTATACCTTACTACCAGCCGCTAGTCCTGTGGGTTAATAAGCTGCGAAAGGTAGTTTTCCCAATAGACAGGAGATGGGAGAAGGAAGATAGGGGGCTTTATTTTTAGATAAAAAAGATTCTCTAGCAAGCACAGAAGGATCTAGAGGTATTAGCAGAGTAGATAGAATAATATTTTATTATCCTATGGTCTTCCACCGTACGAGTTAAAGTTTTGTAGAGATTTGGGCGGCTAAGGCTAGGTAGCAGCCTTGGTTGAAACGCATGTAAAATAGTGTAGGGCAAGTCGCCTAAGCTAAATAAACCCGGAAAAGCGGATAACCTAATCTTTTATTAAAATCATTAGATCCCTACACCCCACTATCCTATATAGGCTTTATGTTTCCATAAAACATATAGTCCACTCCCTAGCCTATTAGAAGCCGCCTTATGCCGCCTAAATAGAGGCCGTAGGAGAATTAATCCCTTCCTCTAACCAATCCCCTACTTAAATATGTCCCCTACTTAAACAAATCCCCTGCGGGAGCCAATGCCCACGTGTTTTACCGCCCTATAGGAACCAATCCCCTACTCCTAATAATCCCCTATGGGATGCGATCCCCTACTCTAATAAATCCCCTATGGGATCCACTCCCCTATAAAATCCACTCCCCTGCGCTAACAAATCCCCTACGCTAATAAATCCCCTGCGCTAACGAATCCCCTGCGGGTGCTAATGCCTATATATTCCACCGCCTTATGGGAACTAATCCCCTATGGCTTGTATTCCTATACGGCTTTAGCTCCCCTATAGGAGCCACTAGCCACGTTTTTCTCTCCTATACGGGAACTAATACCCTATGGCTTCCGTTCTCCTGTTCCGTGATCTACCAGCAATTCGCCTATATAGTTTTTAATTTTATCCGTATAGTATAAACAGCTAATAAATATAATAATCTTCTATATTTTAATCCTATATTAAAATTTAATTACCTAGATTTTATATCCCATTTCCTATAATATCCTATACAGAATAATTTAATAAAAAATCTTATAGAAACTGGAATTTGTGTTCCATTTTAAAAATATATTTATAAAAGGTAATGTTTTATACGGGATTTCTACTAAAATTCTCTTTTTATATCCAGCTTTTAAATACCTCTTTTAATATCCTCCTATACGGGAAAAGTGGCTATAAAAATAATACTTTTATTATTTTCTATCCCGTACAGAACTTTATTTAAAACCGTTTAAAATTACTAGCTTTTCTTTTCTTATTTTCTACGCCATCCTATATGGATAGTATATTTGGGAAAATAATAAAGTTCCAGTTTCTCTATCTTATTTTTAATAGAAACCTGCTTACGTGACCAACTCTGTCTAGTAATATTAGATTCCACGTTTTGGGATTAAGGCTATACATCCATATTACGTCAAAGCTATATAACGCAAAGTTATTGGGATATATATGTATATATATTACTAGCCAATAAACAGTATAATTAAGTAACGTACTGCCTCTAACTATTAACAAGTATAAATAGGAAAAAAGAAGAAAAGAAAAAGATAGCTAAATCCCAAATATATATCTGCCCACGCGCCAAAAAGGTATATATTCTATAGACCCCTAATACCCTAGTAAATTTAGGAGAGCTAAGCGTAGGACTATATATTATCAAACTTGCCTCCTCCCATAAAATCACACTGAAATTCTACGTTCGCACTATATAATGGGCTTATATAAATGCTTCTAAACCAAAGCTTGTAGATTGCTACTATACAAGAATACTAAGCTAAGGAGAAGAAGAAGAAGAATCGTTTAGGGGCAGTAGGTAGGCATGTCGCGAGGGCCGCCAAGGCGCTAGT
>Ga0307507_10002407_pt1 | contig 39490 bp, 8 predicted proteins | sample 7_EM_MG_FD_207223 | JGI IMG/M metagenome (GOLD analysis project Ga0307507, IMG submission 207223) | Populus trichocarpa ectomycorrhiza microbial communities from riparian zone in the Pacific Northwest, United States - 7_EM | ecosystem: Host-associated > Plants > Roots > Unclassified | place...
CTGGCAGGTTGCGTGTCAAAAAAATACGACATAGGCTAGTCGGTCGAGTTGCCAAATGCCCTCAACTGCGCGCCAATTGCGTCAACCACCAACCATTGAGGCCATTGGTAGGGTACCATATTTTCCCGATGTAGTGTTAGAGCCTTAAACCCTTAAAGGAATTTAAGGACGACACCTAAATTTAAGAGCTAAGTGGTAAGATTAGCAGTTTAAAGCGTTAGTAGACAGTAGAGCAACTAGGAACCACATATTACTAAAGGTAGTAGAAAGAATAGGGTTACTATACAGATAGAAGGAACACCCATATCCACTTATAATAATTTTAGGAGATTAGATAGCCTATAGAGGAGATATTATTAATCTTAAAATAGGACCTATTTAGATAACTATTAAAGGGAGACTAGTTAGAATGTCTTTTAATATCCTACCGTTGGGATAGGATGAGGCGATACTAGGAATGCCTTAGTTACAGAAGTATAATCTAAAGATTAATTGGGTTATAGGTCAAGTTAATATTAAGGATACACAACGGCGCAAAATGCAACAGTAAACCAAGTTAGTATGGTACTAAGTTAGAGCGATATATAAAGAGACTAAGCAAGGCTTAAGTTATATACCAAAGAGATACTATAAGTATAGTAAAAAGTTATGGTTACCAGAAAGTGAAAAGCTGTTAGAGTATACAGCTTGGGACTATAAGATAGAATTAGAAGAGGGAATAAGTCTAAAGTTCTTTCCAATCTACAAGCTTACTAAAATAGAGTTAGTAGCACTTAAGGAGTTTATTTAGGAGAACTTATAAAAGGGATATATTAGACCGTCCTAGTTATTAGTAGGATATCCAATATTGTTTATCCCAAAGAAAAACGGAAAACTTAGGATGTGTATAGACTATAGATAGTTAAACAGCATTACTAGGAAGGATAGGTATCCTTTACCCTTAATTAGCGAAATCTAAGATAGGATAGGCAACGCAAAGATCTTTACGAAGATAGATCTAAGATAGGTATACTATTAGATTAGAATTAAGGAAGGTAACAAATAGAAGGCAGCCTTTAGGTCAAAGGAAGGACTATATAAGCCATTAGTTATATAGTTTGGGCTTATAAACGCACTAGTAACGTTCCAAAAGCGAATTAATAGTGTATTAGGAGAATACCTAGATGAATTTGTTATAGTATACCTTAACGACATTATTATCTACTTAGAGAGTGAGGAAGAACACGGAGAACACATTAAATAGGTCTTAAAGAGACTATAAGAAGAACAGATACCAGTAATAATTAAGAAATGCGAGTTCTTTACTAAGAAAACCGATTTTGTTGAATTTATTATTAAACTAGGCCAACTTAGTATAGATCTAAAGAAGATCGAGGCTATAGTGAATTAGCAAGAACCAGAGAATATTACGTAGTTAAGATCGTTCCTAGGGTTTTGCAATTATTGTAGAAGGTTTATAGCGCAATGGTTATAGAACATTGAGCTATTTACGCAGTTAACAAAGAAAGAAGAACTATAGGTATAAGGAAAGAAATAATAAGAACTGTTTAAGAGAATTAAAAAGTTGTTTACCTAAGAGCTAGTTCTTAAAATCTATTAACCAGGTTTAGAGACGGTTATAGAAACAGATGTATTAGACTTTACACTAGGGGCGTACTTCCTATAGAAATATTAAGATGGATGGCACCCAGTAGCATACTATAGTCGGAAGATAATACTACTAGAGTTAAACTATGATATCTATAATAAGGAGTTGTTAGGTATAGTTACAGCACTTAAAAAATAAAGAGTATTCTTATAAGGCACCAAGAAACCATTTATAGTTAAGACGGATTATAAGAACCTTATAGGATTCCTAACAATAAAGGAACTTAACTAAAGATAGGTTAGATAGGCGGAAATGCTTACAGAATACTATTTTAAAATTTAGTATACTAAGGGTACAGATAATGCATAAGCAGACGCTCTAAGTAGAAAGGCTAAACTATAGAGTAGTAAAAAGCTATTAGGAGCTTTATTACAAAAGGATTAAGACGGATTAATTAGGTATAATTATCCAAAGATTATAGCGATTAAGGAAAGTCAGATCTATAAATTACTAGAGAGTAATTAGACATAAAAGATCTAAGAAGCATAGGCAGAGGATCCAGACTTAGAGTAATACAAAAATAGAGAAGTAATATATATGCCTAAGTCTATTACAAAAGAATTTATTAAGGAATTCTATAAGGGAATGACATAAGGACACAATGGAGCTATAGGCTTAGTGTTAAGACTTTAAGAGGAGTACATTATTTAAGGAATTTAGGGACTAGTAAGATAAGTTATAAAGGAATATCTAGATTGCTAAAGGAATAAACCAACGAGGTATAAGCTATATAGAGGGCTATAACCTATTAAGACACCAGGAAGACCATAGGAAGTTATATTATAGGACTTTATTATTAAGTTACCAAAGTTAAGAGATCCTATTATAGGATAAGATTATAACGCGATCTTAGTAATAGTGGATAAGCTAATAAAGTAGGGATATTTTATAGTATGTACTAAAGAGATATCAGCAGAAGATGTCGCTAGAATCTATATAAAAGAAGTGTTCGTAAGACATGGAGCACTAGATAAGGTTATATTAGATAGGGATCTAAGATTTATAGCAGCATTTTAGGAAGTGTTTCTAGCAGAATAAGGGGTTCGCGCAGTAATATCTACAGCATATTATCCGCAGATGGACGGATAAACGGAAAGACTAAACTAGACACTAGAATAGTATCTAAGGCACTATATTAATCACGTATAGAACAATTAGGTATTGTTACTACCAGTTATATAGTTTGCATACAATACAACACTATAAGAAGGAATAAGGACATTACCGTTTAAGGCAAATTACGGATACGAGCTAAGAATATCGTTATCGCCACAGCAAGTAAAAAAGACGAGTAGCACAGCTAAGTAAAGAATGGAGACGTTAATAAATCTTTATATAGACCTTAAAGAAACAGCTAAACTAGTATAAAAACGAATAAAAAGGTACTATAATGCTAAGAGATCTAAGGGACTAGATCTTAAGGAGGGAGATAAAGTATGGCTACTATACAAAAATTTCAAGCGTTAACAACTAAGCAAGAAATTAAACTATGTTAGACTAGGACCTTTTAAAATTAAGCAAAGAATTTTATTAATTATATATAAGTTAAACCTACTAGCTAAAATGAAAATCTACCCTATACAATATATTGCAATACTAGAGCCAGCACACGGAAATATTGAGCCACCAGTCTATAAGGTAGACATATACAAAGAACAAGAGGAAGATAAATAGCAAGTTTTAAAGATTATTAGTCACAAGGATGTAGATGACAAAACATAGTATAAAGTAAAGTGGATAGGCTATAGTGAGACTACCTAGGAGCCACTAAGCAACCTAAGGAACGCTATAGGAAAGGTACAGGAGTATCGGAAGAAAGTAGGTTAGGCAGCATTAATAAAAAGGGATTACCAAAAAACAAATCGCCTAAGGGGGACCTAAGAGGAGCAATTACCGAGCTACTTGGAGTTGTTTCCCTTACAGGAGGAGAGCTAACTCTTTTGTTACCCAGCTTGGACAAACCCTGTTAAACAAGTTTCCACTCCTTAGAATAAACCTTCTCACAGACATATTTAAGACGTTAAAGACGAGCATAAGCCAAACGTTAAGCTTTAAGGACGTATGTGGACTCTTCTAAGGTATATTAAACCTTAAGTAGTACGGAGGCCAGCTTACTATTAAGCTTTACAGCGGCAGATTAAACATAAGACCCTATAATAAGTTACTTAAGGAACTTGAAGACTGTTAAGAGTTATAGGACGCGTATACTTAGCGTTAGAAACAGAGCGAATATCGCAGGACAATTAAACGTTTGCTTTAGTACACTTAGAGCAAGAGGAGGGTTATTAAGACGTAGGACTTGCTAGCACAACATAAACTAACCCCTCTTTAGCATAACGAGAGTAGGGAATCGCCATCACTTCACCTAGCGACAGTATAGAGGAAACTGTATAAAGGCGACGCTTAACCTAGGAAAGAGAAGAAGAAGCTTTAGGTATAATAAGTATAGATATTAACCAGACTAATTAAACGGATATTATACCTCTAGTGGACAACTTGGAGATGTTAGGAATCTTCAAGAATGAAGATAAAGAGGAGGGAGATAGTATTACGGACGCTTTAAGTACAATATTATAACTACTTAGAGAAGAGTCGGCGGAAGCTAGTTAGTTAATATAGGCACGGTCTAGGATGGATCCGGTGGAACTATATAACGAGGAATAGTAACTGAGGTCACATAGTGTTAAACGCATTGGCTGCATTAAACAAGAGGGACGTTACGTTTAATATAGACAATACGTACCTTACGTACAAGAGAGGATTTCTTAGGAGTACGGTTATGTATTTAAAGGACCTTAGTCCCTACTATAGATAGTTCTCTCCTTGTAGTGAATCTTAGAATACAATTGGAGTTAATCTATTAGGCAACTACTCCACCAGTTGTTATTACGTTGTTGTTTTGTTTATACCTATATACCTAGCCCAATAATAGAACCCACTGTAGTTCCTGCTATAAGGTTCCGTTATAGTAACAATACCTAGACACTCTAACTAATTATAGAAGATATAGCAAAGCTAATTACAAAGCTCTAATATATTGATATCTATTAATACTGGCTATGTTAGGAATACGTAATAAGATAAGTACTATTTTAATAGATAGTAATAAAGGAGATAATTGCTAATAGACTTATAAAGGCCCTACCTAAATAGAGGCTTTAAAGCTTTGTTAATATAATTGGAATAGTGGATATTAAAGAGTAGCTAAATAAGGAGAAGTAACTAGAGGACCTAAAGGAGAAGATTAGAGCGAGACGGAAGGATTTAGATAAGATTATAGTTTAATTGACTTATTGATAGACATAAGAAGGTGGTTAGCTTTAACCTTAAAGAGCTTAAAGCTAAGGGGGTATATTAGATAATATATATTCTCTAAGATATAGGTTATGTATACAAGTTATAAATAGAGGTCACGTGAACTGTAAATCTCTCTATCTTAGCTTAGAGTCTAAGGGCCCTAGATAAGGTCAATTAATAATTAAGTCAAGATTATTAATTAATTAACTTATTTTATTAATGAATAGCTCTATATACACTATCTAATAGAAGGCAGTTTTTACCAAATTATGTATTAGCAAGGCTCTAAATTAATTCTATAATTGTCTATGTCTTATAAGGCCTAGAAAATTATAACGCCCTTTTTTCTATATAATATTTTAGTATATATACCTAACGGCGAGCCGCAGCTCCTTAATCCCATTAGGCTAGATTTAAAATTAAGCGAACTAAAAGGACTTACCACTATGCCGCGAGGACTTTACATTAAATTTCCTAAATTTAATTAAAATATTACCCCTTCCTAACCCTTAGGATTAAGCTTTATATATTTAATTATAAAGGTAACGTATATTAATTTCGTGGAATAGGCTGTTGAAATTGGACTCTATACCTATATAAGGTAACTTAGCCTATAAACCTACTAGTCTTTGGATTTAGGAGAGCTAATATAAAGATATTATATAGCGTGCGGGTAGGAACTAGTTGTTATTAAGACGTAAGTAGTAGTAAAAAGTTTTTACATAGAATGGTAAGATCTTAAAAACCACCGCTAACGGTGCCCCTTATAGTAAATAACTACTATGCCCTTGTCTAAGCCCACCTATATAATCCTTATAGATATAAGTCTAATTTAACGTCCCTAAACCCTAAATTAAAGATATTAATAACACTTTATATCGACAAATAAGTAAATAAAAAAACGAGTAAATAAACATACCCCTTTTTAACCCCTAGGGCGATCGCCCGCGGAGTATATAGTTATTTGCCGTCCGTACTATATTCTGCCTAATAGCCTAAATAATAACTTCACAGTTTTCCTGTCTCCTCTCTACGGCTAGTTACCTTAAAAAGGGCCTAGTAACTAGGGCCTAAGCACAAAAGATACTTAGAGCATATATATATCCCGCTCGCCTTTTGGTGTTATAGAGCCGGTTATAGATAAATCCCTCTTATACCTTTAATAAGCTTTAGTGGGGAAAAGGTATATACGGCAAATATTCTATAAAGGTGGCGTATGTTTGGGACTGTTAAGATATAGGAAACTGCTATAAGTATATAGCAATTAATTGGTTAACAGTAAGGCCTAGTTAGGATATAGTAAACCCTAGCTGTGGATGGGCTGGGAGAAGGATATAGTAGTTACTAAGAAGATCTAATATCTATAGAGGTCTAGATATAGCTGCTAGGTAGCCCTGAGGGGCCGCTAGCTACGCGTAGAGGTAGTTAATAGGGGTTTTTATTCTACTAAGGTGGCTTATAGGGGTTTTCTCCTCTAATACTAGGGGATTTTTCCTATAAAATATTAATATTCTCCTAGGTATAGAGTAGTCTATATAGGCCCAATAGGGATCTAAATTAGTCATTAAGTAATAATTAATTAATTAATAATTAATTTAATTAGTGGTATATAACTATAGGGCTTATATCTAAATAGAATCCTATTAGGATAATTAGGACAATTAGAAAAATTAAAATCCTACTAGGAGGCCTCTAGAATCTTAGTACCCTAACAAAATACTAATATAGGTAGAGTAGCTAGGGAAGAAGGTAGCTATAGGGATAGCTATAGGGGCAGCTGTAGGTATAGGGGAGGAAGCTATAAAGGAGAAAGGGGAGATATAGGATAAGGAGGCTTTAGATAACCTTATAATAGGCTTATATAACTACTTCTAAACCAAAGCTTGTAGATTACTACTATATAAGAATACTAAGCTAAGGAGAAGAAGGAGAAGATTATTAGAGACTAGTAAGATACAAAAGGGTCGCTAAGGCGCTAGTAGTAGGCGAGCTAATAGCGATTTTCTATCCTAGGGATAGAAAATCCTAATTGGTCAGCTCTATAAGTAGTGTTGGCAGAATATGGCAGAATATAGTAGATTACCTAGAAAGTGGCAAATTGCCCTAAGAACGGCAATGTAGCAGGTAACGCGCTTTAGCACCATTATATCACCCCCCTCTCCCAAAAAAGCCTACCCTTAGGCTTTATTTAAGTTCTTTATTATTATCTAAATTATTATAGTTATCTAACCCTTCTTCCTAGCATTTAATCTAGCTGTCTAATTTATGTGGTGATCTAGGGAGGTCTAGGTAGGCTAGGTGGAAATTATATAGCTTATAGAGAGAGTACTTAAAATTAGATACAGTGTTACAGACAGCTTAAGTACGATGTTATGACTACTTGGAGAAGAGTCGGAGGAAGCTAGTTGGTAGATACAAGCACGGTCTAGAATAGATCTAGTGGAACCATATAACGAGGAATGGTAGCTGAGGTCACGTAATATAATCTATATAATCTATGTAATCTATATAATCTATAACAGAGTAGATAGAGCACACGTACCTCACGGAGCGAAGGGATTTCTTAGGCGTATGGTTGTGTATTTAAAGGACCACAGTCCCTACCCAGATAGTTCTCTCTTTGTAGTAAATCTTAGAATACAATTAGAGTTAATCTGTTAGGCAACCACTCTACTAGTTATTATTACGTTATTAACACTGTTCTTACCTATATACCTAGCCTAATAATAAGACCCACTGTAGTTCCTACTACAAGGTTCTGTTACACATTCACTACTAAGGTTACGGTATTAAATAAGGTCGAACAATATGCCACCTAAAGCACTAGTTATGACGATGTTGACGGCAGCCACAACCTTAGGGTTAGGAGATACTAGTATAGCGGACACGGATTCTTAAGTGGTTACGCAAGGTTAGTTACAGAAAATGGTTAATCGCTTATAGGATAATAGCAGGCTACTTAAAGAACGAATTAATGGAATTGGAGTAGCAAAGGTTAAGTTACCTTTAGTTAAACAGTTCTTAGGGGAGAAGTTAAAGCTCAAAGGGTTTTTTACGCAGATGTATTTTAAGGTTATATAGGAAGGAGCGAAGTTAGCAACACCTACAGACCAGGTAGCGTACGTAGGACTATTTTTATTAGGAAGAGCTTTAGAGTAGTTTAAGCCTTACCTTACAGAGATACAAGCAAATGGTGCGACAACTACTAACCTAGACGTACGGTATATATTTGCAAGTTGGAATAGATTCGCAGAACGGTTAACGCAAATATTTAGAGACCCTAAAGCAACCATAATAGCGGAACGAAAACTTCAGAACTTAGTACAACGCACTTTAGCAATTGAGTATATAACGCAGTTTTAAACACTAGCTATATAGGTTAAGTGGAATAACAGGGCGCTTATGGCACAGTATAAGTAAGGACTTAAGGCTAAAGTCCAGGACGTAATTATCCTAATAGAAGATGTGGATACTTTAAGAGAGTTAATAGACCAGTTAATAAAGATTAATAATAGGATCTATTAAAGGGAACAAGCTAAGAAAGGGCAAGACAGAGTTCCACAGTTGTATAAGGCGTAGAGTACGCAACGACAGATATAGAGTTAAAAACTATGGAATGGCGCAGAGCTAATAGACCTAAGTGGTACCAAAGAAACCTAAAGGTAGGAAAAGAAACTATGGAAACCCAGAGGTTAAGGATCTAGTAATTAAAGGACCTAGGAGCAAAGGCCAAACTAGGGATCTTAGTAGTAGAAGACGTTTAGGCGGACTCTATAATAAAAAAAATGGTTTAAAGATAGGGCTTGTATAAATTACGGAAAACAAGGTTATTTCGCCAGAGACTATAGAGGTGGTTAGAGTAATTACGCAGTAAAGGGAATTAGGCCAGCAGATGGCACGTATATATAGAGGGATAATGGTATACTGCGAGGAACAAAAGAATGTTTAATTAACAGTTTTGCGTTTTATTATAATAACGCATACCAAATTTATAAGGACGCTAAGTACGGCGTAAGCTATTAGCTATAGGAGCTATTATTATCTAAGTTTAGAGGAACCAACGAACTAGCTTATAGATCGGATATTAAAGACAATAAATTCAACATAGGTAAAGCATTTACTAACAACAAGGTAATAAAGGCAGCTTACTAAAAACATACAGACCTTAGAAAAGTTAAAATAGAAGTAGAAACTAAAACCATTACAGAATAAGGCTCAGTAACGGGTATTGCGATACTATTAGATATAATTTCTATCGCTTTACAAGACAAAAGGAGCAATGTTTAAAAGAAACTAAGCAAGTAGATAACTGCTAGTGCTAGCTCATTACTTAATAAAGGCAAAAGGCCACAGGTCTAAGACTCTTAGGACGAGATAAGGAAGGCTCTAGACTTATAAGGTGTAATAAGGACAGCTCTAGAACCCATAATAGACGAAAACTAATAGGAAAGAGTAGCGACTCAGTTTAGTGACAAATAAATAAGTATAGGACGCAAGTTTAAGAACTAAGAGTTCGGGGAATGAGTAAGCATATTATTAGGCAACCAAGATTTTAAACAATGAATAAGGGCTATAGCAGTTCTAGGTAAACCCAGTGTTCAGCCTAAAGATTAAAAAGTTAATATAGTGGTTAAGAAGCAAGACGACTTTAAGAATCTAGCTGCAAGATATAGAAAATAAGAAACTATAGATAAGTTTAGGACAAGAATTATTATATAGCAAGAGCAAAAGCTAGATAAGAGGTCAGCTATACTAGGTTATATAAGGGACAGAGCACCTATATAAAGAGTTACTAATAGGCCAAGTGCAGGGACACCTAGGGTAAAGTGGTTAGATAAACTAGAATAGGAAGAGGATCTAGGAATTCTAATTAGATTTAAAAAAAGATATACTAAAGGATATCACGACGTAGTAATAATAAGGTACTTTCTTATAGATAAACCATATACACTAAACCAATTGTACGGAAAGTGGTATAGACAATAAAGCAATAACAAATAGGCAGATTTCTATATATGGCTGGATAAAAAAGTAGTCTAAGACTAACCTATTATAGAGAAACGCATAAACTACATTAAAGAAGCGTTAGTTATGACGTCAAGAAACCTAAAGGAAGGATTTAGGAACTAGAGAAGCGAGCGACAAATCTTAGTACCTATAGAAGAAAGACCGACAGTTAAATTAGCTAAATAGAGGTTTAAACTTAAAAGTAAAGATAAGCTAAGAGTAGACCTAGGTTACTTAGCGTATTATACACTATTATAAATAGCTTATGTGGATAACACCTATAATATACATAGAGCACCAAAAGATAAGAACCGGAAGTACCTAGTAAGGATATATTAGGCACCAGAAGAGAAGCGGTTTAGGGATGCTAAGTATATATATAGATAGCACCTAGTAGAAGTATAAAGCTAAGGGGACTTAATACTTTAACTAGGAAGATTCCTTATAGAAAAATGCCTAGATGGATAATAGTAGTGGGAGTGCCTAAAAAACACTTGTCTATAGTATATAGAGGAAAAGAAATAAACTAAGTATTAGCTAAGGTTGGACTAAGTACAAGCAGGATCTAGCAGCCAACAGTTAGGAAAAGGGGAGGTGTATAGGACTAGAGGGAACTAGTGTTAGAGCCTTAAACCCTTAAAGGAATTTAAGGACGACACCTAAATTTACAAGTTAAATGGCAAGATCAGCAGTTTAAAGTATTGGTAGATAGTGGAGCAACTAGGAACCATATATTACCAAAAGTAGTGGAAAGGATGGGGTTACTATATAGACAGAAGGAATACCTATATCCACTTATAATAATTTTAGGAGATTAGATAGCCTATAAAGGAGGCATTATTAATCTTAAAACAGGACCTATTTAGTTAACTATTAAAGGGAGACAGGTTAAGATGTCTTTTAATATCCTACTATTAGGACAGGATAAGGCGATACTAGGAATGCCTTGGTTATAGAAGTATAATCTAAAAATCAATTAGGTTACAGGTTAGGTTAATATTAGGGATGCTTAATAGCGTAAAGTGCAACAGTAAACTAAGTTGGTATAGTACTAAGTTGGAGCAATATATGAAGAGACTAAGCGAGGCTTAAGTTATATACTAAAAAGATACCATAAGTATGGCAAAAAACTATGGTTACTAGAAAGTGAAAAGCTATTAGAACATGCAGTATAGGACCATAAGATAGAACTAGAAGAGGAAATAAGTCCAAAGTTCTTTTTAATCTATAAGCTTACTAAAACCGAGTTAGTAGCACTTAAAGAGTTTATCTAGGAAAACTTATAAAAGGGATATATTAGACTATTATAGTTATTAGTAGGATATCCAGTGTTATTTATCCCAAAGAAAAATGGAAAACTTAGGATGTGCATAGATTATAAATAGTTAAACAGTATTACTAGAAAGGATAGGTATTCTTTACCCTTAATTAGCGAAATCTAAGATAGGATAGGCAATGTAAAAATCTTTATAAAGATAGATCTAAGGTAGGCGTACCATTAGATTAGGATTAAGGAAGGTGATAAATAGAAGGCAGCCTTTAGGTTAAAGGAAGAACTATACAAGCTATTAGTTATGCAATTTAGGCTTATAAACGCACTAGCAATGTTCTAGAAGCGAATTAATAGTGTATTAGGAGAACACTTAGATAAGTTTATTATAGTATATCTTAACAACATTATTATTTACTTAGAGAATAAGGGAGAATATGGAGAATATATTAAATAGGTCTTAAAGAGACTATAGGAAGAATAGATGCTAGTAGCAGTTAAGAAATACAAGTTCTTTATAAGGAAAACTGATTTTATAGGATTTATTATTAAACTAGGAAAAATTAGTATGGACCTAAAGAAAGTTAAAGCTATAGTAAGTTGGCAAGAACTAGAGAATATTATATAGTTAAGGTTGTTTCTAGGGGTTTGTAACTACTATAGGAGGTTTATAGTATAATGGTTAAAAAGCATTAAGCTGTTTATAAGGCTAACAAAGAAGGAGGAACTATGGGTTTAGGGTAGTAAATAGAAGAAGCTGTTTTAGGAACTTAAAGAGTTGTTTACCTAAGAGCCAGTCCTTAAGATCTATCAACCAAAGTTAGAAACGGTTGTTAAGATAGATGTATTAGACTTTGCACTAGGAGTATACTTACTACAGAGACACCAGGACGCATAGCATCCAGTAGTATACTATAGTTAAAAGATGACACCACTAGAGTTAAACTATAATATCTATAATAAGGAGTTGCTAGGTATAGTTACAGCACTTAAGGAATAGAGAGCATTCTTATAAGGCACAGAGAAACTATTTATGGTTAAAATAGACTATAAGAACCTTACTAGATTCCTAATAATAAAGGAACTTAACTAAAGACAGGTTAGATGGGCGGAAATGCTTATAGAATACCATTTTAAAATTTAGTATACTAAGGGTACAAACAATGCACAAGCAGACGCTCTAAGTAGAAAGGCTAAACTATAAAATAACGAAAAGCCGTTAGGAGCTTTATTGCGAAGGGATTAAGACGGATTGGTTAGGTATAATTATCTAAGGATTATAGCAACTAAAGAAAGTTAGATCCATAAATTACTAGAAAGTGATTAGATATAGAAGATCTAAGAAGCATAGGTAGAGGATCTAGACTTAGAGCAATATAAGAATAAAGAGGCAATGTATATACCTAAGTCTATTATAAAGGAGTTTGTTAAGGAATTCTATAAGGGAATAATATAAGGATATAACGGAGCTATAGGCTTAGTGTTAAGACTTTAGGAGGAGTATATTATTTAAGGAATCTGGGGATTAGCAAGATAAGTTATAAAAGAATATTTAGATTGCTAAAGAAACAAACTAATAAGGCATAAGCCGTATAGAGGGCTACAACCTATTAAGACACCAGGAAGACCATAGGAAGTTATATTATAGGACTTTATTATTAAGTTACCAAAGTTAAAAGACCCTATTATAGGACAAGATTATAATGTGATTTTAGTAATAGTAGACAAGCTAACAAAGTGGGGATACTTTATAGCATGCACTAAAAAGATATTAGTAGAAGACGTCGCTAAAATCTATATAAAGGAAGTGTTTGCAAGATACAGAGCACTAGATAAAATTATATTAAACAGAGATCTAAGATTTATAATAGCGTTTTAGGAAGTGTTTCTAGCAGAATAAGGAGTTTGCATAGCAACCTCTATAGCGTATTATCCGCAGATGGACAGATAAATAAAAAGACTAAACTAGACACTAAAACAGTATTTAAGATATTATATTAATCACACGCAGAACAATTAGGTATTATTATTACCAGTTATATAGTTTGCATATAATGCAACACCATAAGAAGGAATAGGGACATTACTATTTAAGGCAAATTATGGGTATAAGCCAAGAACGTTGTTATCACCACATTAAGTAAAGAAAATGAGTAGCACAGCTAAGCAAAGAATGGAGACATTAATGAACCTTTATATAGACCTTATAGAAATAGCCAAGCTAGTATAATAAAGGATAAAAAAGTACTATAATACTAAGAGATCTAAGGGACTAGATCTAAAGGAGGGAGATAAAGTATAGCTACTACACAAAATTTTTAAGAGTTAACGATTAAGTAAGAAGTTAAACTATGTTAGACTAAGACCTTTTGAAATTACGTAAAGAATTTTATTAGTTATATATAAGTTAAACCTACCAGCCAAAATGAAGATCTACCCTATACAATATATTGCGATGCTAGAGCTATTACACAGGAATATTAAGCCACTAGTTTATGAGGCAGACATATATAGAGGACAGGAAGAAGACAAATAGCAAGTTTTGAAGATTATTAGTCACAAGGACGTAGATAACAAAATGTAGTACAAAGTAAAGTAGATAGGCTATAGTGAGACTACCTAGAAACCACTAAGCAACCTAGAGAATGCTATAGGAAAGGTATAGAAGTATTAGAAGAAAGTAGGTCAGGCAATATTAACAAGAAAGGATCGCCAAAAAATAAGTTACCTAAGGGGGACCTAAGAGAAGAAATTGCTAAGCTACTCAGAGTTGTTTCCCTTACAAAAAGAGAGCCAGTCCTTTTATTACCTAGCTTGGACAGACCCTATTAAACTAGCTTTTACTCCTTAGAACGAACCTTCTTACGTACATATTTAAGACGTTAAAGACGAGCATAAGCTAGACGTTAAGCTTTAAGGACATATACAAACTCTTCTAAGACACGTTAAACCTTAAGTAGCATAGAGGCTAGTTTACCATTAAGTTTTTTAGTAGTAGATTAAACACAAGACCTTATAATAAGTTACTTAGGGAACCCAAAGACTGTTAAAAGTCATAGGACGCGCATATTTAGTGTTAGAGATAGAGCGGACGTTGCAGGACAATTAAATGTTTGCTTTAGTGCACTCTAAACAAGAAGACGGTTGTTAAGATAAAGGGCTTGCTAGCACAATATAAACTAACCCCTCTTTTACACAGCAAGAATATAGAGACGGCATTATCTCACCCAGAGACAAGATTGCAGTAATAGTACAAAACCGGCAAGCTATAGAAGAAGAAGAAGAAGCTTTAGGTATAATAAATAAGGATATTAACCAGACTAATTAAACGGACATTACACCTCTAGTAAACAACTTGGAGATATTAGAAATCTTTAAGGACAAAGATAAAGAGGAGGGAGATAATATTACGGACAGCTTAAGTATAATATTACAACTACTTAGAGAAGAGTTGGAGGAAGCTAGTTAGTGGATATAGGCATAGTCTAGGATAGATCCGGTGGAACTATATAACAAGGAATAGTAGCTAAGGTTACGTAATATAATCTATATAATCTGTGTAATCTATATAATCTATAACAGAGCAGATAGAGCATACATACCTTACAAAGCGAAGGGATTTCTTAGGCGTATAGTTATATATTTAAAGGACTATAGTCCCTACCCAGATAGTTCTCTCTTCGTAGTAAATCTTAGAATACAATTAGAGTTAATCTGTTGGACAACTACTCCACCAGTTATTATTATATTGTTGACACTGTTCTTACCTACATACTTAGCCCAATAATAGGACCCACCGTAGTTCCTGCTACAAGGTTCCGTTATATATAGGGTACCATTCCGGATCTTTATTATAACCTACCTAGCTTATATAGTATTTTAAGGTACTATAGTCCTTTTTAACTACTAAGATCTCTTTAACTTCCTATTCTTTATCTTCTATAATCTAAATTAGTAGTAGGGGGTTGTTGTACTATCTAGGTAATAGGTTGTTTGCGGTCTTTTATAATTAGTTTAGAGAGAAAATAAATTAGATCTTTATTAACTCTAATAGCTTAACCCTAAAAAAGTGCCCTACCTTCTTAGGGATCTTATAGGGGCCAGCTATTTAGTATTTTAGCTTATAGCTCGGCCTCTAGGTCTTCTAGTTCTTTATTAACACCCATACCTTATCTCTTATATGGAAGTCTACCTTATAATAATATTAATTTACATTAGCCTCCTTCTTTTCTTGTGCTCTTTTTATAATTACTTAGGCGGTCTCCTAGGCTCTGTGTATTTTTTTAGTAAATGCCTAGGCCTCTTTATAGCTAAGGCGTTTACGGGCTGTTATAGGTTCTATAGGTCTATCCCAATTAAAGGATATTTATGGTTTATATCCATAGAGTAACTTAAATAGTAATATTCCTATACTATTATAAGGGAGCGTAAGCTATGCATAGTCTATTATAGGCAGCAGCTCTAACTAGTTGTCCTAGTAATAGTTAACAAAGGGGCAAAGTCGCTAGTTAAAGTACTAGTTTATAATCTTAGTTTAGCTATTAGTCTAAGGGTAGAATGCAGTAGAGAGCTTAATCTGAATTTTAAGAATATAGTAGAATTTATTCTAGAAGTCCAATATAAATTAGGGTTTATAGTTAGAGATAATTAACTTAAAAGCGCCATAGATTTGGTAGATATTGTTAATGTATATACAGGCTATATTCTTTACGGTTATAGTTTTAAAGCAAGGGAGGGAAATAGCTTATTTACTTAGTTAGTTAACTACTATAAAGGCCATATTATAACCATATTTGTCCTTTAGGAATAATTTAAAGTCTATTATAATATATTGCTAAGGGCGTTTAGGGACTAGCAGTAGTTATAGCTAACTAGGAGTTTAGCCCCTAGGGGTATTTATATATTTATAAGCATAATAATTTTTAATAAATTATTCTATATTAGATGGAAGTTCTTACTAATAGTAATGGGGTAATAGTAGTTAGTAGGTCTTATCTTAACTAGGGTATACCATAGAGAGTTAACAGTGAGCTTTACGGATTAGCTCTATTTATAGGTCATTAACATCTAAAACTATAAGCCGTTCTTAGTATAAGAGCAGTCCGTCTTCTATTTTTAGATTAGGGTTACCTTTTATAGCTTAGTTACGGAGGGCCTTTAGGGATTCAGCTATGCGGTTCGCAATTAGAATATAATTAATTAGTCTTATTAGCTTATCTAGGAGCTCTCCTTTTATAGGTGCTAGCTTATTTTATTTAGAGCTTAGTTCCTTAAGGATATATAGGTTAAGCTGTTTGGGATAGAGGAGGACGCGTATCCAATATTAAGCCTTTAGTTTATCTTATAGCCCCACGTCCTATTCTCTCTAGGTTAAGACGTTAGCCTTTATATTTTATCTGCTAGGATAATATATAATTATAAAGAAAAACTAAGAGAGTATTTTAGCCTACTAGGCCTATTGGCTGGTAAGTTGCTTTATTATTATAAAATACTTAAGGGCTTTATAATTAATATAGACCTTAGTTTAAGAGTCTGTACTTCTAAGCTTTGCACGCCACTAGGATAACAATTATATAATAGCCAGCATTTCCTTATTATGCACCTCGTAGTTATACTTAACTAGGGCTATTATATTTAAGAAGAACGCAATAGGGTACCACTTACTATCTAGGTATAGTTATAAGAGAACCCCTGCTACTACTTTGTTAGAGGTGTCTATTTCTAGCATTAACTTTAAGTCTAGGTTATAGTAATAAAGAATTAGGGAGGAAATAAGTTGGTCCTTTAACTCCTTAAAGGCTTCTATAGAGTTATTATTAAAAATAAAAGGCGTATTATTCCTAGTTAGTTATATAAAAGGCTTAGCTACAACCCTATAATTATAGATAAACTAATAGTAGAAATTATAAAAGCTAAGAAGGGATTAGATCCCCTTTATAATATAGGGGGGTTTCTAGTTGCGGATCGCCTTAACCTTTTTAGGGTCTACCTTAATTCCTTTTATACTAATAATAAACCTAAGGTACTTTATACATTTTACTCTAAATTTGTATTTCTTAATATTAACTTATAGACCTATATTCCGCAGCCTCTCTAAGACCTTTTTAACGTAAACTTAGTGCTTAAGCTCGTTGTCTAAATATATAAGAATGTCATCTAGGTATACCGTGCAGAATTTATTAAGGTAATTAAAAAGAACATTATTTATATACCGTTGGTATATAGCTAGCCCATTTATTAGTCTAAAAGGAAGGACTTTATAATTATTAGAACCGTAACGGGTATAAAATATTATTAGATCTTCTAATATAGGGTCTATCCTAATTTAGTAAAAAGCTTAGCGGATATTAAATTTAGTAAAGATTTTAGCCCGGCTTAAATATATAAGGGTTTTATTAATTAGGGGGAAAGGGTACTAATCCTTTTAAGTAATAGCGTTTAGTTTTTAATAGTTAATATAGAAATAAAGGCTTTTATTAGGTTTTTTTATAAATAAAACGGGGGAAGTAAAGGAAGCCTAGCTTAGCTTAATAAACCCTTTATAGAGGTTGTTAATTAGGTACTGCTTTATTACTTTTAGTTCCTTTATAGTTTACTAGTTAAGGGGGCTATAGCCTAGAGAGTTATTAGCCTCTAATTAAATTATATAATTATAGGTTTAGTAGGGGGGCAGTATATCTAAAGCTGCTTTTAAGAATATATCTCTATAGTTTAAGAGGTAAGTAGAGAGGAGGCGCCTAACTAGTTCTTTATTAGTTTCCTCTACTAGCCCTTCCTCCTTCTTAGTAATAATCTAGTTAATTTTGTATAAGCTAGTAGTAAAGACTTTGTTGTCCTTCTAATATATATTAAAGTGAAAACATATAGCACTAATTGCCGTAATATCTACTATAGGAGTATTATATAATAGTAGGGATGTCTATAGCCTTGGAAGCTTCTAATATATTAGCATTGTCCTTACTCCCTTTAGCTCTTATTATATTTTCTAAAGATTATCCTTTATATCCTATCAGTACGTCCTCTTCTATATTAGCTAGATCTCCGCAATTTAGAAGTTATCTATATTACTATCTGTTCTACTTCTATAAGTAAAGTTCTTCTTAACCACAGCGGTTTAGGGGAGTATTATTATTAGTATAGACTTCCTATTAGCCTTGTGGCGGGCATCCTCCTAGGAAAAGGCTAGGTCACAGTCCCTAATATCCTATTAATAGATAGGGTTAGCCTTTATAGCTAGTGTCTTGCAGTTAGTTTAAATTTCTCTAAGAAAAGAGGGTAATTTTGGTCTATTCTTTGGCCAGACAAACTGTCTTTATTATATATTTAACCAGATATTAAAGTAGGACATCTATTTTCGGCTAAGGATTATATTATAGGACTCTAGGTTTAGGATACAAAAGGGGATACTATACTAATATTGTCCATTAATAGAGATATATAGCTTTAAGATATGGGTAACTGGCTTACTAGCTTAACTTTTATAGCCTTTTATTTAAATAGGCTTCTCTAATTAGGTAGTATTTATATTTAAGAACTTAGCAACGTTATTTATATAAGCAGTATTTATAAAGGTAAAGCTATTTGCTTTAGTATTAACAAGGGCAGTTATATTAACTCCATATCTATTTTAAAATACTATATATAGAGCTATAAAGTGTTTTCCACCCATTAACTAACTTAAATTAATCCTTTTAAGATTAATAGGATACCTTAGGCTAGGGGGGAGTCTTTTCCTAGGGTTCTTTTTTTCCTAACTTATTAGATATTTCTTCTTTCTCTATTTCTTTAATATTACCTATATCCTTTAACTTTAGGTAGGATAAGGTAAAGTAACTAACCTTTCTATAATTAAAGCACGTAACCATGGTAGGGTTAATTGGGGTATTATAATAAGTATTAGCTAAAGGTGTGGTATATAATAAATTAGGCAAGGCTTGTGGGTAGGTAGTTATAACCACTTTTAGTATAAGGGCGGCCGTGGTTTATCTTCTAATGCTAGCTCCTATTAGTATAGCAGATAGGTTCTAGTTGCTATAAGACCACTTTAGTTAATTAGAACGAGTATTAATCCATTTTAGTTCTAAATCTAGCAATAAACATTAGGCTATAAGTCTTTAGTAGGTTAGTAGATTATCTAAGACTATTATAATCTTTTCTTATAGTTAGACTATTAGCTTATTATATAGGTCCAAATAATAGTTCTTAAGGGGAACCTAGCCTTTCCCTACTAGGTATAAGAACTAAGTCTAGAACTTAGTAAAGGTTTAGTTTAATTTTATTATTAGGCGGTTATAGTTATAATAGGCATCCTATACTTTATTTAGATTAATATAAATAGCAGCTAAATATTATATTATCTTATTAACAAATATAAACTAAATAGGTAACTTATCGTTAAACTTAGCCTAGAGGTATTGCTAGGCGTTCCCAATAGTTTAACCAAAGAGGTAGAGCATTTTCACTTCTTTAGAGAAGTAATAGTTATGGTTAACACAGAGCTTTCCTTATACTTAGATCCTCCAATTCTTAAAAGTAGGGTCTATCCTATTAGATAGTGGTTAAGGGTTAAGGAACTTAACGGACTTTAATTACTTTATTATTATGTCCATACTCTCTAGTATATTGTATTTAGTTAAGTAAATGGGTTAACTAAAACTTTATAAAGGGGAGGCTGGGCTATTTTATAAGGTAGTAAGTGTGATGGCTCGAACTATTGAACAAATGTCTTAACGAAGACTTGAACAAATGCTTCCAAGGTGAAGCGAACGAATGCTATATTATGAAGATATTAAGCTGAGGAGCAAAAGAAGGTGGTGAGGCCACGTCTATATATATATGCCAAGTCCTAAGCGAACCCCTGACTAGGTAACGCGCCCTAGCGCCATTATATCACCCCCCCCTTTAAAAAAGCCTGCCCTTAAGCTTATTCTCTAGGTGCTGTCTACCTTGTATACAGGAAAAAACAGATTAAATTTCACCCCTTTAAAACCGACGAATCTCCTTATCTATACCTAATTCTGATTCCAATCTCTACTAGCGGAGGGTCTCTATATTAATCTGTTTCTTATATGGCTGCAACAAACAGTCTGCGACCCAGTGATTATGTGCACTATACTATATACAACGTCCTTCCAATCTACATTATTCTCGGTAAGTTGGTGACATTAATTAAGCGCGGGGCCCTATAGGAGAGCTAGTGGATTATGGGGTAGATTAAGGACTAGTAAATTATAGGGTAGATTAAGGACTAGGGATGTTAATCGCGTTAATTCCGATAGCGCCGATATCCATAGGCTCAAATCCACGGTAGTTGCCGTTGCTAGAAGGTTGTACTGTAGAAGAAGATGATTGGCCAGCTAGTTGTTGAACGATTTAAACAAAACCAGAATACTTTTTTGGCGGATTGAGCTGTTGATTGAGCCTGCCGTGGATGGTAGAGCTCAGCCCATTCCTAAATATTGATATCTTGTTAACATCTGGCCAATCCTACCTATGTGCCTTGTACAGAACGCGTTCGAATTTCGATATATAGGTTGGTACTAAATTGTAGCCTTAACGTAGGGACAGCAGCCTATCTTCTGCCTCTTGAACCTTGTTTGGATTATTATAGACGCGCGTTAAATGATCTAGAATCGTATTGTAATCCTATGTATTTGACTTCTCTGCCTGTCCAAGCTGGGGGAGAACCATTACCTGTGCGCTACAGTTGAGATTTAAGTATACGTAGTAGAACCGTGCAATCAAATTGCCAATAGCCGCATTGTCAACTCATGGCTTTGCCTTAATTGCTGGCAGCCAGGTATTAAACTTATAGGATTGTCCGTCGAACTTCGCAGGATTGGGAAGGGAGGGCTTCGGCCGAGAGGGGGTGGTTAAAAAAGAACGTAAAAACCGATTTTCTAACGACAGCTACGCGACCTGGGCCTATAAGTCTGCAATAGCCTGCTGCATCGGATCCATCTTGATGGAAGAAGGTAATAGAAAGATAAAAAAAAGATACAAGCCTGGGTAACCTGAGACCTAAGAACCTGAGAACCTGAGAGAAGCTATAGGGTGTCGCTTGCACGCATGCACGATCCTATACAGAGACCTGAGATACCGCAGCTTGTATAACTGGGGAGCTTAATATAATGTGACGGCTCGAACCATTGAATAAATGTCTTAACGAAGACTTAAACAAATGCTTCTAAGGTGAAGCGAACGAATGCTGTATTACGAAGATATTAAGCTAAGGAGCAAGAGAAGGTGGTGAGGCCAAGTCCTAAGCGAACCCCTGACTAGGTGACGCGCCCTAGCGCCGTCACAGTAAGGCTTTTTAGGATCTCCTTTAGAGTCTCTTATATACTTTAGGCTTAAAGATAATTGACCTTCTAATTGGCTGCAAGGGCACATATCTACTTGTATATATTTATAACGTTATTACTATCTTCAATTTCTAATCCTAATTGGATCTTATATTCCTCTTATATAGAGGTAAGTCTTTTAGATAAGCTTACTTTAGGTACCATTATTAGCTTCCTAAGGTTCGTTAGAATTATATAATTTAGTTTTAATTCTAGGGTTCTTTTAGGGGTATAGGTTAAGTATAGTCTGGCTTCTAAAAGTGGGATATTATTAGGGCCTTCCTAAGCGTAGTAGTATGAGTTTTTTATTGTCTAAGTATAATGTGTTAACGCGTCGTTGTAGACAAAGGTCTTCTTTTAGGGTAGGATATTATTGAGGCCTTCCCAGGTAATATAGGGAGAGCTTAGTATAATATAATGGGCTTATACAACTGCTTCTAAATTAAAGCTTATAGATTGCTACTCTATAAGAATACTAAGCTAAGGAGAAGAAGAAGATTATTAGAGACTGGTAAGATATAAAGGGGTCGCTAAGGCGCTAGTAGTAGGCAAGCTAATAGTGTTACGGACCTTATAATGGCAGTAGTATAACTACTAAGAAAAGATATAAACGGATTAGTAGTGGAAGTGTGGGAGGCGCTGGAACTAGTTAAACTATAGAATAAGGGGTAGCCAAGTTATATAGAAGGTCACGTGTCACAACTTAGTATATAAGTACGTAAGTATGTAAATACGGCCGTATACCAATATACTAACGTACTAACGTACCCAGTTATTACTATAGGAAGGAGTTATATATTTAAAGGACCACAGTTTCTACCTAGATAGTTCCTTTCTTTATAGTGAATTTTAGAATATAATTAGAGTTAATCTGTTAGGCAACCACTCCACTAGTTATTATTATATTATTAACTTCCTATTTACCTATAACGTGTTTCACTACTGAGCGCATCATACTACCGGGCGTATTACTTCAAAGAACACCAAAAAGCCTAAATTTCAATCTTAAATATCTCAACCACTACTTAATAATAATTTCTAAAAATTTAAATATAAGCTCTAATATGCCTATTTTAGTGCCTATTATAATATAAAAGTATATAGTCAAGTGGTTGTTGAGATATTTCGAAATATCTCTATTTTTAGCCCCTAAACTCTATGTTATAATAACTATTAAGTTACACACTCTAATATTGTAATATACACTAAAATATATATATAAAAGCTCATATTTAAATTTTTAGAAAATATTATTAGGTAGTAGTTGAGATATTTAAGATTGAAATTTAGGCTTTTTGGTGTTCTTTGAAGTGATACGCCCGGTGGTGTGATGCGCTCGGTGGTGGAACACGTTATACCTAGCCTATTAACAAGTTTACTATAGTATTAGGACTAAGGTCCGCAATGTATAAATTGCAGAAAGTGCTCTAATACTATGGTATTATTGCAACCTATAAAGAAAGCTTATAGTAGGCCGCAAGAGGCCCTAAAGAGTAAGAAATAGGTTAAATTAAATATAGAACGTGTAACGGAACCTTATAGCAAGAACTACGGTGGGTCCTATTATTGGGCTAGGTGTGTAGGTAAACAAGAAGTCAACAACGTAATAATAACTAGTGGAGTGGTTGCCTAATAGATTAACTCCAATTATATTCTGAGATTTACTATAAGGAGAGAACTATCTACGGTAGGGACTGAGGTCCTTTAAATACACAACCATACGCCTAAGAAATCCTCTCTTGTACGTAAGGTACGTATTATCTATATTAAACGTAACGTCCCTTCCGTTTAATATAGTTAATATATTTAACGCCACGTGACCTTGGTTACTATTCCTTATTATATAGTTCTACTGGTTCCATCCTAGACCGTGCTTATATTAACCAACTAGCTTCCTCTAACTCCTCTCCAAGTAGTTATAACACTATACTTAAGCTATCTGTAACACTATCTCCCTCCTCTTTATCTTTGTCCTTAAAGATTCCTAATATCTCCAAGTTATCCACTAGAGGTGTAATATCCGTTTAATTAATCTAGTTAATATCTTTACTTACTATACCTAAAGCATCTTCTTCTCTCTCTTGGGCTGAGCGTCGCCTACGTACTGTTTCCTTAATACTATTACTAGGTGAAGTAATAGCAATTCCTTGCTCTTGGTGTGCGAAAGAGGGGTTGGTTTATATTACGCTAGCAAGTCCTTTATCTTAACAACCCTCTTCTTATTTGGAGTGCACTAAAGTAAATGTTTAATTGTTCTGTGACGTTTGCTTTGTTTCTAACGCTAAATATACGCGTCCTATAACTCTTAACAGTCTTTAAGTTCCCTAAGTAACTTGTTATAGGGTCTCGCGTTTAATCTGCCGCTGCGAAGCTTAATAGTAAGCTAGCCTTAGCGCTGCTTAAGGTTTAACGTGTTTTAGAAGAGTTTGTACACGTCCTTAAAGCCTAGCGTCTGGCCCATTCTTATCTTTAACGCCTTAAACGTGTTTGTGAAAAGGTTTACTTAAAGGAGTAGAAACTTGTTTAATAAGGTCTGTCTAAGCTAGGTAATAAGCAAGTAGTGTCTCTAGAGAAGGAAACAACTCTGAGTAATATGGTAGTTGCTCCTCTTAGGTCCCCCTTAGGTAACTTATCCTTTAGCGATCCTTTTTTAATACTCCCTAACCTACTTTCTTTTAACACTCCTATACCTTTCCTATAGCGTTCTCTAGGTTGCTTAGTGGTTCCTAGGTAGTCTTACTATAGCCTATTTATTTTACTTTGTACTATGTTTTGTTATCTATATCCTTATAACTAATAATCTTTAAAATTTGCTATTTATCTTCTTCTTACCCTTTATATATGTCTGCCTTGTAGACTAGTGGCTTAATATTCCCATATACTGGCTCTAGTATTGCGATATGCTATACAGGGTAAATTCTTATTTTGGCTGGTAGGTTTAGCTTATATATAACTAATGAAATTCTTTACGTAATTTTAAAAGGTCCTAGTCTAACATAGTCTAACTTCTTACTTGGTTGTCAACTCTTAAAATTTTTGTGTAGTAGCTATACTTTATTTCCCTCCTTAAGATCTGGTCCCTTAGATCTCTTAGTATTATAGTACTTTTTATTCGTTTTTATACTAGTTTCGCTGTTTCCTTAAGGTCTGTATAAAGATTTATTAAAGTCTCTATTCTTTACTTAGCTATGCTACTCGTTTTCTTTACTTAATATAGCGATAATAATAATCTTAGCTTATACCCGTAATTTGCCTTAAATAGTAATGTTCCTATTTCTTCTTATAGTGTTATATTATATGCAAACTGTGTAACTGGTAGTAACAATACCTAATTATTCTGTGCGTGATTAATATAGTGCCTTAAATCCTGTTTTAGTGTCTAGTTTAATCTTTTTGTCTATCTATCCGTCTGCGGATAATATACTATTAAGGTTGCTGCGCGAACTCCTTATTCCGCTAAAAATACCTTTTAAAATGCTGCTATGAATCTCGGATCTCTATCTAATATGATTTTACTTAATGCTCCATATTTTGCAAACACTTTCTTAATATAGATTCTAGTAATATCTTCTACTAATATTTCTTCTATGCACGCTATAAAGTACCCCTACTTTATAAGCTTGTCTACTATTACTAAGATTGCATTATAATCTTGTCCTATAATAGGGTCTTTTAACTTTGGTAACTTAACAATAAAGTCCTATAATATAACTTCCTATAGTCTTTCTGGTATTTTAATAGGTTATAGCCCTCTATACGGCTTATACCTTATTAGTTTATTTCTTTAGCAATCTAGACACTCTTTTATAACTTATCTTACTAGTTCCTAGATTCCTTAAATTATATATTCCTCTTAAAGTCTTGATACTAAGCCTGTAGCTTTATTGTGTCCTTAAGTTAGTCCCTTATAGAATAACTTAATAAACTCTTTTGTAATAGACCTTAGAACATAGGTTGCTTCTCTATTCTTATACTATTCCGTGTCTAAATCCTCTACCTATACTTCTTGGATCTTCTATATCCAATCACTCTCTAATAATTTGTAGATCTAACCTTCTCTAGTTACTATAATTTTTAGGTAATTATACCTAATTAATCTGTCTTAATTCTTTTGCAGTAAAGCCCCTAATGGCTTTTTATTACTTTATAGTTTAGCTTTCCTACTTAGAGCATCTGCTCGTGCATTATCTATACCCTTGGTATACTAAATTTTAAAATAGTATTCTATAAGCATTTCTACCTATCTAACCTATCTTCGGTTAAGTTCCTTTATTATTAGGAATCCTATAAGGTTCTTATAGTCTGTCTTAACTATAAACAGTTTCTCTATGCCTTATAAGAATACTCTCTATTTTTTTAACACTATAACTATACCTAACAACTCCTTATTATAGATATTATAGTTTAGTTCTAGTAGTGTTATCTTCTAACTATAATACGTTACTAGATGCCATATATCCTAATGCTTTTATAGTAAATATGCTTCTAGTGTAAAGTCTAATGCATCTATCTTAATAACCGTCTCTAGCTTTAGTTAGTAGATCTTAAGAATTGGTTCCTAGGTAAACAACTCCTTAAGTTCCTTAAACAGTTTCTTTTACTTATTTTCCTATACCCACGGTTTCTCCTTCTTTATTAGCCTTGTAAATGGCTTAATACTCTTTAACTATTGTGCTATAAACCTCCTATAGTAGTTACAAAACCCTAGGAATAACCTTAACTGTATAACGTTCTCTGGTTCTTGCCAACTCACTATAGCTTCGACTTTCTTTAGGTCTATACTAATTCTTCCTAGTTTAATAATAAATCCTATAAAATTAGTCTTTCTTGTAAAGAACTCGCATTTCTTAATAGCTACTAGCATCTATTCCTCTTATAGTCTCTTTAAAACCTATTTAATATATTTTCTATGTTCTTTCTTACTCTCTAAGTAAATAATAATGTTGTTAAGGTATGCTATAATAAACTTATTAAGGTGTTCTCCTAATACACTATTAATTCGCTTCTAGAATGTTACTGATGCATTTATAAGCCTAAACTGTATAACTAATAGCTTATATAGTCCTTCTTTTAACCTAAAGGCTGCCTTCTATTTGTTGCCTTCCTTAATCCTAATCTAATGGTACGCCTACCTTAGATCTATCTTTATAAAGATCTTTATGTTACCTATCCTATCTTAGATTTTACTAATTAAGGGTAAAGAATACCTATCCTTTCTAGTAATGCTATTTAACTGTCTGTAGTCTATATATATTCTAAGTTTTCTGTTTTTCTTTAGGATAAATAGTACTAGATATCCTGCTAATGACTGCAACGGTCTAATGTATCCCTTTTAGAAGTTCTCCTAGACAAACTCCTTAAGTGCCACTAACTTAGTTTTAGTAAGCTTATAGATTAGAAAGAACCTTAGACTAGTTCTAGGTTCTAATTCTATTTTATAGTCCTATGCTATATGCTTTAACAGCTTTTTACTTTCTAGTAACTATAACTTTTTACTATACTTATGGTATCTTTTTGGTACATAACTTAAGCCTTACTTAGTCTCTTTGTATATCGCTCTAACTTAATACTATACCAACTTAGTTTACTGTCGCACTTTACGTTATTAAGTATCTCTAATATTAACCTAACCTATAACCTAATTAACCTTTAGATTATATTCCTGTAACTAAGATATTCCTAGTATTACCTTATCTTTTCCTAATAGTAAGATATTAAAAGACATTCTAACTAGTCTCCCTTTAATAGTTAACTAAATAGGTCCTATTTTGAGATTAATAATGCCTCCTCTATAGGCTATTTAATCTTCTAAAATTGTTATAAGTGGATATAAGTGTTCCTTTTATCTATATGGTAACCCTATCCTTTCTACTACTGTTGGTAATATATGGTTTCTTATTACTCTACTGTCTATTAGTGCTTTAAACTATTAATCTTGCTACTTAACTTATAAGTTTAGGTATTGTCCTTAAATTCCTTTAAGGGTTTAAGGCTCTACTACTAGTTCCCTCTGGTCCTATAAGCCTCCCCTTTTCCCAACTATTAGCTACTAGATCCTATCTATACTTAGTCCACTTTTAGCTAATACTTAGTTTATTTCTTTTCCTCTATATGCCATGGATAAGTGTTCTCTGGGTAGTCCCACTACTATTATCTATCTAGGCATTCTTCTATAAGGAGTCTTCTAGGTTAAAGTATTAGGTCCCCTTAACTCTATACTTCTACTGGGTGCCATCTATATATATACTTAGCGTCTTTAAACCTTTTTCTCTCTAGTGCCCAATATATCCTTACTAGGTATTTCTGGTTTTTGTCTTTTAGTGCCCTATATATATTATATATATTATCTATATAAGCTATCCACGATAGTGTATAATATGCTAGGTGACTTAGGTTAACTCTTAGCTTGTCTTTATCCTTAAGTTTAAACTAATACCTGGTTAACTTAATTACTGGTATTTCTGCTACAGGTACTAAGATTTATTGTTCTCCTCTTTAGTCCCTGGATTCTTCTTCTAGGTTCCTTAATATTATAATTAATGCTCCTTTAATGTAACTTATACATTTTTCTGTAATAGGTTAGTCTTAGATAACTTTTTTGTCTAGCTATATATAAAAGTCTTTCCATTTATTATTATGTTATTGCCTATACCACTTTCCATTTATTATTATGTTATTGCCTATACCACTTTCCATTTATTATTATGTTATTGCCTATACCACTTTCCATATAACTGGTTTAGTGTATATAGTCTATTTATAAGAAAGTACCTTATTATCGCTATATTATAATATCCTTTAGTGTGTCTTTCTTTAAACCTAACTAGAATGTCTAGATCCTCTTCTTATTCTAGTTTATCTAACTACTTTACTCTAGGCGTCCCTATACTAGGCCTATTAGTGACTCTTTATATGGGTGCTCTGTCCCTTATATAACCTGGCATAGCTAACATCCTATCTAGCTTTTGCTCTTGCTATGTAATAATTCTTTATCTAAACTTATTTATAGTTTCCTATTTTCTATGTCTTATAGCTAGATCCTTAAAGTCGTCTTGCTTCTTAATCTTAGTATTAACTTTTTAATTTTTAGGCTAAATATTGTGTTTACCTGGAATTGCTATAGTCTTTATTTGTTTCTTGAAATCTTAGCTTCCTAATAACGTTCTTATTTGTTTCCTAAACTTATAGTTCTTAAACTTGCGTCCTATACTTATTTGTTTGTTACTAAACTAAATTACTACTCTTTCCTATTGGTTTTTATTTGTTATGGGTTCTTAAGCTGTCCTTATTACGTCCTATAAGTCTAGAGCTTTTCTTATCTCTTTATAAGAATCTTAGACCTATAGCCTTTTACCTTTTATAAATAGTAAGCTAGCACTAGCAGTTATCTGCTTACTTAATTATCTCTGGATATTACTCCTTCTGTCTTATAAAGTAATGGATGCCGTATCTAACGGTGTTATAATACCCATTACTAATCCGCGTTCTGTAGTGGTTTTAGTCTCTGCTTCTATTATATTATTAAGGTATAAGTGCTCCTAGTTAGCCTTATTTTCTTCCTTATTGCTACTAATTAATAAGTACTCTAACTCTATTATTATTGTTGCTAATCTTTATCTATATATTACTTTAATATCTTAATCTAGCTTATAGAGTTGATTTTATTCTTTATCTAACTCTTTAGTTCCTTTAAGCTTTCTTAACTCTAGCTCTTATAGCCAATAGCTTACGCTATACTTAGCGTCTTTATAAATTTAGTATATGTTGTTATAATAAAACATAAAGTGTTTAATTAAACACTCCTTAATTCCGCGTAATATCCCTATATCCATATTATTATACTTTAACAACCTAGTGCCTTTTACTGCGTGGTTACTCTAACCACCTCTATAGTCTCTGGTAAAATAACCTTATTTTTTGTAATTTATATAAGCTTTATCTTTAAACCATCTTTCTTATTATAGAGTCTGCCTAAACGTCTTCTACTACTAAAATCCCTAGTTTAGCCTTTGCTCCCTGGTCCTATAATTACTTAATCCTTAACCTCTAGGTTTCTATAGTTTCTTTATCTATCTCTTAGATTCTTTAGTACTGCTTAGGTTTATTGGCTCTGCGCTATTCTATAGTTTTTGGCTCTATATTTGCTGATGTATACTCTGCGCCTTATATAACTATAGAACTCTATTTTACCCTTTCTTAGCTTGTTCTCTTTAATAGATCCTATTATTAATCTTTATTAACTAATCTATTAAGTCTTATAGACTTTCTGCATCTTCTATTAGGATAATTGCGTTCTAGACTTTAGCCTTAAGTCCCTGTTTGTACTCTGCTATAAGCGCCTTATTATTCTACTTAACCTATGTTATAAGTGTCTGAAACTGTGTTATATACTTAATTACTAAAGAATATTGTACCAAGTTTTAAAGCTTCCGTTCTGCTATAGTTAATACTTCTAGGTCTCTAAATATCTATATTAGCTTTTCCGCGAACCCGTTCTAACTAGTAAACATAAATTATATATCTTAGTTAGTAGTTATTATACCACTAACTTGTATTTCTATAAGGTAAGGTTTAAATTATTTTAGTGCTCTTCCTATTAAGAACAATCCTATATACGCCACTTAATCTGTAGGTATTACTAACTTTACTCCTTTCTGTATAACCTTAAAGTGCATTTACGTAAGGAATCCTTTAAGTTTTAACCTTTCTCCTAAGAATTGTTTAATTAATGGTAACTTAACCTTTACTACGCCGATTCTATTAATGCGTTCCTTAAGTATCCTATTATTATCTAATAAGTAATTAACTATTTCCTATAACTAACCTCTTGTAACTACTTATAAGTCCATATCTGCTATACTGGTGTCTCCTAATTCTAAGGTAGTTGTTGCCGTTGATAGCATCGCAACTAGTGCTTTGGGTGGCATGTTGTTTAACTTTATTAATACTATAATTAGGTAGTAAATGTGTAACGGAACCTTATAGCAAGAACTATGGTAGGTCCTATTATTAGGCTAGGTGTGTAGGTAAATAAGAAGTTAATAATATAATAACAACTAGTAGAGTGGTTGCCTAATAGATTAACTCCAATTGTATTCTGAGATTTACTATAAGGAGAGAACTATCTACGATAGGGACTGAGGTCCTTTAAATACACAACCATACACCTAAGAAATCCTCTCTTGTACGTAAGGTATGTGTTGTCTGTATTAAACGTAACATCCTTTCTATTTAACACAGTCAATACGTTCAACGCCACGTGACCTCAGTTACTATTCCTTGTTATATAGTTCCACCGGTTCCATCCTGGACCATACTTATATTAACCAACTAGCTTCCTCTAACTCCTCTCTAAGTAGTCGTAATACCGTACTTAAGCTGTCCGTAACAGAACGGACAGGCTCCGGAAACTATAAAGATTAGGGCTACGGCCTAAGGCAGAATAGGTCCTTAGCCTTTTTTTATATATAGCATAAAATTAATAGAGCATTTTGTTAAAATTGTATTTAAATTAGTCTATATTAGGAATAGTGTTTCTATAGGCTTATAAGCCCTTTCCGAATGCCTTATAAGGCCTTTTTAAGCACCAATTAAGATCCTTAATTATTACTATATATAAGAACTAATCCCAAATTCTATAGGTCTAAACTATAAATGCCTAATCTAAAAGCCAGTATGCCTTATTTTTAGGAGTAGAATTAGTATTTATTGACCTACTAAGTAATAGCTAATGGGAATAAGATCCAGATCTTATTATAGGAGTATAGGTAGGTATAAAAATAAGGGTAAGCCGATAAGGTATAGCTAGGGTAGAGATCCTTAAACGCTTAACACTAATATTAGGCCTAAATTAGTATTAACAAAGCTTCTAAGATGTAAGCTTATAGTTAATAAAGACACACTTAAGCCTAAAATAAATAGAAATATTAGCTGGCTAGTATAGACCAGAACCACTAAGACATTACTATAGTAACTGTTAGTTACCTATTTGCTAAGTACCTAAGAGGTAACCTACCTAATAGCGTATTATATTATACTCTTTAGAAACTTAATACGCATACGCAAACTCCTTTCTATAATAGACGGCAACCTTCTTTTTATTATCCTTATTCTTTACTCTAAATATAAGGGGATTTAGTAGATAGGGGGCTATAAGGCATAATTATAAGAACAGAATAGATTGTAAAGAAGATAAATTCTTAAAAAGGTAAGGCCTCTGGGATTAGAGAAACTATATACTATGGGTATATACCTCTAGTACGTAACCAACGGCTATTTAAGGGGTATCTATGGGTTATTCTAAGGGCAACCTAAGGTAACCGCAATAATATCCCTTATATTGCCCCCTCTTTTTATAGTTAGCCCCTAATTACTATTACCTTATAGTAGAGGGAGATTATAAGAGCTTATCCTAGAAGAGGGTTAAAAAGATATTAGTATGCCGTTATATATAATCTATTTATCTAGCCCCTACTTTAAACCCCTAAAAAACTTTAATAAAGAAAAAATATAACTAGAGAAAAGATATAAGGATTGCTAGAAGACCTATTAAAAGCCTATTAAAAATATGCTAATAACTACCTAGGCTAACCTAAGGATTTTTATATAACTTTTTATCTAAGCCTTTATACCGGTCTATAATTAATTATAAGTATTATAGGTAATTTAGCACTCCTAGTATAGTTCTATAAAACCTTGGCTTATCGCCGTCTTTTAATAGCTAAGATATTAATCTATAATTCTTTCTTATAATCCTCTACGTTATTAACATACTACTCCTGTATTTGCCCTTAGGCTATTATATATAGTTAGGTAATCAATTAGTTAATTAAAGAGACTTGTCTCTTAAGCTTTGGTGTATTTATTTCCAAATCTAAATGCCACAACACTCTTTTGAGATATTTTAAAGTCACGTTGCTTTTAATTGATTATTTAAGTAATCGATATAGCCGTGAAGTAATAGCGACGTGGTTATAGAACTGTTGGTGTTTAAATCGGGTATAGAGAATCTTATCTTTATCTCTACTATTCTATAGAGAGTACATATAGGGTTGCTAGTATAAACGAGCTAGTACTACAGCTGGGCTAGCATAGGTGCTTTTTGACTATATATAGGCTTAGGGTAAAAAAACTCTTAACTGGTTCGGTTTTAATACGTTAGTTATTGTAATAGAAAAAAACTACAGTCGAAACTCTTTATAACGATACAAGTTATCCCTTGCACCGTTAGTGTGTTCAAGATGGTGGCCCGTGCGCACAACACCTAAAATCGTTGTCACTATTAACGAGGCTGCAAATATATAGATATTATCGCATATAAGCTTATTCTTTGGTGTTTAGTCGATCTATATAAAGCCCCCAATAGTCACCCACCCTGCAGAGAGGTATTTAATAAAACTGGCAGCTAAAATGAGTTCTTAGCGCCTGCTTCCTCCTTACCCTCTTATTACTATTTAACAACCTTAATACAGAATTATTTAATAACTCCGCTAAAGGCTTCCGGCGGCTCTTACGCTTAATTGGGGTTGTTCTGCCTGCCTGCTTATACTCCTAATAAGTAAGCAGCTTACTGCTTATCTTAACTGGCTTATATCTGTGTTCTACCGCCGGTTTCTATATAATTAAGGGAGGTAAGGACCGTGTTGTTAGTTAAATAGATGACTTAAAAAGACGATGAACGAGCTTCTCAAGGAACGCCTTATGGCCAGCTTTATATAGCCAACCAGGGTAAGCAAACGACGAGAGTTTAAAGCAATTGGTGGTAATTGTAGTAAGGAGGAAGTTAAATAGAGGTTGCCAAGTCTTCCAAAAGCGCCTATAAGTAACATAATATGACCTTAGTTAATTAGCTATATCAATACCTTTTATATAGTAATTGTAGAGATCTATAAGTGTTAGAATTTCTAGCTAGGCCCTAGTATTATTGCCAAATATCTTCCTAGTTTATAAGGCGCCGTTAGAGGTTCTAGCCGGCCATTATTAAAGCCTTGTCGTTGAATCAGAAACTGGTGATGTATAATATAAGTGCCATAGTATTAAGCGCGAGTATTTAATTAACTTACCGTCGCTAATAGTACTTATAAATAATACTACCTAAGCGTTCTTCTAGGTAAGCTCTATTACCTAGCCGTCCTTTGAGACCTCTGTATATAGCTTGCCCCATTTAATTTAGTTGTTATAGTATAATTTAAGGTCAATAAGGGTAGGGCTAATTTGCTCCTTTGGCTGGCAATTGGCATCGCCTCTATTATAGTCTTTACCTTCCTGCTCCTTTCTTTTTGTCTTTACTGTCTGAACGGTTCCTGCTGCGCCAATTCCTTCTACTTGAAGACGTTGGAGCAAGCGAACGCTGGTAAATAGGTTGTTAAGCCAAACGATGTATTTATAAGGTGGGTAGAGACGCGTTTTAGTATTAACATCTTCCTATAGTAGCAAGTTAAGAACGACAGCCTTAGTCTTTAAAAACTTATCTATTTTAACAAAGGATATATCTAAATTATAGGGGCCCTTTCCTAAACCCTTTAAATAAAAGAGCCAGTTAAGAACGTAGCCCTAATTAGCTAATATCCATATTTTAAATCCCTTAGGCGTTGGTTTAGTAGGTATATTTATAATCTCAGTCACGTGACTGGTAAAACGTTTAATCGACTTATTAATAGCAAGGTGAGTTCCCGGCTGGTAGAATCGTTGGTAATAAAGCCGAAGGTACTCAGAGAGGTCCTCTATCCGTTGGAAAGTATTATGGAAGGGCTTATTATTATCCTCCTTTAGTGTTGTACAGTAGAGGTAGCGATTAATTTAATACTAGTGACTGTAACTAATATAATCCCGAACGATGTAAATCGTTCTACTGCTTAAGTTCTTATACTAGTAGTCCTCTGTAGCCGATTCGCTGTAGAGCCCTATATAAATCCACACTACTAAGTACGCAAGAAGCTCCTTCCTTGATGTTGGCTTCCACGCCCTAGGGGACTTCTTAGGTTAACGCTCTTCTGGTGTCGGATTAAGCTCTATATTACGGTTTGTATGCTCCACCAGCCGATCTAAAAGCTCATCGGTAAAGAATAACCTAAATATAGCGTAAGGATCGCCCCTATCTATTTATTCTGGTATATTTGGGCGTCCATATTGGGTGTAATCGCGAATTGGAAGAAGGTCGAATGGAGGGATAGGTTTAGGGTTAGGAGGTCATAATTTCTTCTTTTCCTTGGGTAATTTAGGATACTGAGTTAGTGGAACAAAGTCCTTATTGTTTGATGATCTGTTTCGTACTATAAGTGTTAGTATTCAAAGTATAAAGTTTTGATCTATTTATAAAGGTCGCACGCGACGAAGTTTGGTGTTTTTGGCAGAATACTGACCGCCTGTAATCCCAGCAATATGATTGGCTAAGCACGGGCCACCACCTTGAACACAAATTTGACGGTGTAAGGGATATAGCTAGGCGTATCGTTATAATAGAGGTATCGTTATATTTAATATTTATATGTTAAATGCACTAAAGGTTAAATTTATATAATAATATCTTATATCTATATAGATGACGGTAAAATTGAGTAATTAGCTATACTAAAATAAGCTATAATTAAATTTTGCTTGGTGTTACAAATTCGTTATCCTTGAATTTGGTAATTGTACCTTATAAGAGCCGTAACTAAGTCTCTATTACTATCTTCCTATTATTTCTTATAGAGATAAAGCTTTTATAAGGCTTATTAGGCATTATTAATTTCAATTTATGGTTATATAAAGTTGTCCTTATCTATTTCTATATCGTAATTAGGCCCTATATAGGGCTCTGCTATATACTTAATAAGATCCTTAGTTAAATCCTCTACTTTCTTACCTAAAAGCTTAATAAAATTGCGAATATTTATAACGTTATAAAACATTCCTACTATATATAACTATTTTACTATTTACTAAATCTTATCTAGAATAGGAGAGTCGATATAATTATAAGGCAATTATATAGGCCTTCTTTTACACTAAATAAGGTAGATTTAATAAAACAGCTCTTAATTGCCTATAGTATTACCTCCTTTTAAGCAGTAATTGTCTATTAAATTATCTAAAAGATATATATCTTCTTAATTAGATCTTAGTTCTCTAGCAAGTACTTTACTATAAATTATAGCTAATATTATTAATAGAGAGCTTTAAAGTTTATAATTATATTTTAATTAAGTAGCTAGTAAACAGAGGTGTAATTAAAAGGAAAAAACTTAACTTTTATATTCTTTAAAGATCTATTTTTAAGAGATGTTTAAATAGCTATTTAGTGGACGCTAAAGCTATTAATTAATAGAAGAACCTTCCTGTTTTATATCCTTTTATTAAACTAAGTAAGCTACTTAAGTATAATTACGGTTATTTCCCTAAAGACCTGTGGACCACTTATAGCACCTTGGCTTGCAGACGTAGCTAGAGCATGCTTTGCAATAGGCTACTACCCACGACTTGGAAAATCCATAACGACGGTCGTCTTACGAAAAGAAGGCAAAGCAGACTACTTAATCCCAGGAAGCTACCGCCCTATTGCCTTAGAAAACACCCTAAGCAAGATCTTAGAAAAGGTTATAGCGGACCACATAGTAGATACGGCAGAGGAACACGCCCTACTACCACAAAGCTAAATGGGGGCAAGAAAGAATCGCTTAACGCTATTAGCACTTACACTACTCGCTGCTACTATTAAAACTGTATGGGCTATGCGAAAGGACTTTATAGTATTAATGCTTAGCCTAGATATCAGCGGCGCCTATAATAATATACCCTATAAGCGTCTTCTATATATCCTTAGGGCAAAGGGCTTCCCAGAATAAATCATTCAATTTATTTAAGGATTTATAGGCCAGAAAGAAACATTACTAGTCTTTAGCGGATACTAGAGCCCCCCTATTACAGTCGTAATAGAAATACTACAAGGATTACCTCTGTCGCCTATACTCTTCCTCTTCTTTATAAGCAACCTGCTTAACACCTTTAAAGAAGGGGCGACCTAGGGGATAGGCTTTATTAATAACATAAACCTAATTACATATGGGCTAATAGCCGTAGAGAACTGCAGGACACTAGAGAAAGCCTATAATACCTATATAGAATAGGCAAGACGATATAGAGTCTAATTCTTACTAAAGAAATACTAGCTAATCCATTTTATAAGAAAACATAACCAATCTGCAGATCTTTAGCATATAATCCATATTTAAGGCTTTAGGGGTCAACCGGTTTAAGGCCTAAGGGTATTAGGAGTATGGGTAGACAGTAAGCTCCAGTAGAGCGTATATACGGCGTAAGCGGCCCGTAAGGGCTAAGTATAGTATATTGCCATGTCTAGGATCGTTAATTCTATATAGGGTCCATGCTTCCAGAGGTCACGCCTACTATATATAGTAGTTGTCTGGCTAACCATAACGTATAGATCTAGCATTTGGGCTACTAGAGAAACTAAAAAAGGCCTCCCTAAATTACTCCTTAAACCACTCTAAAAGGTCCAAACAGCCTACCTTAAGAGTATAATAGGCGGGTATAAGCGAACAGCTATAGTACTGCTTAAGAAGGAAGCCAATATTCCCCCCCTATAACTATATATTAAAGCCGATGCAATATAAAGGATGTAAAAGGAACGTAACTCTAACGTTATAAAGTATATTAAGACACGCCTAAACAAACTATAAAGGGACCCTAGGGTGCCCTATAGGAGAAGAAACCAACAACCCTAAAGTAGGGAAGATATATTAGGAAAACAGGTGGAGAAAGCAGAAGAAGAATAGTGCGGTGCTAGGGCCTAGGCCTATATAAAGGAGGAAGGGAGACGCGTAAGAGGCCAGTAAAGATAATAGTAAGGGAGAGAAAGGAGCCAAAGTAGAGCATAAAAAAGTACTAGAAAACCATCTACTGTAACACAATACTGGTTGGACTAACGCTGGAGAGACAAATAGGAGTTAAAGGTACAGAGGCAGACTTAGGCAAGGGAAACCTAAGCCGTAGCATAGGTAACGCTATAGGGGGTAAATATTTAAGGGCTCTAAGAGGGCCTAATAAAGGCAGAAAATATAATAGCAACACTTTTAAGAATAGGAATAATAGGACTAAAAGATTGGCTTTACTGGGTAGGCATCCTAGTGGGTAGCCTAAAGTGCAAATATAGCTGGCTAAGACAGACACTAAAATATATAATACTATTATGCCCCTTACGCACTAGCCGAGAAGCAATACTCTTAGCAGCTAGTATAGAAAACTATAATATACTACTCTTAACATAGAAAGGCCTTAAGGCGGCTACCTGGTGGCTTATTAGCCAAAATATGCTAGACCAGTTCTGGGTTATAAAGGAAATAGCAATAGAAGGCAAAGGGGCGAGTAATAGGCGCCCCCTAATAACTCTACAGGAGTAGAGTATAGTATGTAATACTAGCGCATCTGTAGGTTTATTACGGCAGCAGTAGTTCCTAAGGAGGTTAAAAAGTAAGGTAGTAGAGCACCACTGGTGACCTATAGGCGACTCGCAAGCGAGCCCTAAAAGGCGGGGAGATGGATTACGGGGTTTTCTCAAATAGAGTTTTCTCCCTATATGTATATAAGGAGTAGTCCGCGTGGGCCCAATAGGGATCCGAATCGGACGTTAAGCAATGAATAATAATAATTACGGTTATTATCTAGGCTTTCTTATTATATCTCTAATATATATTTAACGAGTTAATATTAACTTAAGCTTAGGTAAAGCAATATGACCGCTTTAATATACTAATAATCTAGAGAGGGATCTTATTAGAGCTATCTATATTAGAGTAATTATTAAAAAAGAGTTTTATCTTTTACTTCTTAGTTTTTAATTATAACTTAATAACTAATATAGTATTTAGTATAGCCTTCTAAAATAGCCTAGTCTTATCTATATTATAAACATTCTTTAAATAATAAGGCGCGATAATTATATAAAGCTCTATTATGCGATCTTTAGCGCCTTCTATATTAACTAATACAGTCTTACTATATTGCTTTCTCTTATAAATTTCATTACAAGATTTAAAGCCTTCTAACTATAGTTAAAATTCTTTAGTATAATATCTGGTTATAATAATATACTCTATATTACGATCTACAAGCCTTAATTAAATTTTTTTGGTGTATTTTACGATAATCTAACTTTTTATAATATCGTTAAGTTCTTTACACCAAAATTGGTATAGCTAGTATTTTATTAAGCAGATTTAGGCTTTCCTTACCGCTAGATTAGCTATTAAAATCCATCCCATAACAATTAAATTTTATTAAAACCACCTTTAGATCTTACCCCCTATACTTAATTCTACCTTATTTAATATAGTAAGACATAAAAATCCTAACAGACGTCGCCGTTATAGTATTTCTTATAAGGGCGCAAAAAGGCTTTAGGGAAGATTTAAAGGAATAATATATATTCTATCTAATCTAAGGTATATATATAGCTCTTACTAAATATAAGACGTTATATAAAGAAGAGAAAGTGTTGGTCATACAAGGTAACTTACTAATAACGACTACTTAAGTAGTGTTACGGACGCTTTAAGTACGATGTTACGACTACTTGGGGAAGAGTCGCAGGAAGCTAGTTAGTTGATATAGGTATAGTCTAGGATAGATCCGGTGGAACCATATAACGAGGAATGGTAAGCGAGTCATATAATATTATACGCAGTATACAAAGTATACGCAGTGTACGCTATGTATAATATGTATAACACGTACCTTATATACAAGAGAGGATTTCTTAGGAGTACGGTTGTGTATTTAAAGGACCTTAGTCCCTACTATAGATAGTTCTCTCCTTGTAGTAAATCTTAGAATATAATTAGAGTTAATCTATTAGGCAACCACTCCACTAGTTATTATTATATTGTTGTTTTGTTCTTACCTATATACCTAGCCTAATAATAGAAC
>Ga0307507_10002408_pt1 | contig 39441 bp, 37 predicted proteins | sample 7_EM_MG_FD_207223 | JGI IMG/M metagenome (GOLD analysis project Ga0307507, IMG submission 207223) | Populus trichocarpa ectomycorrhiza microbial communities from riparian zone in the Pacific Northwest, United States - 7_EM | ecosystem: Host-associated > Plants > Roots > Unclassified | place...
CCAGTGCAGATTTGATTCGGTCCTGATCCGATCTCCACTGGTTAGGGTTTCTTTTGAAGTAGTCCTCGCACTGAAGCAACCATAGTTTAATTTTTTGGTCCTTTCGGTTTTTGAATGGGAGTGGGGCGTCAGCCTGTCGTTTGCCACTGTTTGCGATGGCTATCCCGATGGCATCAGCCATCATCGCGACTTGTGGGTCGATAGGGTCCCATCTGTCTGGCCGCCAACCTGGGTTACCGCCTCCTCCTCCTCCTCCACCACCCTGGTCTGATCCATCGTCGCTGGGATCGGGGTTGTTGTATTGTGGAGGGGGGGGTGGTCCTTGGTTTCCACCTCCCTGGTTTTCTGGTCTTGGTAGTTCTCCTTCACGCTGTTTCCCTTTGTCTTGCCTGCCTTGTTCTCTTGCATTCTGCTCCCGTCTCTCTTGTGCCCATCGTTGTCCTCGATCAGGGTTTGTAGGGACTTGTGGGGCTGCAGGAACTTGTGTAGGTAGAGGAGCCGGGGTTGTAGTCGTAGGGGTTGGTTGGGAACTGGCTAATTTTTGCATTTTAATGCTCATCTGGGCGAATAACTCCCTGGTTACTCGTTCTTGAGATTCAGCGTGTCCGTTAACCACTTGCTGAGGGGTAGCGACATCTGCTGCATATTGAGCCCTTAGTCTGATTACTTCTTGCTCTAGGGCGCTTGCCCTATTTGCTGAAGTTTCGCACTGTCCCATTATGTGAGCATGTAATTGGGAACCTACTACTTCATGACGACTTTGTCGTTCGTTTGCCTCCTGGTGAACTTTCCTTGCATGATCTACCTCGAGAGCTAGTCTTGTTATTTCCTCTTGCGGGTTTGCGTCACACATTTCAACCGCAACAATTATTCCCTCAAAGCCTATTAGTTTTTCTGCGTCGAGTTGTTTGCCGTCCTCGACGTCTTGTCGGGTGCTTTGGATTTCTTGTACAAGTCCTGGTACTTGTTCGTCCAAATCCCCAAGTTTTACTTGGTTTGTTGCTATTTTCCCGTCTAGGTGTCTCATTGCTTGTCCCGCTCTTGCCGCTAGAGCTTGTAGGAAAGCATTATCATCTCTCGGCTTTGGTGATTCTTGTCGTCTGCCGGAGCCCGAGCCTTTTATTCTTGCATCTATCCCACGTAGGTGTCCTGGTGGGTACGGAGAGCGTTTTCTCCTTGGTACTTTGTCTGAATGGATTGGTCCCTCATTGCAAGAGATTACTGAGGCCTCCGTAATGCGTTCCAGCGGATCTGCCGGTTCGCCACCGGATGTGTCTATTGGGTCTCCGCTTGTGATTCGAGGAAAAAGAGACATTGGGTAAGTCTTTTGAGTTGATGGTTTTGGGATATCAAATTCGAGGATGTCTTGCTCGTAGATTTCGTAGATCCACTGATCGTCTTCACAGGTGTGAAAGGTTTCTTTCACCAAGGAAATTGTTTCCAGCTTGTCTTCGTTTGACTGCCTATTTTACAGGCAGCGGTAGAGTTGAATTGTCTTGGTTTGGACAATTCGGCCGACTATAGGTGCAAATAGCTGGTATCTCGTGGTGGTAGTCGGACTTCGAAGGTGGGTAGGGGGTGTTCCACTCTTCATCTCGGTCTTCTTGGGTTTCTTCGTATCTCCCAAGAAATGCCCGAATGAATTCGGTGGAGGTTGGGGCTATAAGACCGTCGTCTATATAGTTAGGGAGATATTGTGGGGTCCAGTGAATCTGGATTTCGTCCAGTTCTTGTTCGATAAGAACCCCGTAGGGTATGCTAGGTGAATATAGGGGATGATCTCTGTGTGGTAATGGTTCGAGATATCTTCGTAGTGTTCGAATCTCGAAAAGGTCGTGTCTGACTCTCTGATGTATATTTTCGGTTATATACTTTGTCGTGACAGTTTTATTCATGTGTAGTGAGCCTTGGTAACAAGGAGAACTATCAATATCGTGTTAGGGGTAGCCGGTGAGGTGACTCCTGATACCGGGCTAGGCCTTATGCTTGATTGGTCATTATTTTTGACGAAGAATCTGGTCTAGGAAGGCTTGTGATAAAGTCTAACTAAGTTATTCGCACGGTATAAGGATAAATGAGGAAAATAATAATCGTAAACTTATTATATTGATAAGATCTCTTCTCCGGTGCTTGATGATTCTGTTTTAAGCGAGGGAGGCACATCGATAATTATATTCCGCGTCTGAGTGTTCGCGGACTACATGTTCTAACCATACTAACTAAGTATCGACCGAACAAAGTTCTCTAAACTCTTAAGTGCGAACACGTCTTGACCCTGACAACTGTTCGACTCCATACTCACATTATGAAGACTTAGACTACCATATTATTGTGAGGGTGTATCAATCCCGTGAATAATAGGTCAGTCTGGAGTACACGTAGCAGACTAATGCCAACGTAATAATACTTCTTCACCGAACCATATATGAAGCGGCAAACTTCAAAGCTGTCAGACCATTCAATGCGCGAGAGTTCGTTACTGTCTGCGCATCAGGTTTCCGAACTGACCTGTGGCAACAATTGCTCGAATAGCAATTTGTGCTCACTATCTTATATTCGTACTGACTGGTTCTGAGCGGGCCCGGAGGTCTCCGCTATGTGTCTTCTGGTTTCGTCATAGGATATTTTACTTAAGTGTTTATTCTGATTCTGTCCGTCATCTTAGAGAACTCTCGTTCTTACCCTATGGGCATCCTACAAGGGGAACACATACTTAATTCTCTCAGACGGCTTTGCGTTATTATCGCGGTCATTATATGACTTGTTGCATAAATATATTTTAACTAATAATAACTATGATACGGCTCTGAATCGAACACGTGACCTTATAGTTGGAGGCACGTGACTATCATCTTAAGCTAGACCGAGATGTATCTTTTGTACTTTGTACTTTTTAACTGATTTGGTACGCAGGGGTCTGAGCGTGAGCCTTATGGGTCGGCATTCTTGGCATGCCTAACAGGCATTGTGCCATTATACTGAAGTCGACGAGCGCTCTGAGGCATCCGAGAGCATGTTTGAAGGGTATCACTTGTGAACTCTGTGGCTGACGCAGTGCCACCGCGAGAACTCCGTAAATAGAGCGCCCCAGATTGCTCATCTCTTTTCCTTGCGACTGCGCAAGCTCGCGGTGGGCTTTTTTGCGTACCAAACACCCAGGGTACGGCGGTAATGCCTTCCGAACATCGTCAAAAGCTTGCAGTCCCCCCTGTTTTTTGAGAAAGGCTTGGATCCAGTCCATCATGTGCTTAAATAATCCGAGATAAACTGTATGGACCATGTCCTGGGTGTGCAAGTTGGGCGCCGAGACCCGGTGAAGTCCATGAAATATGTTTTGGCCCAAATTGATACCACGGGCGTGGAACTTGACCTGGGTGCCGTCTCACTTCGCGCCTGGAAACCGGTTTTTTTCATCCCTATCGTTCGTATCTTGCATAATCTCTAGCTCGATAGTTCCTGATCTTGGTTGCTACTTCCCCGGCAGGCACCTCACATGTAGGACAGGAGTCGGATTTTAACCCGTGCACTGTTACCTTTTCCATATGGTCCGCAACTCCTGCAGACAAGATTGGGAAAGACCTCCGAACCTTCCCGTCAGCACAATGAATTAGGACGCCATCAAGCTCCACGTGTGCAGGGGCGCCGAAATGAATTCGAATATGTCTTGCAGTGTGTCGGCGTTCACTTGTCTCTGGTATTGATCTGCTTTGGTTCACTTTGAGAGTTTGGTGGGGACAGGCAATAGTGCGAGAAGCAGAACAGCCATTGATCTAGGGCTGTTGCGCCAGGCTGACGGAAGATTTCCGAGCGTAATATAGACAGGCCACGCTTTGTTGTCACCGGAGAAGTTGCTGCGATGGGTCCTATCGGACGTCACAATAATGGGAACTACAGTCTCTCCAGGTGGCAGTGCCTTCTATAATTAGTCAGCTAACTTTACTGTAAAGGAGGTTAGGGCGCTCTAGTTGAATATCCCACCCCCAGTCCGCGGTGTGCCTTTCCGCATACATCCTTCACCATTGGGATCGAATTCACCCCGTGGCGCGTAGACCACGTCCTCCTGGTATGCGATCTGGCGAAGGAGATATTTGACACAATCCCGGACGTTTCGAGAAAAGAATGGCAGAGTTCTCTTGCAATCCTCAACTTGTCCTTCAAACCATGGCAGATCCAAACTGTGCGGGTCCAATGACCGGAGATGATTCTCGAGCTTATGCATAGAGCTATAGCCGACTAACGCAGAAATACCGAGGCCACTCGCGATGTATTCATTGATTCTTGATTTAGGTACTTTACTCTGAATGAACCAAGACGCCAGTTTGAAACACTGCAGAAAACTGAACGGTGCGCACAGATCCTCGCTGAGATTGCGGTTTTCTTGCTCAAATCCGTCGACGTCTCCAATTGCTTCACCGGCGCTGGGATAATGCTCCTGTCTGCTGGGTGACAAGACGTAGAGTCATCTGGTATCTCAGTATCAGACTGGTGAGCAGCAAATGCGTCGAGCTCCTGTCCGGTGGGATCCGGATCGGATTCATAGTCGGAATCCAGCCGCTCCCTCGCCTCTGGGTGGTGCAATATGCTTGTTTCCACGTCGTTGGTAATATCTCCGGATGATGCATATCCTAAGGTGGACGCGAGAACAATGTCTAGATTTGAGTGAACTGTTCGCAGGTGTTTCTCATATGCGCCTGACCGGATGTATTTTCGTCGGCAGAATGGCCATTTGCTAGGCATGGTGGGAGTCAGCTCAGTCTATATCGTGAGTTATGTGTAAATTAGAGGGTACTAGTACCGGTATGTTTACTCTTGAGCCCAATGTGTGTGGTTCGCCCGTAGGGTCAAGGAGCTCAGACGCTCCGAAGAGGAACTAGTCGTCCATGGGGTTTAACGCTGAAGTCACGTGGCGTCAGCTATAGTTTCTTTCAAGACCAGAGCCGTTCCTGAGCAAATGGGCCTATTATCCGTTATTCAAGTTGAATCGGATAATGGCAGACTCTTGTTTTTGAGCATCAGGTTTTACCTATTTTTGGGCAATCTTGAAAACACAGCCTGATTCCCTCAAACTCCCCAGAACGTCTGCGAGTTGTATATAAAGTGTAGATAGAGCGCCATAGAAGGGACTTCATACCAAAAACCATCCCACATGCCGAACGTCCACAACTGCCACCATATTCAGCCCACTCGTTCCAATACTCTTATCTAGATACACCAAGAATCAAACAATATGGCCCACAATATCATCCACGTACTATACGTCTACATGCATAATCCAGGAGCACAGCAGGTTCCGGCGGGGCAGAAGTACCAACTTCCGCCTAATTCTCTCCTAGGGGTGATCAGCGCAACAGGCCCTAATCCTGGGGGTCAGTCAATTACTCACTATACGGGAGCCATGTGCTTCCCAGCTAATAATGCACCCGCAGTGGTGTATAAAGAATGACGGCGACTTGGGAAAGATCAGCTGGTAGCATGGAACTTTACGCCACGCGCTAATTTTACTATTGGAGAATTCCAGCAAATTGTCGCAGGAATGAGGAGATTGCGCCCTGCCTGCGATCAGCTCGCCACAGAATCAGCTGGGAATAACGTGGCTCGTATGCGGGAGGCCGATGAGGTAATCGTTCAACTTGTTAAGGACTGTATAAGTAAGTTGCCAACCACCATGGACAAGCAGCTTCAGGTTGTAGCTAAGGGCTAGCCTGCACCTGCACTGGGCCAGCCTGGAGTCCCCACTGCGCAGGTGATTGTGCCCCCGCTGCAACTACCTCTGGGCGCCCCAATTGAATGGGGTCTTGCTACGGCTGATCCGAACCAAGCTACTGTTCCCCAAAAAACTCTCCAGGCGATTAATCAACCGCAAGCGCAAGGGCAAGTCATTCCAGGTGCTGTTGTGGTGCAAAGCACAAGTCGTTCCTAGTCTAGTTCCGGGTCAACCTCAACCGCAAGCGCAAGGACAAGTCGTTCCTATTGTTCCGGCGCCAGGACAAGTCGCTCCAGGTCTTGTTCCGGGTCAAGCTCAACCGCAAGCGCAGGGACAATTCGTGCCTATTGTTACGGCGCCAGGACAAGTCGCTCCAGGTGTCGTTCCGGGTCAACCTCAACCGCAAGGGCAAGCAAAAGTGGTTCCTGTCGTTCCGGCGGCAGGACAAGTCGGTCCAGGTGTCGTTCCGCGTCAACCTCAACTCCAAGTGCAAGGACAAGTCGTTCCTATCTTTCCGGCGCCAGGACAAGTCGCTTCAGGGGTCGTTCTGGGTCAACCTCAACCGCGAGCGCAAGCACAAGTCATTCCTATTTTTCCGGCGCCAGGACAAGTCGGTCCAGGTGTTGTCCCGGGTCAACCTCAACCGCAAGGTCGAGGACAAGTCATTCTTATCGTTCCGGCGCAAGCACAAGTCTCTCCAGGTGTCGCGCCTGGTCAACCTCAAACACTGATTAACCAACCGCAAGCGCAGAGACAAGTCGCTCAAGCTGCGCACCCGATGCAAGGACAAGGAATACCTGCTGCCCAACACGCTCCCCCAGTCGCTGGGTCGCCGCAAGTATCAATCCTACTCGATACCCCACTCAGCAGCGCAGGCAGCAGCTCAGGCAGTAGCCAAGCCAACAGTCCCGCAAACAGTCCAGCAAACAGCCCCGCAAACAGCCCCGCAAACAGCCCAGCAAACAGCCCAGCAAACAGCCCAGCAAACAGCCCAGCAAACAGCCCAGCAAACAGCCCAGCAAACAGCCCATCTAACAGCCCACCTGACAGCACACCTGACACCCCTGCGCCGGCACCAAGCATACCTTATCTCCCGCTAAATCGCCGGGCGCCAACTGGTGAGTCCTTTTCAAAATAATGCGCGTGTTTGGCTTTTTCACTTAATGAGTAAAGAGTTGTAGATTGGAGCGCTCTACTCGGACGTCGACGCGCAGTGCGTATTGTTGGGATCCGCCACGCGGCTCATAGCCCCGCAGACTACCCTAATTATTGGCGGCTCAATTAGCGCCCGGACAACGGGGTCTAGTGTGCTGAGTTGGATTGCTATAACATCGGTGGACTGTCAGCGATGATTACCAGATCCATACGAAATGAGAGCATTCGGTACATACTTGGAGCTACAGGCGAAGGACGCCGACTCCTAGGAGAGTATCAAAACACGCCGCTCTCGTGGATCAATTATGTCTTCATCGATGACGATGAAAAGGTAAGGGCCTGGCTGCTGTCGAATCCAGTTCTTGAAGACCCGTTGGATCTCTTAATCTATTGTCATCGTCCGAATAACGTAAGTAGGGAACCCAGACCCGCGTTGAGGGGGCAAAACTATCTTGTACCAGGCGCTGTGACCAATTGGGCGAATGAAGCGATAGGACAAGACCAATTGTCTGGAGGTTCATTTGATCTGGAAGCCAGACGACTGGAGCCCAGAGCTAATCCCGGGCTGGCTAATGAAGCAAGTGCACCGCAAGAGGGAGATTACTCTGACGCTTTACTTCTAGCATTATCTGGCGCGTCATGGGATTTCTCCGCCGCCGGGGATGGACGCGAGGGCAGTGTTCAAATATCGTTATCCACAAGTGGAGAGAGAAGGGAATCCCCCCCGAAAAGTATACCACTCGCCCTCAAATCTTCGAGCCAGTTGAATATACAACACTTGGCGGAACTGGGACGGCATCCTGCTCAAGGCCACATGACACAGAAGCGCGGGGTCGGTTCAACGACAAAAATTGTGATGAGCGTAAGTCCAAGAGAGTTCCATTGGCTTCCATGGCTAGGGAACTTTAGGAAAGCGAGGAGGTACGGAAGCGCAGTGCTTCCTTCCATGACGAGGAGGGTCACGAGCGTAAGCCCAAGAGATTCCGTTGGAGCCTCTGAGAGTTTGATTTGACGCCGCGTCTATCGTTCGCTGAGTCTACCTAGACGTATAGTTTATTAGTGATATTGTTTAGCATTAGAGTTCTTCGGGATTTCGAATATATTTCTTATACCCTGCCTGCCTGCCTGCCTGCCAGCCTGAGGATCTCCATCTGATCAGTTCAGGTTCGTCTGGCTTCGCTCATGTGTGGTCTTGCGCTTGATGTATGAAAAATTCCAGGGATGTCGATAGTGCCTTGGCAGACGCCAAGAGCCGTCGCTTCCCTTAAGTCTCTTGGCATCTCCATCCTTGTGAGGCTTAAAACCCTATTTCATCACACGCGGTGGAAATCTCTGAGAATCAGAAGTGTTCACCATCATTGGATTGTCTAGGTTCTATATCTTTATCCATCACAATTCGTAGATCAGCTATGTGACTAGTTCATCTGGCCCACATTACCGGTATCCACTTCGGTGTGCCACGTGGTTGGACTAGAACACCCTACTTCGCCTTCTTTGCTCGTACGGTACACCCCCCCAGGGCTAACCGTCAGGAAACATACACCCGGCATCGACAAGGTATATATAAGGTCTCCTCCTACCCCTCCTTCCACTTTGCCGTTTCCACTCTCCATACGTTCCTCTTCGCTCTTCTCCCCACGTCTGGCGCCAGATTCCGACCTAGCTACGTCAACCTCCCTCCAAGATCCTCGTCTCTTACTTGACGTATCAATAATTTTTCTCATCTTTTTCATTGAGTTCTATTCAATCTAAATATCGCACACGTCCCCATGACATCTCCGAGCTCACAGAAACAGCAGTTACAGAAGGGAAAGCAAGTAAACTACGTCTATATATTCGTGAGCAATTTTAATGTTTCCATTCGCCTTAGACACCCCGTGGCGCAGCCCAAGAGGATTGACGCTGAGAGCGGAATACGAAGAAAGACTCTGCCGCGTATAGTCGCCCGTCGCCCGGCTGAGGAGAGAGCTTAAGTAATCACGGAAAGCACCAGATTCGCATTGCAGGATATAGGGCTCACAACAAACTTTCTTGTGAACAGACACCTGGCGGAGCGCGCGCATTTCGAGCCAGCCGTCGAAGACTAGGGCACTGGGTCGGTCAAAGAAAACCCCCACCCAGGTATCAGAATCTGTCACGCTAACAATTGAGCACAAATTAGGAAGGCCTATGGCGACATTGCGTACGCTAAATCCTGCTGCGGGTTGTTCACTCCCGGCGTCACATCTGGTGCCTACTTTGATTGGCGTGAGCAGCTCAAGGCCTATATGACAGGACGCAACTTTGACCCCGGTCACTTGACAAACCCCCAAGTGGAAGTAATCACTGTCTTCGCTCGCGCTCTTTTGCCCGTGAAAGATTGCGTGACCCACATTAAAAAAACCAGCACCCAGATGACCTCGTAGAACTCACCTGTCACCTGAGGATGCTAGTTTAAAATTGGGGGAGGAAACTCCACAACTCTAATCTCCGTCAAATGGCGGAGCGCGTCGGTTGTAGAGACGTTGCGGAATCTCCGAGTAAGTGATTATTCCCATATATCTCCCGTTAGCCTCGCACTAACTTATTTTGACAGAGTCTCAATCCTCAACTTAATGCCCACGGGCAGTAAGAATCTATATCGTTCGCCGCACGGGAGCCCCAGAAGCGGGACATGCGTTCCTGGACCATCGCTGGTGTGCTACTGACTCGGACCTGGGAATCGCATGGGGTGTGTTGACAACACCGAGCATGAAAAATCTGGTCTTGGTGGTCAGAGCTGAGCGTGTGCAGGAGGAAATCGGATGCCCACGATATCTGATCGGGGCGACTGGTAAGGGTGCCGTCAGGCTATGTCAAGAGCCTGAAAAACCTCTCCCCCTGCGACAGCTCACCTTTCTCGATAGCAATAATGACATTCTAGCGTGGCTCCTTGCAAACCATGGCCAAGATCCCCTCAATCTCTTGGTCGTCTAGTCACGTCCCAAGAATAGAGAGGATAGAGCCCAGACACCCAAGGCTGCCAAAAGGAGCTACCCGTTTCTCAATCGCAACGTTTGGGAAGATGCCGTGGGGATCATGCAAGCGGATGCGGATAAGGCTGAGAATGAGAATGAGGAGGAGGAGAAATGGCTAGAGGCCCAGAGCGACGGGGAACCGCAGGCGCCTCCTGAAGGGGGGGCGATTGTTTTGGACGACTTAAGTATCGACACCTAACGTTAAGATGAAGATCAAAACATGATGGCTAATTGACGACGTAGGACGAGGAATTTGGAGCCTCGGGCCCCTCGACACCAGGGAGGGCTACCCCACGAGAAATAGAGGACGCCCTGAGCGATAATCCGTTCGATCCGCTCTCGCGGTAGTCTGCCTCTAGGCCTTCTAGGCCATCTACGCAAACAAAACTCCAAGACATCCGGAAGGTTCTACGCGAGATGGCCTGGATCGCAGACTATATTACAGATACTGGGCTGGCAGCTGTGCTGCGTTCGGGACTCGATGGTGCCCAGGACACCAGTCCTACTAGCCTACCCGGATTCCACAACAAACGTCCAGGCTCCCCCGCAGTTGCTCCGATTGATGCCCAGGTTCACACAACTCCAGGAAGAGTGACCGAACAAGCAGCTCGCAGAATTGAACCGGCAGCCGCGCTGCGTTCAGAACATGATGGTGCCCATGACAGCCCTCCTACCAGCCTGCCCGTAATCCGCGACCAAAGTCTAGCCTCCCCCGCCGTTGCTCCGATTGATGCGCAGTTTCACACAACTTCAGTGAGAGCGACAGAACAAGCAGCTCGCACAACTGAACAGCCGCCCACCACGCTCCCAGCCCCGACAGAACCAGCAGCCCCCGTGACACCCCCGGCGCACAGGGCTTCTTCAACGTCCACTTTGAGTAGTGCCCCAAACAACACCAAATGGCCATCTCCCCAACCGCGCCGTTCAAAAAGACGCGGGACCGGACGAAAATAATTTGGGATTTTCTAGTTTCTGGGGTACTTTTTTATTCTTTTTCTTTTTATCCCTAGATCTTATTTCCCTTTAGTCAGAATTCTCAGTTTGTGGTTCGTTGGCTGGTATGTGATAGTAAACTTATCATTGGGCCCCCTTGCTTTAGCTTCTCGTATCCTGTATTGCTAGTCCTTCCGCCTCCTTGCGTTAAGATACGAAATTTCTTCTTCCTGGACCACGCACGCCGCGCATTCTGTCCTTAACTGGGCTGGCGTTGGCGGACCAAACTAGTCAAACACATGAGCGCATGACGTGAATACAGAATTCTAGACGTTTAGTGATGTTGATTCAACGTTAGGAGATGAGGTTGGATAATCCTAATCGGCTTTGGGCGTGGCGAGTCTCTTGCTAGAATTGGTGTCGCTAACCGAGAATCATTCTGGCTAGATTTTGCGTAGCCTCCTATAGTAGCGACGCCCATTTCGTCAAACCTTTTCAAACACAGTCGAGACAACCATGATACCTGAGTGCGTCGAGAGCGTGGCATGAATACAGAATTCGAGACGTTCAGTGGTGTTGATTCGACGTTAGGAGATGAGGTTCGATAATCCTAATCTGGTTTATGTGTGGCGAGTGTCTTGCTAGAATTACTGTCGCTAACCGATACTCGTTGTGGCTAGATTTTGCTTAGCCTACTACATTAGCGACGCTCATCTCACCGAGCCTTTTCAACTACAGGCGGGACGGCCATGATACCTGAGGACGTCGAGATCATGATCATAATGTTGAACAACCAGAAAACCCCTTTTTACAAGAGAACATTTTCTTGCAATACCGAGTGATAGTGTGTGATTCTCCCAACCCCCCCCCTTAACTCCTAGCGTATAAGACCTGGCGGGTGGATTGAACATAACCACAGATTCCTCATCTTCGCGACACGAAAGATACATTCCATAGTTCTACGTCCGACTTCCTATTTTGCCTAACGTTGAGCAACCGTTCAGCTTTCCACCATGTCTAGACCACCGCCAGCCAATTCAGGCAGCCAGCCAACCCCCGGAGTAGGAAATCTGAACCGACGTAGGCGCCAAGTCGTACCCGATGGCATACAATCAGTGAGATCGAGGTCGGGAACGCAACAAAACCAATTTCGCAGTTCACCGACCACACGGCCAAACGAGCAGCCATCGCATCTGCGCGCTACACCACCAAAGGCAACCGAAGTACTCGAAAGACCACCAAAGCGCCCCCAGAGAAGGACGATACAGAGCACTACGTATACCGATATTGAGACGGAACCTGACCTACAAGCACTAACGGAAACAGATCGTCTAATGGATAATAGCCGTGATGAGAACGAAGACTCTGGCGGATCGGATCAGACTGAATCGGATACTGACCTTGCAGCGGAGGACGATGATATTCCAGATGCTACTGGAGCAGGGCAGCGTCACCGGTCACGAACAGCGGACAAACAAACAAACAATACGGTATTGACTGTGCGAGTTTCGACTACCTCCGGATCACAGAAGGCAGCACTCATTAGGCGGACGCCAGCAGCTCGAGGAGGTATAACGCCCGGTAGAGCGTATACTCCGCCAGTCCTCCCGTCATCCAGTGTAGCGCGATATTCATCCCCACTGGCCACTCACAGTGCCACTACGTCGGGATTTAGAAGTTCGAGTCCAGCCGGCGAATCGAGTACGCCACACTCTGAGGACATCTGGCCGGGGACCCACTCACGGCGAAATACTGCGAGAGGAGTAGAGGCGGCTGTTGTAATGTGGGCCAAAGCTCTCATTCTGTGGTACACCCTGTTTGTTGACCCACACCCAGGCCCAATTACTTTGACGTCCGAGGTACACGGTGCTTGACTTAAGCCGCTTGATTATATAGCTGATTCTGGAAATATGGAAGCCTGCGAGGAAAACATAAAGATAGTAATTGGACACACATACAGAGGGATGACGCACTCCTGAAGCTGGGTATAGTAGTAATTCTGAAAAATACGCAATAGACACTCTGGGGTAAGATCCCAGTTTGTTTCCCACGTTGAAGATGTGATTGGAATTATTATAGGATCTTCTGGAAGATCCCACAGGGATTGCGCCCTGGGTGGACTACTTGCTGGAAAACGAGAGATGTATGTGCTCCCCAAACGGATATGAGGTTGGTGCGCCTTAGTTGGACAACTTGCTTCTAATAACTGACAGGTATTACACTCGGCTTAGAAATTGACATTTTGATTTGGGGCGCCCCAGATTCCCGAGGCCATATGGGGTAAGAACTAGAGAGGCAGGAAAATGCGTGGGATTGTTGAACCCGATATTCTTGGGCGTATCAAAGGCACGATGATTTGCTTAACGGGTGCAATCCTCGGTCATACCCTACGAGCATGGCAAACAGGAGGATATAAGGAATCAGGCGAGTTCAAGCCTGACGCGGTAGGAGGTCAGCGAGAACGCGAACCCACCTTGCATCAGGAAAATGTCGTAAGGTGGTCCACAGTAGGCCTGAACGCTCCTGGTCCACCAAGGGGGGTCGTGGTCCCCAGGTCCACCTGGTCCAGACCGATCCGCTCTGATCCACATATTTTAAAAATTTACCGAAAATGTGGACCAGGGTGGATCAGGGTGGACAAGGAGGACCAGGGGGACCATAACCCCCCATGGTGGACTAGGAGTGGGTTTTACATTTTGCTGATATGTATTCTCCAGGACGCTACCATGATCGGAACCACTAAAGACCTTTTGCCCCGGCAAACTCAGTCGTGGGCCGATTGCCCAGACTGGGTACCGGCGATGATTCTGGACAAGATTCGCTAGACCATCCGGGCCAAGATGGAGAAGGAGCACGGCGTGCGACAAGACCGCCGTGAAGGGTATACAGACCATTGGGCAGCGGTAGCCGCTGAGCTGCAGAGTCAGGCATCCAGCCAGACTACGCGACGGCCAGCCATCCAAAGCCAAACTCGCGGCGAGTTGGTTGTGGTAGCACCCGAGCTGCAGAGTTAACCATCCAGCCAGGCTACGCAACCGCCAGCCCACCGAATTCCAACTCCGGGCAGCAGGCGCATTGGGACCCCAGTGGGGCAGGAGGATAGTCAAAACGATTCTCAGGACAATAATTTGTCTTTTGATCTCCTCCAGACGTCAGCTGCCTTGGTTCTCGGACTTCTCGATTCTTCTCTGCCGAACGCAGATGGTTTACAGGAGGTGACCAGGGAACTATCGTTGGACAGGACTCTGAGTCCTACTCTGTCGCAACGTCTCTCGCTGAGCCTTGACGGCATAGAGCCAGCACAACAGGAGACAAGTGAGAGTGAGCGGGGGGATGTGGAACAGGGGCGCAATGGGAGCGTCGGTGAGGGTAATTAAGAAATGATGTATCGAATATGTCGCGTATGTGTCGAGTAGCTTAATTAATTAATACTATTTCCTTTGGTGGTGATGTGTTGATATAAGAACGTAAAGGGGAATCTTGGCGTTGGGAATACAAGTAGTAGAATCAAGGAAAGGGACACGCGACGGGGGCGTCTGGGCGATCTTATAGTAAACGTCACGGGGTGACGTCGGAAAGAAGAGGATAGAGCGTGCGCAAGATCAGGATTGTGTCAGGCAGAGTTGAGATAGTTCACCACGCGTCTGGGAGGCATCATGAGGGCATCTAGATATTAGGTAGGAGCGTACATATAGAATAGAAAAAGTCAAGCTACGATCACGACACACAGCACGTCGTGAGGCTGAAATCAGGATAATGGTGCGCCGGCAGAGGGTGTCTGGCGGTAGCAGCCAAAGGAGGGTGATACCAGGACTAGAGAGCTCAGGATCATGAGATCCACATGTGAGCAGTCGGAACGAGCGAAGTCCAGGGGCGGAAGATAAACATCGGTCGTCAGGACAGAAGACGCCAGGATCAGTGGTGATCAGGATGTAGCGGCGGATCATCAGGGGTCGCCCTGGTGCAGCACTCGAGAATCAAAGGTGTTCAGGACGCATGAGGCGCCCTCGGCGCAGAGTATTATTTTTGCTGATGTTGTCATGAGTGCGCACTGGGCTGAGGATAACCATTGGTCAAGTTGTTGGGGGGAGGGGGTATCGGGGGGGGGAGGGATTAGCCAGTATTTGAGCCTGCCAGTAAGGCCTGGCCAGTCGACCTTTTGCCAGCGGGGCCTGGCTTTATCGTTTTAAGGGGAGGAGGGGCGTAGGGAAATTAAGACAGGGGCGTGGTGGGACCCTGTGGAGGGGAGGGACAAGGCGTCCCAAGCACGGAAGGCAGGGAACATATGGGGGTTGGCAAAAGCCAATTCAATGGCGCTAGGCCTATGGGTTCCTGTGAAGGGGAACCGAGTGTAGATTCCTGGGGTTTTGAGGCGAGCGAAGCCTAAATCAGTGGCTCAGTCAAAGTAGGGGGCGGAGTCATTTTCCTCTTTTGTGAAGAGAAGCCTGTAGGGGTCGGTGGCTGCATGGTGGATGTTGAAATCGCCTGCGACTAGGCAGGGATGATCGAGGTCCAGGAAGGCGGACTCAGGGGAAACAGAGTGGGGGTATCGGGAGAGTGGCCTGGTGTAAGCATTCCCAATCCTAAAACGGGGGGAAGTGTGTGCCGAAGCAACCATGCGGGGTGAAAATATCTAGCGCCATAAAATCATCAGTTTCCTGGAGAAAAAAAGGTAAATGCGCAAATATTTGCAACAGGTTAAGGGATACATAGCAGGCCACTTTGGGTCTGGCCACGGGGGGAGCGAAGGATTTGAAGCCTGAAAAACTAGGTAGAAAACCCTTGGTGGAGGAAGGGTCATGCGAGAGAACAATTCTGACCGTGGGGCCTTCCGCATGGAACGAGAACAGGGAAAGAAACACATCCCAGCTACCCAGGCTGTTGTGTTAAACGAGGGTGAGGCTGGTCGCCGGAGCCAGTCCGTGGCGAGTGGTGTAGCTGGGGTTTTAATTATTTCCGGGACAAACCCGATGGTTTAGAAAAAGTTAGTGGCGGCAGGGCCTGACCAGTGGGTACAGGCTGGGGCCCGCTGGGGGGGGGTAGAGGCGTCTTTGGTCTGTTGGAGTGGTCCGGGGGTGGAAAGGTCAATGGTGTTGGCTGACTGGGGTTCGGGCGTAGAGGTTGCTGGGTGGCCATCGTCGCCCATATCCATGGCTTCCTCGGTATCGGAGGAGGCGTCGGACAGCTCTTCATCGGAGGGTGGGGGGGCCTCGGGTTGAGGAGGTGGAATTGGTCTAGCCCTGCATGCCCTGGAGAAGACATCATCGACCCAAATCCCATGCCTTTTTTTCTTTTTTCTCTTTTCTATTTTTTATCATGTTATAAATTTTGTTTCTAGCTGAGGCCGAAGGCCGAAGTATTAGGTACAAAAACAGCATGTAACCGCAATGGTTATGGCCGCAAGAAACTTCCACCCAGTCCAACCCATCATTGAGGCGGTGGAAACCGTGGGAGAAAAACCCCTGGTCTAAAACCCGCACCAAGCGCCCGGGCGCTGAAAACTACTCCCAAATATACATGAACCTCGCAACCAAAAGAAAGCATCTACCGAACACTCAAGAAAAAACCCAACAGTGAGAAAAACCAAAAAAACCCAAATCTGTAGAAGAAGCACCAGAGAAAGCCCATCCACCGTGAAGGCCTTTAATGATCCCCAACTGCAAGCATCATCGAATACAACCACGCTTGAGGGTAATAGTACCGGGGCCGGATAGACCAGACCGCGGGGCTGATGGTAGAACGTCTAGCTGGTTAGGCCGAGGGAGTCAACAAGTCCTAGGCGGAAGCGAGGTGAAGGGTGGCCGGATGCCGGAGCGACCGAGCCAGGTGGGGGGTGTTGGCCGTAACCGAGGCATGGGACGAAGACCAAGTGCGGGAGGGGAGGGGTAAGTTAAATTAAGTAGAAGTACGAGGGAAGGAGGACCGAAACGAGATCAAGACCTTTCGACGATGCCGACTGTACCTAACCGTGATCCAAGGAGATAGTGCAAGACCAGGGCGCAGAGCCACCGGGACCATTACTCCGACGATAACCCGAGACTGCGACCGACCCATTGACGAAAGAACGGGGTTGCCGACCGTGTAAGAGCTAAGCGCGGCAGGCAAGCAAGTGCGGAGAAAGGAGGGTCTGGAGCCAAACCACCCCTAGAAACCAGGACGCCAGGGCCCAAGGATATGATAAGGGAAGTAAGGTGGGAGGGGGAGGGTGCAGCTCACTGAGAGGGCGGGAGTGGGTGTTGACCATGTATTCTCATGGTGTTGAGTTTTCATGCGCCGGGTGTGTAGCGGAGATGGTTCATAACCCAAATCCTCTGCCCTGAGGGTGCCCTTATATAGGGGTTCTTCCCTCAACCCGAACCCGGTGTGACTCATACTCTCGCTTCACTTGACTCATGACTCATAGCGAGTCATAGTGTGAAATCCATCAGCTGACTCGACCAAGTCATCTGTGCCCTATCTCTCAACCAATCAAAACCCATAAAACAAGTCCTCTGCCCTAACGGGGTCACATGCGTGAAACCCATGACTCATAACTATGAGTCATGTGCGAAATACATAAACCACATGACCACAATTGTGCTTCATGTCAAATATCAACCAATCATAATACACCGCTGACACGCTATTGCGTCGTAATGTAAAATCCTATGAGTCAACTGATCTCATAGCATCTAAGATCAAGAACCGATGACTAATAACTATTCGTCGTGTGAGAGTCTGCCTTGGTTAGTCACCGTTTGTGACAAGCAGTGACGGAATACGGCAATGGATTCCCGAATATAGTTAGTGAAGTCGAACTAGATCAGTTAACAGAGGGAGAACTCCTCCTTCGAGGAATGAATACAGAACTAGAAAACACCTAGGGAGCCAGGGGCGACGAGTTCGAGAACACAGCAGCCGTAGCCGAATGCGCAATCCGGAAGCCAACCAAACTGGCAACAGTCAGACACATCCAATGATCACCACCAACACAGAAGACCCAACAAGACACCATCATTCAGTGAAACCCAGATGGGACTTATCGCATCACAAATTATGGCAATCAGAACTATGGTGACCCCATGGAGTTAGATGCTACCAAAACACGATGCAGATTCAACATATCAAGAGAGGCATTTCGAAGATGAATTTGCGAATAATTATTTCTCAATTGCGCACAACCTGGACACTTACCCAGGAACGGCCCAAACAAGGAAGGAGCCTAAACATTCAACGCACAGGGCAGAAGCTGGCAACTAAGCAAGGAGCTTGACCCATAGCAGACAAGACCAAAAATCAGGAAAATACAGATTGTACGGGAACCCGAACAGTGCGGAAAAGACGAATGTCCCCAGCAACCGAGAGTCTGTGGGAGAGCCCGGAACCAAAACCCATCATCGTGGAAAATTACTACCGGCTATTGTTCTTAACTGAAACTCTTGAACAAGACAATGATACTCTCATGGTCAAGTGAAAACTACACAGCGGAAGATAGTTAGTTAGACACAATCACATGATTCACTCACGAGCAGCGGATCACTTCATCGACAAGGGAGACTGCAACAAAGACAGGATCAAGATGATTATAGCAAAAAGGTTGAAGGCAAATTTACCTTGTTGACAAAACAGAAGCGCTATGGGCCCTGTTACCAATATGACAAAAGTAGCTCTGGACATTAGTAGCCAGAGGGAATTGGGAACCTTCCAAGTGCCGAACCTCCAAAAGCATGAGATCAGCCTTGGGATGGCATGGTTAAGAGGATACGATGCAGCAAGCCATGGGAACAACAAAAGAATCAATTTGAACAGCAAGCGATGTAGGACTAGGGGTCACACATCTGGGTCTATTATCCATGCGGTATCTGAAGAAGAAGCTCGCAAAGCGAACCTCATTACCAGGTTCCACAAGGGCCAGGCCAAAGAAGGCCAGACTGCCAACCACCAGAGTGTCAGAGTCAAGAAGCTATCAGTCAAGGACAGAGTGCCTATACAAAAGTGAGTCAAGGCGGCAGGATACGACCTGTACGCAAACGAAGGAACCAACATTCCTGCCAAAGGACAAAGCGGGGTGGGAATTGGAATAGCCATTGAATTACCTCACACCACCATTGGATGAATTGCACCACAATGGAGTTTGGCAGTCAACAACGACACTTGACAAATGCAGGTGTGATCAATGCCGACGACATGGCAAAGTGAAGATAGTCCTGGCCAACACAGGAAATGAACCATACCGAGTGGAAAAGGGAGATCGCATCGCACACCAGATCATGGAGAGAATCGAGAAAGAGGACCAACAACAAGTAGCCCAGTTCCCGGATACCAAGAGGGGAGATCAGAGATTCACAAGGTCTTCCAGCACCATTGACTAAAGCGTCAAGGGCTAGAGGGCCAATGGCCCGATGGCGATCGGTGCAATAGCCGCAAGAGCTTTCTCACGGTTCTCTCAATGTGGGGAAACAACCGGCATTGAAAGATGTGACGAAGTTGACACTAAAATTGAGCGAAAAGCTGTGAACATCAGTACAGAGCTGGCAATAAAAAACATAAAGGACAACCATAACCAGGACGGCAGGGACACTGTTCCTGCGGAATGCCATCACCTAGAGGATGTATCTGGGCAAGGAGAGAAGACGCCAGTACTGAACCTGCAACCACTTATTGATTTAGGAATCGACATAGGGGAAGGGGAGATCGTACCTGTTAGGCATACCAAGAAGGCCGACCTATAAAAGCTCACGCAGAGGCCCCTGCGTACTAATCGGTCAAAAAAGATACATCTCGGTCTAGCTTAAGATCATAGTCACGTGCCTCCGATCATAGGGTCACGTGTTCGATTCAGAGCCGTGTCATAGTTATTATTAGTTAAAATATAATTTTGCGACAAGTTATAAACATGACGGCGATAATAGCGCGAAGGTGTCCCAGAGATTTAAGGGTGTATTTCCGTTTTAGGATGCCCATAGGGTAAGAACGAGAGTTCTCTAAGATGACGGACGGAAACAGAATCAACGCTTAAATAAAATATTGTATGACAATACCAAAAGACACATAGCGGAGACAACCGGGCCCGCTCTGAACGAGTCAGTTCGAACATAGGATAGTGAGCGCAAACTGCGATTCGAGCAGTTGCCGCCACAAGTCAGTTGGGAAACCTGATGCGTAGAAGGTGACAGAGTCTCCTGCATTGAATGGTCTGACGCCTTTGGAGCTGGCCGCTTCATATACGGTTCGGTGAAGAGATATTATTACGATTTGCATTAGTCGGCTACGTGTACTCTAGACTGACCTATTATTCACAGGACTGACACACCCTCACGATATTCTGGTAGTCTACGCCTTCATAATGTGAGTATGGAGTCGAACAGTTGTCAGGGTCAAGCGGTGTTCACACTTACGAGTTTGGACAAACTTTGTTCGGTCGATACTTAGTTAGTATCGTTAGGAGATGTAGCCCGCAAAGACTCTGACGCGGAATATAAATATTGAAGTGCCTCCCTTGCTTAAACAGAATCATCAAGCACCGGAGGAGAGACCTTATCAATATAATAAGTTTTACAATTATGATTTCCTCATTGTCTTTACACTACGTTAGTAACTTAGTTACACTTTATTACGAGCCTTCCTAGACAAGATTCGCCAGCTAGGCCCAGTCCAGCATAAGGCCCAGTCCGGTATCATCAGTCATCTAACCGGCTACCCCTAACACTATATTGATAGTTCTCCTTGTTACCAAAGGTAAGTACACATGAATAAAACTGTCACGACAAAGTATATAACCGAAAATATACATCAGACAGTCACACACGACCTTTTCGAGAATCGAACACAACCAAGATATCTTGAACCATTACCACACAGACACCATTGCTTATATTCACCCATCATACCCTACGGGGTTATTATAGATCAAGAGCTAGACGAAATCCAGATTCACTGGACCCCCCCTATCTCCCTTACGATATAGACGAGGGTCTTATAGCACCAACCACCACCGAATACGTTAGGGCATTTCTTGAGGCATACCAAGAAATCGAAAAAGACATAGACGAACAGTGCAACACCCCCTCCCCACCTTCGAAATCAAATATCACTACGAAATACCAGCTATTTGGACATATAGTCGGACCAATTGCCCAAACTAAGTCAATTCAACTCTACCGCTGCCGGTAAAATAGGCAGACAAACGAAGACAAGCTGGAAACAATTTCCTTCGTGAAAAGACCTTTCACAGCTTGGAAGACGCTCAGTGGATATACGAAATCTACGAGCAAGAGATCTTCGAGTTCGATATCCCACACCCATCTAGTCAAAAGAGCTAGCCAATGTGTCTTTTTCGTCCAATCACAAGTGGAGATCGGATAGACATATCCGGTGGCGACCCGGCATACCCGTTGGAACGCATTACCAAGGCCTCAGTAATCTCTAGGAATGAAGGACCAATCCATTCGGATAAAGTACCAAGGAGGACGGACTCCCCATACCCACCAGGATATCTACGACGGATAGGTGCAAGAATAACAGACTCCGGCTGCGGCAGACGACAAGGATCACCAAAGCTGAGAGACGATAATGCCTTCCTAAGAGCCCTAGCGGCCCGAGCAGGACTAGCGATGAGACACCTTGACGGGACAATAGCAACAAACCAAGTAAAACTTGGGGATCTGGACGAACAAGTATAAGGACTTCTACATGAAATCCAAAACACCCCACAAGACGTCGAGGACGGCAAACAACTCGACGCAGAAACACTAATAGCCTTTGAGGGAATAATTGTTCCGGTCGAAAATGCGACGCAAACCCGACAAGACGATATAAGTAGACTAGCTCTCGAGCTAGATCATGCGAGGAAGCAGGAACAGGAGGCGAATGAACGACACAGTCGTCATGAAGTAGTAAGTTCCCAATTACATGCTAAAATAATAGAATAGGGCCAAACTTCAGCAAATAGGGCAAATGCCTTAGAGCAAGAGTGAATCAGACTAAGGGGTCAATGTGCAGCAGACGTTGCCACCCTTCAAAGAGTGGTCAATGTACACGCTGAAACTCAAGAATGAGTAACCGAAGAGTTATCCGCCCAGATGACCATTAAAATGCAAAAATTGGCCAGTTTCCAACCAACCCCTACGACTACAACCCCGGCACCTCTACCTACACAAGTTCCCGCAGCCCCACAAGGCTCTACAAACCCCGATCTAGTACAACGATGGGCACAAGAGAGAAGGGGGCAAAATGCAAGAGAACAGGGCAGGCAAGACAAAGGAAAACAGCTTGAAGGAGAACTACAAAGACCCGAAAACCAGGGAGGTGGAAACCAAGGTCCACCCCCCCCTCCACAATACAATAACCCCGATCCCAGCGACAATGGATCAGACCAGGGTGGTGGAGGAGGAGGAGGAGGCGGTAACCCAGGCTGGCGACCAGACAGAGGGGACCCTATCGACCCACAAGTCGCGATGATGGCTCAAGCGATAGGAATAGCCATCGCGAACAGTGGTAAACGACAGGCTGACGCCCAACTCCCATTCAAAAACTGAAAAGACCAAAACAGTAAACTTTGCTCACTTTAGTGCCAGGACTACTTCAAGAGAAACCCGAACCAGTGGAGATCGGATCAGGACCGAATGAAATACCCACTAGGGAGAATGGAAGGAGAAGAGGTGTCAGCATTTGCATTTACCTATCGAAATAGGATGACTCCACAATTAGGCCATCTGAAGATCGAGGATTACGAGTTGTGCGTGGCTTTTCGAGGACAATGCATCTTACGATTTGCCCTCACACATCAGGGAGAAAGATCCCTAGCATTAATGACAAAGGTTACCTATAAAGGTAACATTGACCGCTACCTACTCGATGGGGAAAACCACAACACGCACCTGGGAATAGGTGGAGTCGCGTGGCGACAAATGGTAGAGCGACATATCCCGAAGGACGCACTACTCCGACTATCAACCCAGGAATACGCAACTGATACTGCTTGGATCACAGCACTAAGCACAGTCTGTAGGCGAGAAGAAATATTCGTGGAACAACTCGCCTTAGAGCACTGGGCTCCTAGTGTTTCCCGAAACCAGTTAGGAGGAAAAAGAAGGAGAGAAGAAAAGGCTATCACAAAGCCAAGGAAACAAAGAAAACAATACTCGGCCGAAGAAATGGCGGCCTACAAGAGTAAAAATGGAAGCCGAAAGGAAAGGAAAGGGCCCAGCGCCGACGCAGGGAAAAGTAGAACATACAGATTGGAATAAAGCCCAAGAAGGGATTAAGGACCAAGTAGTCCAAGATCGGAAAAAGGCACAACAGTGTACCTGTTGTGGAATGAATAACCACAAGTGGGAAAACTGTAGAAAAACAATACAAGTATCTACGATGGGTACGCAATCAAAGAAACAGTTTGGTCAAAAACCATGGTACCCTACTTCCCGGCATTGGAAAGCTGGCCCCATAACCCCCTTTCGACGACCCCAAACCTCAACGGTGACAAGACAAAAATCACCCGAAGGGACACCCCCAGTCAATCAAATTGACAGAGCCTGGGCAGGGGATTTTGGAGACATGGAGTTAACATAAGTTACTTCCAGCACTGATCGCGACGGCACTCGGGTACTCAGAGGATCCCCTATCTCCGAAATCAAAATCACAAATGAGAGACTACGACAAGTAGATCGGACGTCACCCTGAAGGCAGAAGAGAACAAAGCGGAGCGAACTGGGGAAAATATTATCCGGTACCCAGATGAAGAAAAAGAGTTAAGATGGGAATAAGTAAAAGAAACTTAGTATGACCAGTCCTACAAGGACCCCAAGGAAAGGTTCATACTAGTGGCATCTAGCACAACAAGGAATCGCTCCTCGAGAGCAGACCCCGAGAATCTTATACCCAAACCAATGACGTGAGTGACAGGACATGTACGTCGAAGTACCTCTATGCTGTCCAATGAATAAAAGGTCTGGCTAACAGATAAGTTTGAGTTCGCAGATCTGGCTTAGAATCCCTTTATACCTGAACTATATCACTAGTAACCTTACTAGCAGCGAGTCAGAGAACGGGCACATGAGAGGTTATGGGAATTCCTCAGCAGGAAATAAAGACCGCTAGTAGTGGGCTGCCCTATAAGCAAAATGAATAGGACGTTTTAGTTTCTCTGAGACGACCTCAAGGGTCGAAACTACGCAGGCGTGGTAACAAACCGTTGTTACATACACCCAAAAATGATCAACGATAAACGAAAACGCAGAGACACGCTGCCTATTGGCAAATGACTGAGGACACAGCTCCCAAAACCTGGACAGTATGATTGCCCGGAAGGGCCAGGATTTATTGAACCAGCTGGAAAGCGAATATGCATCCGAGTACTCCTTGACTCAGGATCAAATATCTTTTTGATCAAACAAGACTTAGTCAAACACTTCGACATACCTTATGAGACTCGCCAAAAAGGGCTAAATATCCTAGCTTTCGAGGACGAAGTTAATTCATCAGGAGGAACACACTTGACACATCGCATCCTTCTTGAAATCGGAAAAAATGGCCACTGCAGGCACATATCTTGTGAGGTAGCTACGGCAGGAAAATAGGACCTCATCATCCCATTTGGATGGTGGCACAGGGAACACCCTATAGCTAATATCGACGAGCCCCAAAATTGGACATTCGCCGAACGGTGCTCTCTGGGACACGTCGAACATGAAGGAGTAGGAGGAACCTTTGAATGGGACGAAAGGGCAGCTTTCGACGAGGAAGCTCGTATGTTGGCAGAATTTGTCAACAAGAAGACCCAAACCAAGTGGTGCTGGATAAAATACCGCAATACTACGAGGACTATCACAAACTATTTCTTACAGCAACAGCAGAGAAATTAGCAGAGCGAACAACGTTCGATCACGCGATAGACCTCCAACCAGGGGCCGAAGCCCCCTGGGGACCAATCTACCCGATGTCGGCATACCAGCTAGACACACTGGACAAATACCTAGAAGAAATGCTGAAACAAGGAAAGATTGTCCACAGTCAATCACCTGCAGGAGCACCAATCCTATTCGTCCCAAAACTAGACGGAAAGTTATGACTATGTGTCCACTACCGAAACCTCAATAATCTCATGATTCTAAACAAGTACCCACTACCATTGATGGGGGAAGTAAAAGACCGAGTAGCAGGTGCTAAAATCTTTACCAAGTTGGACCTGAAAGAGAGATACCACCTGTTAAGAATACGGGAAGGAGACGATTGGGAAACCGCAATCAGAACCCGATACGGTCACTTCGAATACAAAGTCATGCTAATTGGACTTGTCATGGCTCCCGCCACATTTCAAGCAATGATGAACAAAATCCTGCGAGAATTTCTCGACCCCGGCGTAGTCGTCTCCCTGGATGATATTCCGATATACTCAGAAAGGGAGGAAGAACACATCGAATTGGTTAAAAAGGGCCTGGCAAGGCTAGAAGAGCTCCAACTGGGTGTATCGGTAACCAAATCAGTTTTCCATGTTAAATCCGTCGAGTTCCTAGGATACATAGTGGGAATCGAGAGAGTCACAATGAGAGAAAGGAAAGTCCAGTCGGTAATAAACTGGAGAGCGCCGCGATCGGTAAAAGAAGTGCAGATTTTCATCGGCTTTGCAAATTTTTAGCGACGGTTCATTAAAGACTTTTGAAAAATATGCACACCTATAATGGAAACGTTGAAAGGTGACAAAACCAGATTTTACTGGGGGACTAAGCAAGACGAAGCGTTTACGGAACTCAAGAAGCGATTCGTCACGGCCCCTATAATAGAATACTTCTACACCGATAGAGAAACAGTGGTCTAAAGAGACGCAAGCGATTTCCCACTCAGATCCGTACTGTCACAGTTTAAGGATAAAAGACTACATCCAGTAGCGTTCCACTCCAGGAAGCTAAACCTGACGGAAAGGAATTACGAGATTCACGACAAGGAATTACTCGCAATACTAGAAGGTTTCAAGGAATGGAACCACTATCGGCTAGGAGCAGATAAACCCGTAACGATATACACCGACCACCAAAACATACAGAACTTCCTTACCACAAAAGTTTGGAATCAGAGGCAAATCAGGTGGGCACAGAGGTTGGCGGATTACCATTTCAAAATGGTATACCCCCTGGGGAAAGGAGGAGGAAAACCGGATGCACTGAGCCCACAGCCGGAGTACCGCCCTGAGGAGAGAGCTAAGCATAGCGAAGAGTCGATATTGAAACCTACACACTTCCAAATATCACTCATCCACAAAGATGACGAGGACGAAGGATACATTTCAGAAGCTGAACCGACGATAAAAAACAGAATCAGGGTTTCGCGAGTGTCAAACAAAGCTATACTACCGACCAAAGGATCGAGGCTAGCGGCAGTGCACGACATGTACGCGATAGGCGAATTCACTATTCCAGCTCAAGCACCAGTCCTAGCCAAAACAGGGAGAGCCATTGGACTACCAAAAGGAACCTATGCCCGAATTGCAGCACGAAGTGGCCTTTCAAGCATGAAAGGCATAGCAATCAACGGAGGCGTCATCGATGCAGACTATACTGGCGAAATAAGGGTTATCATGGTTAACCACAGCAAGGCAGATTGCAGAATCCAGGAAGGAGACCCAATTGCCCAACTCATTATTGAAAAAATCAACACATCTGACATAATGGAAGTGCACAAGTTGGAGTAAACAGAACGAGTGGAGAGTGGTTTTGGGAGCACAGACATGTCTCCAAAACGCACAATATCAGTCACTAACGCCCCGCCGATGATATGCTTTCTGCAAGCAGACTCTAATAACAACGAATACTTCGACGTTGAACATATCGGTAACCATCCAAGACTAAGGTGGGACCATGTCTTAATGTCAAGGGCCAACATTTCACAGGTGGAAATGAAAGTTTTCGAGGCCGACTTCATAGCAATGGTGGTAGCGGCAAGCAAAAGGGACCAGGAATGGTCGGCTCGAAAAGGGGAACTCGAGAGGCTAGAAAACGAAGGAAAGGAGTTACCTAAAAACTGGAAGCAGAAATACGGACTGCTCTATTATAAGCATCGACTAAGCATTCCAAACGACGAAGGGTTACAAACAACTATGGCAAAAGGATGTCATAATTCGCAAGTAGCTGGACACTTCGGAGAGGAAAAAAGGGCGGAAATCGTCACCAGGGATTTTTATTGGAAAGGACTCACGGCAAGGAAGAACGACTATGTACGATCCTGCGACGAATGTCAACACAATAAATCACCAAGGGATGCCCCATATAGATTACTACAACCACTACAAATCCCCTTTGCGGCATGGACTTCCATCTCGACAGACTTCATAACCGATCTACCAGAATCACAAGGTCACACACAGATCATGGTGGGTGTTGATCGGTTCACCAAGATGGCACACGTTATCGGCTTAAATGGGAACGCAACCGCAAAAGATGTGGCCGATACATCCCTACGGCAAGTCTGTAAACTTGACGGCCTACCTATCGCAATTATTTCCGATATGGATGCCAAGTTTTCAGGGGAATTCTGGGAGTCGTTATGCAAGTCGTTGGGTATAAAACGAAAAATGTCCACCACATACCACCCCCAAACAGATGGACGGACAGAAAGGAGCAACCAGGCGTTGGATGGATACCTAGGCAATTTCCTAAATTATAATCAGGACAACTGGTATCGGCTACTACCACTAGCCGAACACGCATACAAGAACTCAGCCAGCAACGCACATGGGATGTCACCGTTCTACCCCAACTACGGGTTTCATCCACAGACAGAATGAATGAAGGAAAGAGAAGCTCAGAACCCAGGAGGAGGGCTATACGCGCACTAGATGCAGGAAACTCAGCGACACAGCGGGAAAGCGTTAGAACAAACTCGAGAAGCGATGAGAAAATATGATGATCAGAAAGCCAGTCAACAACTGGATATTAAGGTCGGAGACTTGGTTATGTTAAATGCAAAAAACATTTGCTCCAAACGACAGACCAAAAATTAAATCCAAGAATGCACGGGCCATTCAAGGTATTACAAGTCAAGAAAGGAGAGCGGGCTTTGAAACTAGAATTATCACCGCGGTGGAAAATACACCCAATATTTCATGTATCGCTACTGGAACCTTATTGAGCATCAGAACGAGAAGGAAGAGAACAACCTCCACCAGTTCCGGAAGATATCGAAGGACACCTTGAATGGGAGGTAGAAAGGATCGTGAAAAGTGAAGTTATCACTTATACGAGGAAGATTGGAAGATGTAACCAAGAGTTCAAGGAACTTTGTTACTTCATTAAATAGAAAGTTTGCGCAGAGGACGAGAACATCTGGGAACCACCGGAAGGGCTTGAAAACGCTCAAGACCTGGTGGAAAAGTTCCACAGACAAAATCCGGAAATGCCAGCACTAGCGGTGGTCGAATCAAGAGAAAAGGTTTTTCTCATGTGGCCAAGCAAACGCATGAGGTTTTTCACCCTACTACTTCGAGTTCGAAAATGGATAAAAAGAAAAATTGGTGTTGAGAGACGAAACGTAGGAGGAGGGAGCTCGTGTTAGGCATACCAAGAAAGCCGAGCTATAAAAGCTCACCCACAGGCCCCTGCTTACCAATCAGTCAAAAAAGATACATCTCGGTCTAGTTTAAGATGATAGTCATGTGCCTCCGAGTATGAGGTCACGTGTTCGATTCACAGCCCCGTCATAGTTATTATTAGTTAATATATAATGATGCGACAAGTCATAAACATGACGGCGATAATAGCGCAAGGGTGTCTGAGAGATTTAAGTGCGTATTCCCGTTTTAGGATGCCCATAGGGTAACAACAAGAGTTCTCTAAGATGACGGACGGAAACAGAATAAACACTTAAATAAAATATGATATGACGATACCAGAAGACACATAGCAGAGACCACTGGGCCCGCTCCGAACCAGTGAGTACGAACATAAGAGAGTGAGCACTAACAGCTATCCGAGCGGTTGCGGCCACAAGTCAGTTGGGAAACCTGATGCGTAGAAGGTGACCGACCCTCGGGCATTGACTAGTCTGATGCCTTACGAGTTGGCCGCTTCATATACGGTTTGGTGAAGAGATATTATCACGATTGGTATTAGTCGGCTACCTGTACTCTAGACGGACCTATTATGCACGGGACTGACACACCCTCACGATAATATGGTAGTCTACGTCTTTATAATGTGAGTATGGAGTTGAACATTTGTCAGGGTCAAGGGGTGTTCGCACTTACGAGTTTGCAGAAACTTTGTTCGGTTGATACTAAGTTAGTATGGTTAGGACATGTAGCCCGCAAACACTCAGACGCGGAAGATAAATATTGAAGTGCCTTCCTTGCTTAAACAGAATCATCATGTACCGGAGAAGAGATCTTATCAATATAATAAGTTTTACAATTATTATTTCCTCATTGTGTTTACACTACGCGAGTAACTTAGTTACACTTTATTACGAGCCTTCCTAGACAAGATTCTCCAGCTAGGACCAGTCAAGCATAAGGCCTAGTCCGATATCATAACTGACCTTACCGGCTACCCCTAACAGTACCAACCAAGGAGATATACGTCCTAGGCTAGGACCAATTGGAGGAGCTCTATCGATAGATCAAATAGAATCAGAATTGAAGATGGATTTGAAGGGTAAAGTCTGGACAGCCTTCACCCATCATACTTGTCAAGCAAAAAGGATGGCAACCTCCAGGTGGGTGCCGACTCTCAAGCACTAAACAAAGTTACCAAAAAGGGGCCACAACGACTACCGCTCATTAGCTCAGCTTTGGATAGGCTGAGAGGAGCCAAGTACTTCACCACGCTGGACATCCATGATGCCTAGCACAACAGTGTGATCGGAGAAGGAGAGGGGTGGGAAATGATCTTTTTCAACAAAACTAGGGACATACAAATACCTCGTCATGCCATTTGAGTTAGGCAACGCACCAGCAGCGTTCGAATGATGGATCAATGAGGTCCTTAGGGAACACATCAACGGGTGTGGTATAGTCCATCTGGACGAGGTACTCATATATTAGGACACGCGACAACAAGATCCAGAAGGGGTCAACATCGTCTTCAAAGCAATACGAGGCAGTGGGATGAAGATCAAACCATCCAAATGCTAATTTCATGAAAGCGAAACGGGATATCTAGGATTCATCATCGGGCAAGGATGAGTCAAGACAGATCCAGTCAAGAGACAGGCTATCGGGGAATGGACAGTACTCATAATGATAATGAGAATCCCGTGTTTCCTAGGATTCTGCAAACTGCTAGTGACAATACGTGGAAGGTTTTAGCGTAACAACCAGATCAGTGAATGCATAGACGAAAAAGCAATACTTTTGCACTTGGGAATCGGCAGACAAATAATGACAAACATTGAAAGAACTGAGGACTAAACTCACCATACCACAAGTCCTGATCGACTTTGACCTCCTTGCACCAACCAAGATCGAAACTAAGACGGTCAAATACGTCTGCTCCAGTATACTGTCACAGCGATGCCAGGACCGAAGGTGGAGACCAAGGAGGTCTCAATCCGAGAAAATGCTGGATGCAGAATCCAACTACAACATACACGATAAGGAACTACGAGGGGGAGTTCAGACATTCCACAAATAGAAACGATATAGGAGGGGGAGTCCGAAGCATCTGAGAGTCCTCACCGACTACTAGAACATGGTAACCTTCATGACACTGAAGGAGCAAAGCCAACGACAAGCACAATAGATGTAAGTACTAAGTCAATACATGTTCAAGATCGAATATGGACAAGGGAAGGAAGGGGGCAAACCCGACGACATCTCATGAGAGGAGTAGAAGACCTACGTACTGCAGGCGACAAAAGGCTCACACAAAATGTGGGAATCCTGAGATCAAATGAACATTACTGGGACATCTCGGACACCGAAGGAATCACGCTCGACATAATGGAAACAACAGGGTTGCAAGACAAGGACAAGGGAGAAATATAGAAAGCAAGCAAGGTCGAAGACGAGAACCAAGCCATCAAAAGGTGCTTGGACAAAGGCGAAAAAGAAAGACAAGGTATAGTGCAGGGGCTTGGTCAATAGAGGGATGACCTCTTATGATACCAAGTAGAGATTTGGATACCAAAAGGGGCAGGGAGACAGACGACTTTAATCGTCTAACACCAGGGCCGCCTACAAGCCTGACATGGGAGAACAGAAAAAACGACCGCACTCATCAGCAGAAACTACTATTGGCCAAGGATAAGACAAGACATCAAATATTGTTAAAAAATTGCAACTCGGGTCAGAGGACCAAGCTGGTCAGACATGCAACTCACAGATTGCTACAATATAATCACACAATGATTCAACCATGAAAAGCAATCTCTATGGATTCCATCACGGACCGGCCGAAATCAGACGGATATAACACCATACCGGTGGTCAACGATCAGCTGACCAAAATGCGCAATGTCATTCCATGCCAGAAAGATCTGAACGCACGGCAGTTTGCCAATCTCTTTATGAAGGAGATAGTCAGGCTGAACAGTCTCACACAATATCGGTACTGCCAGGGGGACACTATGTACCTCAGCCCCATGGAAGGAGACCACGAGGAAACTACAAGTCGAAGGAAGCCTCACCACGGCTTTCCACCTGAAAATAGACCGACAAACGGAACGAACCAATGCCATATTGCAACACTGCGTTAGAGCGTACTTCAACTGTCAACAAGATGACTGGTATGGTTACCTACCACGTGCGGAATTTGCATACAACAATGGTTATAGTGAGCGAATCAAGAACACATGATTCTTCGCAAACCATGTCATCAATCCCGAATCCGAGCAGATCGGACATGTGATTGAAGAAAAGCTAACGAAACCAGAAGAAATGACTCAGTTGCCTGAGTCGTCAAGGAGCAAGATGGTGGCCGCGCAATTACGAGACAGAGCATACTGCGAGCAACCCCGAAACCCTGATCCGAACCGGCAATCAGGAGATATAGTGTCGTTGTTGACACCCAACACATACACCACGAGACCATCGAAAAAATTGGACTACAAGCAAATCGGACCAGATAAAATCTGGGCAAAGATTGGGACAAGCACATATAAACTGGCCTTCCCACTCTGAATAGCCATATACAACACCTACCAGATCTTCTCCCTTGAACCTTCCCACGACGACCAATTTCCCTCCCTGATTAAAGAATCACTTTCTCCGATTCAAACAGAAGGAGATGACGAATAAGAACTTCATGAAATCATCGACTGTCGACTCCACTACAAGAAGCTCCTATAGGGAGCCAAGTGGAAAGGCTACTCACCAGACGAAATCAAGGGGTGGTACCGAGCAGAATACTTCAACAGTGCCGAACACACAGTCCCCCAATTCCACCAAGGCTAGCCAGGAAAGTCCGGAGTGGATAATGGTCATAATCAACAGATCATCCTCCGCAGGGCCCCTATGTGGTCCAACAACAACAACACTCGCACACACCAGAAAACCACTCATAATATGTCACTCACAAAAGAACACGGACTAGTGCAGGGTACTTGGGCTCACCAAGACGAGAGGTAACACACAACTGAATGAGTGGGACGGGTTGCCATGACCACGGATGTCAAATCCATCTGAGGGAGAAACAAGGGTCAGGCTGGTCATCACAATTTAACAGGATATTGAGAAAACCAAGCGTCACCCACGACCACCACTGGTAACAAGAAATGGAAACAAACACAGGAAAGGGATGGACCAGGCAAATACCTCAACCACAGAAAGGCCCTGGACACGGCAATGCTATGAATGAAGACATGAAACGGAATACTTGGGACGAAAGCTGGGGGACTGACTAGCCGCAGCTTAAGAAAGACAAAATAAGGGTTGGCTACGACCTCAGAGCTGATGGGATTAATCAGTTGCTTAACAGCGAAGATGCGGAAAAGATAACGAGGATGAAAATTCTGTGGACAGAACAACCTAAGGAGAAGGGGAGCACAAGAATTCCGGATGTCAGCGGCCTACAACGCCCGGTGCGGGAACTCTGGAACCAATGATACCAAGACAGGAAACTCAGTACTAGCAACGATGCAACAATCCAAGACGGGCAAGCAACAATAGCCCACCAACAGGGATGATTGGAACTAACCAACCTCACTTTGCGAATGATGCATCAGCAATGCGAGGACAGCCTACAGGGGATCCACAGTCAGAAATGAGAAGCAAGGAGGATGGCAAGGGAAAAAGATACCTTGCAAAGAAGATAAGCATAGTGGGACTAATACACCAGGGAAAATAGAACTAAGGTGACAAACAGTAACTAAGGGGGGCAGATTTCCTCATGACTAATGGTGATTAGTCATCGGATTGTTATCTTTAACCCTATTAGATCAGTGGATGAACAGGGTTTTATGTGACGACGCAATACTCTGTCATTGGTTTATTGTTATTGATTGTGTAGTGAGATGACTCATGTTTTGGGTCATGTGGTGTATGTATTTCGTACATGCCACATAGTTATGAGTAATGGATTTCACGCATCTGACCCATTGAGGGCACCTGACTTCTTTTACGAGTTTTGATTGGTCACAAGATATGGCACAGCGGCCTCGCACAACTTAGCAGATGGATTTCACACTATGACTCACTATGAGTCATAAGTCGCGTGACACAGGAGTATGAGTAACACAGGTTTAGGGTTGAGGGAGGAACCCCTATACGATGGGACCCTCGGGGTTTGCATTTGGGTCACCAACCATCTTCTCTACACACCCAGTGATTGAAACATTAATAGTATGAGCATTCATCGTCAATAGGCACTCCCGCACGCTCAGTGAGCTGCACCCGCACTCTCCGTGAGCTTCACCCCCCCCCCACCTTATTTCCCTTATGATGCTCTTAGGCCCCGGTGTCCTTCATTCTAGGGGTCGTTTTGCTCTATCACTCTCCCTTTTCGCTTCAGTTTTACTGCCTCGCTTAGCATTCGCACCGCAGGCAACACTCTCTCACCCTATTACCAATGCCTGAGACCAATGTTCACTGCAGGAGAAACCTCTTCAACAGGCCCCAGTCAATATCTCCATTTTCTTCCTTTCCTTAAAAGGCTGCCTGGTCAGATACGCACATGGTTACTGATAGTTCCTATGGTTATTGAGTCTACCCCACCTCTCCTCCCCTAAGATCTTGTCCAGTTGCTCGGTTACCGCTAAGGGTCCGCTCACTTTAGTGGCACCCTACAACCTAATCGCATCACCTTGCAATTTCTGCCCGGTGGCGCTTCTCCGTTAAGCTCACTCATCGTATTCAACTTCCTCAGTGGCAGATATCAATACATTAGGGTCGGACTAATCCTCGCCCTCCCGCTACGGTTTGAATTTGCCGCACTACCCCTAGTGTTCTTCTTTTATTGTCGGTTACTTTGGGTTTCATAGTGGTTATAACTATTATTTATATTGTTGTTGTCTACAACAAGAGTTTTCCTGTTAATTCCTCCCCATGTATATATTTGATGTTTCCTACTCGGCCCTCTTTGTCGGAGTTTGATTACTTATTTTGCCTGGGTACTCTGCGGCTCGTCTTATAGCATAGGGACTTCGGTTGATGGCTGTTTCCTTGGCCCCGGTTGGTTTGTAACAGAGGTTTTTCATTACTACAACTAGCCCTGCACGTAGTCTTTCTATCTAGTTGACAAATCAACACAGCACATGATAAAAAAACAAAAAAAAACAAAAACAACAACAAAAATAGCTCGAGATTTGGGTCATGAACCATCTCCTCGACACACCCGGCGATTCAAATCTCAACACCATCAGAATTTATCGTTACCATCCCCCGCTCCAGTACTCTCCATGAGCTGCTCCCCCCGCCTCCTGCCTTACTTCCCTAATCATGTTCTGGGGTTTTGGCCTCCTTATTGCCAGAGGTCGTTTGTCTCTCAATCCCCTTCTTTCTCGCTCCCGTCTTCACTGCCTTGCTTAGCCCTTGAACAGTTGGCAACACCATCTCGCCCATGTTACATCTGGCTGGGACTACACTTCCCAGTAGAGAATAGTGCTGAACAGGCCACAGTCGTTTTCTGCATTCTCTTCAATCAGTTGAGAGACTGCCTAGTTAGATACGCAGACAGTTACAGATAGTTTCCATGGTTATTGTGTCTACCTCTCGTCCTCCGCTTCCGAACACCTCCCGTTGCTCAGTTACAGCTAATGTAAACGGCAGGGATGTAACACAAGACTGGGAAGTGACACAATGCGACAGTATTCACAAAAAGCAACCACTCAACCAATTCTTAATCAAACTTATCTAAACAAGATGATATCTATTGAGAAAGGATAAGAGACCTAGTTAAATCCTGAAAAGTAAAAATAGTCAAATTCCACTGAGAATAATACCAGAAAAGGAGAGAGAATGTACTAAAAACTGTCATCAAAAAAGAAAGGGAAATCAAGGTAGACACAGACACAAAACAATATAAAAAGTAACTAGAGGTAATCTTCTACTTGTTGAAAATAATATAAGAAATAATATTTAGCAGCTGGCAATACTTATAAACTATAGAGAGAGCTAGGAAGTAGGTTGATTATAAGACTAAAATGATAATAAATGATAATAGAACTCTTAGAAAGTGAGACAGACAACTCTTTGGATAATCAGGGAAGTAGAGAGATGAGTCAAGGTCAGTGGAGCTAGGGAGATTGAATTATCGGGGATTCGTTGTATATTGTGCCTTGCTGAACTGGTTTTACAACGATTTTTATAGAGAGCTTCTGTCACAAACGGTGACTGAGCAAGGCAGACTCTCACATGACTGATCATTATTAGTCATCGGCTTGTTATCTTTCACACTATGAGATCAGTTGACTCATAGGTTTTTACATGACGACGCAATAGCGTGTCATTGGTTGATTGTTATTGGTTGAGATTTGACATGACGCACGATTGTGGTCATGTGGTTTATGTATTTCGCACATGACTCATAATTATGAGTCATGGGTTTCACGCATGTGACCCCGTTAGGGCACATGACTTGTTTTATGAGTTTTGATTGGTTGCGAGATAGGGCGCAGCTGACTTGAACGAGTCAGCTGATGGATTTCACACCATGACTCATTATGAGTCATGAGTCGCGTGACGCGAAGGGATGAGTCGCGCAGGGCTAGGGTTGAGGGAAGAACCCCTATATAAGGGCACCCTCGAGGCAGGAGATTAGGGTTCTTCACGCAACCATCTAAGTTCTTTCATGTTATTTACTTTCAATACAAAGATCTTTATCTATCACGCTTTCGGGAACAAGACACGACTGTCTTATACAAGCCTAGCGATCAACGTTGCTAGATAGGAGTCAACGGACTTAGCTATCGCAACAGATATTGGGCCAAGAAGAGGGATCGTTAGAATACTATCGGTTACCTGCTGCAAGTATCACCCGGCGAGGAGAGCATTGTAACAGCTTCATAGCTGACTTTATGAGAAATTTTGTAACAGTTGGTTGTCTATATTCCACAAATCATATAACTGTAGTCAGGAGATGTTTGCTTACCATGTAGGGGCGAGAAATATTGAGTTGAGGTCAAGTTACAACTACTCTTTCAATACTTAAAGAGAGATAAGTTATAATTCAATATTTATTAATTTGAAAATAAGTATCGTATGTGATTCATAGTTGGAAAATCTTCCAATAGTACTGAATATTTTATTAGCTCTAGAGTAGTAGAAACCAGTGAGTTCTAACAGCTTGGTTATTTGATTATACCTTAAAGCTGATTACTATTTAATAGAGAATCATTAATATATATATATAATGACAATTCTCCTTTAGATATCCTAGATTCAGGTTCCAAGAGGATATTGATAACCAAATTTTCATGATTCCAGTATTACTAATCAAGTACTCACTACTTGTAGACCAAATCTAGAAATCAAACTTGTATAACTGAAACATATAATAGATTCAAACAATTTCTAGAAAGTAGTATTTGAATAAGTTTAAACTAGAGATATACACTATCAAATTGATTACTATATCACTACTTTTGAAATATGTCAAGTGGGAACACATTATCTCCTAATCATTAATTAATTGACAATATATAAGTAGTCAAATGTTACAAAATTTGCAATATTGTTACCCATACAGCTATCTATTACAAATATAGTAAAAACAGTTAAGCCATTACCAAAATACAACAAATCCTGGCAAATTCATTTTCCCTGAGTCCACTGATCTTGACCCACATGTGTACTTCCCTGATTCTCCAAAGACATCTCTCTCTCACCCCTCATGAGTCTTATTACCATTAGTATTATTTTACTCTTAAATCAATCTGCTTCTTAGCTTGCTCTGTACTCTATAAACTTTGCCAGGTGCTAAATATTATTTCCTATATTATTTCAATGAGTAGAAGATTACCTCCCTCTACTTTATATATTGTCCCACATCCTCCTATAGCTTAATTTCTCTTCCTTTCTTTTTTCAAGTTTGAAGTATATTTGCTCTCCTTTTCTGGTATTATTCTCAGTGGGATTTTACTTTTTTTACTTTTCAAGATTGAACTCACTCTCCTATCCGTTCTCAATTGATTTCATCTTGTTTGGCCTGATTTGGTTAAGAATTGGTTGAGGTATTTCCTTTTGTGACTACTGTTTCGTTGTGTGTCAGTTCCTGGTCTTCTGTCACATCGCCATCTTGGACGTTACCCTCCACTCACTTGGTTGGCACCCTGCTGCTATTTCGCCTGCTCCGCGGGTTCTCCATCGTTGCAGCCCTCGGTTACACTCAGTTATCATATTTGATGGTGGCTGTTAGTGTCTTGTTGGTCTTGAGTAATTCTTGCACGGTGGCGTTCTGTTTGTCGCCCCCCATGTCCCCCTTGTTCTTCCTTCATTGTTGTTACTTTGAGTTTCATTGGTGGTTATACCAATTATTTCATATGTTGGTGGCTTCGGCAAGAGTTTTTCTGTCGATTCCTCCCTATCTGTTTTTTTGATTTCTTTTCTTGCCCACGTTAGCAAGTCAGGGTTGAATTTCTTATTTGATCGGGCTGGTGTGCGGTTGGTCCTATCCCAGAGGGACCTGGGTTGATGGCTTTTTCCCTGCCGCTGGGAGGTTTTTGCCTTGATTTATAGCTTTTTTGTTGCCATAGCTAGCGCTCCACGCATGTTTTGTACCTTAAAATAAATACCACTGATAATAAAAAAGAAAACAGAAAAAAGAAAAAAAAACCCTTCGGGATTTGGGTTCTTCACGCAACCATCTAAGTTCTTTCATAAACTTTACTTTCAACAGTAAATCTTCTATGTACTATAAATTCTGGACTATGGACACGAAGGTCTTACAAGAGCCTAGCAATCGACGTCCCGGGGTATGAGGCAGAGGACGTAGCTAGCACAACCACTAGTGGGCTAAGAGAAGTGATCATTAGCGAACTATCGGTTACCTGTTGTCAGTATTACGCGGAGAACGGAGGATTGTAACAGCCCCTCCGGCATCGCCTGCTTGGTGGCCGTATTATTCCCTGGTGTGGAACAAGTCACTCTAGAGCAAATAATCCAGAACAAATTTAAGCCAACAAATATCTACCGCTTGCTGGCAAGCGAGAAATAATGAGCCGAGTCAAAGCGTAGTATCAACATCAGTGGTATTGAGTTTGAATAGACCGCACGAGAGGAAATAGGAAGCGTATATAGAATGAGTTTTTTCTTTAAGGCATGTATGTCATACACGGGGATGTTGGTGAAGCTTGCCCCTCCCTGACTCCGACGGGACCCCGCAACAGCCCTCTGAATATACTATGAATCAGTATGCTTTGTTAGAAAGGTATACCTGGGAGGCTGTCAAAGCCTACCACAGGCAATTCCATCGGTAACAGGTAGCCAGCGGCACAAGCATATACTACCGAACAGATTGGCCACAACTCGATAGCGAATTAATCGCTTCTAGATGCTTCGCTCACTCTGCCCCCAGAGCCACCTCAACACTAAACCAGAAGCTAGCCTCGGCCCCTACCGGAAGCCTCAGTGAACTTCTCATCCGTCAGAGCATCCCAGGGCCAGTATACCTGCCAACCAGTTCACGCACCATAGCCCCATATACCTCACCGGAAGACCAAATGCAATATAGCCAAGGGGATATACCCGCCAGCCAAAAACTGTGTTGAAACACGGGAACCATGGTCCCAACTGCACAAGTGTCGCGAAATTGTAACTATCAGGAAAGCCGGTCAATACAGTGCCACTACCAACATTACTGTATTTCATGTGGCAGCAGCCATCGCGTACCACAATGTCCAGCTGGCAATCATAGTGGATCACTACCAGGGTTGTTTACTGGAGCCAACCGACGTTAGCTTTCCCCCATTTTCTTCTCACCCCTCCTACAAGCAATTATCATTGCGCTGACTACTGTACATATCTCTCCAATGTCATAATGCTAAGCTTACCGCATCTAAGGCAACCCCTTTCTGTACCACTGAGAAACCGACAACCTCCGCCATCAATGCCAGGTATCCTATGCCGCTGGTTAGCCGACAACTGCCACGCCCCAATAAGCTCATTCACTATACACTATTCACACCGCATAAAATATCAATGCCAGCAGGCCAGCTGAGAGTAGTAGGTTGGAGGAAACTTACAGGAGGGTATGCAGACCAGGTGGTAATAACAGAAATCCTGGGCATGTGTGAATGCGGGGCTAGTACAGGATA